>Ga0007882_10000584_pt1 | contig 21386 bp, 21 predicted proteins | sample CryBogCBH12Aug01_FD_71195 | JGI IMG/M metagenome (GOLD analysis project Ga0007882, IMG submission 71195) | Freshwater microbial communities from Crystal Bog, Wisconsin, USA - CBH12Aug09.1 | ecosystem: Environmental > Aquatic > Freshwater > Lake | place: Crystal Bog, Wisconsin, USA | collected... | reverse complement strand
ATCTTAATAATAAACAAAAGCTGCGCGCGCGTTTATGGGGTGCGTAGCAAAAATCTTTTTATTATACAGCGAAGCTTGTACCACAACCACAGGTGCTAGATGCATTTGGATTGTTAAAAGTAAATCCACGGCTATTTAAACCACCCTGCCAATCAATATTCATTCCGTATAAATAGATTTGATGAGCAGCTTCCATACAACAAGGGATGCCCTCAATAACGAATTGTAAGTCCCCCTCTTTTGGTACATCAAAACCTAATACATAGGTCATGCCAGAGCAACCTCCTCCTTTTACCCCAACCCTTAATTTTTGTTGGTGGTCAAAATCAGGCTCTCCCATTAATCTTGTCAATTCAGCTACCGCTGTTGCCGTAAAACTGACTGGTGTTTTTAATATTGTATCTGTAGACATAGTATTTATATTGATACACAAATTTACAACAAGTATTGGAAATGCCCTTTGCCTAAAATTTCGAAAATAGGAATAATAACCGGGGCGGGAAGTAATAGAATTTTCGTAAATTTAATTATGCAAGACAAAGTGAAAAAGACAGATAGTGGTATTGCCATCAACAAGGTATATACCAAGGCGGATTTACCCGAAAATTTGAATGACAATCAAATGCCAGGTGAATTTCCTTACACCCGTGGCGTTCAAAAAGATATGTATCGTGGCAAGTTATGGACCATGAGACAGTATGCCGGTTTTTCAACTGCAGAGGAAAGCAATCAACGATACCATTTTTTATTATCTCAGGGCGTAATGGGTTTGAGTGTGGCTTTTGATTTACCTACTCAAATTGGGTACGATCCAGACCATAGTTTGTCGGAAGGTGAAGTAGGAAAAGTGGGTGTTTCTATTAGTAGTTTAGCTGATATGGAAATTTTATTCAAGGACATTCCTTTGGATAAGATTAGCACTTCTATGACTATCAATTCTACTAGCTTTATATTATTGGCATTGTATGTTGCATTAGCTAAAAAAAGAGGCATTGATATAAAAGAATTATCAGGGACGATTCAAAATGATATTTTAAAAGAATACGCAGCAAGAGGAACCTATATTTATCCTCCTAAACATTCCATGCGTATCATTACCGACATCTTTGAATGGTGTAGTAATCATTTGCCAAAATGGAATAGCATAAGCATTTCAGGATATCATATTAGAGAAGCCGGAAGTACTGCGGTGCAAGAAGTTGCATTTACATTGAGTAACGGAAAAGCATATGTAAAAGCTGCTCAAGAAAAAGGATTAGATATCAATGTATTTGGCAAAAGACTTTCTTTCTTTTTTAATGCACACAATAATTTATTTGAAGAAGTTGCCAAATTTAGAGCAGCACGAAAAATGTGGGCACAAATCATGAAGGACTTAGGAGCAACGGACGAGAAAGCAATGATGCTTCGTTTTCATACCCAAACTGGAGGTGCTACTTTAACGGCGCAACAACCTTTAAACAATATTAGTAGAGTTACTGTACAAACATTAGCTGCTGTATTAGGTGGCACACAAAGCTTACACACCAATGGTTTTGATGAAGCTTTAGGATTACCAACACAGGAAGCAGCGAGTATTGCATTAAGAACACAACAAATTGTCGCTTTTGAAAGTGGTGTTACTGACACAGTGGATCCATTAGCAGGAAGTTATTTTGTAGAAAACCTAACACATCAAATTGAAAAAGAGGCCTTGGCTTTAATTAAAACTATTGATGATATGGGTGGCAGTGTAACTGCAATTGAAAATGGATTTATGCAAAATAAAATTGCTGACAGTGCTTACGCCTATCAAAAAAATATCGAGTCTAAGGAAAAGATTATTGTAGGCGTGAATGAATTTATTTCTGAGTCAAGCACTCCTATTCCTATTTTAAAAATAGATGAAAAAATTAGACAGGAACAAATTGATAAACTAAAATTAATCAAAGAAAATAGAGATGCTGATGAAGTAGCTGCTTGTTTAGCTGCAATTAAGACAGCTGCATTAGGAACAGATAATTTAATGCCAAAGGTTATTGAGGCTGTTGAGCAACATTGTACCCTAGGTGAAATTTCAGATACATTAAGATCTGTATTTGGAGAATACCAAGCATAAATAAATTCGTTAGTTAATCAATAAAAGAAGGTGAGAAAATGAGAAAGTAAGTAATTAAAAAATTAGTAAGATAGATTCAATTATAGAAAAACATTCATCATCAATAAACAAAAATCAATGCGCAAATTATTAGTAGCCATTTTAGTTGCAAGTGCATCATTAAGCCAAGCACAGGATTTACCCAAAAATTACAATGCTTTACTTAAAGATGTGGAGCCTCAATTAATTCAATGGAGAAGACATTTTCATGAAAATCCAGAATTATCTAATAGAGAGTTTAATACTGGAAAATACATTGCAGAATTTTTAAAAACTTTGCCAAATGTAGAAGTTAGATACCCTGTTGCAAAAACAGGTGTAGTAGCGGTATTGAAAGGTGGTAAACCGGGCCCTGTTGTTGCCTTAAGAGCTGATATTGATGCATTACCTGTATTCGAACGTACCCCAGTTCCTTTTGCATCTAAAGTAACCACTGAATACAATGGTCAAAAAGTGAGCGTAAGTCATGCTTGTGGTCACGACTCTCATACTGCAATGTTAATGGGTACTGCTAAAATATTAAGTGAATTACAAAAAGACGTACCGGGTACAGTGGTGTTTTTATTTCAACCAGCTGAGGAAGGAACTCCAGGTACTGAGGAAGGTGGAGCACCTTTAATGATCAAGGAAGGTGCCTTAGACAATCCAAAAGTGGAAGCAGTTTATGGTATTCATATTTCATCCCAAACACCAGTGGGAACTATTAAATATAAATCAGGTGCATTCATGGCATCTTCTGATTGGTTCACTATTAAAGTAAATGGTAAAGGAAGTCATGGTTCACAACCTTGGGGTGGCGTTGATCCTATTGCAGCTTCCGCTCAAATCATTGAAGGGTTACAACATATCGTTAGCCGTCAAATGGATTTAACTAATGCGCCTGTGGTAATTACCGTTGGAACAATTAATAGTGGTGTTCGTTCAAATATCATTCCTGAAACTGCAGAGATGTCTGGTACTATTAGAACTTTAGATAGTAAAATGCAGGAAGAAGTACATGAAAGAATTAAACACACTGCTAAAATAATTGCCGAAAGTTCAGGAGCAACTGCTGATGTAAATATCGAAACAAAAACATTGGTTACTTATAATGACCCTGCCTTAGTAAAGAAAACATTACCATCATTAATTAAAGCTGCTGGAGAAGAGAATGTATCTGAGTCAACTTGGACAACAGGTGCTGAAGATTTTTCATTTTATGCAGCTAAAGCACCAAGTTTCTTTTTTAATGTGGGTGCTTTACCAAAAGGAACTGATCCTAAAAAAGCAGGGCCACACCATACACCTGATTTCTATTTAGATGAATCAGGATTTATTGTTGGCGTTAAAGCATTTACTCAATTGGTATTCGATAATGCTCCGACTAAAAAGGGGAAATAATTTAATATAACCATAGCTATTAAAAAGGCAGACTTCGAAGTCTGCCTTTTTAATTATATCCTTTGTATACGAAAAGATTATTTTGTATAATTTCTAGCTCCAAATAGCAAGCTACCAATACGAACCATATTGCTTCCTAATGAAATGGCTAATTTATAATCTGAACTCATGCCCATACTTAATGTATCAAATTGACCATTAGGAAATGCCTTTGATGCATTATCAAAATAAGATTTAAGCATAGTGAATTCCTTAGTCAACAATGTTTGATCCTCTGAAAAACTTGCCATACCCATTAAACCACGAATACGCACATTAGCATAATTAGCAACGCTACCACTTGTTAAAAACTCATGTAATGCAGGTCCATCAAAACCAAACTTAGTTTCTTCCGAAGCGATATGCACTTGCAATAAGCAATCAATAATGCGGTTATGTTTTAGCCCTTGTTTATTTATTTCTTGCAATAATTTTTCCGAATCAACCCCATGAATCATGTATACAAATGGAGCGATATACTTTACTTTATTAGATTGTAAATGACCAATAAAATGCCATTGAATATCTTTTGGCAAACTAGCTTCCTTGTCAACTAATTCTTGTACATAGTTTTCTCCAAAAGCTCTTTGACCTAAATCATATAAAGCTTGAAGATCCTCATTCGGCTTCGTTTTACTTACAGCAATTAAATGAACATTATTTTCTGCTAATTCTTGAGTAACTGATTTATAAAATTCAATATTAACGGCCATGATCAAAAACTATTTTTAAGTTGAGTTGCAAATTTAGTAATAAAACAATTACTTAGTGATATTACGGCCTATTACCATCTTCTGAATTTCACTGGTACCCTCATATATTTGAGTAATTTTTGCATCTCGCATTAATCTTTCTACATGAAACTCTTTCACAAATCCATATCCACCATGAATTTGAACGGCTTCCGTAGTTACCCACATAGCGGTATCACTGGCATGTAATTTAGCCATAGCAGCCGATGTAGTGTAATCTAAATGATTGTCTTTTTCCCAAGCGGCTTTATAACATAATAATCTAGCTGTCTCAATTTTAGTAGCCATCTCTGCTAATTTAAATTGAATCGCTTGGTGTTCATGTATAGGCTTTCCAAAAGTTTTTCTTTCTTTACTATAAGCCAATGCTAATTCATATGCACCGCTTGCAATGCCCAAAGCTTGTGCAGCAATTCCAATACGTCCCCCATTCAAAGTTTTCATCGCAAAATTAAAACCAAATCCTTCCTCACCTATCCTATTTTCTTTTGGCACTTTTACATCGGAAAAGGAAATGGCATGAGTATCACTTCCACGAATACCCATTTTATTTTCCTTTGGACCAACCGAAACACCAGGCGTATTTTTCTCTACGATAAAGGCATTAATTCCTTTATGGCCTTTGGTATAATCCGTTTGCGCAATCACTAAATATACACTTGCAGTAGAACCATTCGTAATCCAATTTTTTACACCATTAATTACATAATGATCACCCATGTCAACTGCATTGGTATGTTGATGCGTTGCATCGCTACCTGCTTCTGGTTCACTTAACAAAAAAGCGCCAATATAAAGTTCATTGTCTTTTTTACCATGTGCTAGTGGTGTTAAATATTTTAGTTTTTGATCTTCATTTCCAAAATGTTCTAAGCCCCAACATACTAAACTATTATTAACACTCATTGCAACACTAACGCTACTATCTACTTTACTAATTTCTTCCATTGCTAAAACATAGCTAATGGTATCCATTCCTGCACCACCATAATTCGTGCTAGCCATCATTCCTAAAAACCCTAATTCTGCTAGTTGAATCAATTGCTCCTTAGGAACAATTTGCTTTTCATCTCTTTCAATAACGCCAGGTAAACATTGTTGTTGGGCAAATTCACGAGCAGCTTGTTGAATCATCAACTGCTCTTCGGTTAGTTTAAAATCCATACAAAAATTGATTTGTATAAATTTACGCTAACATTTGTTAGTAATCAAATATTTAGAATTAAATTATTTAACCCCTAACTTTTTTTGGATAAGTTGAGCTAGTACTGACTTGTCTGCCTCCGTAATGTCAGCGGTACTATCCTGTCTAAAGTGACGTTTAAAAGCAAGAATAGCTGCAGTGGTATCTTTAATATCATACCCCACTAATGCCAAGGCATAAGGCGTTGATAAATTATTTGGCAACGAAATATTTGCATTTGGATCATACCAAACGCCAAAACCTTTTTGTGCTAATAATGACCATGGAAAATTAATATTAGGATCGTTCTTTCTTGTTGGTGCAATATCAGCATGACCAATAAAATTGGTCTCTGGAATTCTGTATTTATTTTTCAAAACGGAAAGCAGGTTTAATAAGCTTTCGATTTGCTTTGGCTCGAATAGCTCAAAACCATTATTATCAATTTCAATGCCTATCGAACTAGAATTAATATCCGTATTATTTCCCCATTTAGCCACACCACCATGCCATGCACGTAAATAATCATTTAACATATGATGTACAGTGCCATCCTTACAAATAACATAATGCGCACTTACTTTTGTACGCTCTAATGTGAATGTGCGCAAGGTTTGATCACATGAATTTTGCGCGGTATGATGAATGATTACAAAATTAGGTTTGCGTAAATCAAAATTCGTAGTCCCAACCCATTTGGGTGCAGCTATTAAATTCACTGAATCTACAACAGCATATGGTTCTGCAATAACTTCTTTAATTAATTCCTTTGCTTGTTTTTTATAAAACCTGTTGGTCTCTTGATATTGAAAACTATTACATGCAAATAAAAAAACAATTGCTAAAAGGAATGATATTTTAAAGAAGTTAGATTTCATAGGTTATACTTGAATAAACCAATAAGTTCTAAAATAAATTTAAGCTTAGTAGTTTTATTTAATAATTTAAGATTGATCCACACTTGGCTCTTGTTGACTTAAACAATGAAAGCTTCCTAATCCCCAAATGATATCTGTAGAATCGATACCCACCACTTGTCTTGTTGGAAAAGCTGTTTGAATAATTTGCATTGCTTTATCATCCTGATCACAACGGTAAGTAGGAACGATGATATGTCCATTACTAATATAAAAATTAGCATAAGATGCAGGCAACATTTGATCCTCATAAATTACATCGGCAGGCATTGGTAATTCAACAATATTTAATTGCTTACCATTATGCAAGCGCATTGCTTTTAGTTCTTTTAAGTTTTGTTGTAACAAATCATAATTCTCTGAATCTTTACGCTCTTCAACTACTGTCACAACAGTATCCTCATTTACAAAACGTACTGTATCATCAATATGACCATCCGTGTCATCGCCCACAATTCCTTCAGACACCCACAATACCTGCTCAACACCATAATAATTACATAAATATCTTTCAATTTGATCCTGGCTTAAATCTGGATTACGATTAGGATTTAACAAACAACATTTTGAAGTTAACAAGGTACCTGCTCCATTAAAATCAACGGAACCTCCCTCCATAATAATATTTGGATAAAATACAGGCAGGTCTAAAGCCTTTGCAATATGCATTGGAATGACATCATCTAAATCATATGGAGGATACTTACCACCCCAAGCATTGATATTCCAATCCACGATTGCTTTGGGTTGTTCCTTATTATTTCTTATCAAAAAGCTAGGCCCATGATCACGACACCATGCATCATTAGTTGGATGAATATAAAATTGTACGCGGGCTAAATCAACACCTGCTAATTCTAACATTTTAACAGCAGATTGTCTCATTTTATCATTTACAACATTAATACAAACGCGCTCAGTTGCAGATACTACTTTAATGAATTCACAATAAGAAGGATAAATAGTTGCAATTTTTCCTGGCCAGCTTTCCTCCTTATGCGGCCAACTTAACCACATTGCATCATGCTTTGCGAACTCTGCAGGAAAATAATATCCTAATGATTTTGGGGTTGGTGAACTATTAAGCATTTTCTTCGTCAATATATCTTTTAGTAATAGGTTGGTAAGAGTCAATTCTTCGATCTCTTAAGAATGGCCAGTGTGTACGATAGCTATCCGATTTTTCAGTATCAATATCTACGACTGCCACTTCTTCTTGATCATGTGAGGCTTTATATAATAAAGTTCCAAATGGATTGCTCACAAAACTTCCTCCCCAAAACTTCATTAATCCATCTTGTTCAAATCCTACACGGTTAACACTAATTACAGGAACACCATTGGCTACTGCATGGCTTCTTTGAATGGTTTGCCAAGCATTGTATTGCTCTGTATTGGTTGCTTCGTCTTGTGCAGTTGCCCAACCAATTGCTGTTGGATAAAATAACATTTCAGCACCCATTAAACTAGTGATTCTTGCAGCTTCAGGATACCATTGATCCCAACAAATTAATACACCAATTGTAGCAAATTTTGTTTTGAAAACTTTATATCCTAAGTCGCCTGGAGTAAAATAAAATTTCTCATAATAAGCAGGATCATCAGGTATATGCATTTTGCGGTACTTGCCTAAATAAGCACCATCCGCATCTAATACTGCAGTGGTATTATGATATAAGCCTTCGGCTCTTTTTTCAAATAAAGAAGCTATAATTACGACCCCCAATTCTTTAGCAATCAACGAAAGTTCATCTGTTGTTTTACCAGGAATAGGTTCTGCTAATTTAAAATTTTCATATGCTTCTACATCACAAAAATATAATGAAGTATATAATTCCTGTAAGCAGATGATATTTGCGCCTTGCTTTGCCGCTTCACGAATTTTATCAATTGCTTTTGCTTTGTTTGCATTAACATCAGCGCTACATGTCATTTGAACTAAGCCTACTTTAACGATTGCCATAATTTTTATTATAAAGTATTATATAATGATAGTAATGTATTCCTGTTTATTATGTTTATTTAAAAACTTGTTTTAAATTATTAAGTTTTGTTTTGAATAATTGCATCCAAACTTCCTATGCCTAATAATTTTTTAGTGATAAACCCTTCGGCGTATTGCACTCCTATTTGTTGTCCTAATTCTTTTGCTCTACCTTTTACAAATTCTAAAAATGCAGTTCCTGAAATAAAAGTTTCAGGTTCATTTGAATTAGGATCATAAAACTGAGAACTATGTGCTAATATAGATTCCATCTTCTTTTCCATATGCGCACTAATATCCACAACAAAATTAGGTGTCAAACTGCGAGACTGAATATAATGAAACACTTGAGTAGGTCTCCAGGCTTCTTGTTCAACGCCGTTATGTGTAGTTTTAATTTTAGAAAGTCCAGATAAAAATGATGCTTCTTCCACCAAACTTGCAGCTCTTCCATGATCAGGATGACGATCCTCAGGCGCATTGCAAAAAATGATTGTGGGTTGAAACCTACGAATGGTTTCAATAATAGCAAACTGATGTTCTTTATCATTTAAAAAAAAGCCATCAGCCATTCCTAAATTTTCTCTAATGGTCAAGCCCATTACTTCACTTGCCAATTGTGCTTCTTTTAATCTTTGGGAAGTAGTTCCTCTTGTTCCTAATTCACCTTTTGTCAAATCAATCACACCCACTTTTTTACCTTCGGCGATTGCTCCCAATAAAGTACCTCCACATCCTAATTCAACATCGTCAGGATGTGCCCCAAAAGCAAGAATATCTAGTTTATGCATGGTCCATTTTTAATGATAACAAAGGTAAGTATAATTGGTTGCGATATATGCCCCAAATCGCAAAAAACCCTTTCTTACAAAAAGTAAGAAAGGGTTTAATAAGGTATAAAAATGTAACTTTTAAAAAGTGTTCTTTTATTTTTTCTTTGCGTAACGCTTGTTGAATTTATCGATACGACCAGCTGTATCCACTAACATATTTTTACCAGTGTAAAAAGGATGTGAAGTGTTTGAAATCTCCAATTTAATAACTGGATATTCATTGCCGTCCTCAAATAAAATTGTTTCTTTAGTTACAGCAGCAGATTTGCTTAAGAAAGCAGTTCCGTTACTCATGTCTTTAAATACTACGAAGCGGTAAGCTTCTGGGTGGATACCTTGTTTCATTATTATGAATTTTTAAGGAAGCACGGTTTTTGCCGTACAATTATTGAATAGGACGCAAATTTAGGTTAAAACTACCTTTTTGCCAAATCTAGGATTTCATATTGATATATTGCAAAGGCACGCCAAAGTTTTCAGCTCTACAGGCAGCTATAACTTCCTGTAAATCATCGATTTTCTTACCAGTTACTCGAATGATATCATCCATGATAGCAGTCTGCACTTTTAAGCCCTTGTCTTTGATAAACTTCACAATTTTCTTTGCATCCTCTTGCTTAAGGCCATTGCGTACTGGTACGTCTTTTTTAAAGATCTTTCCGCTTGGTTGAGGCTCTTTTGAAAGATCAAATGCGTTGGCATCAATCCCTTGCTTAATGGATCTGCTTAATAAAACGTCTACTATTTGCTGCACTTTCATCTCGGAATCAGACTCCAATTTCACTAAATATTCTTTCTTATTTAGTTCAATTAAAACGTGTATCCCCTTGAAATCGAATCGATTAGTAATTTCTTTTTTGACAACATTCACAGCATTGTCTAATACTTGAACATCTACCGAACTGGATAAATCGAATGAAGGCATAAATTTGATTTTAAGCGTTAGAAATGGTCTTTGAGAACCATTTTTTTGAAAATATAAGGAATATAATTCCACCCAAAATTAAGAAAACAGAGATTAACTCGGCCTGGGTTGGCTCAAAAGGCAAGGCATGTATTTTATTATTGACCCTGATTTTCTCAATTAAAAAGCGTTCACCACCAGCGAAAATTAAATAAATACCGGTTAAAAAACCTGGTTGTTTGATCTTTTTTCTAAAAGACCACATGATTCCAAATAAGATAAAAGTGCCGATAATTTCATAAAAAGTTGTTGGAAAAACAGGCACCGGCAACTCATTACAATAATTTCCAATACATCCAGCAATTGGCTTCCCCTCATTTACCACATTATGGGGATAGGTATAAGCCCACATCCAATCCGGCAACCAAGCGAATGGCTTTGGAGAAAAATTTGGAATTCCCCAATCTCCATCACCACTCATATGACAACCAATTCTTCCTGCAGCATATGCAAACAACATTGTTGGTGCCATTGCATCTGCAAAATGAATCACAGAAATTTTATATTTTCTAATGTAAATAATGATTGCAATTGTTGCAACAATTAATCCACCATAAAAAGTTAAACCACTAAAAGAAATTAAAGAACCAAATGGATCTTTTGCAAAGTCATCTAAATTTTCCAGGTTGTGAAAAATTTTAGCTCCAATAAATCCCCATAAAGCTGCTTGCAATACAATATCACCTACTCTATCATGTGGCCATACCAAGTACAATTTAGTTTCAGGCGTAGCTAATTTAACTTTATCCTTTTCCTTCCATTTTAAAAAAGTCATTAAAGCACCCATTAAAATTCCTGCACCCCAACTTCCTTGCATTGATAAAATAAATGCTTGGGTATTGTTTAATGCATTTTCAATTACAAATGCTCCTATAATTTTAAATCCAAACAAGAATCCAAAAAAGAAACTAGTTGCCAACTCCATTATCGAAGCGGGTGCTCCAATAGAATAAGATTCTTCAATGGCAATAAATTCACCTAAAGCTTCTTTGCGCTTTAACTCTCTATACAATACATAACCCGATGCCACGAAAGCCAATGCCACAAAGAATCCGAAGGAATTGACCAATTTTAAAGCATTGAGTTTTACACCGAATAAGTCCTGTACTAAATAAAATAAATTAGGATACATATTATTAATTGAATTGCGTAATGCAATGTTACCAAGAATAATTCATTTTAGCAGAATTAGCCTTAAAAAAAAGGCCACACTAGAAAGTGCGGCCGTATTTTACTAACCCATCTAAAAACAAAAAACCTTTAATATCTTTTATTAATTACAATGTTGGTTAAACAATGAAATTAAATGTTGTGCGATCACTTGAGCTGGAGTTCCTTCAATATGATGTCTCTCCACCATACTTACTAATTCACCATTTTTAAAAAGAGCGATTGCTGGTGATGAAGGAGGATAAGGTAAGTGATACTCTCTTACTTTATTTACAGCTTCTAAATCGAATCCAGCAAAACTAGTTGTGATTCTATCAGGTTTAACAGATGCATTTGCAACTGCCATCAAAACACCAGGGCGACAAGCACCTGCTGAACAACCACAAACAGAATTTATCACAACCAATGTGGTACCATCATTTTTAATTGCACTTTCTACTTCTGATGCTGTAGTTAAATCTTCAAATCCATTATCAACTAATTCAGCTTTCATTGGTAATACTATCTCTGCAGGGTACATATCTTCTTCTATTTGACTCAAAATTAGGTATTTTCAAAATGCCCCACAAATTTGTTTTTGCGCCATCTTGGCACATAATATTAATTTAATATTAATAATTGCAGCCTAAATGACATAAAAAAGGCCCTAAATTGAGTTTAGAGCCTTAAATTCATCTTTTTAGATATGTAGCTAATTCATTATCAATGTCTAGCGTAAGTAACCTAATATTTTTAACATGCTTTGAGCAGATTGTTCTTTAGCGTACACCCAATCTACTAATTTACCCGTCTTTGCATCCTTTTCTACTATCACATGCTTAGGAGAAGGAATTAAACAGTGCTTAATACCACCATATCCACTGATTTGATCCTGATAAGCACCTGTATGGAAGAATCCAACATATAATGGCTCACTGTTTTCTTCGGCTTTATCTTCTTTTTCAGCATCCTTTAATTTAGGTAAGAATACTTCATTGATATGTTCTTCAGAATCATAATAATCATGACTATCGCAAGTAATTCCTCCTAATACCACACGCTGATAATCATTCTCCCATTTATTCACTGGAAGCATTAAAAACTTTTCACCAATACCCCAAGTATCAGGAAGGGTTGTAATAAATGAAGAGTCAATCATGTACCAACACTCTCTATCATTTTGTTTTTTCTCAGCCAATACTTTGTAAATATGCGCCATGCTCTCTCCTACTGTATACGATCCAAATTCAGTATAGATATTTGGCATTGGCACTTTTGCTTTTTTACAAGCTTTTTTAATATTAGAAACAATTTCATTAATCATGAAGTTGTAATCATATTCAAAACCTAAAGAGTGCTTAATTGGGAAACCACCACCAATATTGATAGAATCTAATTCTGGGCAAATCTTTTTTAACTGACAGTATAAGTTGATAATCTTATTTAACTCTGACCAATAATAAATGTCATCTTTAACTCCTTTATTTAAAAAGATATGCAACATTTTTAATTGAAACTTATCTTCATAACCTTCAATCTCATCAACATAAAATTCTAAAATATCTTTTGCTCTAATACCTAAGCGGGATGTGTAAAAAGGAAAACTTGGTTCTTCCTCTGCAGCAACACGAATACCTACTTTAAAAGGTTGTTTAGCATTGCGTTTGTAGAATTGTAATTCCTCCACATTATCTAAAACTGGAATTACATTTTTAAAACCGCTATTGATTAATTTAGTAATTCTGCTTGTATACGTCTTTTGTTTGTAGCCATTACAAATAATGAATAAATCCTTATTTATTTTACGACGCTTATATAACTGATTGATAATTTCAATATCGTATGCATAAGAAGTTTCTAAATGCACTCCATGTGATAAAGCTTCTTCCACCACAAATGAAAAGTGTGAACTTTTTGTACAGTAACAATAAAAATATTGTCCTTCATATTTGTGCTTTTTAAAAGCATCAGCAAACATTTTTTTTGCCTTGTTAATTTGCATACCAATTTTTGGTAAGTAGGTTAACTTTAAGGGCGTACCATGTTTTTCGATAATTGCTTTTAAATCTAAACCGTTGAACTCTAAATAACCATTGTCATTTTTATCAAATCCTTCTTGGGGAAAGTGGAAGGTTTGTTCTACCAGCGAGGTGTAGGTATTGTTCATTCTTTAAACTTGGTTGAGGCTGTTAATTTTAAGACACAAAAATAGTCCTTTGAACGGATATTAGAGACAAAAAAAATACTAATACTTAGAGAGGTAACAAAAACAAAATGCCCCCGTTTATGGGGGGCATTTTAAAAATCATAAAAAGAAGATGCGAAAGCATCTGATGTGAAAAAAAATCAAATCTTTTTCTTCTAAAAGCCGAGTAATTATTTAACTGATTGTACTAAAGCTTTGAAAGTAGCTGGTTCGTTCATTGCTAAATCAGCCAATACTTTACGGTTCAAGTCAGAACCTTGCTTAGCAAGTAAGTTGATGAATTGGCTATAAGTCAACCCTTCTTCTCTTACTGCTGCGTTAATACGTGCAATCCACAAAGTGCGGTACTCACGCTTTTTTAATTTACGACCAACATATGAGTAAGTCAAACCTTTCTCTAATACGTTTTTGGCAACGGTATATACGTTTTTACGCTTACCATAGAACCCTTTTGCTTGGTCTAATATCTTTTTTCTTCTTGCTCTAGATGCAACGGCATTTTTTGAACGTGGCATAATTAATATTTTTTGAATCGTTGTGCTTAAGACTTCGACTCGGTTAATTTAAATTTTTTGTTTACTGTGATAAACCAATTTGATTTATCTAACGGAGTCTATCCTTTTAATCTTAATAAACGTAGAACGAAGTCCTTGTTAGTAGCTCCTACTTTTCCTTTCATTCTCATCGCTCTTTTACGCTTTGTTGATTTCTTAGTAAGGATGTGTCTTTTGAACGCTTTTTGGAAGGTGATCTCACCTGTTCCAGTAACTTTAAAACGCTTCTTTGCGCTTGAGTTAGTTTTTACTTTTGGCATTATTATAATCTTATCGATTACTCCCTACTGGCGGTCTTGCACGGGCGAGACACTTGTTGAGCCTTGTGGGAAATGGATTGCAAAGATAGTAGATATAGAGAATATACACAAACAAAAAACCCTCAAATTGAGGGCTTTTGACAAATTTTAAGCAGTTGGCTTCTTTTTACCCCCTGTTTTTGGTTGGAATATGGCAAACATTCTCTTTCCCTCTAACTTAGGCATGCTTTCTAAAGTACCAGCTTCGGCTAATCTTTCGGCGAATTTCAATAAAAGCAATTGACCACGATCTTGGAACATGATCGCACGTCCTTTAAATTGAACATAGGCTTTCACCTTATTGCCATCTTGTAAAAACTTTTCAGCATGTTTTGCTTTAAAGTCAAAGTCATGATCATCGGTACCTGGAGTGAAACGAATTTCTTTAATCTCAGATTGTTTTGAGTTCGCTTTCATCTCTTTTTCCTTACGCTTTTTCTCGTAAAGAAACTTTTTATAATCGATTACTTTACATACTGGAGGATTGGCTGTTGGAGAAATCTCCACTAAGTCCAAACCTTGGTCAGCAGCAATTTTCAGCGCTTCTTGGGTGTTGTAAACTCCTACGGTGATATTATCACCAACTAAACGAATTTCTGGAACTCTAATACGATCATTAATACGATGTTCCGGTTCTTGTTGTCTTTGAAACCTTGGGTTAAATCTGGGTCCTCTGTTCGGTAATGCCATTAATTATTAAAACGTTGTTTAAGTATATAAAGATAGGGATTGTTATGCTTCGGGCGCCATTCTTTCTGCAATTTCTTCGATTACTTTAGCTAAGAAGGCTGATTTATCCAACATTCCAAGATCCCCTTTACCTTGACGACGAACAGAAAGCTTGCTCTCAGCGACTTCTTTCTCTCCTATCACCAACATATAAGGCACTTTCATCATTTCGGTATCACGGATTTTTTTACCAATTTTTTCATTGCGATCGTCAATCTCAACACGCACACCTGCTTTCTTAAATTCAGCAAATACTTCTTGTGCATATGGCATGAACTTATCACTGATTGGTAAAATTTTAACCTGCAATGGAGCCAACCATACCGGGAATTTACCAGCATAATGCTCTAACAAGAATCCAATAAATCGCTCATGTGTACCTAATGGTGCACGATGTATAATTAACGGAGACTCAGGCTCATTGTCCTTATTAGTGAAATTTAAATTGAAGCGTTTTCCTTGTGCAAAATCTACTTGGTTCGTTGCCAAAGTAAATTCTCTTCCAATCACACTCCAAATTTGAACGTCAATCTTTGGTCCGTAAAATGCACCCTCATCTTGCACTTCAACAAATGGAGTTCCTGTTTCAATTAATACCTCACGTACCATTGCTTCGGTTTCTAACCAAAGCTGAGGTTCGTTAATATATTTTTGACCCAATTTAGCAGGATCATGCAAGCTTAAACGCATTACATATTTGTCGATTCCAAAAATTTTGAAATACTTCAAATACATATCATTCACAGCACGAAACTCTTGCGCGAATTGTTCTTTAGTACAATAAATATGCGCATCATTCATATGCAAACAACGCACACGCATTAAGCCAAACAATTCACCAGATTGCTCGTAACGGTAACAAGTACCATACTCTGCAAGTCTTAGTGGCATGTCTTTGTAGCTCTTTGGCTCTGCATCAAAAATTTTATGGTGATGCGGACAGTTCATTGCTTTCAAATAATATTTAGTGCCATCCAATTCCATTGGAGGGAACATACTATCTTGATAATATGGCAAGTGACCACTAGTAATATACATGCTCTCTTTAGCAATATGTGGCGTAACCACACGCTTGTATCCAGCAGCTTCTTCGGTCTCTTTTGCTAAGCGCTCTAACTCCTCAATAATAATAGTACCATTTGGCATCCACAAAGGAAGACCTGGTCCCACATCATCATCCATTGTATAAATGCCTAATTCTTTTCCTAATTTTCTATGATCTCTTTTCTTCGCTTCCTCAAGCATTAACAAGTACTCATCCAATTCTTTTTGATTTGGAAAAGTAACTCCGTAAACGCGCGTCAACATTTTATTTTTCTCATCTCCTTTCCAAAACGCACCTGCAATATTGGTAATTTTAATCGCCTTAATTGCTCCCGTATTTGGAATATGTGGTCCACGACACAAGTCTGTAAATTGACCCTGTGTGTAAAAAGTAATCGTACCGTCTTCTAAACCAGACAATAAATCCAACTTGTACTCATCTCCTTTTTCTGTGAAATAAGCAACTGCTTCTGTTTTAGACATCTCCTTGCGGATATAGGCATTGGCTTGCTTTGCCAATTCGTTCATCTTTTTTTCTAAGATGATAACGTCTTCTTCTTTTAAAGTTTTTCCACCTAAATCAATATCGTAATAAAAACCTTTTTCCAAAGCAGGCCCTACCCAAAATTTAGCACCTGGAAACTGCATTTCCACCGCTTCCGCTAATAAGTGAGCCGAAGAATGCCAAAAAGTATTCTTACCCTCAGCATCGTCCCAGGTTAATAATTTTAAAGAAGCATCACTGTTAATTGGTCTCGTGGCATCCCATACCTCACCATTTACCGAAGCTGCCAATACTTTTTTTGCCAAACCTTCACTGATAGATTTTGCAATACCTAAAGCAGTAATCCCTTTTTCAAAGGGACGAACTGCGCCGTCTGGAAATTGAATTTGAACCATGTTTTATGTCTAAATATGGGTGCAAAGATAACAAAAATATGTGGTTGATGAATTCTTAGATTTTGAGTAATATTTATAATTAGATTTGCTATATGTCGCGCATTTTCTCAATTTTGGTATTTCTTGCATTTTGCAACCCCCTTTTTGCTCAAAATTTGAGTGGAAAATGGGTTGGTTATTTTAGAAATATCAATGGAATTGAAGAAAAGATTTACCCCTACGAAATAAATATTTCCAATGGTGCTGGGAAACAAATTAACGCGATAACTATTACGCGGCTATCGAATCAATCTACAGCGACAGCCCTTGCTCGAGGCAATTATACGCCTAATGCACATTTATTAAGTTTACAAGAAACTAAATTTGAACAAATTCATTTGGATGCCAATTTGCAAGCTTGTTTAATGAATAATTTTTTGACTTATAAAAAGGAAAATAACACCGAAATTTTACAAGGAACTTATACTTCAAAGAATGTAACGAATGGAACTGATTGCGGCATGGGATCGGTTTATTTAGAAAGAGATATTATGAGCGCAATGGCTTTTGCATCAAAGAAAACAACCCCGACAAAAAATAAATTAACAGCAAAAAATAAAATAGTACTTAATGAAAAAGATACTGTTTTATCAAGTGCAAATTCACTTACAAATACTACAAATAAATCCGAAGTTAATACAGCTCCCCTAGCCAATAAACAAGAGGCTGCGCAAGCAACACAGCAAACTTTGCCATTAAATCAAGTGGTGCCGGAAACAACAAATAATTTCAATAAATTATTGAGCTCATCCAATCTACAAAAAAACAAAAGCGTTAAAGAAACCTCAATTGCCGAGGCAACACCAAAGCATGAACACAAAATCATTCCATGGGTACTTATTGCGCGCGAAAATGTGTTAGCAAAAAAAATAGTAACGCATAGTAAAACAATAAGTATGGACTTAATAGATAATGGTACCATTGATAATGACACGATTACTATTTATGATAATTATGTTCTAATGCAAGACCGTAATAGGCTTAGCTATAAAGCCATTCACTTTGATTTAAAATTTGATGAGATACATAAATCACATGAAGTTATTATCGTTGCCAATAACCTAGGTGCTGTAGCGCCTAACACCGCATTGTTAATTTATAAAGATGCTAGACAAACTGAGGAAATTCCAATCAATACCAACCTTACTCAAAATGCAAAGTTGATTATTGAATATCAGCCCCCTAATTAATTGCGTTGTCAATTTACTGAGGCTACTTAATTTCTTGTAAAACTTCCTGCGCTGAAATCTCCTTTCTATTTTCGGAATGAAAAGGATCACGAGATGATTTTTGCAAACTAAGCCAAACATAACCATCTTCGGCATTATTATTTTCTGAGGTAAAAATATAAACCTGGTGTTCTTTGTACCCCATTTGTGCAAGTAGGCTTAATAATTGTAGGCCACACATATGAATAGACATTTTTGTTTCTTCCAAACCATTTACTTTATCGGCTAATTGTAAGCCTTGCAATTCAGCATTTAAATTACCCAATCCGTCCGTCCAAATTTTTTGTCGATTACTATCCAAATTAAGTTGCAAACTTGCCAAAGAGTCCGTTAAATGAACCAACCCATTCGTGGATTGATTAATGTAATTGGTATCATTTTGATACAATCCTTTAATTAATTCTTGATACGCCAAAAGCACTGGCCCCACCTGATGATCAAGCGCATTATTTTGGTTTTGAGCCATAAAATGATAATCGCTTGTAAAACTTATATGTTTATTAGACTCACCGCAGGATAAAATCAAGATACAGGCTACAAATCCTAAATATTTACGCATCCCTATTATTTTTATCAAATTTATGCATAATTACTCCTATCATAGGCTAACTTTGCGCTCTGAATTGAAAAAATATGCTGATAGGTTTACAAAATGTTACATTCGAATTTGGTGCAAGAGTTATTGTAAGTGATGCCACATGGCATATTCAACCAGGCGAAAGAATTGGTTTAATTGGATATAATGGTACTGGAAAATCTACTTTATTAAAGGTATTAGTGGGTCAATATACCCCAAGCAAAGGAACTGTCGAAAAAGGACGTGATACCACTATTGGTTATTTGCACCAGGACTTATTAAGTTTTGATACCAACGAATCTATTACAGAAGTTGCTTTAGGGGCTTTTGAAAGAGTGCGTGAATTAGAAAAAGAAGTAGAGCAATTGGGGATTGAATTAGAAGCAAATCCAGAGGACAATGATTTATTGATAAAATATACCGATGCGCTTCATGAAATTGATGTGTTAGATGGGTATAATATTCAACATAAAGCCGAGGAAGTATTGCATGGTTTAGGATTTACAACCGCCGACTTAGCTAGACCTTATAAAGAATTTAGTGGAGGTTGGAGAATGCGTGTGTTATTGGCTAAAATGATTTTACAAGCACCAGATGTTTTATTACTGGATGAGCCTACCAACCACTTGGACTTACCAAGTATTGAATGGTTAGAGAAATATTTATTGCATTATAAAGGAAGTGTGGTAATTGTGAGTCACGATAAATTCTTCTTAAATAAAATGGTTAATAAAATTGTTGAAGTTTACCAACAACAATTAAATTTCTATACTGGCAATTACGAATATTATGAAGTAGAAAAAGTACAAAGAGTTGAGATACAACAACGTGCTTTTGAAAACCAACAGGATTATATTCGTCAACAAGAAAAATTTATTGAACGCTTTAAAGCAAAAGCATCCAAAGCCGCTGCTGCACAAAGTATTCAAAAGAGATTGGATAAATTGGATGTAATTGAAGATGTTCAAATTGAAAGACCCAATATACGAATCAATTTTGCGGTAGATAAAACACCAGGAAAAGTGTTAGTGGATTTAAAAGGGATTAGCAAAACGTATCCTAAACAAGTGATATTGGACAATGCTTTTGCCGAAATTGAAAGAGGTGATAAAATTGCATTGATCGGTGCCAATGGTAAAGGAAAGTCTACCCTTTTAAGAATAGTTGCGGGCATGGAAGATTATCAAGGAGAAAGAGTTTGGGGACATAATGTAGATGAAAGTTTTTACGCACAGCACCAATTAGAATCGTTGAATTTAAACAATACTATTTTACAGGAAGTGCAAGAATGTGGTACTAAAAAAACCGACTTAGAATTGCGTGCTTTATTAGGATGTTTCTTATTTGGAGGAGATGATGTAGATAAAAGAATTAAAGTATTAAGTGGAGGTGAGAAAGCAAGAGTTGCATTGACTAAAACAATTATTAGCAAGGCAAACTTTTTAATGCTGGATGAGCCTACCAACCACTTGGATATGGTTACCGTTGAATTGTTGGCCGAAGCATTGACTAAATATGATGGTAGTATTATATTGGTAAGTCACGACCGTTATTTTATTTCAAAAACGGCGAATAAGATTTGGGAAATTGAAGACGAAAAAATTGTAGAATTTAAAGGCAATTATACAGAGTGGGTAGAATGGAAAGAAAGAATGGCTAAACAAAAAGCAGCGAATCCCGAAGCTAGTAAACAGGCCACAGCAAATAATAAATCAACGAAGGCTCCAGAGCCTGTTGTCCCAACTCCAGAAGTAAAAGCAGCAAATCCTACTGGCCCTATCGATAAAGAATTACAAAAGCAAATTCAGAAATTACAAAAAGCTTTATCACAGCTTGAACATAATATTGAAACCTTGAACAAGGAAAAAGTAGAGATTGAATTGCAAATGGCTGATCCTGCTATTTATTCTGATGTTGCAAAATTTCAAGCAATTGAAAAAAGCTATCATGATAAGAACGCCTTAATACGTTCTATGAATAAAGAATATGAAATTGCTTTCAACGATTTAGTAGAGCTGGAGAGTAAACAGTAAAATCAAAAAGACGAATAAGTATTTGAAATAAACTTTTATAGATTTATTCAAAAAATACAAAAGGGGGTCATCTGCAAAGATGAACCCCCTTTTAGGTTGAACAAGTAAAATCAAAAAGACGAATAAGTATTTGAAATAAAAATATTTTAGATTTATCTAAAAAATATTTTTATTTCAAATACTTATCTAGCCAGCGACCTTGCTCATACAATAAGTGCAATAAGTTTTCTTTACCCTTATATCCATGGGCTTCATAAGGCAAGTAAACAAAACGCACTGTACCACCATGACCTTTAATTGCAGCATATAAACGCTCACTATTAATTGGGAATGTTCCGGTATTATCATCGGCCTCACCATGCGTCATTAATAAAGGTGCTTTAATTTTATCAGCATACGCAAATGGACTCATTTCCATATACAATTGTGGCGCTTGCC
>Ga0007882_10000581_pt1 | contig 21410 bp, 19 predicted proteins | sample CryBogCBH12Aug01_FD_71195 | JGI IMG/M metagenome (GOLD analysis project Ga0007882, IMG submission 71195) | Freshwater microbial communities from Crystal Bog, Wisconsin, USA - CBH12Aug09.1 | ecosystem: Environmental > Aquatic > Freshwater > Lake | place: Crystal Bog, Wisconsin, USA | collected... | reverse complement strand
TGTCGGCCCTGGTCGGCGGCCTGCCGGGCGCCGGAACCATGGGGGCCTCGCTGGTGAATATTTCCAGCGGCGCCCGGACCGGACGATCGGGGGTGATGACCGGCGTGTTTTCCTGCGCCGCCTATCTGCTGCTGATGCCGGTCATCGCCTGGGTGCCGGTGCCGGCGCTGGCGGGCATTCTGATGGTGGTCGGCTTCCGCATGATCGACCGGCCGAGCCTGCAATTCTTCTTCACCCACCGCACCCGGATGGATTTCCTGGTCATCCTGGTGGTGATCCTGGTCGCCATCTTCGGCAATCTGATCGCCGCCTCGGGCGTCGGAGTGGCGCTGGCGGTGTTTCTCTTCCTGCGCGAACAGACCCGCAGCACGGTGGTCCGCAGCCGCATCGAGGGCAAGGACCTGCTGGCCAAGCACGCCCGGGCCTGGGCCAGGGCGGAAGGCTTTGGCCATGATGCCGACGACGCCGTGGTGTTCGAATTGCAGGGCAGCCTGTTCTTCGGCACCGCCAGCCAGTTGCATCAGGCCCTGGAACCGGAAACCGTCGGCCGCAAATATGTGATTCTCAGTATGCGCCGGGTGCAGTCCCTCGACGTCACCGCCACCCATGTCCTCGAACAGATCAAGGACCGGCTGGAGGCCAACGACGCTTATCTGATTTTCTGCGATATTCCCAAGGATCTCCCCAGCGGCCTGAAGATGAAGCGCTTCCTCAAGGAAACCGGGGTGGTGCGGCCGACCACCAAGGCGCTGGCCTTCCGGCGGCTGGAGGAGGCGCTGGAATGGGTGGGTGGCCTGCGCCCCGACGACAGCGGGGCGACGCCGGCGGAAACGGCGCTGCTGGAACTGGCGGCGATGCCGCTGGCCGCCGGGCTGACGGCCGAGGAGATCAAGGTCCTGGAAACGGCGATGAGCCTGCGGTCGATCAAGGCGGGCAAGAAGCTCTTCAAGGCCGATGGCGGCGGCTCCGAGCTGTTCGTCATCCGCCGCGGCATGGTCAAGGTGTCCCTGCCGACCCACAAAGCCGAGCCATATCATCTGGCCACCTGCGGTCCCGGCGAAATTGTCGGCGGCATCGGCTTCATCGAATCCCGCGGCCATACGGCCAGCGCGGTAGCGCTCAGCGATACCGACGCCTATGTCCTGGCCAGGGAGGCTTTCGAAGCCATGATCAGGCCCTATCCGGCGATCGCCACCGCCGTCCTGCAGGCGGTGGCCGTCAGCCTGGCCGACCGGTTGATCGCCGCCGTCGGCGAAATCCAGGCCCTGCGCGGCGACGGATCGTCACATCATGCCGAAGGGTAAAATCGCCGGCTAGGATCAATGTGTTATGAGCGGGCTGCGATCCCGTGGGATCGCACTCCGCTCTGGTCATGGACCGCCCGCTGTTATACGGTCCAGCCTTATGAACAAGCGCATCGCCACGCCGTCCCAGGTTGACTTTGAGCCGGAATTCATCGCCGGCCTGACCGAGATCTTTGAGGAAAAAGTCGTCTTCAACAAACTGCTGGGCGTCAAGGTGACCTCCATCAGGGGGGACGGCGTCGCCTGCCGCATCGACATGCGTCCCGAGCTGATCGGGCATTTCGCCTATAACCGGCTGCATGGCGGGGTGATCAGCGCCGCCCTCGACTCCACCGGCGGGCTCGCGGTGATGGCCGCCATCGGCGCCCGCCATATGAGCGACGAACCGATGCAGAGGCTGCACCGTTTCGCCAAATTGGGCACCATCGACCTGCGCGTCGACTACCTGGCCGCCGGCATCGGCGAGTATTTCCTGTTGCGCGGCGATATTCTGCGGCTTGGCTCTCGGGTGGCGACCGCCCGCATGGAATTCCTCGATGGCGACCAGCGCCTGCTGGCCTATGGTGTCGGTACTTATATCGTTTCGTGACGATAGGATGGACGGGGTGGAAAAATCCGTCTTCAGATCCCTAATATTGTGAACAATGGTCAAAATCAATTAAGGCCGATGGTTCACCGCGGACTGTGTATTTCTCTTGTCGTTCTGCTGCTTTCCTGCGGCTCCGCCGCGGCCGACGACGCAGCCTTGTCCGTTCATCTGCTCAACCGCCTGGCATACGGGCCCAATGACGCCGATACCGAGGCTATCCGCCGGCTCGGTGTCGATGCCTGGATCGAGCGCCAATTGCACCCCGACAGCATCGACCTGCCGGCTTTTCTCACCGACCGCCTGGACCGCCTGGAGACGACCCGGCTGGATGCGGAAACCCTGTTCGAACGGTACAAACCGTCCCCGCAAGACCAGCAGGCCCGCCGGCAGTCGCGGATCGTCGTCCGCGAGGCGGCCGAGGCCCGGCTGCTGCGGGCCATCTACAGCCCCCGGCAGTTGCAGGAGGTGATGGTCGACTTCTGGTTCAATCACTTCAACGTCTTCGCCGGCAAGGGGTTGGACCGCTTGTGGATCGGCAATTACGAAGAGGTCGCCATCCGGCCCCATGTCCTGGGGCGTTTCCGCGATCTGCTGGAAGCCACCGCGCGTCACCCGGCGATGCTGTTCTATCTCGACAATTGGCAGAACGCGGCGCCCGGCAGTCCGGGAGATAAAGGCAAGGACAGCGGGCTCAACGAAAATTACGCCCGCGAACTGATGGAACTGCACACCCTGGGCGTCGACGGCGGCTATCATCAGGAGGATGTGGTGGCGCTGGCCCGCATCCTCACCGGCTGGGGCATCGCCAGGCCCGGCCGGGCGGGCGCCGTCAACGGTTTCGCCTTCCATCCCCGCCGTCATGATTTCGGCGACAAGGTATTTCTCGGCCGCACCATTCCCGGCAGCGGCGCCGGCGAAGTCGAGCAGGCGCTGGACATCCTGGCCGGCAGCCCGGCCACGGCCCGCCATATCAGTTTCCAGCTGGCACAGTATTTCATCGGCGATCAGCCGCCCGCCGCCGTCGTCGACCGCCTGTCGCGGCGCTGGATGGAAACCGACGGTGACATCCGCGCGGTCCTGAAGACCCTGTTCGCCAGCCGGCAATTCCGCGATCCGGGCGGCTTCGGCGGCAAATTCAAGACGCCGTGGCAATTCGTCATCTCGGCGGCGCGGGCCTCCGGCGTCGAGGTGGTCAATATCCGTCCGCTGCTGGGGACGCTGAAACGCCTGGGGCAGCCGCTGTATGAATGCCTGACGCCGGACGGTTACAAGGACAGCCGCGAGGCCTGGCTCAATGCCGATGGCCTGACGACGCGGATCAATTTTTCCACCGCCCTGGGATCGGGCCATCTGCCTCTCGACCGCCGGATGCCTGATGAGGAGGACGACGAATCGTCCCGACCGGCGGACCCACCTCGGGAGCGGCCGGTCCCCATCGACAGCGACCGTCTGGCCTGGTTGCTTGGTCCGGCCCTGTCGGCCAGGACCAGGGAACTGGCGGAACAGGCGGCGAAGCCGCTGAAAGCCGGCCTGATCATCGGCAGCCCTGATTTTATGGCCCGCTAAAATGAGACTTGCCATGTCGATCAATCGCAGACGGCTCCTGGGCCTGGCGGGCTCGGCCCTCGGTACCGCCATCCTCGGCCGCTCCGGCGCCGCCCCGGCCGCCGACACCGCTCGCCGGCTGGTGGTGGTGATGCTGCGGGGCGCGGTGGACGGGCTCAATGTCGTGGTTCCCCATGGCGATGCCGACTATCGGCGGATGCGGCCCAATATCGCCCTCTCCGCCCCTGGATCCGGCGACGGGGCGCTGAACCTGGACGGCTATTTCGGGCTGCACCCGGCCCTGGCCCCACTGCTGCCCCTGTGGACGGAACGGCGCCTGGCCTTCGTCCATGCCTGCGGTTCGCCCGACCCCAGCCGGTCGCATTTCGACGCCCAGGATTTCATGGAAAGCGGCACGCCGGGGATCAGGACCACAAGCGACGGCTGGATGAATCGTCTGCTCCGTTTCCTGCCGCCACCGCATGGTCCGACCCAGGCCATCAGTCTGGGGCCGACCCGTCCGCGCATCCTGGCCGGGCCGGAGCTCAACACCAATATTTCGCTGGCGCGCGGCGCCGACAAGCCGAACCCGCTGGACCGCCCGGCGGTGGCCGAGGCCTTCGCCGGCCTCTACGGCGGCAACGATCCGCTCAGCAAAGCCTATCTGGAAGGCAGGCAGGCCCGCCGTGAACTGATGACCGGCATGGAGGCCGAGCGGGCGGCGGCCGACAACGGGGCGCCCAGCGCCACCGGCTTTCCGGCCATGGCGGCGCGACTGGCCGAGCTTCTGCTGCGCGACGACCATATCCGTATCGCCTTCGCCGCCCTCGGCGGTTGGGATACCCATGTCAACCAGGGCGCTGGCGGGGGCCAATTGGCCAATCACCTGAAGCCGCTGGGAGAAGGTCTGGCGGCGCTGGCCAGGGGCCTGGGGCCGCGGTTGGACGACACGGCGATCCTGGTGATGTCGGAGTTCGGCCGCACGGCAAGGGAAAACGGCAACCAGGGCACCGATCACGGCCATGGCAATGTGGTCTGGGTTCTCGGCGGCCGCGTCGCCGGCGGCAAGGTCCACGGTCATTGGCCGGGTCTGGACGACAAGGCGCTGTATCAGGGGCGCGATCTGGCGGTGACCACGGACTTCCGCGCGGTGATCGCGGCGACGCTCGAGCGTCACCTGGGCCTTTCCGACCGCCAGATGGCCGAAGTGCTGCCGCCGCCCGGCTTCGCAGGCGCCCTGCCCGGCCTTTTCCGGCTGTGATGATCGACATTCCGCCTCGGCGCCGGGCCTGATAGGCTGGTGATCGAAACAGGGGATAGCCCATGCGGACAATCCTTGCATTGCTTCTGATCCTCGGCGGAGTTGCCGCGGCCCGGGCCGATAGCGTCGACGTCCAGGCCGGGAACCGCGATGCCCTCGAGCATATGCTGGCGGACTGTGAGCGGATTTACGCCGCCAACGACCTTGATGCCATCCGCCATAAGATCGACCTTTCCCATCATCGCGAAGGCATGGCGGCGGCGGCGGTGACGCCGCCTGATGCCATCCCCGACGACACCGAGCGCAAGGCCATCCGCCTGTGGATAGTATTGCGCAATGCCTGTGTCGCCAGGGTGACCGATTTCCTCGACCATGCGCCCGTCCCGCCCGGCGCCGACCGAGACGCGGTCAGGCGCGGCAACGCCTTCCTGCTGTTCGGCATGCGCGCCACCGGCAGTCTGGCGGCGGCCCTGGAACAGGGGCGCCTGACTTTTGCCGATTATGCCGCCAAACGGGCCTGGCTGGTCGAGGAGGTGGATGCCCACCGTGCCGACTGGCGCCAGGCGATGATGTCGCCCGACAGCGCCGGACGAACCCGCCGGGCGGCGCAGGTGGAACAGCGTTTCGCCGCCTTCACGGCGGATTTCGATGCCGCCGCCGACAAACCGCGGGCGCCGGTCGCCTCGGTCTCCGCGGTCAGCCTGTCCTTTCCCCGGGGGCCGGATCGGCCCGACGATATCGCGGTCATTATCGGCAACGGCGATTACACCCGGATGGGGCGCGACATCCCCGATGTCCCACCGGCCCATGCCGATGCTGCGGCCATGCGCTCCTATGTCGTCGAGGCCCTGGGGATCCGCGAGACCAACATCATTTTCCTGACCGATGCCACCGCCGCCCAGATGCAGGCGGTGTTCGGCAATGACAAGGACCATCGCGGCCGCCTGTTCGACTGGGTCAAAACCGGCCGTTCCCGGGTTTTTGTCTACTACGCCGGCCACGGCGCCCCGGGCGGCGACGGCGGCGGCCCCTTTCTGGTGCCCACCGATGCCGAGGCTGGACGGATCGGCCTGTCCGCCTATCCCCTGCCCCTGCTGTACGACAACCTCGCCCGATTGCCGGCCGAGCATGTCACCCTGGTGCTCGAGGCCTGTTTTTCCGGCATGTCCCAGGCCGGCACCCTGGTCGCCCGGGCCTCGCCGATCCTGATCACCGCCAAGGGACCGGCGCCGCCGCCGAAGATCACCGTCATCGCCGCCGCCGCCGCCGATCAGATCGCCAGTTGGGAGCCGGACGCCAGTCATGGCCTGTTCACCGAATATTTTCTCAAGGCGATGAGCGGCGAGGCCGACAAGCCGCCCTACGGCAATGGCGACGGCAATATCACGCTGGAGAAACTCGACCACTATCTCAAGGATAACCTCAGTTATTGGGCGCGTCGTTACTATGGGCGGGATCAGACGGCTGAAATCGCGGCAGGGGCGAAAAAGAGTGACCGGCTATGACGCCGATCACAGCCATGATTGGACCATAATGTAATTCTAGGTTGTCAAGGGTTGCTGTCGCGGAACAGGGGATGCCCATGTCGGTCCGCTCGCTATGCAGAAGGTTTTTGACGGTTGTTGTCGCCGTCGCCGCCTGTGTTGTATGCGCTTCGACGTCATCGCAGGCCGAGGGCTGGCGACATCAGCGTTATTTTCATCGCCTCGTCGAACATCCGCAGCCGGCGGTCAGATGGGCTGGCGCCATCCGTCGCCCGGCGTATTACCGGCGGGCGCCGCCACCGCCAAGGGTGGTTTTCCTGCCGGCGCCGGCACCAACCGTCCTCTATGCCGCGCCTCTGCCCCCTGCCGCCTATTCCCCGCCGACGCCCGCGCCGGTGGTTTACGCACCATCCCCTCCGATCGTCTGGAGCGCGCCGCCGCCGGTCGTCACCGCCCATGCCGAGCCGAGGATCACGGTGCAGAGCCTGCCGCCGCAACCGCTGATCACCGCGCAGGATATCCTGCCGTCCGGCCCGGAGGTCTCGGCCCTGCCGCCCGATTTCAGCGCCGCCGCGTTGCCGTAAGCTGTCGTCCTCGGCGAATTTCTGCGATATCCTCATCGTTTTGGAACCGATGGCCATGATCGGCGCCGAAATGCGATGTGGGTGATTGTTGACTTCTAACGCAACACATACCAATCTGATCCGCCAGGGGGTGCTTACCCCCGTTGACGTGCTGTCGCCTTCCGAGATGCCGGGCCGGTATCTCTGGGCCACCAGCGTCTGGATTGATTGGATGACCAACAAGTTACCCGCCCTGCCGCGCTTGATTGACCCGCAACTGACGCCGCTTGAACAGGTGTCCGAACTTTTGCGTCGCTACTCGCTGGGCAAACCGCTTGTCCATCGGCGGGAATTTCATGCCCTCGATCCGCTGTCCGACGGGGTCTGGGAACTGAAAACGCCGGACACCCGGATTTTTGGTTTCTTTACGGAAAAGAACAAATTTATCGGTACAAATGCCTGTGACGCCGACACGGTGAAACGTCTCCGTCTTTATAATTCTTTTGCCAATGAAGTCGTGCGGGTGAGAAACGGCCTGAACTTGCCTTTTATGTCAGGGAGAAGATCACATGACGTCGTCTCCTAACATCTTCCGCCTTGCCATTGATCCGAAAAGCGAGAAAGCCGCCGACTTCATCGGCGAAGTGCGGGCTGAATTGGGGCGGGTGCTGGCGGAACTGGCCGAGGCCGGAATTTCCAAATCCGACGTGGCAAAACGGCTTGAGATCCATCGCTCGGCGGTTACCCGTCGGATCCGCGGCACCGAGAACCTGACCCTGCGGACGCTGGCCGAAATGGCCTGGGCGATGAACCGCGATATCGTCTTCCAACTCGCCCAGCAGGACAGCCGCCATCTGGCCAATACCCCACCGCCGACGGCATCAAGCCAGGCGGAGATCATTCAGCAACCGGTGACCAGCAGTTCCCGTCCCTTCATGAACGACGTTTCCCCGGTCACGTTTGATGAAATTTGACTCCATCCCTTTCGCCCATGTCGTTTATTGCGATGACGTTCGCCAGGAGATCACCGGCAAGTTGATGCTCATCGGCGTCTATTCCGACACGATGTTCTTTCCCGCCTTTCCGACAATCATTCCCCAGCTTTTCTTATTGGGAAGCGTTCAGTTTCCCCTTGCTTTGCGACCGAGAAAGCTGGCTGCCAAGGCCATGCTCGGCGATGCCGAACTGCACCGCGTGGAAATCGACCTGCCGGAAGCTCCCTCCGACGAGGAAATCGCCCGCATAAAACGCCGCACCGACACCGAGATGATCGGGCGGATGCGGACCAACGTCACCTTGACCAATACCCTGGTCACCGAACCGACGCGGCTGCAGTTGCGCGTTGAACTGGATGGCGTGCGAATCGCCTGCAACATGCTCCGCATAGAGCAGACGCTGGGTTAGAGCGGATTTGTGGTGAGCGATCGCCGGGAACCTTGACCAAGGCGGCCACGCTGGTACCATCCGGCGCTGGCCCGTTCAGCCTCTCTGCCAATGTTCAGTAAATGTGGATATCTGCGTCATGACACCAAATGAAATCGCCCGGGTCGAGGCCTATCTGCAGGCCACATTCGGCAATCCCAAGATCACCATCGAGCCGATCAAGAAACGCGGCGCACCGATTGAAGTGACCATCGGCGGGGAATTTATCGGCGTCCTGCATCGGGATGACGACGAAGGCGAGATCTCCTATTCGCTGAACATCAGTATCCTGGAAGATGACTTACCCAGCCTGGCCGGCCTGACCAACCGGAAGTGACGGGGTGTCCTGTTTTGCCGCATCGCTGATCACCGCGCCTTCGATCTGCCTTGACTGGCCGCGGAACAGGGCCACCACTTTGCCGTCCTGGTTCTTGACGGTGACGTCGTAAACTCCCGCGCGACCCGACACCAGGCACTCCACCGCCTCGGCGGTCAGGCGGTCGCCCGCCGCGCCGGTGGCGGGGAAAATAATATTGCACCCCATGGCGACGGCATTGCGGTTATAGGAATTGCAGGCATAGGCGAAAGCCGTGTCGGCCAGGGTGAAACTCATGCCGCCGTGAAGGATACCGTGGGAATTGAGCATGGCAGTGGTTACCAGCATGCTGGCTTTGGCATAGCCGGGGCCGATCTCTTCCAGGCGAATTCCCAATTGATGGGCGTTATTGTCCCGAGCAAACATATAGTCACCGACCGCTTGCGCCGTTTTCCGCGCATGGTCGATCTTGTCCGTCTTGGTCATACAATCTTCCTTTTGATCTCTTCCGCGCCAGAGCGGCGTGCGATCCCACGGGATCGCAGCCCGCTCATAACACATTGATCATAGAGCAGATTCACGCGATCAGTCGGTTCCGCCTGATCGCGATCTGCTCTACCACAATTCCTGTTGAGAGCATAGATCCGCGCCTTTGCCAAATCATTCTCTCTTGGCGCGTCCCCGAATGCCTAAGCCTCTTGCGGTAACCTACGGAAAATGTATTGCTTTCGGGGTGCAGTTGGCCTGCCACAACAAAATAAGGAAGGAAGTGCCCATGAAATTCTCTCGGCTTTTCGCTGTTGCCGCGTTAACGACGGCCATTGCGTTCCCGGCTGCCGCGCTGGAGGTCAAAAAGTCGGTGTCGGTGGCCGCCGGCGCAGACGAAGTCTGGAAGACGATCGGCGGCTTTTGTGGGATCGCCGAGTGGCATCCGGCTATTGCAAAATGCGAACTGTCGAAAAAGGGCAGCGCCGTATTACGGACGTTGTCTTTGAATGGCGGCGGCACTGTTGTAGAAAAACTGCTGCGTCTGAATGACGAAAAATACCAATACACCTATTCTGTCGTCGCCGGACCTCTGCCGGTTGATCAATACAAGTCGACACTTCTGGTGAAGAAATTTGCCGGCGGCAGCACCATCACCTGGGTCGGCTCCTTTGTCGCCAAAGGCGCCCCCGACGCCAAGGCCATCGAAGTCATCTCCGGCGTCTATGAAGGGGGCCTGGCCTCGCTGAAAAAGAAACTGACAAAATAGAGCCCGGCGTCAGGCGGCTTTTATATCGCCAAGGAACCCGTCTATGGTCGAGCGAAGCTTTGCTGCTTCCTCACCCATCATGTTGGATGCGCCGAGAACTTCGCTGGCGGCAACGCCGGTTCTCTCGGCCGCGTCCTGAACTCCGTCGACATTTGAGGCGACCTCGGCTGTCCCCGAGGCCGCCAGATCGACCCCACGGGCGATTTCCTCGGTTGCCGCGCTCTGCTCCTCCACCGCGGCGGCGATACTGGTGGTGATATCCCTCACCTCGCCGATGATCCCGACGATGCCGCCGATCACCGCCACCACTTTTTCGGTTTGCAGCTGCACCGCGGCGATCTGCTGTCCGATCTCATCCGTCGCTTTGGCTGTCTGGTTGGCGAGATGCTTGACCTCGTTGGCGACCACAGCGAAACCCTTGCCGGCCTCGCCTGCCCGGGCCGCCTCGATGGTGGCATTGAGCGCCAGCAGATTGGTCTGGCTGGCGATGCCGTTGATCAGACCGACAACCTCGCCGATTTTGCCGACCGTGGTGGCGAGTCCGGTAACGGTCCCCTGCGCTTCGGCAGCCTGTGACACCGCATTCCCTGAAATTGAGGCGGAACGCTGCATCTGCTGGCCGATCTCCTTGATCGAACAGGCCAGTTCCTCAGCGGCCCCGGCGACGGTCTGCACATTTGCCGAGGCCCGTTCGGTGGCGGCGGCGACAACCGTCGCCCTCCTGCTGGTGTCGTCGGCGGCGCTGTTCATCGAAGCCGCGGTTCCCTGCAGCATCGCCGCAGTGGATGAAACCGCCTGGACAATCGCGGTGACGGTGGTCTGAAAACGGCCGACCAGCGAGTCGATGACAACCGTCCGTTGCTCGCGCAGGCTAGCATCGGCCAATTGTCGTACGGATGCGTCTCGACCACTCATCATCGCTTCCTTGAACACCCGAACCGATCTGGCCATCGCCCCCAGTTCGTCGCCGCGATCGGCTCCGTCGACCGAGGCGGTGAAGTCGTCCGCGGCCAGACGCTCCATCGTGCTGACCATGGTGTCGATGGCCGACGTCATCTGTCTGACCATGACCACGACAACTATCACCGCCAATATCAAGGCGGCGAATACACCCGATGCAGCCGTAACGAGGACCCACTGCGCTCTGTCGTTGACCTGGGAAACCAAGGCCTGAAGATCGACGGCCATGCGATCCTCGACCTTTTTCAACAGGTTGATGCGAGCGGTGGCGGCGTCGAACCAGTTTGGACCGGTGACATTGCCGAGGGTATTGGTGGTTATGCTGTCGAACCCCGTCTTGCGCATGGCATCGACGAGGCGGGAAATGTCGCTATCAAGTGTTAAACGGAAAAACTCCGCCTGCGCTGGTGTGGCATGCGCCAGAAAGTCGTCAAAAAATACCCTCTGCTGGGCGATGACCGAGATGTAACGGCCGAGAACCTCGGGCTCGAACCGGCCGGCGGCAAAAGCGCCCGCGCCGATGGCTCTCTCCTGACCGGCCCGCTCTTTGCCCTCCATCACTTTCAGATAGGCGGTGACCATGCCGCCCACCTGGGCATCGGGTGACAACACCGCGATCTGGCCGACGACATCCAAGAGTGATCGAATGGCCGTTGTGAAATTGGCGGTCGAGGTTTTGGCGTCGATGGTCAGGGCATCGATTTCAGTCCTGGAGGCGATCACCAGACCCAAGCGCTGGCGGGCGGCGTTCACCCTCGGTGGAAAACTGGGCCCAAGGGCGGCGAGGTCGATGGCTTGGAAAGACTGCTCAAGGCGGCTAAGAGCGTCGTCCGAAAGTTTGCGTTGGCTTTTCAGTTCATCCTTGAACCGTTCGCCTTTGCTTCCAAGAAAAACCGCTGAAGCACCGCGTTCTTTCTGCACTTCATGCACCACGGCACCAATTCCCGCCGTCAACGGTGCAATCCTCGCCAAGGCGGCTGTTTCGCTCATAATTCTTGCTTTATCAGCAACAACATACGAGGCAAGAGACAGAATTAAAATCACAGGAAGCACAAAAGAGATGCCAATTTTGATCGACAAACTGAGGTCGACGAACCTGCGCATGTGCTTCCCCCGTTATTTTTTTATCGTGACGACCTCGTCGGTGGCCTTGGTGGTCTGGTTGGCCAGGCCTTTGACCTCATTGGCGACGACGGGGAGACTCACGCCGGCGACTGTTTATCGCCACTGATCTTGGGCAAGGCAAAGTAAAAAGTGCTGCCCTTGCCTGGCTCGCTTTCCAGCCAGATCCTGCCGCGATGGCGCTCGACGATACGCTTGCAGACAGCCAGGCCGACTCCCGAACCGGGATAGGCTGACATGGTATGCAGTCGCTTGAACAGAGAAAACACCTGTTCGCAGTAAGCCGGCTCGATACCAATGCCGTTATCGGCCACCGCGAAGATGACTTCCGTCGCGGTGGCCTGCGACCACAGCCGGATCTCCGGTACCGTCCCCGGGCGTCGGAATTTGAGGGCGTTGCTGACCAGGTTGGTGAGCAATTCGGTCATCTGCGGGCCATCGGCGCGGATGACCGCAAGCGGTTGCACGTCGATGGAGGCCTTCAGATCACCAAGGATCGCCACCTGGCTGGTCACGACCTCGGCGGCGACGGCGCTCATATCGATATCGGCGAATGCCTCGCGCCCTCCGCCGGCTTTGGCATAATCGAGCAACCCCCGCATCCTGTCGCGCATGCGAGAGGCGGAGTCGCTGATATAGCCCATGGTCTTGCCGGTCTGTTCATCGAGCCGGTCCGCCAATTGCCGCTGCAGGCTCTGGACCTGAATGAGGATCTGGCGCAACGGTTCCTGCAGGTCATGGGCGGCAAGCCAGGCAAACCGCTCCAACTCGGCATTGCTGGCGGACAACTCGTCGACAAGTTCAGTCACGCGGGCCTGTTCCTGCTTACGCTGACGAATATCCCGGACATAGGCGACGTTAAATTGCTGGTCGGCCCAGACAAAATCATTGGCGCTGATCTCGACCGGGATCGACTGCCCATTGGCGGCGAGAAAACTTGCCTCAAAGGTGATCGACTGCTGTTTCTTCAACTGGCTCCAGACATCCGGCCAATTTTCCCGGGTATGGGCGGGGTTGACCTCGAAGGCCGTCATCCGCAGCAATTCGTCGCGGGAATACCCCAGCAACCGGCAGGCCGCCTCGTTGACATAAAAGAAGGACCCTGACGGCCTCAGCATGAAGATCGGGTCATGGGCATTGTCGGTGGTGAACTGGGTCAGGCGAAGCGCGGCATCGGTGTCAATCTGGCGGGAAATCTGACGGTGGCCACCATAGCCGACAGCCCCCAGGCCGATCATTCCCAACAACCAGATGCCGGCATGTCCGACGGCGATGGCCCGCTTCTGGCTGTCGATGACAGCGTCAAACCGGCTGAGGCGGACGGCGGTATCGATGGCCCCGCGAACCTGGCCGACTTCATAGCCCTGTTGCGCATGACATTTCAGGCAGCTCTTTTCGGTAATCAGGGCAACCATCACCCTTGCCACCGGTTCGCCGTCCCCCGCTATGACCTCCGCCACCTCCCTTTCACCGGTCTCCAATCGCTGCAGGGCTTTCACCTCCCATTCGTCGGGAGTGTTGATCGGGTTGAGCGGCTTGAGGCTGGTGATCCGTGCCTGCCCGACATAGCCGCGACTGGTAAGTTCGCGCAGCACATAGGCCGGATTCATCAAAGTGAGAGCTGTGCCGTCGGTTGTGACGACATCCCGGTTGGGAACCTTCAGATAGGGATTCGGCGGCGTCATGCTGTCTGGGATGACATAGACGCCGCCATGGTCGGAAACCCATCGCCGGAAGCCGAAATTGCTGAGAGCGTTGGTTCTGGCCTCACCTATGGCCAGATCCTCCTGCTGATGGGATTCGTTGGCTAAAGCGAGCCACAGGGAAACAGAGACCGCACAGGTCCAGACAATGCACAGGCCGCCAATCAGGCGAAAAAAACCGGTTAAGGATCCTGGTGTCATTAAGCGTTACCTGTCGTCTGAGTCCCTGGCAGAGAGGTTAAACATTTGCCTTCGGGTTTGTCGGCACCGGAAAAGTCATAAAGAACGTGCTGCCTTCGCCAAGGACTGAGTCAATCCAGATCCGGCCGCCGTGATGCTCGACAACCTTTTTGCATACCGCCAACCCGATACCGGTGCCTTCATAGGCGTCCTTTGGAACCAGGCGTTGAAAAATGACGAAGGCCCGTTCCTGGTCCGCCGGGGCGATGCCGATCCCGTTGTCCTGGATGGAAATCTGCCACCACTTACCCCGTCGCTCACAGGCTATCACGATCTTCGGCCGGCGGTCGGGGTGCCGGTACTTGACGGCGTTGCCGATCAGGTTCTGAAACAGGCGGGTCAGGTCGGTCAGGTCCCCCTTGACCGTCGGCAAGGAGCCGACGCAAACGATTTCGGCATCGGCTTCCTGGATCGCCACCTTCAGGTTGGCCAGGGCATCGGCAACGGCATCCGACAGCGCCACCGGCACCGATTCAGCGGCCTTGCCGACGCGGGAATAATCCAGCAGGTCGAGGATCAGGCTATCCATCCGCTTGGCTCCGCCGACGGCAAAACCGATGAATTTCTTTACGTCGTCTGGCAGCAACCGGGGATCCAGGCTCTTCTCGATCAGGCCGAGATAACTGCTGACCATGCGCAGCGGTTGGCGCAGGTCATGGGACGCCACATAGGCGAACTGCTCCAGTTCGGCATTGGAGCGGTGGAGTTCCATCTCCATCGCCTTGCGTTCGGCGATGTCATGAAAAACGAAAACGACACCGACAACATGGCCGGAGACGACCAGCGGCGAAACCACGTATTCGACGGGCAGGATTGCCCCGTCGGCCCGGGTAAAAAATTCCTCGGTGACCCGAACGGCATCGCCTCCGTCCAGGGCTTTGCGGATCTGGCAATTGCCGTCAAGGCAGGATGATCCATCGGCCAGGATATGCCCGGTAACATCATGCATCGCCCGTCCCACCATCTCCTCCGGTCCTGACCAACCGAGAATGGAGGCAGCGGCGGGGGTGGCAAACATCACCCGTCGCTCGTCATCAATCCCGATGATCCCCTCGGCAGCGGTTTTAAGGACCAGATTAAGGCGGGCCAGGGTTGCCTGAAGTTCCGCCTGGGCATGACGGTTGGCGGCTTCGGCGCGCTTGCGTTCGGTAATGTCCTCGAGGGCAACAACAAAATATTCGACAGTGCGATCCGCTTTGCGGACGGCACGCACCGCCAGATTGCCAAAAACAATATTGTTATTGCGATGAATGAAACGCATTTCTATTTCAGATTCATCGGTCTCGCCCGACAGCAAGCGTTCGAACGCGGCGCCTTCCGACGGCAGGTCATCCGGGTAGGCAAGCTGTCGCCAGGGCATCCTGGTCAATTCATCAGCGGAATAGCCAAGGATCCCGCAAAGCGCCGGATTGACATCAATCCAGTCCTTCTGCGGGCCGATGGTGGCCATCCCCACCAGAGCACGTTCGAAATAGGCCTGGAAACGCCGGTCGGCCATGTCTCTCGATTTCCACGAGTGCAAACGCCGCTGAGCCTCCCAGGCCAGCGCCAGGGACAATGCCGCGACGACGACGAATATGATCAATTTTACCAGTGCGTTTTTGCACCAGTTGGCCATGACAATGTCGAACTGGCCGGATACCCCGATGTCCAGCTCGCTGCCGCCAATTTTACTGAAAACGAGGATCCGTTTGACATTGTCAGTCACGGTGACACCGATATACCGGGTCAACTGCTGATCGGAACGGAGATATGATTTGAAGGCGTCGCCATCGGCAATATTCTTGCCGATATATTTATCCGGTGCGGGCAGCCGATAGATGATGTCGCCATAGCGGTTATGCAGAGCCGCCGCATCCAACGCCCTATTGGAGAGCACCTGCCGTAGCACCGTGTCAAAATATTTTGGTGATAACGAGACCAGGGCGACGCCCTGGAATTGTCCTTGCGGCCCGCGGATCGCTCTGGAAACGGCGATCGTATAGCGATTGGTGACGGTCTTGAACGGACGCGAAAGTCGCACACGATCGTAATCATCAGGCTGTGCGTCACGATGTGCGATGAAGTATTCCCGCTCCGAGCCATTGAATGATCTCACGCCATTCAATTCCTCCCGGTCATCGATACTTTCCGCTGTTGTGACATTTCCGCGGTTGTCAAATGTTATAATATAATGGATCTCCGGGAATTGCTTCAAAAGACCTGTCTGGCGTTGGTCTATCATCTGAGGTGAAAGCGCAGGCACATCCTGCAAGTCATTAATCACGCTTTGCAGGACCAGGCCGATGCTGCGCAGTGCCCCTTCTATCTGGATATCGCCCAGTCGTGCCTGGCCTTCAAGGACATGAATTTCCTCTTCCAGCCCCTGTTGGTAATCTTCATGCGCGTTCCAGGCGAGAATCGCGCCAAAGGCCACAGCGAAAGCCCCGGCTGCCAGCCAAACCAGCGGCCGGTATTCCCCATGGAGGATCTGGCGATCAGGTTCTTTGGTCACGGTTCAGACTTCACAATGACAATGGCGGTTATGTTTGGCCCATCTTCTCCCGGTTGGATGGCTCCATCCGCCAGGAGCCTATTTTGCCACAATGGCCACAATTCAGTTACGGGAATGTTGCAACACAGCGCAGCGGGCGCTGTCAACCGGCCGAACCGGGACGAGACCACCCTGTCGCCGCAAGACAAGGAGCCGCCGCGTCACAACGATGCGGCGGCAACCATGGCCAGATCGGCAAAATCAGCCCGCGAGCCCTTCGCCCTTCAAGGCCGCGGCAACCGCGGGACGGGCTTTGACCCGAGTGAAATGGGCATTCAGATTTGGCCACTTGCCTTGGTCAAGGCCCAGATGCGGCAACCAGGAAAACACGGTGAACAGATAACCGTCGGCGACCGTGAAGACATTTCCCATCAGGAAGGGGCCGACCGCCAATGCCTGGTCAGCCCAATCCAATCGACGGGCAAGATTTGCCTTCATGATCGTCCTGGCCTCGTCGGGATAGGCGGGGTTGAACAATCCGCCGGCCGCCTTGTGCAACTCGGTGGCGATGAAGATCATCCACTCGACCAATTTCGGGTATTGGGGAGAAGCGGCGTTCGGCGCCAGCCCTTTGGTCGGAGCCTGGGCGGCCACCCAAAGCATGATGGAAACGCCCTCGGTCAGCACCGCGCCGTCGTCGAGAGCCAAAGCCGGAATGTAACCTTTGCTGTTTATGGCCAGAAAGTCGGCACCGCCCGCGGTCTTCTTGCTGCCCAGATCGACGGCCTCCAGATCAAAGGGCAACCCGGCCTCGCGGAGCGCGATATGACTGGCCAAGGAACAGGCGCCAGGCGTGTAATAGAGTTTCATGTTTCTATTTCTCCAATCGTTGTCAAATAATTGAACGCGTTAGCTGAGACACCCACCGTCTTATTGCAGGTTCGCAACGCAACGCCAAGTGAACGATTAATCGTTCGGCCTCGAAGTCGCCGCAGGCGCGTTGATTCGATTCGGCTCCAATGTGCCTATGGTCCACACTCAGCACGTCATTGCATCATTTGCCAGCCTTTTATGTTAGCCTTATAAATTCGCACAAGCAGCTCTCCTGCTTCATATCGGCGTTTTGCCAACAAACGCTTCTCCTTTTTCCGGCGACACCACCACCAAAGATAAATATATGATAAATGAAATAAATCTATTGCGCGTCTCCGAAAGCCGCTACCGCCGGCTATTTGAAACGGCGTTGGACGGCATCCTTCTTCTCAATGCCGACACCGCCCAGATTGAAGACGTCAATCCCTACTTAATCGCCATGCTTGGCTACTCACATGTCGAGTTTCTTGGCAAAAAACTGTGGGAAGTTGGCCCGTTCGCCGATATTGCCCAAAGCAAAGAGATGTTTTCAAAAATACAAACCGAAGGGCGCGTCAGATACGACAACCTTCCACTTAGAACAATTACTGGTACTTTAGTTCAAGTTGAGTTCATAAGCAATATATACGACTGTGCTGGCGTAAAAGTAATACAATGCAACATACGTGACATTACAGATCGGAAGAGAGCTGAAAAACAACTCGCAGACTCCAACATCGAGCTCGAACAATTCGCTTACGTTGCGTCACACGATCTTCGAGAGCCGCTGAGAATGATCAATAGCTACCTCTCTCTTCTTGAGAGAAACAACCCGCAACACAGCGAGGAATCGAAAAAGTACCTAAGATTTGCCAAGAACGGTGCGGTGCGAATGGATCACCTGGTCGTTGCGCTGTTGGAGTTGTCTCGCGTCGGCGCGAACTCACCCTGTATCGTCCCCGTGGATAGCGCCGCGGCAACAGACGATGCCATTTCGAACCTGGCCTCGCTCATCGAGAAAACGGATAGCGACGTCTGCAAGATCGCTCCAATGCCGAAAGTGATGGCCGACCGGGGGGAATTGACCCGGCTGTTGCAGAACCTCATCGGCAATGCCATCAAATACCGCCACCCCGAGCGCCGTTCAGTGGTCCAGGTCAGTTGTCAGCCCTGTGAAGGAGGATGGAAGTTCGCCGTTGCCGACAACGGCATCGGTATCGGCAGCGAACATTACGAGCGAATATTTCGCATTTTCCAGCGCCTGCACGGCCGGGACCAGTACGAGGGGACCGGTATCGGCCTCGCCATTTGTAAAAAGATCGTCGAACATCATGAAGGGACGATCTGGGTTGAATCGGTTCCCGGCCAGGGGTCGACTTTTTTCTTCACGCTCCCGCTCTTGCGGGCGACGAAATGATCGAACAATCAGGATGCCGGAGGCCTCAACAAGAATACCGCAAGATCCTTGTCCTGGGTCTCAATATGCTCAATCAGCCAGCGAATGGTCCAATGCAGCAACTCTTCAACATTGAAATCCAGTCCGCTCTTAATATCAAAAATAACATTTGATATATCTTCTACTAATTGATTGTGTTCCTTCTTGTGTCTGGCAAACAAGGAAAACAAGTGAGTCCCCATGAGAGCTTCTTCCCGCTCAAAATGGTCGATAGCCTTGCGCGCTATCTCCTCCAGGCGCGCCACCACCTTTTCCCGCGCCGGGTCCCACTCTGAATTGACCATCTGCATGATGCTGTGGTGGTCGCGATCGATCTCAGGGAAACCCAACACCAGAACCCCGTCCGAAGCGATTTCCATTGCCGTCATTTAGGCTCTCCCGACCGGAGACAATTACGTCAGCCTTTCCAAGGAAGGACGGTAAACCTTTGAGCCAACGGCACCAAGCATTTCTTGCAACTGCCCCCGCCGTCAAAGTCCCGCCGATATCTGGAGTTCCAGCGCCGACCTAAATATCATCACCGAAACACCTACTTTCGCTCACCTCTGGTGTATTCGCGCCGTTTGGAGTAAAGTGAATGTGGAGGTGACTATTATGTCTGTCTCGCCCACCTCAGCCAGCGCATCATCCGTACAATACCCGATTATGATTAACGGGTTCCTTGTCTATAGCGCTGCTGGAGCGCAATTGGCGGCGCAAGGCCTGAATCCAAATACCAACCAGTTTCCGAAATCGTCGAATTCCACCTCTGCGACTGGGCAAGCGACGGCGATACGTTCTCCGCTCAAATTGCCGCCGGCCTCTGAACTGAAGACTGTTTCTGCAGCCAGCCAGATCACCACCAAATCCAATCTGTACAGACCTACGGCCAGCACCGGCGTCAGCTACAGCGGCTACAATCAAAACGGTTCGTCCGTTGGCTCTGGCTCGTCCGTTCTTCGGGGGACCGTCCTGAACCTTTACGCGTAAGGACGTTTATCTATAGCAGTTTGCGTTCATAATGGATCACGGTTGGCTTGAGCAACTAGGTTTTAGTGGGCCCGGCGTCCCGTGCCTGAAAAAAAGATAGTGGCACCGGCCTGAAGTGCCGGTGTTTCGGCGAAGCCGAAATGTTTCCGCCGCTTTGCGCCAAAGACCGGCAGGGACGCCGGACCCACTGGAAGACAATTTTTTCACGGGCTCCCCCTGCCGGCAAAACCTTTCGAAAACTCCCGCTTACCAAGAGGGCAACCCCGTTGGCACCGCCACAGAAACGATCATCTGCGGCTATTTTTTTTATAATAGATTTACAATTATGGCGTCCACTTATGGATAAGTTCTTATTCTATTTCTTTATAAAGGCATCAAAAGGTGCAATACGGTCGACGGCAAGGAAACCTGCTTATTCCAAGCGTCGCCGGAATTTGGTTAATCATATTTGTATTTCTGAGTTACAACGCCTTCGTATTATGGCACTCATACAACTACTATGTAAGAGAGGCCGGAAACCGGGCACTGTCTCTGGTGCGACTTGTTGAACAACACGCCTCGGCTGAAATTGAACGAACCAACGCAGCCCTGGTCGAGGCTACCGATCATTTGCAGAGTGACGATTTCGTCTGGGGCATGCGCCTGTCTGAGCGGCAAAGCCAAAAAATCTCGGCCATGCTCTTTGAACGACAGCGGCGCGCACCGGGCATTTTATCAATATCGCTGACCGACAAAGACGGCTTGGTGTTCGCCAATTCCCTCGGGGTCCCGCCCGGAAACAGTTTGAGTAATCGCAAGTATTTTCTCGACCTTAAGGCCTGGCCTCAGACGGTTCCGCGTGTTTCGGAAGCTCTATACGGGCGAGTGTCAAATAGATGGGGCATTCAGATCGCCAGGCGCATCGATCTCTCCGATGGCAGCTTTGCCGGAATGATTGTCGCCAATTTGGGCTTGTCCGAGAACTTCGAGCAGTTCTATCAGACGATAGGCCTCGGCCCAAATGATCTGATCTCCCTGAGGGATGCGGATAACAGAGTATTGGTCAGGTACCCCGTGCGAACGGAACTGCTGGGTAAAGTCATCGAAGGAGAGTCTTCCTCAAACCAAAAGATCAGGCTCGGCGTATCGGAACAAGTCGTACTGTCAAAATCTCCGGTTGACGATGTCGAGCGCATCACGGGCATCCGCAGACTTCAGCGCCATGCCATCTTTGCGATTGTCGGACTCGAACGAAATGTTGCTATGGCGCCTTGGTATAAAGAATTACGCCAGGCGGTTTACTTTGCAGTTGGAGCCTTGGCGGCGGCAGCGCTCTTCTCCCACCTCCTTGCCAGGCGAGTGCAGATGGAAGACGAGTTTCTCCATACAGAAACCCGTTTTCGCTATGCCATGGAGGCGACCAGCGATGGCATTTGGGATTGGGATCTTGCAACCGATAACATGTATTTCAGCCCAACTTATTTCACCATGCTCGGCTATGAACCCGGCGAGTTCCCTTCGACCTCACGCAGTTGGATTGACCTCATCCACCCTGACGACCGTCACCACTCCGTCGCTACCGCTCAGGACTGTATCGAAAATCGATGCGAAAGTTTCTCCCGCGAGTTCCGTATGAAAGCCAGGGATGGCTCCTGGAAATGGATCCTCGGTCGTGGCCGAGCCGTTCTGCGCGACGCGGATGGCCGAGCACAGCGCATGATCGGGACCCATGTGGACATCACCAAGGGCAAGGAACTGGAGGAAAAACTTCAACAACTCGCGCGGACAGATCCCCTTTGCGAATTCCGACGCATTCCGGCCACCTAATCCAATTCGTTGCCGGCCACTGATTCCGATCGCATTCCGGCCACCCATTCCGATTTGATGTCGGCCAGGGATTCCGATTCCATTCCGGCC
>Ga0007882_10000577_pt1 | contig 21431 bp, 18 predicted proteins | sample CryBogCBH12Aug01_FD_71195 | JGI IMG/M metagenome (GOLD analysis project Ga0007882, IMG submission 71195) | Freshwater microbial communities from Crystal Bog, Wisconsin, USA - CBH12Aug09.1 | ecosystem: Environmental > Aquatic > Freshwater > Lake | place: Crystal Bog, Wisconsin, USA | collected... | reverse complement strand
ATTGTATTTGATATAGAATTTTGTAATACACCATCGACAAATACAACTAATGTTGATTGATGTTTAACAACTGCTATGTGATGCCATTTACCATCAGTAACTACAGAACCTCCCAACAAATCAGTACCATTTGATATAATTGTAATTTTCCCATCAGTAGAAGTTGATGAATTTATAACTAATTCGATTTGACCTGTACTCCAAATTCTTCTTCTATTTGAAGAAATATTTGTTGTTGTGGTTGTATTGATCCAACATTCAATGGTAAAATCAGAAGCAAATGTAAAATCATTTGATGTGGTAGTTTTTAGATATGATGTGGAACCATTGAAACTTAATGAACCTCCACCAAATTTAAATTTAGATGTACTTACAGTTGCTGGTCCAGTAAATGTATGTCCAGAATAACTATAATCAACGATACCATTATCAAAATTCAATGCAGTTACGACATTTGCCCAATATGGATCAAGTTCGGTTAATGATGATGCTGCGGTAAGTTCACCTTCAGATGTTAAATTAGTACCATCAAAAGAATATACATATGCAGCATTTGATCCCGGAGAACCAACAATTATATTATTATCATCTGAGGCATTTATTGCCACACTAAAGCCAAATAATGCCCCTGCTGTTCTATCTGCAGCTACAAATTTATTTACGAGTAAGAAAGATGAATCGATTTGTCTTGCAAATATGAATATTGCACCAGCATTGGCCAAATAATTTAAACCATTTGCATCATAACCATGATGGGGAACACCAACAATTAAATAATCTTTACTTATTGCCATTGCATAACCAAACAAATCACCTATATTTCTGGTGTTGACTACACCGGGAACAACCGAATACCCATCATCTGTCCAAGATGTACCTGTTCTTGCTAATGTTTTAAATTCCCCACAATTTGATATTGTTGTTGTATTTGTAATATCTGAACCGGATCCTAATGGAGCACCCAATGCAATTAAATTGTTGCCAACAAATGTTGCTGAATATCCAAGCATATTTGTATTTGCACCAGTGAGTATATTTTGTTGAGTCCAGTTATTGACGCCTTGTCTATACCATATTTCACCATAGCCAGTATTGCTACTATAAGATGAATTGCCAGTGTATAGATAAGCCCCATTTGTGGTAAGAAGTTGACCAATATTATTTGTTGTATTGGTGGTTGAAACAATTTTTGTTTCCAAATTATATGTCCCTAAAGAATTATTATAAACAAATACTGCTCCTGTATTTGCTGTTCTTGTGTTACCAATCAAACTATAATTATGAACTGGTGTTCCAACAGCGATATAATTATCAGTTGCTGATACAGTTGTTCCAAACATATCATTTGCATTTCTTCCGTTTGAAACACCCGGAACAGTTAACGTTGTTACATTTGTTCCTGAATTTGTTACTATATTAACAGCACCAGCATTTGATATTGATGGTTGACCATTTGTTCCAGCAGAAGTTGTAGTTGATCCTAAAATAATATTTGAAGAATTTAATATATTATATACACCAGGATAAGCAAACGATCCAACATCAGTAATACTTGTTGATACTGTGGATGTATAGACATTTGATCCCGAATTAATGTATAATGTTGTTCCTTTAAGAACAAGACCATTTGAACCAAGATATGTATTGTTAGCTTGGGCTAATACTGGAACATATTCATTTGACATTGACCAAGTATTTGTTCCTGAATTATATGTATAGAAATATAATTGACCCATATTTGTATGGCTTGCAACGCCATTGAATGTGTATTGATGATTTGGTGATGATATTGCCAGCCAACCAGAACCAATCACTACTGATGATCCGTATTGATCACCTGCGTATCTACCAAATGAATTTCCTGGGGTTGTTATATTTGCCACGGAATTTGACCATGTTGCGCCTGTTCTTGTATATGTTAATACAGCACCTGCATTTGTTAATGATCCAACGCCAGCAGCGGTTGATGTTGTTGGACTTCCTGTTACAAGAATACTGTCAGTAATAATTGCAATCTGATTGAAATTGGTAATATTAGGTAATGTTGACTGATAAGTATATGCAATAGTCAATGGATTATTAGAATTAACAATTTCAAAATAACCATTTCCAGTATTTCCAACAAACGCATAATTATTGTAAATCAATATGTTGCTTCCATATTTTGTAATATGTGATGTATCAGTTGGAACGAATTTATCAACATAAGAATATGTACCATCGGTATTTGATGAATAAATGAATACAGCACCGAGTCCAACATTCACATTATTTTTGCTGTAAGCATGACCAGGTGAACCAACCAACATATATCCAGATCCTAATGCAACGCCATAACCCAATTGATCATTTGCCCATCTGTTAACTAATGTTAGTGGATATAATGTTGAATTATTTGTTACAGTTGTTCCATTGAATATTGAACTGTATAATCCACCAGAATTAGTTAATACTGGATATCCGCTATCAGTTGGAACACCATATACTATTAAATTGCTTGTTGGATCATAGGCAATTGAATTAGCAGAGGTTGCCAATGTATTTGATACCGTAGTAACTTGTGACCAATTATAATTACTGTATGTTACAACATTACTTGTATTATTACCGAAAGTTATTAATACGTTGTTTTTGAAATATAATTTCGCACTTTGATTAGTAAACATTGTTTGATAAATGTATGTATTTGTTGTGCTATTATAAACATATGTAGCTATAGATGTTGTGGCTTGACTTGCACCCATTGTGATAAGACCATTACTTACGCCAACTGATGTTCCATAATATGTATTTGGTTTTCTTACTATGAAATAACCAGGTTCAACTATATTTCCTCTCCAATCAAAGGATGGTGTTTCGTGATAATAATTGTCATCTACACCTGTTAAACCAGTCCAACTTGTTCCTGTTCTTGTATACCCTTGCCATCCACCGGCTCCTGTTCCAGATGTTCCAGACCATTGTGGGGTTGTTGTTCCACGATATGAAGGAGAACCTATGATAACATGCGAATCATCAGCAAATGCTAAGGAACCCATACTTTCATCTGCGTATTTGTGCGTTACTAATAATTTATTTGTCCAACCAAGAACGGAATCGTTATAATACATTTCAACATAACCACCGTTTGTTGTTGTGCTTGTTGCAATATAATTTCCGAACAATTTAACAGTTGATCCAAAATATGTTGCTGTTGAAGGTATAGAACTTCTAACTTTTGCTTGATATGCCCATTCTTGACCATCCCAACCATATGTATATATTGCACCTTGATATGTTGTTATTGTGCCTGTAGCATCTGCTAAATGTTTATTTGCTCCGACAGCTATTTGATTGTTTGCATATGTGGATACAGAATAACCAAATTGATCATTTGGTAATCTACCATTTACTAATCCTGGCTGAATAATTGGATTTCCTATTGTAGACCATGATGTTCCGGTTGCTGTTGATGTTTCGATTACCCCGGATGCCATTAACGTATCACCAACAGTAGGCATACCACAAACAAATATATTATTCTGTGGCAAAGCCATTGAATTAAAACGAACTGCTGTATCCACATTTTTTGTAAAGGTCATAAATTGACCAGTTCCAGTTGAACTATATATTTGTAATCTTGGTGTAATATCTGTATTGGCATTGATATTTGTATAACTTGCTAAAACACCATTCAATGCAATTTTTGAACCAAATTGTGAATAATTTTTTAGATTTGTTGTATCTGTTACAAAAGTATCATATATAAATGATTTTACTGTTGTGTCTGAATCATAATTAAATACAAACATACCACCGCTTCTTATTGGCATTGCTACACCCAATGCATTATATCCATGTAATGGTGATCCAATCACTAAGGTTCCGTTGTTTAATGCAACTGATGATCCAAAATAATCACATTCTTGACGGCCATTAGCATATACAGTATTTGGATTTGTATAACCATCTGTCAAGGAATAAGTATAAACATATCCGCCATCAGACCAAGTATTATTTGATTCTATTACATAGTAGAATGCACCACAATTCACACCATTATTTGTGTTATTTGGCGCACCGACAATCAGTTGATTGTTTACAAACGCAATATCACTACCAAAATCATCACCAATCAAACCAGATAATTCTAATATGTAATCATATGAAGTATCATATAATTTAACATCCCCCACAGAATCATAAGGTATTGTTATTGCTAATAGATTTGCATTTGTCTTAATTTTTCCATATACTGTATTTGTATTAATGGTGTTACAATATGTTGGTGCTGGAATGGTGTTTAACCAAGTTGTTAGGGTTGGTAATGGCGACACCATACTTACACCAATAGTAACCTTCAATAATTCTTTTGCTGTAACATTATTATAATAAGCATTAACTACACAAGTTGCATCATCATAGATATATCCTTGATTAATATATGCCCAACCAGCATTCCCCCCAACCCAAGTTTGACAACCATTTATTAAATTAACATTACAATTCAAACTATTGATTATTGCTATAGTTGAAATATTTGAACTTGTAATATTTCCGCTATTTAAATAGAATTGGCAATTATTAAAGTTAATATTAATATTTGTTAAAGAATTTAAACTATTATAAGTTGTTCCTGTTCCAATACCATTGGTTGTATTACCACCACCAACTTCTATAACACCTTGTATATTTTGAAATAATGGATTTGTTGTTGTTCCACTAACAACAAAATTCCCATTCATTATTGTTAAAGTATTTCCGTTACTATTTGATCCATATATGGAGAATAATGCGGTAGTATTACCATTTGTTATATTAAATGTTGAATTGTTACAATTTATTATAACATTACTTGCCCCGATATTAATTGGCCAATATGCCCAATCATTCTTCGAATCAGCTGTGATGTTATATGTTGCAGGAACAAGACTAATTACTGCTCCGGAATTTATAGCAGATATATTATTTGTGATTGCTGCTTCAAAAGTTAAATATGGAACCAATGGATTAATACCATTATTAGAATCACTTCCATTTATAGGATCAACATATATATTTTGTGGTAAAGATAATATAGGCCCTTCAGCATATGTATTCAGTAAATTAGTAAATGTGTATTGTGAATTGAATATATTATATGTAAATATTGCATTATTATATGATGGCATACCATTATTATCTAAATTATGATTTGGCGCAACAACATAAAGTGTATCATTTGCACCAAATCTAACTGAATAACCAAATTTATCATTTAATTGTCTGGTATCGATGAAATTATAAGAATACAATTTTTCTATTGTTAAATCACTATAATTCCATGATGGTGTATTATTATAATATCTTACATAACCGCCATTTATTATAAATGACGCTTCTTTGTTACTAAAATTAAACGTATCAATAGATGCCATTGGTAAACCAACAAACATTTGATTTTCTGCACCAATATACACTGATCCTATTTTGAAATCATTTGGAACTGTTGGTGTATCATCCATAGGTGCAACAGCATAATATTTTATATTTCCACTATCATTGATAGACTGTATTTTAATAAAATTACCAATCAATGAAGGAATATTAAAATATAACCATCCAGTATATAATGATGGAATCGTATAGGTATTATTCCATATTGTTCCAGTCCAGTCAAGACTACCATTCGATGCCAACGCAACATTAAATGTTGTTCCAATTGCCGCAGTATTAGCAGTAATATATACGCCAATTGTTGTTATTGGACCAGGATTTGTGATTGCTGTTGACCAATATTGAGTTCCAGTTCCGCCATACCAGAAGTTTGATCCATTTGATGTTCCCAAACTGTTTGGATTTGTACCATGTGTACTGGAGTTTGTCTGTGTTGATATAGAATATGTTTTTGGTGTATTTGTATATAAAGTTTCTGAATATTCGTTTACCCACCCAGAAGATTTTCTCCATAAGTCAAACGCACCTGTTACTGATCCTGTTGCTATAATTAGCATATCATTTTTATAATTTAATGTATTGCCATAACGATCACCAACACTTCTTGATGATTTTTGAATGTTTTTATCAAGTAAATAAATTCCTAGATAATTATAAAATACATATGCAGCACCAGAATTTGCAACATTTACTGAACCATATAGATTCCAGTTATGACCAGGTGATCCCACTGCAATTTCCGTTCCATTTGTTGATACCGCCCAACCAAAATTGTCACCAACATTATGATTATTATTTGAACCAGGATTAACTAATGTACTTAATCCTCCTGAATTTGTTAGTATTCTCACTACACCAGCAGCAACAGGCTGATATAAACCAGTTGATCCAATATCATTCTCGTCATTTGTTATAATATTATTTGTATTTGATTGTAATGCTATAGTGTTAAATGTATTTGTAGGTATAGCATTTGATGGATGAGAACCATTTGCACCATTATTTAAATGAATTGCTTTACTGGATACTATTGTTTTTCCAGAATAATTTATTGCCAATGTTAAATCATTTGAATTTATCATTGCTGGTAATGTATCATATCCATAATAATCAACATACTTATATAATACCTGTTGTGCATTCATAAAATATGTATTGCTATACACTGAATAGTTATATGTACTTGCTGTAACATAAAGATTTGGACCATTTCTCAATAATGCAGAACCAAATCCAGCATTTACAACTTTACGATCACCAACTAATTTTTCAACAAATGATGTTTGTCCATTTAGATATTCAAATTTATAAACAGCGCCTGAACCTTTTGTTTTGAAGGCATTCATCGTTGTCATAGATGAATTTCCGGTTGATGATACATAAACTTCACCATTTTGCATAAGAACAGTTGAACCGAACTGATCGCCAGCATTTCTTCCTGCAGTATTTCCTATTGCATATAATGCATCGGTTTTTGTCCATGTAGAAACGCCATCGTAATTATATACATTTGCTGATCCTGCACCAGATATATTAACTGCTTCATTTGCACCAGATTCATCAGTAAATGGTAATCCATCTATGATGGTATTTGCTGAAGCCATTGCAAAATATAATCCTCGACCAGTATTATTTGTTGGTAATACTCTTGGGGCAATATAGCGATAAGAATCTTGTGGTAACATGGATTCATTTATTGCTACATGTATCGCATCCAAGTAACCAATAAAACCATAAGAATTTGAATCTGATCCAAAATATACAGTTCCAGTATATGGACATAATGTTGTAACTATATTTGTCGTATAAACATTCATGCCATTTAGATAAACATTTAAATTTGATCCTGATCTCGTAACCATAATATAATTCCAAGTATCATTTTGAATACTACCAAATGTTGTGTTTATGTCCCATTTACTTCCATATAAACTGCTATAAACTGTTATTGTATTATATGGTGAACCACTCACTGAATTTAACATTATTAATAACGGACCGTATGAACCGCCATTTGATCTAAATGATGCCAATGCACCATTAGTATTTCCTGCAACTGGTCTGAACCAGAAATCTACAGCAAAATCCCCAGCAGATATATTCATATTAGTATTTGTTGGAACACCTATATAACTGCCATTGAATTTTCCACTGGTACTACCAAAAACACAAGTATCTGTACTTAATGTAACATTAGCTGTTACTAATGCAGTAGTATTCGCTTCGTTCAATCCGGCTGTTTCAAAATTAATAACTGCACCCGAATTTGATCCTATTGCCTTTGCAACATATGGCAATGCTTGTGCGGTCCAAACATTTGTTGTTAATTTTGTAGTATCATCATATACTGGTAATAAATTATATACCTGAATGTTTTGTACGTTATCACCAATTGTTATGGTATTTGCTTTAATATCAACTTTTGAACCGAATTTATTACCTATTGCTGGTGTTGTTGAAATTAATGTGGTTTCTTTGGTCCAAACACCAGCTAGTAAAGTATATGTAAATATTGCACCTGAATTAGTCATCACTCCATGATTTGGTGCACCTACAACTATTCTTCCATTATTAATAGCAACAGACCAACCAAAATTATCACCAGTTGCTCCAGAAATTATCTGTGATTGTGACCAAACATTATTATTTTGATTGAATACATATACTGAATTTGATCCTGGTGATCCTACCACTAATGTATTAGATATACTATCCATAGCAACAACCCAACCAAAATTATTATTTGCTGCCCTTGTTGTAGATGATGCTACTATTTTTTGTTGGAATATCCAATTGTTTCCTGCCCTTTGATAAACATATACTGCTCCAGCATTTGCAGTTAATGTTCCAGCATCGGTTTGATCATAACCATTGAATGGGACACCAACAGCCATTAAATTATAAGACATTGAAATACCATAACCAAATTTATCATTTGCATTTCTAACTGGCGCTGTAATTTTCTGAACTTGCTGCCATGAATTATCAATAAAGTGATACATCCATATTGCACCAGCATTGGTTAATTGGTTTGCTCCTGACGAATCATATTGATGATTAATGGAGCTTACTGCAACTGCACCACTTCCTGTTCCTACTGAATATCCAAAATTGTCACCTGCATTTCTTGCATTTATTCCTGATGGAATAATTTTTTGTTTATATTTGAATCCTGTAGCGGTTCCAATTGTTATGGGTTGTTCTGGAGTAGAAGTTATAACATTACCATTATTATGTTTTTGTGATAAATCAGTTAATACTTGTGTAGTAGTTACACTTGTTGCATTAAAATATCCAACCAAGTTAGTCTCAGAGCCACTAAGTATTATACTTTCATTACCAATATATTGTTGTGGAAGGATTTCAGTCCAGAATGTTATTTTTGCTATTTCACCATTAAATTGCTGACTATAATCATAATTTTCAGTTAATGTTGTTGATAATGTAATTGTATCAATCCATGATGCAGTTGGCGTTCCATTAAAGTATGCAACTAATTCATGTGTTGTATTATTATATGTTAAAGTAATGTTTGACCATACTCTTGAAGAATGTGAATTAAAGTATTGATAATAGTTACCTATAACTACATTTTGACTAGTTGGTGTGCTTACTAATATTTCTTTATTACTTATATATAATCTTATTTGACCATTTAAATCAACGATGGTTTTGTTTGTTATTATATCATAAGTGCAAAAATTTATTTCAAAAGAGAAATCACTACCAATTAAATTTGATACAACAGAGTTAAATTCCAATGTTGTTTGTCCACCAAACATTAATACATTATTTGCTCCAGCTGAATAGATATATGCTGCACCAGAATTTACTATAGGATTTTGCCCATAACTATCATATGAATGATTTGGTGCTGATAGTACAACATTTGTTCCATCTGTTGCTACTGCTGATGCTAAATTATCATTAATATTTCTATCTTGACCCCAAGATATTAATTTAGTTTTAGTATACCAATTTACATATCCAGATCCACCACTAATTAAAGTAATACTTGCTAAGGATGTAGGAACAAAGGATGCAACGATTTCTGCACCGAAACCACCACCGACAACTTGAATTGTTGGTTGATATGTATATCCTGCGCCATTTGATGACAATGTTATTGTTGATATTGTTGTTTGTTGCAATAATACTGATGTTTTGCAACCACTTCCACCGCCTCCAGTTAATGTTGCTAATACTGTTCCTGTGTAACCAGAACCTGGATTTGTCACAACAATATTAGCAATACCTGATCCATTGATTGTTGCCGTTGCGGTTGCACCAGTTCCATTTCCGCCTGCAATAGTAACAGTAGGATTTGATGTAAATACACCAGGATTAACGATTGATAAACTTGCAAGTGTAGTTGGTGTAAGTGTTGCTGTTGCGGTTGCACCAGTTCCAAATCCATCTACTGATAATATTGTTACTACTGGTTCTTTAGTATAGCCACTTCCATTATTTGTTATTGACACTGTTGATAAATTTCTTGGTGTTAATGTAGTATATGCCGCACCACCTGAACCACCACCCCCAGTAATAGATACAGTAGCAGGGAAATTATAACCGGAACCCTGATTTGTCAATCCTATACTTGCTATTGTTGTAGGTGTAATACCTGCTGTTGCTGTCGCACCTGTTCCGGCACCGCCACCTGAAAATGATAATACTGGTGCTTGGGTATATCCATATCCATAAGATATTACATTTAAACTTTTAATAGTTCCTACATAAGTTAATACAAGTTTAAGAATAGCATCCCCGCCAACGGTTATCGCTGCATTAGAATAATCGCTTGAACTATTACTAATCGCTACTGACCCTATTCCAAATGAAACATTTAATGTTGCTCCTGTTCCATAAACTAAACGTCCATAATCAATGGTTGATGTTGTTGAATCTTTATCTGAACCATAGTCTGTTGTTGTTTGAACTGCATCGCCAAGAAAACCATAATCTGTTGATGAATATGTTGAGCCGGGAATTGGAGCAGTAGCACCTAATAATACATCTGGTAATACAGAATAACTACCACCATTTTGTATAGATAATCCGACAATTGCACCAGTATTATCAACTTTAGTTACAACAAATGTTGCTGATGTTCCAGTACCACCATCTAACACCATCGTATCGCCAACTTTATATAATGATCCTGAAGAACTTACAGAAACATTGACAACTGACATCATTACTGTTGCTGCTGCACTGGTGCCATCACCGGTAATTATCGCAGTTGGAACAATTGTATAGCCAGAACCAGGATCAACTACAGTACAAGATTGAATTGTTTTATTCATTAATACTGCAATATTTGCACCAGTTCCATTACCATCTACTGGTGTAACATTTAAAGTTGGTGTTGCTGTATATCCAGCTCCATTACTGGTTAATGTGATATTTGCTAGTGTTGTTGGTGTTAAAGTTATGTGTGCTAATGCTCCAGAACCATTCCCATCGGTAGATGTTATTGTTGCAGTTGGAACACTTGTATATCCAGTTCCGTAATTTGATAAGAATATTCCATTCAGTGATGTTGACGATAATGTGATTGTTGCTGTAGCACCAGAACCGTTTCCATCTGCTGAAGTAATAATAATCTGTGGATTCGATACATAGCCAGTTCCATGATTTGTTATGGTTATTGATCCAAGTGTAGTTGGAGTAAGATATGGAACAAGAATAGGTGCAACAGTCATACCACCACCAGAAACTGTAACCGTGGGGGATACAGTATAGTTATGCCCACCATTTGTCACATTTGTGAAACCTATACCATTACCAGTTAAATATGCAACACCAGTTGCACCTGATCCAGAGCCATTTACTGATGAGAATGTTACAGTGGGAGGTGTAGTATATCCGCCGCCTGATGCAGTAATATCAACAGCAACCACGCTTGAAGGTGTTAATAAAACATTTTGAACAACAGCTTGCGATGTTGCACCGCCGCCATATAAAGTAATTGTTGGTGTTGATGTATAACTTCCGCCAGAAATTATATTTAAATAATTTATACTTGTTGGTGTGAGCAGTGGTTTATAAATTGCATTACCACCACTTAATATAACTGAGGGAACATCAGTATAACCTGCCCCACCATCTATTACATTTATCGCTGTTAATGTGTCATCATTGGCATCTAATAATGCTGCTGCTGTTGCCTGTGTTGCCGCATTAATATCATTGATTGTTTCTGTGGTAACATACGACAGTATAATTAAACCATTTGTACATAATCCATTACTATTGGAAGTAGTATAACCAATAGACATATCTACATCATCATATGCTGGAATAATATTTGATGTTGCTGTAGATATTAAAGTGTCCGGATATGATGAGTATGATGTGATTGTATCATTTGATCCTTGGGCATAAACAACGGTCGTTCCACCAACAATTATTCCGGTTCCCATACCAGTGCCAAGTGCAGGCATACTTAATGTTAATACATCACCAGAATTTACAGGAATATCAACTGAAACATATGAAGATGCAGTTGTTGCACCAGCGAGACAGCTTCCCATTAATTTGGCATGAATGGTAGTGACATTAGATGGGACAGTAAAAGCATTCAATGGCCAAGATGTTGCATTTCCTGATCCTCCAGCAAATAACTGGTTAGATGGTGTGAAACTTGATGTATAACGACATGCACCTTTTGTAAATCTAAATTCATCAATAAATCCAACATAATGATTATATGTTGTGCTGGTTAAATTTGTGTAACCAAATGTTAAATTACCAGTTCCATCATATAATGCACCAGATAGCCCAACAGGGAAATAACTACCTAAATCCTGAATCAATCCATTAATAAAAGCATACACTGTTGTTCCATTATAACAAACTGCTATATGTTGCCAAGCATCATAAGTAATTGATCCTACTTCTATATTTGTTATTGCATTTCCAGATATAGGTTGAATAGATAACAATAAATTTAAACCAGTACTATCTGTAGTTAATAAAAATGTATTTCCATTGGCATCGTCTTTTGATAAAATTACAGCGAAGGGAGTAATCACAGTTGAATTTGATGTAGGATACATCCAAAATTCAAAAGTCCAAGAAGAATTTCTTAATAAAAATAAATTAGTTGTATTCGTACAAGTTAATGTAGAAGCCCCATCAAAATAACAAGATGATCCATTAAATTTTGATTCATCAGCAGATACATAAACACCATTTGCAGTCCATGTATTCATAGCATAACTATCAATAATTGTAGTTGAATTATATGGGTCATTAAAATGTAATAATGATATTACTTGTGGAAGATATGGATCAAAACTTGGACCAATACCAAAGCCATAGGTTAATTTATTGTATTTCAGTAATGTAGATGAATATGTTTCGCCGGATGATATTGTTACTGTTGGTATTCCAACTCTTTCAAATATATATGCCGCCCCTGCATTTGTTAAGGCATTTGAACCTGTCAAATCATATGGATGATTTGGAACACCAGCAAGAATTTTCGATCCATCTAGTGAAATTACTGCACCAAGCTGATCACCAGCACTTCTTGCATTTGTTCCGGTTGGCGTTAATTTTGCTTGTTGTAACCATGTTCCATTTGTATTTGTAAATGTAAAAATTGCACCTGCATTGGTTACAATATTTGCACCTGTAGAATCATATGAATGATTTGGTGAACCTATAGCAAGCAAACCATTACTTTCAACCATAGCATAGCCAAAATTATCACCGGCATTTCTTGCATTTGTTCCAGTTGGTATGATTTTTTGTGTTTGAATATATGTTCCATTGATATTTTGGAATACGAATACCGCCCCGGCATTTAATAATTTATTTGCTCCAGTAGAATCATAAGATTGATTTGGAGAAGACGCAAATATTAATGATCCATCTATTATAACAGAATAACCAAAATTATCACCTGCTATACGATTATTTAAATTGACAGTAGATAATTTTTGTAGAATATTCCATGCACCATTTGACCAAGAATATACATACACCGCACCTGCATTCAATGCATAATTTCTTTCATATTCATCGTATGAATGATTTGGTGCACCAACAGCCAATGTTAAACCATCTGCAGATATTGCTATTGATTTTGAGTATTGATCACCAGGATTGCGTTCAAATCCTGTTGGAAATACCTGATCTGTATATGACCATACCGTACTCGAACGATTATATATCCATGCAGTTCCCACATTTACAGTTCCGTCTGGATGTGTATAGTATGGTGATCCAATAACTGCTAAAGTATTGCTATTATTATAAGATACTGAATAACCAAATTGGTCACCAGCATTTCTTGATGGTGGTGTAATTAATGCTTGAAATGCCCAAGAATTTGATGATAATTGATAAGCATAGACTGCTCCAGCATTAGATAAAGGATTTGCTCCAGTTGAGTCTGTTGAGTGATATGGTGCACCAACAATAAAATGATCACCATCTAAACTAACCGAATATCCAAAAGCATCGCCAGCAACTCTCGTTGGTGCAGTAATTTTTTGTAGTAATGTCCATTCGTTGTTTAGGTAAAAATATACATAAACTGCTCCAGCACCTGATAATTTATTCTCCATTAAATTATCATAGGAATGATTTGGAACACCTACTACCAAATAGCCTTGATCTGTTATAGATAAAATTGTTCCAAAATTATCATTCGATTGTCTATTTTGTGGATTTGGTGTATTCTGCCCTTCTATATCCTGAGCAACTATTTTTTCCTGAAAAGTCCAAGAATTGTTTAACCATCCCCAAATATATACTGCTCCAGCATTGGCCACATAATTAATATTATTTTGATCATAATCATTATATGGTGATCCAATTGCAAGAAATGATGAACTTGCTGTGATTGATGTTCCAACTTGATCATTACGATTTCTATAAGTTGTTGCTCCTGATATTTTTTGTAATTGTGACCATGTTGTGCCATTAAATGAAAAAATGTAAGCAGCACCGGCACCTGTTTTTTGATCTAAACCATTTTGGTCAAATGCTTGATTTGGTGTTCCTACTACTGCATAATTATCTTTAATGTCCACTGAATAACCAAATTGGTCACCTGCATTTCTATAATTCTGTATAGTTGTAGATAATTGATTTGAACCTGCAACCAATTTAATTGTTTGATCCCAGTTATTGGTAGATATATTGTGTGTAAATATCCAGGCTGCCCCTGCATTATCTAAAGGATTTGCACCATTTTGATCATAAGCATGATATGGTGATCCAATTATTATAGCATCTGATGATCCACTAACATTTTGTCTAATTGATATTGATGTGCCAAAATAATCATTTTTATTTCTTGCATGCTGACCAGTTGGAGTAAGCATAGTTTCGAATGTCCAAACACCAGCAATCAAGCGGTAAATGAATACCGCACCAGCATTTAACAAGAAATTCCCACCAGTAATATCTGAGGCGTGATTAACTGAAGTTATAGCAAGAATTGTTCCACATATATTAACTGTTGTTCCAAAGGCATCGCCTGTGTTTCTTAATCTTGCTGGAGCAGATATTTGTTGTGATAATACCCATGAGTTTGTTGTGGTATTCCAGTTCCATATGTAAACAAGACCAGCATTTTTAATAAAGTTTGAACCGTCAGCATCATATCCATGTTGTGGCGCACCAACTACTAGCGTAGTTGCGCCATCGCCATCAATAGAAAATCCTGTTAAGTCACCCGGATTTTTACCATTACTCGGTCCTATGATTTTTTGAACAACATTCCACACTTCAGCAGTTTCATTATAAACATACGCAGCACCGGCATTATAAACTGGATTGTTACCTTGAATATCTAAATTATCAGTTGGTGCACCAACCACTAATGTTCCATTATTTTGAAAAGATATGCTACTACCGAACTTGTTGCTCATATTGAACTCCGAATTTTTAAATTACATGGTATTTATTATTTTATTGACAACTAACATTTTTTTTCGATATGATAAAGTATATAAATTTTTAAGGAATTAATTATGAAACAAATAAATGATAGTGATTTTGAAAGTAGTGTATCCAGTGGTAATGTTTTAGTTTGCTTCAGTGCAACATGGTGCGGGCCATGTAAACAATTGACGCCAACATTAGAAGCATTATCTTTAGAATTTACCGATATTACTTTTTTGAAGGCAGATATTGATGAATGTGAAGAAATGGCGACAAAATATGGTGTAAGAAGTGTCCCAACTATGATATTATTTAAAGATGGTCAAGTTGTATCCACTAAAGTTGGAAATCTTAACAAATCAAAATTAACTGAATGGTTGTCTGAATTAATAGTCTATGTGACCATTGGTTTCTAAATTGATTGTTAATCTTGTTGATTCATAGAGATTTAACTGAAAATTTCATTTATAAAGTTGAATCTGAACTTCATGAATCTGACATTAAAGAATGGTTAAAAGAGAACGCTTTGGTGAATCTAAATACTCTTTTGATAGTTTTGATAGAGAAGGTAATATATTTGAAATTACTAATGAAAATGCTGTATGGGATCAGCATGATTATTACGTTTTTAAAAACAAAGAAGTTGCCTTATTATTCGAGTTGATTTGGGGTTGTTAATGACAGAGTTTTTTAGAGTATGGTCTACTGGAAGTCTTGATAATCATGTGCGGATTTTAAATAATATGCCGGAACCAGAAAAATCCAGCTGGTCCGAAATATATTACTGTAAGAATTATGTTGATTATGCTGATGATACTTTTATCACCATGAAATTTTTTATTACTGAGGCAAACAAATTGGACATTTGTAAATGGTTGGTTGATAATTGTAGTGATCTTTGGTCCACAAGTTATTCTGATCTTTGGTCCACAAGTTATTCGGCTATGCCAGCACTTATTGAAGTTCATTTTAAAGATAAAGATGATGCCATGCGATACAAATTGGTATGGAGTAATTAATGTATTTTGAAGAAGATGAAGAATTAATCCCGCCATATACTTGTGGTATTTTCTATAGCAATACATTAGCTGATATTAGATTTCATTTATATAGATACAAAGAAGTAGAAACATGGCTTAATGAAAATGTTGAACGGTGGTCATTTACCAAAATGCCATATCAAAATTCAACAATTATATATGATGGGAATGGCGGGTATCTGTTTCTTAATAAAGAAGATGCCATGAGATTTAAATTGGTATGGTGGAATTAATTTTCATTGAAAAATGTTTTAAAATAGGATATAAATGTTTATAAGTGATATATTTGAAAAAGAATTAGAAATTATTAATGACAAATATTTGTTTGAACCTATAAGTAAAAATACAGCGAAGCTAATGAAATCAGATTTCTTATTGCAAATAAAGAATAATGAATTTATACAATGGCTAGATAAAAATTGCATCGGCGGATATAATTTTGATCCAGAAATTGCTGTAACCAATAATAGTATAAATTTCGATATTAAATTGTCATTCAATAATGATCAAGACAGAATGTTATTTAAATTAACTTGGGGATAAAAATTGTTTGAATACCGAGTAAGTTTAGAATCATTTATGGGATGTAATTTTACATCAGTAATAGACTGGCTCGAAAACAATTATGGTTATCCTAAAATAAGATCACACTGGAATAAGGAAAATATCAAAGAAATTTTGTGGAATTTAGAACTTGAAAATGCTGATGATTTAGAATCGATGGTCGCAGTTTTTAAAAATAAAGAAGATGCAATTTTGTTTAAATTAACTTGGATGGGAATGGATGAGCTGGGAACTTAAGGAATTTTTAATATTGATCGTTGTTGTACCTGTAACTTCCGGATTATCAGCTGCAGCAATTCTAATGTATTTTTTTAGTTTTTCTACACACGTACTGATCACTTGTTTGATAAGTTCATTCCTTTCTTCAACTATTATGGAAAAACATCTATATATTATGCTTTTTGGACAAAAAGTAGATTATAACTGGCCAACAATTAGTAAAGATGAGGTCAAAGAATGGTGTAAAGTAAATAAAATAAAATGTCACATTCAGATAGGAACCGCTTATTTCATAACAAAAAAATCAGCAGCTTATTTTAAATTAGTGTGGGGTTAATATGGGTATATTTCCAACTTTTTTTCACCCAGATTATTACCTTAAACGTCCTAGAAAAGATCAACCATCAGTTGAAACTGGTCCAAATAGAGGTTCTGGCGGATCAATGTTGCCAGATCGTGAAGACTGGATGAAACATGTTTTCCACATGGATTTGTGGCAAAATGAAATTGTACTCAATAAAATAGACAGATGGATTAAAGAAAATGTTAAGGGTAAAGTAGGATATATTGAGGTCTTTCCGAGAGGTTGCAATTGGACACAGCACTTCTTTTTTGAAGATACAGAAGATGCGGTACACTTCAAATTAATGTTTAGTGATTATATAGATAAAAAACCACTTCCTTACGAATGGGGTTAGTATGAATTTTGATATAATATGGGATTACATATTCAAACATACAAAAAAATATTCAACTAAAATTAAACTTGATGAGCCGCATCTTTTTATTACTGTTCTGATAAATTATGATAATTATGTTGAAACAAAAACAACCAAATTAATTAAGGTTAAATCCCCAAAGGAAATTGATTATCTTATCAGTCTTAGAACAGAACTTGTAGAATGGTTAGAAAGTATTAATGGCGAATATGATATTATGATTGGTGATCCAATGACAATAGAATATCAAAATACAACACCAGCACCAGTTATTAGTTACCTTATGTTTCAATCGCATATATTTTTTAGTAGAAAATCAGATGCCGCATTATTTAAATTAACTTGGGGGTGAAATGTTTGTTTTAATCAATCAGTGGTTTAATAAACAACCAGTTGCTAAGAAAAATTCAGAAATTGAAAATCCAAATATTCAAACTGATATTATTCCAACTTCAGAAAGACCTATTGCAGTAAGAATTAGCGACAATGATTATCAGGATGCAGTAAAATGGCTTTTGGATAATGATATTTTATCATGGAAACTGACAGATGTGATGTTACAAGAAACAGATGACTGTAAAGATGCTATGTACTATTGTATTTTATGTCTTGATCGTTGTTTAAATCGTGGCGGCGGGAAATGGGAATATCGAACATTTTATTTCGAAAATAAAGAGGACGCAATGCGGTTTAAAATGGTGTGGTACTGCCAGTATGATATGAGGTATTAAATGAAATATAGATATGGTCCAGGTGGAGGCGAATTTGGATATTTCCATTTAGATGGAATTGATTACTGGAGATTATGTGTTACTTTTACACCTGATAATTCAGTGGATGAATTTAAAAATAATGAGTTTAAAAAACATTTTAAATCTGTAAAATGTAGACGATTGTATCCGAACTCGACATTAATAACTGAAAATAATGTTTTATTCAGAAAAATTCATTATAATATAGATTGCCTATCACCAGATGATGTTGTTTCTTTATATAAAATAGCTGAAGAAATAGATAATCTTGAATATCAAATGGACGATGATATTATATTTCGTTTTACTAAACAAACAGAAGATGATGTAAATAAAATATATGTTTCAATATCTGAAATATATAATGATGTGGAATTTTTTGATGTGGAATCGATGGCTGAACCAGATCACTCATTACGAGGATATAGTATAAAATATGCTGGTGCCATAAAAACAAATATAAAAAATATGGTATTAATTAAATTAATGGTATAGGATTTTAAATGAAATATTATGTTAAATTTTATCAACGTGGCGATTTAGACTTCGGCGGCAGAAATGTTACTGTTATTAATTTTTTACCAATCTATAAATGGTTATTCGAAAATAAAATACTATTTGATTTGAGTGAAAAATGGTTTTGTGAAAATGATGGTGATGATTGTTATTCAGAATGGGAAGAAACTACAATAACATTTAAATCAAAACAAGATGCAGCATTATTTAAATTATCTTGGTGTTAGATGTTAATTCTTCAATTATATCAAATAGTTTTTTTCTATCCACCGGTTTTGGAAGGCATATATATTCTTTATCACAATCATAAACATGACCAGATACTATTATAAATTTTGTGTCAGGTGATAGAATTTTAACTCTTTCGATTAATTCAAAACCATCCATATGTGGCATATTAATATCTGTCACTACAACATCATAATGATCAATGATAATATTATTATCAATTATTTTGGACAACGCTTCATGACCACTATTGGCATATGAAATATCCCATTTTTTTGCAGGGGCATAATTAGAAAGCAATCTTTGGATGGCACATAGAATATATGGTACATCATCAACAAACAGTATTTTCTTCATAATATACTCCAATAGTGAAATATTTATGGCTTTGTCTTCAATAATTAACGTTGTTTATAATTAAAACCGTTGCAATGTTTTTTTTAATTATATATAATGCGATTTTAGGAGAATGAAATTTGAAATATGTTTTTGGCATAAAATTAAAAAGTCAACCAAAAAATTTGTGTCATGGATTCAAATGGCCAATTTTTACTCAGGCTTTATGCTCAACATTGAGTGAAGATCATATTAAAATAATTACTAATAAAGAAGAAATTATTAATTGGTGTAACGATACTTATGGGCAACCAACATATAATATGAATGTCTATTATCACTGGAAATTCATTTATGGTTCCGTCAATAACTATATATTTTTTGAGAGTAAAGATGATGCAACAAAATTCAAATTGGTATGGGGATGATGAATTAATGCTACACGAAGTTATGCGTTTTGAACGAGACGAATACTTTCACACATCTTGGGATGCAGTCAAAAAACATCCTAAAATGGCTAGGGAATATGATGATGGCTTCTGTGGAGATATATCTTCACCATTTGAATATAAGGTAAATTTACCATCTATATCTTTAAAACAGATGCAATGGTGTTGTGAAAACTGTTCTATGAGATTTTACAGAAAAAGAAATTCAAAAATTATAGGGTCTTTTTCCAATTTAACTGTGATTTGTTTTGAATCATCTGCAGACGCAGTTCAATTCAAATTGATTTGGGGGTAAAAAATGTCATTAATTGGTGATAAACATAGAAAATATTTAATTGATACTGTTTTATCAGAAGAAATTACTATACCAATTCCTGTTGATGGCGAAGAATTTGTTAAATGGATGGAAGAAAACATCGGTGAAGAAAGACCGCATCATCCTTACGACGAAGCAGAAGATGGTTATATGGATTATTTTGAAGGTGAATGGGCTTCAAGAATAATAAAAGATTTAGGCGAAAAAAGATTTAAAGTTTGGATTAGTAGATGGTGCGAACAAAGAAATGACAAAGTATTGCTGTTAAAAATGGTATGGGGTTAAAACAATGGAATTAATTTTGCATCCAATTAAAGAAAACAAACCATTAATAAGGCAAAAACCAAAACGAGGACGTAAAAAAATCATTGGTTGGCAAATTGTCTTATTTAAAGAAGGAAATCAGACTGGAACGATTATTATTGAGTATGGGCGAAATATTTTCGTTTCGTAATGGAATAAATGACAAAAAAATTATGATAAAAATTACAGAAAGTCTTGAATATATCATCGATGCAGCATACTGGTGTAGCCAAACATTTGAAAGTAATGATTGGCATACAGTTGATATGGTATATGGATATAAGAAATTTGATATAGAATGGATCGAACAATATCATATGAAAAATCAATATCATGATCTTACTGTGCTTACAGAAAGAATATTTTGTTTTAGGAATAGAAAAGATGAAGCGATGTTTAAATTAACATGGGGATAAATTATCGCGTGACACCATAATATAATATGGTATTGTTAAAAAGTAATGAATACTTCACCGTCACCACCAGGATTGTTGCCAGTAGCTCCTAGTCCAATATTCCAAGTTTTTAAATAACCTGTTAATTGAACTATTCCTTCTGACAATGTGCCACCACTTAGTATATAGCTACCACCACTACCACCTTGGGAATCGCCGTAATTTCCATCAACTGTAATAGCACCGCCACCACCGCCGCCAGAATATCCACCGCCA
>Ga0007882_10000575_pt1 | contig 21445 bp, 25 predicted proteins | sample CryBogCBH12Aug01_FD_71195 | JGI IMG/M metagenome (GOLD analysis project Ga0007882, IMG submission 71195) | Freshwater microbial communities from Crystal Bog, Wisconsin, USA - CBH12Aug09.1 | ecosystem: Environmental > Aquatic > Freshwater > Lake | place: Crystal Bog, Wisconsin, USA | collected... | reverse complement strand
GGAGATTCTTTCAATTCTCCGCCTTCATCTATCTCCAAGACCGAAGAGGCCCGCCGACGGCGGGCCTCTTGGTTTTGGAGCGGGCGATCGGGATTGAACCGACGACATTCAGCTTGGGAAACTTATCGTCGTTTTGTCGGCCGTGAAATGAGGATTGAACATAATCAAGAAAACAAACGACTTATGATGTATTTTATTTCAGATTTTGTTTAATTTTCCAGCGCAATCCTCTCGATTGGCGTAGATTGTAAGTAGAGAGTAGATTGCCTGGGGGCAGCATGGGGAAGTCTGTTACGACTAAGTCAAAGGCAATGGAACGTCCGAAACGTACGGGCCGCAAGATCGAGAGTTCTGATGCACCTTTCGACACGGACACTCCATGGGACGTCTCGGACGTGGTTCCCTGGAGTGCACCCGACTTCGTTCCTGCCGAACGCCCAAAGGACCGAGCCAAGCCACAGAAGGCCCGTCGAGCCAAACTGACTGATGAGGTCATCGGTTCACTTGAGCCTGAGTCACGCCAGTTCTATGTATGGGACACCCGGCGCAAGGGCCTAGGCGTTCGGATCGGGGCCTCTGGTACTGTGGCCTTCGTCGTGAAGTTGAACCTCCCCGGGAAACGTAGCCTCTGGAAGACGCTGGAAGCACGGACGCTGGAGGACGCCGGAGTCGAGTACCACGGCCTCCTCTCCAAATTCGGGAAAGGGGAAGAACTCCCGAAGCGAAGGGTCGACAAACTGTGGCAGGACGCGGTGGATCGGTTCAGTCAGGAACACCTGCCCAACCTCAAGATCACGACCCAACGCACATATAAATCCGCCTTGAAGCTGGCCCGTATTGGGTTCCTGAACCGACCCGTCCGGGCCCTCGTTTACAAGGACATCCAGCAATTCTGGGAAGGTCTTTCCGATCGTCCAAGGCAGGCCAATGTTTGCGTTGGATTATGTCGGATCATCTTGGACCGCTGTGAGGCATGGCATTGGCGTGATCCTAACTTGAATCCCGTGGATATGCTCCGTAAGTCGGGGTGGAAGCCATACCCGGAGGAGACCCGCCAGCGGCCCTTGTCAGACGAGGAATTAGGCCGAATTGGAGATGCGTTGTGGGCCATGGAAACGACGCTCGGAAAGGACGGGAAGCCGAAGGAAAGCAAATACACGGTTGCCGCCGTCAGACTCCTGCTCTTGTTGGGCAAGCGCTTGCGGGAGGTTTTGGATCTTCAATGGCACCAAGTCGACTTGCCCCTTAGAACGATTCGTTGGGTAGAGACCAAGACGGGGAAGATGGAAGCCCCGCTGAATGATGCCGCCTTAGAGGTCCTCCAGGGTTTGGATCGCATGACCTACGTCAATGAAGATGGCGACGAAGTTGAGCACCCCTTCGTGCTGCCTGGTGCCCTTCCTGGAAGACCGATTCAGGACATCACCAAGTTCTGGCGGCGCCTGCTCACGTTGGCCGGGATTCAGAACCTAACTCGGCATGATCTCCGTCATGCGCACGGCAATGAAGCTGGGGGCCTGAACATGAACCTCCAGACCGTGGCGCTACTACTAGGCCACCGGGACCCACATACCTCCGCTCGTTACAGCAAGCCAACGCAACACCCGGGACTGGCCGCAAGTCAGCAGGTCGCAGGTAATCTCATGGCAAAAATGAGGGGGAAACGATGACCAAAACGATGACCAATGAAGAGTTACTTTCCGGACTCGAGAATAAGTTCCACCCACTCGGGGAGGGGCGTGGTGTAGCGCTGGATGACATCCAGATCCTTCGCGGGATAGCCCACCGTTGCCTGGACATTCCCAGCAAGAGGTCTGCATTGGAGAGTATTGAGAGAAAGCTTCGCCGAGCAGGGGAGGCGCTCCGCGATCTCGACTCCCCGTATTTGGAGGAATATGGGGGTATCGGGTTGCCTTTACTGCGCGAAGCAGACAAGACACTTCAGCTAATCAAATTGCTTCCCGATTCAGGGGCCGGACGGCCAGTAAGAACCGACAAACTAGAATTTATAGTTAATTGTGACCGGGTTATTCGGCATTTTTTCCAGGTGATCATCCCTATCCCTGATGGTAAATCCTTGTCGACCGCTCCTCCGATGATTCACCGGGCTTCCATAGATTTTTCAAAAAGCCTTTGGGAGTCAGAAGGGCTAGATACTACGGTTCTTAGGACGTGGATGGATGTTGTATCAGATGCTGGATTCGAGATTTTTTCGAGCAGGAAGCGTTCTAAACCATCAAGCAGTAAATCGCGATGAACGCAGGAATAAACTTCCGAAAAGCATTGAAAATAAAGTTGTTAAAGCATTGACGAAAAACGCCGATAACCATACCTTTAGTTCGAACTGACACGAAAGCCGCAAGAAAAAAAGCACCGATCCAAAAGCCGTCAGAAGCCGGATCGGTGCCCATACACCCCCCATAAATGGAGGACCCCTGATTATAGGGCCTCCCGTACATCGGAGGCCAAGAATGGCCAAACTTGAACTCGAACTGCTCAAGGCCCAGCGGTTGGTCCTTGAACTCCAGAAGGCAATGCTCGAAACGGCCAAGGAGGAGGCGGAGGAGCAGCCCCCCCAGTCTGGATTGCCGAAACCCCAGCGGTTTCTGACTTCCGATGAGGCGGTCGCATTTCTCGGGTTGAGGTGTCGGGCCAGTTTGAACTACCTCCACAACGGACCCGACGGCCCTCCTTTCGTCCGCCTGACGAGCCGGAACCGCGCTTATTGCTTGGCGGACCTTCAGTTTTGGGCTGATGGCCGCAAGGCTACTCGCAAGAAGTAAGGGGGGGCGAGACATGGGGATCGAGAGCACGACCACCAGGCCGAAGGCCTATGAAAATATGACCCGAAGCGAGGCGCGTAGCCAGGTTCGTGAAGCCTTGCAAAGCTTCCTCCTGGGACTTTCGCCATTCATGAACACTACCGACACAGAGGGCTTTTCTGTGGATTCAACCCTAGACACCCCTTGCGTGGTGTCCCGTTGACCGCCCATCTGATCGGGCAGCAGATGGGCCTGGCCGAAACCGAGGCCGCAGACCTGCGCCAGTGCTCACAAGAAAAATCCCCAAGGGGATTTCTCGGCAAGGAATCTACTCCCGGCCTACTCCAGTGCACCTTTTTCGCCCATGCGCGGGACAACCGCCCGCGCCCATGGCGGGGTTCTTGGCAGGCGCTCAAGATGGGCCTGGGTCGCGTGTTCTCACCTCAGGCGGGAAACCCCGGCGGGACGCCCAAGCAGTCCATGCCCGCGATTTGCCCTGCATTCTTTGCGCCTGGTGCGACCCGATCCCGGGAGGCTGTCCAGGGCGTGTCCTTACTGATCCTGGACGTGGATAATGCCCGCGAGGAGCAGACGGGGTTGTTCTTCTCTTGCCCCCGCACTGGTGGGCCCAGCAACCGCCCGAAGACCATCAAGGTCAGGATCGACGCCCCGGTGACCCCTGCCGAGGTCCATGCCGCGCTTGAACAGGCCGGTGTAGCGTCCATGGGCTGGACGACCTGGAGCAATATTGCCGAACACCCCAAGCACCGTTGGGTTGTGCCTTTTGTCCTGCCCGTCCCGGTGGACCTCTGGGAACAAGCATCAAACTTCGCCCTGACCAAGTTAGGGCTCGATCGGTTTCGGCGTGGATTGGACCTTCCGGTGCTGCACAACCCTGCCGCCTTGGCCTTCTTGCCTGGGGGGCCTACCCCGGGCTCCATCGAGCGATTCGAGACCATCGGGAGCGCCCTTGAGATTCCGCTGGTGGACCTTCCAGCATTGCCGTGGGCGTTTCCGGCTCCTTGGCAGGCCGAGATCCTTGCTCAACGCGAAGCCGATCGCTCCAAGGGGGAGTGCTGGTTCAAGCGCTACCGCGTGGCAGGTCGCCCCGTGGACTTCAAGGGTCTGGAATTGGCTTCAATCCTCGAGGCGCGGGGTCTGAAGGTGGGCTGCCCCCGTTCGTATAAGACCGGCACCAAACGTCGCGCCCATTGCCCATGGGCCAGTGAGCACACCGGGGGGCTGGACGATGATTCGGTCGTTTTAATCCAGACTCCGGGAAGCTGGCCCTCTTTCAAATGCTCTCACGCTGGGCACCAGCACTTGGGGCTCCGCGACCTGCTTGAGTGGGCATGGGGGTTGCCGTGACCTTCAAGAAAAGGAATTTCGTTGAAATCCCGGATGGGGAGGCGAAACCCCGCGAGTCTTTCAGGCAACGCGCCGTCAGCATGGCCAGTCAACGCTGCGAGCTCTGGCACACCATAGATAATGGCCCTCCCCAGGCCTTCGCCTCATTTCGGAGGGATGGGCATACAGAACACGTTGAGCTCCGCACAACCGCCGGGCGCCTCTGGCTGGGGGGCCTCTTTTATCGTGAGACGAAGGAGGCCCTAAGCAGGATGGACACAGACGGGGCCCTGGACGCCTTAGAGGCCATGGGAATCCATGACGGGCCGCGCTTGCCGGTCCATGTCCGAGTCGCGGATCTGGGGGACCGGATCTTTTTGGATCTCGCAAACGAGGCCTGGCAGGTGGTCGAGGTGACCGCCTACGGCTGGCGTGTGATTCCAGGGGACCAGGCGCCCATCCGGTTTCGACGTCCCAACGGGACGGAAGCCCTACCCATTCCCGTGCTTGGCGGGAGCCTTGAAACGTTAGCGGACTTCATTCACACCGATCGTGCCGGATTGGCTCTTGTGGGGGCCTGCCTTCTGGGCGCCTTCACAGACCGGGGGTCCGCTGTTGTGCTCAGTTTTGCTGGGGGGCAAGGCACTTCAAAATCTACGTCAACCAAGGTGTTCCAGCGTCTTGTGGACCCGCGTGGGGGCTCCCTTCGGGCGGCACCAAAAAAGGAAGAGGACCTTGCTGTGGCAGCCCGGAACTCTTGGGTCCTCTCCTTTGATAACCTCTCCCGCATGAGCGCGGACCTGTCGGATGGATTCTGTCGCCTAGCTACTGGCGCCAGTTTCACGACACGGACCTTTTATACGAACGGAGAGGAAACCATCTTCTCTGCTCGGCGTCCGGTGATCCTCAATAGCATTGTCGACGTAGTGAGCAAGCCTGATCTCCTGGATCGGACAGTGTCCGTTCAATTACTGAAAATCACAGAGGACAAACGGGTGGAGGAGAGTGCCTTCTGGCCTGGGTTCGAGCGGGCCCGCCCAGGTTTACTGGGGGCAGCCCTGACCGCCTTGTCCGGTGCTTTAGCCTCTTGGGACGCCTCGCGCCCTGTGCGGCTGCCGCGCTTGTCAGACTTTTTCCATCTTGCCCACGCTGCCGGGAGCGCCCTCCCCGGGGGGATCTCAGCCTTTACGGAGGCATGGTCCGCGATGCAAGGAGCCTCAATTCAGAGCGCCCTGGAGGCCTCCCCAATCAGTGCCCCGCTCCTCCGCCTTCTCGAAGCGAGGGGTCGCTGGAAGGGCCCAGCCGGCGAACTGCTCCGAGAGTTAAACGCCTCCCGGGCAGGCGGCTTCAGAGAGCACGATACCTGGCCGATGACGCCCCAAGGACTCGTCCATGCCCTCCGTCGTCTGTCCCCTGCTTTGGAAGTTGTGGGCTGGCACATTGAGTTAGGGGTCAGGGGCAGTAGTGCGCGGCACGAACGCTTGGTCGTGATCGCCAGGGGTGAGGACATGGCCGAGCGGGTCGCGATCCTTCATGTGGACGGTGGTATGGAGCTATCCCAAGCGGAGCGCATGGCGGCCTTAGAGGTCGTGTCATGAGCCAACATTTCAGAAACCCCGCTCTCGCCGTGGAGTTTATATGGCCCTCCGATAGGTGCGATCAACATCCGGAGCCACTGTCCCTCGATGGATAAATCGGTGTCAGCCAGGGCACGTGCAGGGGGCCGCTCGTCAAAACACCCTTGGGCCGAGATCGAGGCCATCTATGTCCGCGGAGAGGACCAAAAGATGCTCGGGCTCAGCGGGAAAACGGAGCTCGTCCACATATGGCCGACCCAGGCCACACTGGCCCGGCGCTATGGAGTCCGTAAGGAGCAGGTCTCAAAACATTTCGCTCGGCCTGGGTCGGACGGGATGACGGCCCATCACCGCCAGGAAGCATTCCGTGCCGCCTACCAGAAACAACTAAGTGACAACCTTTTGAGGGCTTTTTCGGGGCGGGAACTTCGGCTGCGCCTGGCGACATTGGCCCTGGCGGAGTTGACCATCTACCAGATCGGCCAAGAGCTCGCCAGGCCCCAGGGGGCCGACTCCTTGCTTAGGCTCATGACTGCGGCCAAGAGGGCTCAGGCCCTCGGCATGGCGGCCCTGCACCGCCCGGATGAGGAGCCGAGGGAGGGTGGCGCCACGGGCACCGACGACTGGACCTTAATGCGTCAGGTCTGGCGCGGGACAAGGATGGTTCCGGAATTGGACCGGCCCGTCACTCAATTCCGCCCCTAGGGGTCCAACAAGCGCTTGGTTGTCCAAGGGAATACCGGGGCGGTGGGATGTCCCCGGCGCGCCCCAGGATCCGCTTTGGGAGGCTGTCCCAAGGTTGTGAAAAATAATTTCAAAAATTGACAATATTTGTCGCTTGGTTGGCGTTAGGATGATTCCAATTTGATTTATTTATACAAATAAAAGGAATTAAATAAATCACCCTAGGCATCATCTACTGATTTTCATTCAAGGCATAACTGGCCGAAGGAAGCAGCGTGATCGAGCAGGGTATGACTCCTCTGGCCCATGTGCACCAGTCTGCTGTGAGTGCTGCATGGAGAACTCATGCCCTGGAACAACACTTGGCAGACACAGCGAACCGCGCCGCGGACATGGCCACACCCTTCGGCTCAGAATCCTGGGCCTATTCCGCCGGACTTCTACATGACCTCGGCAAGTTCTCCCCCGACTTCCAGAACTACATCCGATTGAAGAGTGGCTTCGATCCAGAAGCTCACCTGGAGGGCGTGGGAGACAAAGTGGATCACAGCACGGCTGGGGGACTCCTGGCTGTGGACCAAATAGGCGTATCTGGCCGAATCCTTGCCTACCTGATAACCGGCCACCATACCGGCTTGTTGGACTGGATCTCTCCAACCCCGGGCAACTTGTCAGCGCGACTCGGGAAGAGGGAACTCCTCGAACAGGTCCGCAAAGGGAATGTACCTGATGCATTCCTGTCTGTTGCTCCACCCACACAGGCCCCCCGCGTGAAAAGTCCCGAGGACGCCCACATCTGGATCCGAATGCTCTTTTCTTGCTTGGTGGACGCTGACTTTCTGGATACCGAAGCCTTCATGGACCCCGACAAAGCCATTTCGCGAGGTTCTCTGGCTGCGGATCTGACGGATCTGAAGGCTCGCCTCGACCGGTATATGTCTGAGCTTTCGGCTGGAGCACCGGATTCGGAAGTGAACTGCGTTCGCCGAGAGGTCCTCGCCGCCTGTCGCCAGGGTGCCACACTGCCTCCCGGCCTCTTCTCGCTCACTGTCCCCACGGGGGGCAGCAAGACACTCTCGTCGATGTCCTTCGCCCTGGAACACGCCCTGGCCCATGGCAAACGGCGCATCGTCGTCGTGATCCCATATACCAGCATCATTGAGCAGACCGCCGAAGTTTTGTCCGCCGTCTTTGGGCCTGGGATGGTCTTGGAGCACCACAGCAACCTCGATCCAGTCCGAGAAACGATGGAAGGGCGCTTGGCCTCCGAGAACTGGGACGCCCCGATCGTCGTCACAACGAACGTGCAGTTCTTTGAGTCCCTCTTCGCAGCGAAGACATCGGCCTGCCGGAAACTACACAACCTCGTAGACAGCGTGGTGATCTTCGACGAGGCACAGATGCTGCCCTCGCCCTTCCTCAAGCCCATCCTCGACTCCCTTCAGACTCTTGTTCGCCACTATGGCGTCAGCGCAGTCCTCTGCACGGCCACCCAACCAGCCCTCCAGGGCCGTATCGGCTCCCAGCAGGCAGCATTTCAAGGCCTCGATGGCGTGAGGGAGTTGATGCCGGACCCTTCCGCCCTGGCCGCCCGTCTGCGTCGCGTCACCATGCGCCTTCACCACCCCGACCTGAAACCTGTCGAGTGGGCTGTATTGGCAGAGGAGTTGACCAAACAGGATCAGGTACTGGCCATCGTGAATACGCGCAAAGACTGTCGGGATCTCTATTCGCACATGCCACCCGGGACGGTCCACCTGTCGGCCCTCATGTGTGCCCAGCACCGAAGCGAGGTAATCGCCGACCTGAAGGCCCGCCTCAAGGGTGGCCAACCCCTGCGAGTCATCAGCACCCAACTTGTGGAAGCTGGCGTGGACCTGGACTTCCCCATGGTCTACCGAGCTCTGGCAGGGCTGGACTCCATGGCCCAGGCTGCCGGGCGCTGTAACCGGGAGGGGCGGCTCAATGAGAAGGGGCGCCTAGGTGAGGTCGTCCTCTTCGTCCCGCCCAAGCCACCCCCGGCAGGGCTGCTGAGGAAGGGGGAGGACGCTGCCCGGGAAATGCTCCGCGTCTGGCCGGATCTCTCCACTCAACTTGACCCGACAGCCTTCCGCCGCTATTTCGAGCTCTTCTATACGAGGGTCAACAGCTTCGATGAGAAGAACATCGCCGGGTTGCTGGTTTCGGGTGTTCTGTCGGGCCAATATCAGTTCCGCAGTGCGGCCGACGCCTTTCGGCTGATTGATGACACAGGCCAGGCAACGGTGGTGGTCTGGTTTGGCTCTCACCGCGACAAGGTTCATCGCCTCCTGGATGAGGTCCGCTTGGCCGGCCCCAGCCGGGCCCGGCTTCGAGCCCTCCAGAGATTCACCGTCACAGTTCCAGAGCCCATGTTCCAGAAGCTTCAAAGGAGCGGCGATGTGCAGGAGGTCGCGGGCCTGTGGGTCCAGTCTGTCGATGGTCTCTATGACGACACCCTTGGGCTTTGCGCTGACACAGCACGATTCCGTCCCGACCTCTACACCCTATGACCCAACCCGTGAAGGAGGTGCCCATGGAGCACCATGAGAAACAATTCTGCCTGGAGGTGCGAGGCGAGTTTGCCTGCTTCACACGCCCCGAAATGAAGGTGGAGCGCGTGAGCTACGACATCATCACGCCCTCCGCGGCGAGGGGGTTGTTCGAGGCCATCTTCTGGAAACCAGCCATCCGCTGGCAGGTCCGGAAGGTTGAGGTCCTCAACCCCATCCAGTGGGCCAGCGTTCGACGGAATGAGGTGGGGGCCGTAATGAGCGGAAAGGATGGCCTCTTTGTGGAGGACAACCGACAGCAGCGGGCGGGCCTCATCCTCAAAGACGTCGCCTACCGGCTCCACGCGGACATGGTCTATATTCCGCCCAGAGACCGAGAAGAGGCTGCCCGTCCAACCCCCGAATCCCTCACTGATCCAGAGGAGCGCCGCCTGCTGGGCCGTGACGAAAACCCCGGGAAATATCACGCCATCTTTGAACGCCGGGTTCGCAAGGGTCAATGCTTCAACCACCCCTACCTGGGTTGCAGAGAGTTCAGCGTGGCCTCGTTTCGCCTAGCTGGCGACGACGCACCTGCGCCAATCGACGAGTCCCGCGACCTGGGCTTCATGCTCTATGACCTGGACTTCGAGGCGGAGGGGGGGCCAGCCCCAGCCTTCTTCCGGGCTCGGATGGAGAAGGGCGTGGTTTCCGTACCCGACTGGGACGACCCCGAGGTGCGGCGATGATTCTTCAGGCGCTGCATGACTACTACCTACGGAAGGCGGCCGATCCGTCTGGTGGCATCGCTCCGGAGGGGTTCGAGTGGAAGCCGATCCCATTCCTAGTGGTATTGGACCCCGCGGGTCGGTTCATGGCGATCCAGGACACACGCGAGGGTGAGGGGAAGAAAAGGCAACCCAAGGCCTTTCTGGTCCCAAAGGCCGAGAAACGGACGGTCGGAATTAAAGCAAACCTCCTCTGGGACAATGCGGAATATGCACTCGGGGCAAACCCGCGTGAACGCAAGGACATTGCAGAGCGCCATGGGGCCTTCCGAGCCCGACTCGATGGGTTGGGGGATGACCCAGAACTCAAGGCGGTGAAAGCCTTCCTCGATTCGGATTCAGTGCCGCAGATCCAGGCACAGGAGGCGGCCGCCCCTCTCTGGGCGGAAATCCTGGAGGCGAATGCCAACCTGACCTTTCGGGTCGACGGGTCACCGCATTCCTCCATATGTGATGCCATGGCAGCCTCACTAACGAGGGGTCAGCAGGCCGCCGTGTCCGATGGCATCTGTCTGGTCACCGGCACGGCAGCCCCCATCGCTCGCCTACATTCATCTGTGGCTGGAGTGCGCGGAGCCCAATCATCCGGCGCCGCCCTAGTCTCGTTCAACCTGCCGGCATTCACTTCCTACGGCAGGGTCCAGAGCCACAACGCCCCGGTGGGCGCCTTCGCGGCCTTCGCCTACACCACCGCCCTGAACACGCTTCTTGCCAGGGACTCGCGACAGAAGGTTCAGGTGGGCGATGCAACGACCGTGTTCTGGTCCGGGAGGAAGGCCACCCGGCTCGAATCGGATTTCGCGGCCCTCTTCGGCCTGCCCGACAAGGACAATCCAGACGCGGAAACAGAGGCTGTCCGGGCCCTCTACGCCAGCATTCGCACGGGCGAGCGAGTAGAGGGCGACGACACCCCGTTCTTTGTGTTGGGACTGGCGCCTAACGCCGCCCGCCTTGCAGTCCGCTTCTGGCATCAGGACACCCTAGATGGCATGTCCGCCAAGCTGCGACAGCACCTCGACAACCTGGAGATCGTGTGCAGCCCACAGGACTCTGGCCGACGAGCTCTGATGCCCCTGCTCTGCGACCTGGTCCTGCAAGGCAAACTCGACAACATCCCCCCCAACCTCGCCGGCAATGTGATGCGCGCTGTGCTCAGCGGCGGACCCTACCCCCAAACCCTCCTTCAGATGGCCATCCGCCGAATTCGGGCTGAGCGCCAGGTGACCCGAATGCGCGCCGCGGTGCTGAAGGCCGTTCTAAATCACTCCCAGAAACATAGTCCCAACCCATCCAAGGAGATTGCCGTGAGCCTGGACCCCGCCAACCTAAGCCCCGGCTATCGCCTGGGCAGACTCTTCGCCGTTCTAGAAAAGATCCAGGAGGACGCCCACCCCAGGCTCAATGCCACCATCCGGGACCGGTTCTACGGAGCGGCCTCAAGCAGTCCGGCCTCGGTCTTCCCCCAACTCCTCAAGCTGAAGAACCACCACCTGGCGAAGCTGGAGAACCCCAGCTTCCGCCGTGCCCATGAGATTCGCCTTGGGGAGATCTTCGACGGCATCCAGACCATGCCCCCCCACCTCCCCATGGAGGAGCAAGCCCGCTTTGCCATCGGCTACTACCACCAGCGCCAGGCCCTCTTCACCAAGTCCACCAAACCCGAAACCACCCCCCAGGCCTAAGGAGCCCACCATGAGCATCACCAAGCGTTACGACTTCGTCCTGTTCTTCGATGTGCTGGACGGCAACCCCAACGGCGACCCGGATGCAGGCAACCTGCCCCGCATTGATGCAGAGACTGGAATGGGTCTGGTCACTGATGTCTGCCTCAAGCGGAAGGTGCGGAACTACATCCAGATGACCCAGGATTGCAACCAGCCCTTCGATATCTTCGTGAAGGAGAAGGCCATCCTGAACCGACTGATCGCCTCCACCTACGAAAGCCTGGGCATCGACCTTGAAAAGGAGCCCACTGACAGCGGCGATGGCAAGAAACGAAACACCAAGGGTGAAGCCCAGGGAAGCGAGGTGGACAAGGGCCGAAACGCCATGTGCGCACGCTATTTCGATGTCCGTACCTTCGGGGGCGTTATGTCAACAGGGGCGAACGCTGGCCAGGTCCGCGGTCCCGTCCAACTCACCTTTGCCAGGTCTCTTGAGCCCGTGGTGGCCCTGGAACATTCCATCACCCGTATGGCCGTCGCCACTGAGGCTGAGGCCGAGAAGCAGGGTGGGGACAACCGCACCATGGGGCGCAAGTACACCGTGCCCTACGGCCTCTACCGCGCGCACGGCTTCGTATCCGCCCACCTTGCGGGGCAGACGGGTTTCTCCGATGCTGACCTGACTTTGTTCTGGAAGGCCCTGGAGGACATGTTCGAGCACGACCGCAGCGCCGCCCGCGGGCATATGAGCACCCGCCACCTGGTGGTCTTCGAGCACGACACGGCCCTGGGCAACGCCCACGCCAGCGACCTCTTCGAGCGGGTGACCTGGTCCCGGACCACGGAAGGCCCTGCCCGCGCCTTCAGCGACTATGCGATCAAACTTGACGGGCAGGCCCTAACGGACTGCCTCAAGGTTGTCGCGGTCTGCTGATCCCATGGAAGACGACGACCTGCTCGTCCCCCTCTCCGCCCTGGAGCATTGGAGCTTCTGCCGCCGGCAGTGCGGGCTCATCCACATTGAGGGGCTTTGGGCCGAAAATGTTCGGACAATTGAGGGGAAGCAGTTGCACGAAAAGGTCGATCTTCCAGGTCTTGAACAGCGTCCGGGCCTCAGGGTGGCCCGGGCGCTAGCCTTGAAATCGGAACGCCTCGGGCTTGTGGGAAAGGCCGACTTGGTGGCCTTTTATGAGGATGAGGCCTACTCAACCACAGGACGCCCTTTCCCGGTGGAGTATAAGCGCAGCGCCAAAAACCGCTTCCGCCATGCAGAACTCCAACTCTGCGCGCAGGCACTTTGCCTGGAGGACATGCTCGGCGTGAAGGTTCCGGCTGGCGCCCTTTATTTTGGGGCTTCGCGCCGCCGTAGGGAGATCGACTTTGATGATCTCCTGCGCCTGGAAACCATCACCGCCACCCACGAAATCATGGATATGCTCCGGGAAGGCCGTATGCCAACCCCAGACCCAGGCCTCAAATGTGAGCAGTGTAGCTTGAAGGACCTCTGCCTGCCTGACCTCCCAGGCCCTGGCGCGCAGGCAGCGTATCTGCGGGGTCTTCGATGATCCTTCTCAACACCCTCTACCTGACGACGCCCGAGACCTGCCTATACAAGGAGGGGGAAACGGTCGTGGTCAAGATCGAGCGGGAGAAGCGCCTGCAAGTACCGATCCACCACCTCCAGGCCATCGTATGCCTGGGCGCGGTCTACCTCAGCCCAGAACTGATGCACTTATGCCTAGAGCGGGATGTTGCCGTGAGTTTTCTCACAGAAAGAGGCCGCTTCCTGGGGCGGCTAGAAGGCCTGGATCAGTCGGGTGCGCTGCTGCGCCTAAACCAGCACCAGGCCTACGCGGACACCCCCCAAAGCCTTGCCCTCGCCAAGTCCATGGTGCAGGGCAAGCTGGCCAATCAGCGTCATGTGCTTCAACGCTCCGCTCGAGAGGCTAATGGCGACCGCGCCATGGCACTGACCGAGGCCGCCGCACGTATCCCTAGGATCCAAAATCAGGTGGATCGAATGGAGACCCATGATCAAGTGCGGGGCTGCGAGGGGGAGGGGGCCGCAACCTATTTCAAGGTCTTCGGCCTGATGGTGCGCCAGCAACGGGAGTCCTTCCCCTGGAAAGGGCGCAACCGCCGGCCACCTATGGATGCCCTGAATGCCCTACTTTCCTTCAGCTATGCCCTGCTTTTGGGTGACTGCCTCTCCGCCATTCAGTCCGTGGGAATGGATCCCGCCTTGGGATTTCTTCATACCTTCCGCCCGGGACGCCCTGCCCTGGCTTTGGACCTAATGGAACATCTGCGCCCCCTGGTCGCCGATCGCCTGGCCCTCACCCTCGTCAACAACCAACAGGTGGATGGAAAGGGGTTCTGCATCACTGAAAGCGGCGCCGTGGAAATGGACAATGACACCCGCAAGACTGTCATCACCGCGCATCAGAATAGGAAGGCTGAAGTTATCCACCACCCGCTCCTCGACCGGGATGTCCCCTGGGGACTGGTCCCGCTTTTGGAAGCACGGCTCCTGGCCAGGACGCTTCGAGGCGATCTCAAGACCTTCCCCCCCTTCCATCCCAAAGGCTGAATATGGTCGTGCTTGTGACCTACGACATCCAGACTCTCGAGAAAGAAGGGCGCCGCCGCCTTCGGCGGGTTGCGAAAGCCTGCCTCAGTTGTGGACAGCGCGTCCAGTTTTCGGTCTTTGAATGCAAACTGACGCCCGCGCTGTGGACGGAACTTCGCGGGAAGCTGCTCTCCATCTACAATCCAAAGGAGGACAGCCTGCGGTTCTACTTTCTAGGTGATGACGATGTCATTAGGGCCGAGCACCACGGCACCAAACCCAGCCAGGACTTCGAGGCGCCGTTAGTCTTATGAACCCGCAGCGCGAACCTGAAGTGGGCGGCGTTTGGCAGGAACCTTCGCGCCAACCGCCAGATCCTTGAAAAATCAATCACTTAATGAGAATCTCTCATTCTAAATCCACGCGGGTAGGATTGAAGTGGCAAACCTTCGCGCAGCAATACATTCAACTCAATTGTTTGCATTGCTTAAGCTTGCAACAGTCGCGCGGGCCATCCAGCCCGCGCGTGGATTGAAACCAGGCATCCCCGCAGTGGCCGCGAGGCTTCCCTGGTCGCGCGGGCCATCCAGCCCGCGCGTGGATTGAAACACGAAGACCCACGCCCCGACCACCGCGAACCTCGTCGCGCGGGCCATCCAGCCCGCGCGTGGATTGAAACTATCCATTCTGGATGGCCACCGATGATGCCAACGTCGCGCGGGCCATCCAGCCCGCGCGTGGATTGAAACAGGACTTGGCGGGCAGCATTGCGGTGCAGCCGGGGTCGCGCGGGCCATCCAGCCCGCGCGTGGATTGAAACCGTCTAGCCTGTGTGCAAGCACCCCTGGAAAAAGGCGTCGCGCGGGCCATCCAGCCCGCGCGTGGATTGAAACACCGATGCGGAGCCCCAGCAGCATCATCATGGCGGGTCGCGCGGGCCATCCAGCCCGCGCGTGGATTGAAACGTCACGGTAGGAGAGCCATACGGCCTCGGATTCGTCGCGCGGGCCATCCAGCCCGCGCGTGGATTGAAACTCTTCTGTCCATGTGGGCAGGAGAGCCGAGGTCAGTCGCGCGGGCCATCCAGCCCGCGCGTGGATTGAAACAGCGCTGGCGTCAACATGGCGACAGGCTCCGGCGTCGCGCGGGCCATCCAGCCCGCGCGTGGATTGAAACGTGTAGTAGATAGTCCGCTGGTTGCTCACCCTCTGTCGCGCGGGCCATCCAGCCCGCGCGTGGATTGAAACCAGGAGGCACCTACTGAGGCACCCGCTGGGCCGGTCGCGCGGGCCATCCAGCCCGCGCGTGGATTGAAACCTGACTGGTTAGCGCCCGAGCCTGGGGCTGCGCTGTCGCGCGGGCCATCCAGCCCGCGCGTGGATTGAAACTAGGAGAGCGACCTCCATGGGATACACCCCCACCGTCGCGCGGGCCATCCAGCCCGCGCGTGGATTGAAACAAGCCCCTGCAACTGAACATGGGCGCGGAGAAGTCGCGCGGGCCATCCAGCCCGCGCGTGGATTGAAACTGCCATGAGGAAGGGGGCCGGAAATCCCGGGTGGGTCGCGCGGGCCATCCAGCCCGCGCGTGGATTGAAACATCCATGTGGTCGGGAATTTTTCCGGGATTGAGGTCGCGCGGGCCATCCAGCCCGCGCGTGGATTGAAACGACAAGGCCATCACCGCTGCCATGCCCGGCTTCGGTCGCGCGGGCCATCCAGCCCGCGCGTGGATTGAAACTCTTCGCGGGTCGCCAGCATCCACGCCCAGACCTGTCGCGCGGGCCATCCAGCCCGCGCGTGGATTGAAACGTGAATGCCGCGATGCAGTGGGGGACGGAGACTGTCGCGCGGGCCATCCAGCCCGCGCGTGGATTGAAACTAGCCATGACCCCCCTCGAGCAGCACCTGTCCCAGTCGCGCGGGCCATCCAGCCCGCGCGTGGATTGAAACAAGTCTGCCCTCGCTTCGCTTCGTCGCTGGGGTGTCGCGCGGGCCATCCAGCCCGCGCGTGGATTGAAACTCAGTGCAACGTAAGGGACTTACGGGGCCGCATCGTCGCGCGGGCCATCCAGCCCGCGCGTGGATTGAAACTACGACCCCAAGAGCAAGCAATACGCCCCTGCGTCGCGCGGGCCATCCAGCCCGCGCGTGGATTGAAACTGATACATGGCCTTGGTGCTGAGGATGCAGACATGTCGCGCGGGCCATCCAGCCCGCGCGTGGATTGAAACTATATCTAGCGCGGGTTCCGCTGACTTCCAGGGCGTCGCGCGGGCCATCCAGCCCGCGCGTGGATTGAAACAGCAACAAGACCGTGCGGATCGCCAGCATCGACATGTCGCGCGGGCCATCCAGCCCGCGCGTGGATTGAAACGACCAATTGCCAGACTCAGCTGAGACAGGACGCGGTCGCGCGGGCCATCCAGCCCGCGCGTGGATTGAAACTCGAAGAATGACATCGTCGCGGGAGCCGGTGGGGTCGCGCGGGCCATCCAGCCCGCGCGTGGATTGAAACTCCGCAACCGTAAGTGAATGTCCAGGAGATACCCGTCGCGCGGGCCATCCAGCCCGCGCGTGGATTGAAACCATGCGGGAATGGAGGCACCTTCCCGCGCGACGAGTCGCGCGGGCCATCCAGCCCGCGCGTGGATTGAAACCCTGGAGAGGGAGGTAAGCCGCACTCCGAGGGCTGTCGCGCGGGCCATCCAGCCCGCGCGTGGATTGAAACCCTAGGATCGGAGCCGTTGCCCGGTCTGTAGCAGTCGCGCGGGCCATCCAGCCCGCGCGTGGATTGAAACTGGATGAGCATCTCACTTACCCCCGGACGGCACGTCGCGCGGGCCATCCAGCCCGCGCGTGGATTGAAACCTAGTAGATGTTGCCGACCCGCCAGCCGACCCTCGTCGCGCGGGCCATCCAGCCCGCGCGTGGATTGAAACCGCTCGATCATGTCCTGATATACGATTTGCACCGTCGCGCGGGCCATCCAGCCCGCGCGTGGATTGAAACACCTCCAACGGCAACTGGATCTGTCCTCCTGGCGTCGCGCGGGCCATCCAGCCCGCGCGTGGATTGAAACATCACCTACAACCACGCATGGAAGGCCCTCGCCGTCGCGCGGGCCATCCAGCCCGCGCGTGGATTGAAACCCAGGTGGAGAAGCTGAAGGTCGCCGTGATGGCGTCGCGCGGGCCATCCAGCCCGCGCGTGGATTGAAACAAATCCGGGTCCGACCTGATCAACGCCATCTCCAAGTCGCGCGGGCCATCCAGCCCGCGCGTGGATTGAAACAGTATCTCGCACCGTCGAATACTTCAGGCTTTGAGTCGCGCGGGCCATCCAGCCCGCGCGTGGATTGAAACATCATGGACATGAAATAGCACCTTCACTACATCATGTCGCGCGGGCCATCCAGCCCGCGCGTGGATTGAAACTTGTCGATGACCAATGTGTTTCTGGTCTTCACCGTCGCGCGGGCCATCCAGCCCGCGCGTGGATTGAAACCACGTACTTAACGCGGCACAACCTGGCCCGTGCTGTCGCGCGGGCCATCCAGCCCGCGCGTGGATTGAAACTCAAGGGGCGGGGTGGGCCTGGGGGCCTTCACCGTCGCGCGGGCCATCCAGCCCGCGCGTGGATTGAAACCAAGATCCCATCCGAATCGACTCACTGTATGACGTCGCGCGGGCCATCCAGCCCGCGCGTGGATTGAAACACACACGGCGAGGAAACGGGATCGCGCGGTATGAGGTCGCGCGGGCCATCCAGCCCGCGCGTGGATTGAAACTAGACCGCTAACGCCTGCGCTACCAGGCACCCGGTCGCGCGGGCCATCCAGCCCGCGCGTGGATTGAAACTACAACCAAACCGCTTGATCTTGTCCAGGAGCCGTCGCGCGGGCCATCCAGCCCGCGCGTGGATTGAAACAGGTAGGAGATGACGAGGTTCGCGGTGGTCGGGGTCGCGCGGGCCATCCAGCCCGCGCGTGGATTGAAACAAGCAGAGCCGCCACCAGTGCCTGCTGCAGGTGCGTCGCGCGGGCCATCCAGCCCGCGCGTGGATTGAAACATCACGGGCAGGACCATGCCCCGCACGGCGCCGTCGCGCGGGCCATCCAGCCCGCGCGTGGATTGAAACTCTGGGTATGTCCGGGCCAGCACCAGCACCGGCGGTCGCGCGGGCCATCCAGCCCGCGCGTGGATTGAAACGTTGAGTCCCAGATCGGGACTTGGTCGGTGCAAGGTCGCGCGGGCCATCCAGCCCGCGCGTGGATTGAAACCGTGCCGATGGCGCGAAGAACGGCGACTCCTGCGTCGCGCGGGCCATCCAGCCCGCGCGTGGATTGAAACAGCGCGGCGATGACTGCTCTCGCACTGTCGGGGTCGCGCGGGCCATCCAGCCCGCGCGTGGATTGAAACGTCAATAACGCCCTGGCCCCAGTGTTCGGAGCCGGTCGCGCGGGCCATCCAGCCCGCGCGTGGATTGAAACCATAAAGACGCATTCGGGTTAGTCTGCGTCGAATCGTCACCTAGTCGAACAGCCCCGGTTGGCCTCCTGAGGCCACTCAAAAATTTCTTCGTTTGTCTCCTTGCTTAAGCTTCCAGTGTGCGTACACTAGCATATGACCAGTGTACATACACGGGTAACCCTGGGGGCAAGCTATGGTAGCTCGAATCAATATACGAATTAACGACAGCGAAAAGGAGATCCTGGAAAATGCTGCCGCAGTTCGCGGGCTCTCCTTGACTGACTTCCTGACGCAATCCGCCTTGGAGGCATCGAGGGAAGCAGCACCCGTTCTAAGACCCGTGCAAGGCACATTCACGGGGATTCCATCTTTTCTGAACGCGTCATTTAGGACGGCCACCCAAGGCGGCCCCCTTGGATATCAGAACGCTGGGTGGCAATTCGCATGTGGCCTCACCAGCGTTAGCCTTGAGCCAAACGATTTCGAGGGTGGACCTGGGGAATGGGCAGAACTCGTGGATCAAGAACTCAGCCCTATTCTGGAAGAAGCAAGTGACGACGGGCTCCCTCCCGAGGGCGTGAAGGCGTTCAAGGCCTGGATGAACTTCCGATATCCGGTTCTGGCCGAGAAGATCCCTTCCCGCCGCTGGGAGCAGTTCATCAAAGGGGTTGTCCAAGCTCACTGGAAACGGGAAATCTTCTAACCGGAATCCGCTCGGAGAGCAGGCCTGGCGCAGAATGATGAATGGCGGCCATCTGAATGGGTTGAGACCTACTTCAGGGTTGGGAATCAGACCGTCCAGACAGAGGGGGTGCATGTGTGCACACCCGGCGCGGGAGGGGCCTGGACCAATGGTGGTGGGCCCTCGTAGCCAAAGGGGGGGCCTGCCCGGAAACTAGGCAACCGAGAAAGCCTTTGTTCTCCCGGGAGATCGAGGCCTCCGCCTGGTGGTTCTGAACCGCCGATGTGGATTCCGGGCATCATGCTTCCCATGTGTGGCCGCTACACCTTCACATTCGACGCTGAGACTCTGGCCGAGGCCTTCGGCATGGTCCCCTATGGGTTCCACATCCAGAAGGGCTACAACATCGCCCCAGGCCAGTACATCGTCATCGTGCGTCCCGAGAAGGGCCACCTGGTTCCGGACGTGGCCTTCTGGGGCCTCATCCCTGGCTGGGTCAAGGACCCGAATGTCTTCTCCAAGCCCATCAATGCCCGCGCCGAGACCCTGGATGAGAAGCCCTCCTTCCGCACGGCCTTCCGCAGGAAACGCTGCATCGTCCCGGCCTCCGGGTTCTACGAATGGAAGGCCGAGGGGAAGGTGAAGCAGCCCTTCTACATCCACCCCACCGAAGGCGACCTCTTCGCCTTCGCCGGGCTCATGGAGGACTGGCAGGGGCCCAACGGCGAGATCATGGTCAGTTCCTGCATCATCACGACCGAGCCAAATGAACTCATGGCCGGGATCCACAACCGAATGCCAGTGATCCTGCCCCAGGAATCCTGGGGCCTTTGGACGGACCCATCGGCACAGACCCGGGAGCTCCAGCCCCTGTTGGTGCCCTACCCTGCTGAACTCATGGCCGCGCATCCCGTGAGCAGTGCCGTTGGTAATGTCCGCAACGATGGTCCGGGATTGATCCTACCGGTGGCTTAGGCCCCACTGGTGTCCGCAACGATTGCAACGCCAGGTGGGGTCATCTGATCCGACGAGGCAGCCTCCAAGGGCAATCTCCCCACGATCAACTGCCTCTTTGAGGTCGTCGGTCCAAAACGGGTAGCCGTACAAAATCTTGGCTGGGTGGATATCTCCGCAGGCGGGACAAGGCCCAGGTTCGCGGTCACGACTATTTGGCTTGGTCATGTCGAGCCCTCCCAGGCGACCGATAGCCCGAGTATCTGACTCCGGATTGGTCGTCCACTGTCCATTGGTCATGCCCAAGCTGGTCCTCCCATGCGCCACCCATTCCAGACCGATACCTTCGATCCCGGCGATCCTGAGTTAATAAAGCGGGTGTGTGCCGGGCGGAAGCTCCACGAGGGGTTCCACATCGGGTCCAATGCCCATGAGGTAGACGGAGAGAGGTGGATTCACTTCCACCAGAACTACCCAGACCCACGGCGCTACGAGTTCGCCACACCATTCCAGGGACACCTGGCCTATCCCCTGCCCGCGATCTACGGGGAGGACCCGCACCTGGCTATGAACGCTTTCGAGGCCCACTGGAACGCCGAGCGCCGGCGCCTGTGGGCACTGGAGCCAATGCCGGAACCTCTAGCCCCGCCGCCCTCATCACCTCCAGCACCGCCTCCTCTTCCGGTACAACCTCGAAAATCGGCCAGAGACCTTCACATCGTGGCGGTGTCAGGCGCTGTGCCTCGACCTGGCCTAGAACCCTGGACCGAGTTTGGTCATCGGGGATGAAGTGCATGATCCGAATTGGCGCACTGTAAAACGAAAACCCCCGCGTGGGGGCGGGGGCAAGAGAGTGCGGGACATGGGGTTCCCACGTCCACAGTGTAGGCTCAGTTTCCCCGCCGTGCTAGTGCTTAAACCCGCGCCCTGCTTGAATCTTCGGACATTCCTTCAGGCGTTTCGGACGTTATAAAAAAATGAACGTCCGACCCAAGAACCGCACCAGGAATGGCTTTCGGACATTTCGGACGTTTCGGACATTCCTTTTCTCTTTCTATAAAGAGAGAGGGAAAGAGGAGGGCATCCCCGGGTCTGACCAAGCCATGAGTAGGCTGAGAGTAGATTGGGGCAAAAAACAAAGCCTCCTGTTGAGGTGGGAGGCTTCGTAGGTGCTGTATTGATTGGAGCGGGCGATCGGGATTGAACCGACGACATTCAGCTTGGGAAGCTGACGTTCTACCACTGAACTACGCCCGCGGCAGGGGTCCATGCTAGCGCAAGTGGGACGGCTGGGCCAGCCTCCCGGCTCAGCCGAGGTAGGCGGCGAGGACGCGCTCGTTGCGGCCCAGCTCGGCGGGGGTGCCTTCGACGGCGATGCGGCCCCGCTCCATGACGTAGGCGTAGTCCGCGACTTCCAGGGCGCTCTTGGCGAACTGC
>Ga0007882_10000563_pt1 | contig 21631 bp, 24 predicted proteins | sample CryBogCBH12Aug01_FD_71195 | JGI IMG/M metagenome (GOLD analysis project Ga0007882, IMG submission 71195) | Freshwater microbial communities from Crystal Bog, Wisconsin, USA - CBH12Aug09.1 | ecosystem: Environmental > Aquatic > Freshwater > Lake | place: Crystal Bog, Wisconsin, USA | collected... | reverse complement strand
CGCCGAGGATTTCTTTCGTTTCCTGCCGCAGATCGTCGCCTCGGTGGATGATCCCACCGCCGATTACGCCATCGTTCCCACCTGGCTGCTGGCCAGACGGGCCGCCCAGGAGGTGAAGGTGATCCTTTGCGGCGAGGGCGGTGACGAGCTGTTCGCCGGCTATGGCCGCTACCGCCGCCAGATCCGTCCCTGGTGGCTGGGCGGTCGCCGCCGCCGTCCGGGTGGGCCGCTGTCGGATATCGGCCTGCTGCCGGCCGCCATGGCCGACTGGCGGGACGGCATCGCCGCCGCCGAACGCTCGGTCGCCGGCGCCGACTGGACGGCGCTGCAGAAGGCCCAGGCGCTGGATTGCGTCGACTGGCTGCCGCATGGCCTGCTGGTCAAGCTCGACCGCTGCCTGATGGCTCACGGGCTGGAGGGACGCACGCCGTTGCTCGACCCGGTGGTGGCCGGGCTGGCCTTCCGCCTGCCGCAGGATCTGCAATTGCGCCAACGCAAGGGCAAATATCTGCTGCGCCGCTGGCTGGACAACCTTGTGCCGGAGGCGCAGGCCTTTGCCCGCAAGAAGGGGTTTACCGTGCCGGTGGGCGAATGGATCACCGAGGCCGGCCAGCGCCTGGGACCGCTGGTGGCGGCCGACGCGGCGATCTCCGCCCTGTTCGACGCCGCCGCGGTGAAGGCCGTCTTCACCGGCGGCGGCAAGCATCAGGGGCAGGCGGCCTGGCGGCTGTTGTTCTACGCTCTTTGGCATCGCCGGCATATCCGCGGCAAACCCGTCGACGGCGACGTCTTCCAATGCCTGGCCGATCAATGACCAGCCGGCCCACCGCCGACCTGCCGCTGGCCCTGCTGGCCGTCGCGATCCCGGTACTCCAGGCCTATTCGACCCCGCTGGTGGTTCCGCTGCTGGCGGTGGCGGCGCTGGCCGCCCTGCTGTTGGGCGGCCGCCGGATGCTGGAGTGGCCGAGCCAGCCGGCGAAATGGCTGGCGCTGTGGTTCCTCGCCCTGCTGGTGGTGGGAGTGTTGAGTGCCGCCTGGAGCGTGCAGGCGGCCTTGGCCTTGCGCACGGCGAGCAGGCTGGGCGGGTTGGGGCTTTGCATCCTGCTGCTGTTGCGGGTCGCCGTCGGGCTCGACGAGGATGGGCGGCGGCGCCTTGACGTTTGGATGGTCGCCGGCCTGGTGGCCGGGCTGGTCAACCTCCAGGTTCTGCTGTCCACCCAGGGGGCCTTGCGCGTCTGGCTGCAGGACGCACTGGCGCCGGTGATCGGCGTCCAGCGTCCGCTGGTCATGCCGAATGCCTTGGACGCCTCGATGACCTTTGTCGGGCTGCTGATCTGGCCGGTCTTCCTGGTGGTGCTTCGCCGCCACGGGATCTGGCCGGCGTTGCTCCTGTTGCTGGCCGTCATCGGCATCGTCGCCCAGGGGTTCAGCCTGACGGCGATGATCGCCCTGCTTGCCGGCGCCGCCATGGGCATGTTGGCGCTGCTGCTCCCGCGCAAGGTGACGGCGGCGCTGGCGGCGCTGGTGGCGGTATGGATGGTGGCGGCGCCGCTGCTGCTGCAGCCGCAGCTGACCGCCCGGCTGTCCGACCTGGTGCCGCCGGTGGCCGGCAAGCTCAGTTCCTTTGAACATCGCCGTGCCATCTGGGGCTTTGTCGCCGGCCGTATCGCCGAAAAGCCGCTGACCGGTTGGGGTCTGGGCAGTTCGCGGGAGATTCCCGGCGGTAAGACCCAGATCCGTCCCGGCGTCGAGCTGTTACCGCTGCATCCCCATGACGCGGCGCTGCAGATCTGGCTGGAACTGGGGGTGCCGGGCGCCATTCTCGGTGTCGTCTTCGTCCTCGGGACGATCGGCGCCATCGGGCGGAACGCCCTTGCCGCCGACGCCTATGCCACCTCGATGGCGCTGTTCGCCGCGTCGACGGTCAACGCCATGGCCAGTTACAGCTTATGGCACGAATGGTGGATGTGTTTCCTCATCCTGGCCGGATGCTTCCAGGCCGCGGTGATCACGGACCCTGGGCGCGGTCCTTGTCGGGCTTGTTGAACTTGCCGACATTGCCGATCAGCTGCTCGAGAAAGGTCAGATCCTTGCCGGCGGTCGGGGTTTCGCCGGGGGTCATGCTGATCGCCTTGCCGTCCTCAAGACCCAGGTTGCGCATGGAACTGACCATGCCGCTGCGATCAAAGGAGATCTCGACCACATGACGCTCGATTTCCTCGGGCTTGAAGAAGGCGAAGGTCTTGACCTTGCTTGAAATATAGTACCAGCGCTCATCGCCGAAGGTGGAGGTGCTGGCCGGCGTGCCGATCAGCGCCACGACATCGGACTTGGTGACCTTGCCCGGCTGGATTTGCGCCAGGTTGTCCGGAAGCGGCTGGTTGCCGCGCAAATCGATGGTGGGGGCGCAGCCGCCGAGAACCGACAGAAGCAGCAGGACCTTGCACAGGCGTGCCGAAAAACAACTCATCTTGCCAACAACACCCCTTGGGGACCCATTGACGGACCGGCAGGCGGCCCGATAGTGTCGAGACCTTGCCCTCCCGGGCACCGCCTTGTCAATGTTGGCAATGAACCGATGATGGCTCTTGGCACTTTGTTCCGCCCCCGCCGTCATGACGGCCCCGCTCATGGCCTTTATCTCGCCGCCGTGGTGCAGGCCCGGCTGCCGGAATTTTACCTGCGCTGCGGTGTCGCCGACACCGTCGACGGCCGGTTTGACCTGCTGACCCTGCATGTCTGCCTGATCGTGATGCGCCTGGCCCGCGAAGGTCCGGCGCAAAAGCCGCTGTCCCAGGCCCTGTTCGACCTGATGTTCGCCGACATGGACGTCAATCTGCGCGAACTGGGGGTCTCCGACACCGGGGTCGGCAGCCGCGTCAAATCCATGGCGCGGGCGTTCTACGGCCGGCTGGCCGCCTATGGCGAGGGCCTGGCTGACGACACCCGGCTCGGCCCGGCGCTGGAGCGCAATCTTTATCGCGGCCGGGACGGGGTTGGCCAGCCGGTGATCGCCGCCATGGCCGATTATGTCCGTCGCCAGGACCGGTTGCTGGCCGGGCAGGCCATCGACGCCCTGGCCGAGGGACGGGTCGCCTTCGACCCGCCGCCGGCGCCATGATCCCGGAATTCTCCCGCCCGCTGTCGGTGGAGCGCATCGGTGCCGCCGGCCGATCAAGCGAACTGTCGGCTGACGAAAACGAATGCCGCGCCTTGGCCGAGCGTTTCGGCATCCTCGCCGTCGAGACCCTGTCGGCGCGCCTCACGCTGCGGGCGCATGGGCCGCTGGTGCATATTGAGGGACGTCTGGCCGCCCGGGTGGTGCAGGCCTGCGTGGTGACCCTGGATCCGGTGGCGGCGGAGATCGACGAGGCTTTTGCCATCACCTTCGGTCCCGAGCTGCCGGAAGACAGCGACGAACTGGTGATCGACCTCGATACCGAGGATCCGCCGGAACCGATCATCGACGGAAAAATCGATCTCGGCGAGGTGGTGGCCGAGCATCTGGCGCTGGCCCTGGATCCATTCCCGCGGTCTCCCGGCGCCGTCTTCGCCGCCCCCGAGGACGCCGACACGGCCGGCGCTTTCGCCGCGCTGGCGGCGCTGAGGAAGAAATCGCCCGGATAATTATGCATTCGTCTTGCCGAAACGAGGGAATTTCGTTAAGAAAGCCGGCCTTCACGTTACGTCTCTGGCCTGCGAGTAGATGAAATGGCTGTACCTAAAAAGAAAACCTCCAAATCCAGGCGCAACATGCGCCGGGCGCACCACGCCCTCAAGCCGGTCGGCGTTGTCGAATGCGCCAATTGCGGCGAGCCCAAGCGGCCGCATCACGTCTGCGGGTCCTGCGGCCATTATGACGGCCGAGAAGTGGTAGCCCAGGGCGAAGCCGCCGCCTGACGGTCGGCCACGACCGTGCGCCAAGGATCCCTACGGTGAGCCATAGCACCACGATTGCCCTCGACGCCATGGGGGGTGACGACGCCCCGGCTGTGGTCGTCGAAGGCGTCGATCTGGCTCATGTCAGGCTGCCGCAGGTGGCTTTTCTTCTTTTCGGCGACCAGGCGCGGCTGGAGCCGCTGCTCGAACGCCGTCCGCATCTCCGCTCCTGCTGCCAGATCCGCCATACCGACCAGGCGGTGAAGGGCGAAGACAAGCCGTCCCAGGTGCTGCGCCAGGGGCGGCAGTCCAGTATGTGGCTGGCGGTGGAGTCGGTATCCCGCGGCGAGGCGGCGGCGGTGGTGTCGGCCGGCAATACCGGGGCGCTGATGGCGGTGTCGAAATTCGTCCTGCGGACCTTGCCGGGCATCGACCGTCCGGCCATCGCCGGCTTTTTTCCCACCGAGCGCGGCGAGACGGTGATGCTCGACCTTGGCGCCAATGTCGAATGCAACGCCAATAATCTGGTGGAATTTGCCATTATGGGCGAAGTATTCGCCCGCATTCTGCTGGGTATCGAACAGCCCTCGGTCGGCCTGCTGAATATCGGCTCCGAGGATGTCAAGGGCAACGATGCCGTGCGCAGCGCCGCGGCGATCCTCCGCGACCATCCGCTGGACCTCAAGTTTCACGGTTTTGTCGAGGGTAACGACATCGGCGCGGGAACCGTCGACGTGGTGGTCAGCGACGGCTTTACCGGCAATATTGCCTTAAAAAGTGCCGAGGGAATCGCCAAGCTTTACTCGCGGTTCCTGCGTGAGGCATTCTCCAGTTCCTGGGTGGCACGCATCGGCTACCTGCTCGCCAAACCCGCTCTGCTCAAGGTGAAAATGCGAACCGATCCACGGCGCTATAACGGTGCCCTGTTGCTGGGGCTCAACGGCATCTCGGTGAAAAGCCACGGCGGCACCGATGCCGTCGGCTTCGCCAATGCCATCGGCGTCGCCGCCGAGCTGGCCACCCATGGCCTCAACGAGCGGATCAAGAGCGAACTGACCCGGCTCAAATCCTCGGACGGTCCGCAAGCGTGATGGCCCCGATCCGTTCCGTTATCGCCGGCGTCGGCTCCTATCTTCCCGCCAGGCTGGTTACCAATGCCGAGCTTGCCTTGGCCCTGGACACCAGCGACGAGTGGATCACCGAACGCACCGGGATCCGCCAGCGGCATCTGGCCGCCGACGACGAAAAGACCTCGGATCTGGCGATCGCCGCGGCGCGCAAGGCTCTGGCCGTCGCCGGGCGCTCAGCAGTCGACATGATCGTGCTGGCCACCGCCACCCCGGACAACACCTTTCCGGCCACCGCGACGCGGGTGCAGGCCGCCCTGGGCATGACCTCGGGTGCCGCCTTCGATCTGCAGGCGGTCTGTTCCGGCTTCATCTACGGCCTGGCCACCGCCGACAATTTCATCCGCAGCGGGCAGATCAAATCGGCCCTGGTGATCGGCGCCGAGACGTTTTCGCGCATTCTCGACTGGAAAGACCGCGGGACCTGCGTTCTGTTCGGCGATGGTGCCGGGGCCGTGGTCCTCGAGGCGCGGGACGGGCAGGTCAACGGCGAGGGCCGGGGCATTCTGTCGACCCATCTGCATTCCGACGGCCGGTATTACGACCTTCTGCAGGTCGACGGCGGACCGTCGTCGAGCCGCTCCGTCGGCGTCCTCAAGATGGAGGGCCGCGAGGTGTTCCGTCATGCGGTGGTCAATCTCGCCGCCGTCGTCCATGAGGCGCTGGCCGCCAATAACCTGACCGCCGACGCGGTGGATTGGGTGGTGCCGCATCAGGCCAACAAGCGGATCCTCGAAGGCACCGCGCGCAAACTCAATCTGCCGCAGGACCGCTTCGTCATCACTGTCGATCGCCACGCCAATACCTCCGCCGCTTCGATCCCCCTGGCCCTGGCCGAGGCGGTGGGCGACGGACGGATCAAGCCCGGCCAGCTGGTGCTTCTCGAGGCGATGGGCGGCGGCTTTACCTGGGGTGCCGCGCTGGTTCGCATGTGAGCCTTTCGCCCAGTTGCAACGAACGCTTCCAACTCTTTGATATTGACGACTTTCTTCCAAGCGAGTACCGTCACGTCAAGGTTGGAAGGGGATTGCACGCATGGCAGAGGAAACGGTTACCAGGGCGCAGCTCAGCGAAGCCGTCTATCAGGAAGTCGGTCTGTCGCGCAACGAATCGGCCGATCTGCTGGAACTGGTGCTGAACGAGATCTCGGCGGCGCTGGCCCGCGGCGAAGCGGTGAAGATCTCGTCCTTCGGCAGTTTTTCCTTGCGCTCCAAGGGGCAGCGCATCGGCCGCAATCCCAAGACAGGCGAAGAGGTTCCCATTCTGCCGCGCCGGGTGCTGGTCTTCCGTGCCTCGCAACTGCTCAAGAACCGCATCAATGACGGCCTCGCCAAGGCCGCTCAGCGGTCCAAGAAATCGTCGTGATCGAGGCCGATCCGCAAGACAGCTCCCAGCCTCGCCGCCCGGCGAAATCAGAGGCGGCATTCCGCACCATCAGCGAGGTGTCGGAGGATCTTGAGATCCCGCAGCATGTTCTGCGCTTCTGGGAAAGCAAATTTCCCCAGATCAAACCGCTGAAACGCGGCGGCGGCCGGCGTTATTACCGCCCCGAGGATGTGCAGCTGCTGCGGCGCATCCGTGATCTTCTCTACAAGGACGGTTACACCATCCGCGGCGTCCAGAAACTGCTGAAGGACCAGCCGAAGGTTCCGTCCGCCGCCGACGCCGAACCGTCTCCACCACCGTCTCCAGCACCGTCGCCACCGCCACCGCCGACCGACCTGCTGGATTTCGCGCAGGAAGCGGCGCAAGCCGAGGACGATGGGCAGCATCATCTCGATCGCATGCTGGAAGAATTGATGGCGCTGCGCGATCTGCTGCGCAAAGCCCGCAAAACCGCCGCCGACGACTGAGGCGGGGTTGCATTGGCCCGGTCGGCTGGCTATAGTGCGCCTCCTCCCGTAACAGGGGGTCGGTCGGAGCGTAGCGCAGCCCGGTAGCGCATCAGTCTGGGGGACTGGGGGTCGTGGGTTCGAATCCCGCCGCTCCGACCAAATATCTCAATAACAGTATTATCGTGGCCTTCGGCGGCTATTTTCTTATCCGGTCCATCCGTGAGCGGCGATCAGCCGCATCGCCCTTCATCCCTTGTCTTATGTCCAGGCCGTCGCGAGGCGCGCAGCGGCGCGGCGCCCATCACTCATCTCTTAGACGAGCCCGGTCCCCTCATAGATCGACGAGACCTGGAGGGAGCTGACGAACCCGCTGAGGAGGATCTCGCCGGCCGGGTCAGTGGTGTCGTCTTGCTGCACCAGGTTGCCGCGTTCGTCCCTAAGCCAGCAGCTGACGCGCACCTCGTCCTGTGAGACGCAGACGTATTGTCGGACGGAAGGAATGCTGTCGTAGTCCCGCAGTTTCCTCGTTTGGTCGTACCACCCGGTTGTCCTCGAGAGGACCTCGAACACGATCGCCGGCTCGGACGCATCAAGCGCATCTGGCCTGTACTCGCCGCAGTCGATGGTGGCGTCAGGGTAGCGGGAGTTCCCCGTCGTCGGAATCGGTATTCGCAAGTCTGAGCCTCCCGGACGGCATGGGGAGCCGCGCAGCATCCCGCGGAGGGCGGAGACGATGTTCGCAGCAATGAGGGAGTGCGCTTGGGAGCCGCCGGCCATCATCACGGCCTGGCAGTCGACGAGCTCGTAACGCACGTCCTGCTGCGCCTCCCACGCGAGGAACTCCTCCAAGGACATGCCCTGCAACTTCTTTACTGCCATGACAACCTCCTGAGGCAGAGAATGGGCAAGATCGACGTAATTCGCCACTATGAAATGGGGGCGAGGAGGAGGGTGTATTCGGCGTTTTAACAATCAAGGGCTTATCTTCCGTGCCTTTTTGCTGTCTGGACGGTCCCGTCGCCGGCCGCGCATTGGCATTCGGCCACTCTGCGTCCTTTTTCGTTGGTTGCCTGGACGCTCCGCCATGCCCATTTGGCGGTAGATCAAGCTCGTTCGGCGTACAGCCATTCCTGCCTCCTGTACTGCCGGGATAACGCACAGGCTGCGATCGCCCCTCCAGACAGAGATCCTTGCATGGACCATTTCGAGTTCTCCCTTGTCCTGGTGTCGACAATCGTCCTTGCCGCGTCGACCTCTTTGCTGGGACTGGGGCTTCTTTGGATTCGGCGGTCCCACAGCAAGTCTGAAGGAAAAGCCACGGCCATCCTCGATGCCGCCGTCGACGGCGTGATCACTTTCGATGCCAAGGGGCGCATCGAAACCTTCAACCGTGCGGCGGAAGCCATTTTTGGCTATAGCCTGTCCGAGGTGGTGGGGCGAAATATCAAGACATTGATGCTTGAGTCCTCTCAATCGGATTACGACGAATACCTTGCCGCCTATAAGACGACGCCCAACCCCAGGATCATCGGGACCAGTCGGGAGATCACGGCGCTCAGGAAAGACGGCAGCACCTTTCCCATGGATTTGGCCGTCGGCGACAGCCGGCAGGGCGGACGGCACCTGTTTGCCGGAATTGTCCGTGACATCAGCGACCGGCGAAACGCCGAGGACGAACTGCGTCAAAGCGAAGAACGGTTCCGCCTGATTATTGAAAACGTGCGCGATTACGCTATCGCCTGGCTGGACCTTGATGGTCGTATCGTCAGCTGGAACGAAGGCGGTGGCCGCATCTACGGCTGGAGTATCGACGAGATCGGTGGAAAATTTACCGATGTCCTTTACCCGCCGGAGCTCAAGGACGAAGCCGCGCAATCCCTGCGGAAGGTCCGCGAATACGGACGTTTCGAGGGTGAGGGGTGGCGCAGTCGCAAGGATGGCAGCCGCTTCTGGGCGCATGCGGTGATCACGCCCTTATGGGACGGAAAGGGCAATATGCGGGGTTTCGTCCGCGTGTCGCACGACATCACCGCGCGCAAACAGGTCGAAGAGAACATGCAGGTGGCGAAGGATACCGCCGAACGATTGAAGGACGAGGCCGAACGGGCCAAGGAAGAAGCCGATCGGGCGAGGGAAGAGGCAGACCGGGCACGGGAGGAGGCCGACCGGGCCCGGGACGAGGCCAACCGGGCCAATTTCGCCAAATCAACCTTCCTCGCCGCCGCCAGCCATGATCTCCGCCAACCGGTTCAAGCGATGGTCTTTTTTGCCGAGGCCTTGGGCACCAGCGTCGCCGACAGTGCACCGCACGAACTGGTCGACAACCTGAAGGGGTCGCTGGGGGCTTTGTGCACTCTTCTCGAATCCCTGCTTGATGTTTCCCGGTTGGATGCCGGAGTGGTTATTCCCGAGGAATCCACGTTCTCCCTCTCGGAACTGCTTTGGCGGTTGGTTTCTGACCTGTCCCCCTTGGCGGCCCAAAAGGGGATTGCGCTGACATCCGTATCGACCTCGGCCATCGTTCATACGGACGCCACACTGTTGGGTCGCATTTTACAAAATCTTCTGTCCAACGCGGTGAAATACACCAATTGCGGTCGCATCCTGATTGGCTGCCGGCGGCTGGGGACCAGGATACGGATCGAAGTCTGGGACACCGGCATCGGCATCCCCAAAGACCGGATTACCGACGTCTTCCAGGAGTTCTATCAGGTTGGAAATAGCGAGCGCGACAGAACACAAGGTCTTGGCCTTGGGCTATCGATCGTGCAAAGGCTCACCCGACTGCTCAAGGTAAACCTTTCAGTGCAGTCGGTAGAAGGCAGAGGATCTGTCTTTTCGGTGGACATGCCGGTTATCGGCTATAACACCAAGCAGAACCTTGCCTATTTGCGCCACAGCCCGAAAAATGAACCGCGCCAGGACAAGCCCATCGTTTTCATCATCGACGACGAAGCGGCTGTTTTGCTTAGCCTGCGGGTCGTCATTGAAAGTTGGGGCTATGAGGTGCTGACGGCAACAATGGAAGACGAGGCGGTCAACCTGCTGTCGGCACAATCCCGGCCGCCGGACATTATCATCGCCGACTACCGACTAAAGGATGGCCGCACCGGGGCTCAGGCCATCAACCGCATATGGGATCTGTTCGGTCGCAAGATATCGAGCATCATCATCACCGGCGACACGGCGCCGGAGCGTATTCGGGAAGCGGAAGCCCACGGCCTGACACTCATTCACAAACCAATGCAGCCCTCGCTTCTGAAAGCGATGATCGCCAAAAGCGTCGCGGAATAACGGCGTAAACCTCGTTACGACAGGGTCCGGCAGCCGGGGCCACAGTGTTGCCTTGCCCAATGCGGCCATCAGGTCCACCATCGCGGATGACCGATCACCCCGACGACATCAATCAAGGTTTCCGCGTCCTCGCCTGGAATATCCGTCACGGCGGTGACGAACATGTGACGGCCATCATTGACAGGGTCGCCTTCCATCATCCCGGCGTTGCGGTTCTCAGCGAATTTCACGACGAAAACAGCGACCGATTACAGGACGAACTGGACCGGCTCGGCCTGATCCACCAGTTTGATCTGCCGTCGCCGCCAGGCGCCGACAGTGTCCTGATCGCCTCCCGGTGGCCCTTCGGACAATCGGAGGCCCTGGCGCCTGAGTTGGGCGAGGCCTACCGCCTGCCCGTGGTCACGGTCGGCGCCGTTACCATCGTCGGTGCGTATTTCCCGGAAGACGATGGCAAGCGAGCCTATTGGCGGGCCGTCGCCGACGCTGCCCGTCGGCGCCTCGCTGAACCGACACTATTCGTCGGCGACTTCCATACCGGGCGGCATTTCATCGACGAAGCCGGCAAGACCTTTAAGGTGGCCGAGGGCATGGATTGGATGGACGCCGCCGGGGTTGTCGACCTGTGGCGGTCCCGTCATCCCGAAGGGCGGGAGTTCACCTGGACCGGCCATAAGGGGAACGGCTTCCGCCTTGACCACGCCTTCGCATCACCGTCATTGGCCGCCAGGGTGTCGGATGTCCGCTATTCCCATCTGGAACGTATCGACGGGGTATCAGACCATTCGGCGCTGATCGTTGACATTGCCGGTGGCGAGTTCATTCCTGAAGGCGGCGATGGGCCGGACGTCAGGCAGCTGAAAGGATCCGGCGGATGACTGAATGCGGCCGTTTCGCCCTATCGCACTTTCCTCGCGTCCATCACCGCTACCGGCGCCAGCATGGCGGGCGACGTTGGTGGCTGGTGCTGGCTCTGATCGCCGGCGCCGTCACCTTGTGGATGCTGCCGGACTGGCGCCCGTGAATTTCCGATGGCACTGATATTACCTTAATCCTCTTCTTCTTCCGTAGGAGTAAGGTGATCATTTTCCGATATTACTCTGTGATCTGTATATTCTTGTAACATTTCCCAACCAAACTTACAGGAACAAAACTCTATTTTCCCATCAGTTTCAGATTGTGAAATGATACCTGTGTTATTGCAAATGTGACAATGGGGATGCGTTGTCATGATTTTCACTCCTTGAACCTTCGGCAGGCACCCGATAACCCTTGCTCTCCACCGCAGGATTAACGCCCAGACCAAGGTTACAGGACTGGGCCACGGCCATATCATAAAAGTTAAGGCACAATAAGAGTGTATAACTTTCCAGTAGATTTTCCTATTTGCTATTTTGCGGCGAAGTCAAAAGTTCAGTCGACCCATTCGGGCCGCAGGCGCAATGGCACCTTGCCCGCCGGCGCCACCGGTCATACCATCGACGCCATGACAACAGCCCCTGACAAGCTCGTGCGACTGGAACAGGCCATCCAGTTGGCGAAGGATCTGCTGAAGGCGCATGGCAGCAACGCGGATATCGACGTGGCCCTGGAAACCGCCGTCGCGTTGTTGGACAGCGTTCGGGAAGACCTTGTCGAGAAAGACGATAAAGGGAGATGACCAACGCGAAGATCGCCCTGTCCGTCGTCATCGCCGCCGGCGCCTCCGTCCGGCTGTCATGCAACATTTGCGCCCATTCGACGGTGCTGCCGGCGGCGCCGCTGGCCCGGCGCCACGGCGACGGTTTCCGGCTCGATCAGCTTGAACAGCTTGGGCTGTGCAACATCTGCGGCAGCCGCGAGGTGAATTGCCGGCCCGAATATCCGCAGGCGCCGGGTGCCGGCTCGTTCGGCAAAAGCTAGCCGTGTGCAACCTCTATAGCCTCACCAAGGGGCAGGACGCCCTGCGCGGGCTGTTCACGGTCTCGCAAGACCTGACAGGCAACCTGCCGTCGTTGCCCGGCATCTTTCCTGAACAGATGGCGCCCGTCATCCGCGCCGGAAACGACGGCATCCGAGCCATGGAAATGATGCGCTGGGGGTTCCCGCCGCCGCCCCATGCCGGCAAGCAGTCGGTCACCAATGTCAGGAACATCGCCAGCGCCTATTGGCGTCCCTGGCTGAAGCCGGAATGGCGCTGTCTGGTTCCGGCGACATCCTTTTGCGAGTACACCGACAGTCTGCCAAAGGTACCTCATTGGTTCGCGCTGGGCGATGACCGCCCGGTGTTCGCCTTCGCCGGGATCTGGCGGACCTGGCAGGGGATGCGGAAGGGCGAGGACAAGGAACACCGGCTTTTCGCCTTCCTTACCACCGAGGCAAATGATGATGTCCGCCCCGTTCACGCCAAGGCGATGCCGGTGGTTCTCACGGAAGGAGATTGGAACCGCTGGCTTGCCGGCGACCTGGCGGAGGCGTCAATGATGCAGCGGCCATTGGCCGTTGGACAGCTGGCGATTGTGGCGACGGGGCGAAGGGCTGACGGATAGAAATCCAAAGCCTTATAACTTAGGGATTAATACCAATTGAATTATACGCCATTAACGTTAACCATTGGGGCGGTCATTATCCCCAGCAGTCAACAGCATGGTCAAAATCGGATCCGTCATAACCGTCACTGAAGAACTGATCGACAGCATTGCCCTGGCGATCGCACTGGAAGGCCTGACCGAGGACGGACGGTTAAATCACGGTTGGCCGGGCGAGGATCTGTGGCATCCGGACGAGGTTCGCCGTTACCGTGAATTGGCCCTCGCCGCGCTGAATTTAGCCGGGTCGTCGCCGGTCAACTGACCGGTCGGCCAGCTATTTCTCCTCCGGTGCCAGGGCGCGGGCCATCTGGGCCAGGGCATTCTGATGCTTTTCCTCGGCGATGCAGGAAAAATTGCGGGCCAGTTCCAGGCACATGCGCTGGCGAGGGGTCAGATCGGCGCTGCGGTCTTCGCCAAGCCCTTCGAAGAAATATCCGACCGGAAGGCTAAGAACCCGTGCGATCTCGTAGAGCCGCCCGGCGGAGATGCGGTTGATGCCGCGCTCATATTTATGGGCCTGCTGATAGGTGACGCCGATCATTTCGGCCAGTTGCTGCTGGCTCAGGCCCAGCAGGACCCGACGTTCGCGGATACGGCTGCCGACATGGCGGTCGGTGTCGGTGGCGCGGCATTCTGTTCGTTTGGCGGAGATATGGTTCATAGGAGGAAAAACCACCGGCTGATTGTTACAGATGTAGCAATATTCTTTGCGCACCGGAGCCTGTCTGGCGTCAACAGATATTCGGTTTCAACGTGTAACTGGGCGCCGATAAGATTTGGGTTGCGGGTAAGGATATGCTATCCCACGCGCCAAGACCGAGGGGCAGGAAGCCTGCCGCCTCTATCTGGTATCTCTCTTATTCCAGTCTGCCGGTCGGGTGGGGGGTCCCCACGGGATTGGCGAAAGGTGTGCGCAGATGAGCCGACCGGACGCCGATGTGGCGGTGCGTTTCCTGCGCGCCCTGGCCTTTGAAATTCACCGCAAGCGTCCGCCGGACGAAGCCATGGTGGATTGCATCGAGAAGGAAGGTCAGCGCGGCCGGCATCGCATGCTCCGTCCGGCCGGCGAGATTCTGCGTTCGGAAGGGTTCCTTCCGGCCCTGCGGACGGCGGGGTTTATCAGCGACGAAGCGGCATCGATCCTGTCGGCCATCGTCGCCGGCAATGATCATCGCCTGCTCGCCGCCGCCATCAACAGCCTGGCCGACTTCCACGAGCGTTCGTAATCCGCCTATGCCGTTAGTCGAATCCTATCCCCATAAACTGTGGATAACTCTGTGTGCAGGTGGCGGGGAACGCTGCCCAGCTTTACCATCGCACCGATTGCCTAATTCTTGAGCCGGATTTTTTTTACTTCGGCAAACTTTCTGTTTCACATTTTTTTCACGGTCCAGAAAGAAAACTGTCACAGAATTCACGTGTGGATATCTTGCCGTTTGCTGTGGGCGGCGGCGTCATGACTTAGGCTATAGGCGGAAGATCTATAGGGGCTTTTCGCCTTCATCCTCGCCACCGGGTTGGCCGGCTGTTCGTGGAATTAACTCTTGGTGGATCATTTCACCTGGTCCAAAATCTCTTGGAGGGGGTATTCATGCCGGAAGAACTGCTGCCGCCGATTACCTGGCGTCCCGATTTCGCCACCGGGGTCGCGATCGTCGACGACCAGCACCGGGTGCTGATCCGTCTGCTCGGCGAGGCCGGCAGCAAATTGAGCGATCGCAGTCCGATCGAGGACTTCACCCATATCGTCGAAGGTTTGCTGAGCTATGCCGGCTATCATTTCCAGACCGAGGCAAAGCTGATGGGGGACCATGCCTATGAGGCGCTGCGGCCGGAGGAGGCCAATGACCACCTGCTGCAGCATGAGGCCTTCGCCGACCGGGTCGGCGCCATCCATAGCGGGCTGAAGGCCGGACAGCGCATTGCCAAGACCGCCCTGATGGAATTTCTGATCAGCTGGCTGTCAAACCACATTCTCAACACCGACAAGGCGCTGGGCGCCTTCATCGCCGATCGGCAAGGGGCCCACGGACCGGCCAATGGCTGACGGGGAGGGACTGCCGCCATGACCTTGATGGGCCGGCTGTACCGCCTGCGCCTCGGCCGCAAGCTGACGCTCAACCTGTCGATCCTTCTGCTCATCCTGCTGGCGGTCGGCGGCCTTGGCCTCTATGGGCAGCAGGTGCTGACCGACGACATCCGGTTTCTCTACGAGGACGGCCTGCTGGGGCTGTCCAGCGCCAAGGATGCGCAGATCCAATACGCCCTGGTCGGCCGTGCCCTGCGTCAGGCGCTTCTGGCACCGGATCAGGCGCAGCGCGATCTGGCTTTCGGTCAACTGTCTGTGGCCCGGGATCGGCTGCCCCGGGACATCAGCGATCTTAAGGGCCGCCTGTCGGAAGCCGCCAACCGCGACAACCTGGACCGGTTCCAACAGCTTTATGGCGCCTACGACCGCGACGTCGGGACGGTAGCCGAGCTGATCCGGGCCGGAAAGGTCGACGAGGCCCGCGCCATCCTCGTCACCCCCGACTTTCAGAACAAGGGCATCGACAGCTTCCGCGCGCTCGAGCTGGTGTCCAATATCAAAGAACGGCGGGCCAGGCAGCTGGTCGGCGACACCCTCGACTTCCTGCGCTTCAGCCAGGGACGGTTCCTGGCGCTGGTCGGCGCCGGCATCGTCTTCGGCATCCTGGCCGGGTTCACTATCGCCCGGTCGATCCAGAAGCCGACCGAGCATTTGCGCCAGGCGGTGGCCGCCATCGCCGAGGGCAAAGTCGACGACATCATTCCCTACACCGACTTTCCCAATGAGACCGGCGATCTCGCCCGCGCCATCCGCGTCCTGCAGGCCGAGGCCGAACAGATGGCGGCGCAGCGCTGGATCAAGACCCAGCAGGCGGAAATTCTTCTGGACCTGCAGTCGGCGGCTGACGCGGTGCAACTGGCGCAGACATTCCTATCGAAACTGTCGCCGCTGCTGCAGGCCGGATATGGGGTTTTCTATGCTTATGAAGAGGATGCCCGCAGACTTCACCTGATCGGCAGCTATGCGTTCCGCACCCGCAAGGAGTTCGAACAGTATTACGCGCTGGGTGAGGGATTGGCCGGGCAATGCGCCGCCGAACGGGCGCCGATCATTCTCACCCGTCCGCCGAAGGACTACCTTCCCATCAGCTCGGGTCTCATCGAGGCGCCGCCCAATGCCATCGGCCTGTATCCGGTGTTGCGCGGTGAACGCCTGATGGGGGTGGTGGAACTGGCGACATTCCAGGGTTTCGGCACCAAGGAACAGGCGCTGCTGGACAGCGTGATGCCGATCCTGGCGGTCAATCTGGAAATTCTTGAACGCAATGCCAGAACGGCGCAACTGCTGGAGGAAACCAAAAGCCAGTCGGTCCGCCTGGAGACCCAGCAACAGGCGCTTAAGGCGACCGAGGCCTGGTACCGCGGCATCATCGAATCGGCACCTGACGGTATCGTCGTCGTCGATGACCGCGGCGTCATCACCATGGTCAACCAGCAGGTCGACGCGATGTTCGAATTCGCCGCCGGCGAACTGACCGGCCAACCCATCGAAATTCTCATCCCCGAGGCGGTTCGGGCGAGGCATTTGGCCCTGCGCGACGGTTTCATCACCGATGCCAAGCAGGGCCGGCGGAATATGGAACTGCGCGCCCGGCGCCGCGACGGCTCCGAGTTCTCCGTCGATGTCAGGCTGGCGAAACTTCCCGACCTGGCCGGGCGGGGCCTGTGTATCTGTGCGACGATCCGCGACATCACCGACAGGAAGCGCGTCAGCGAGGACGTCGACCGCCAGCGCGCCACCTTGAGCGCGCTGATCAGCGCCATCCCCGACCCGATTTATTACAAGGACCCGGAGGGCATCTATCTCGGCGGCAACGAAGCCTTCGCCGGCCGGGTCGGTAAACCGCTGGAGGAGATCATCGGGCGCAGCGATTACGACATTTTTCCGCCCGAGGCGGCCTTTGCGGTCCGCCAATCCGACCAGGCGGTCCTGGAATCGGGAATGGTGGCCACTGCCGAGGAATGGACCGACTTCGCCGATGGCCGACGGTTGCTGCTGGATATCCTGAGGGCGCCGTTCCACGATGCCGGCGGCAAGCTCCTGGGCGTCGTCAGCGTCGGCCGTGTCATCACCGATAGGGCGCCGCGCCCGGTGGAGGCGGCTCCCCCTCCCGCCGAGGAACCGGTCGAGCCCGCCCCAACACCAAGCCCGCCACCACCCGCCGCCGCCCTGACGGACCTGCCCGGCATCGACGTCAAGGCCGGAATGGCAACCACCCGCAACAAGGAAAGCCTGTATCGGCGCATGCTGGTGATGTTCCGCGACGGGCAAAGCGATTTCGCCCGTTCCTTCGCGGCCGCCCGCGCCGATGCCGATGCCGAGGCGGCGACCCGTGTCGCCCATACCCTGAAGGGCGTCGCCGGCAGCATCGGCGCCAAAGCCGTGCAGGCCGCCGCCGCCCTGCTGGAGAAGGCCTGCAAGGACGGCGGCGACATCGATGCCCGCCTGGCGGCGGTGCTGGCCGAACTCGATCCGGTGATGGCCGGGCTGGCGGCGCTGGAAGGTGGCGTCCAGGCCGTCGCGGCAAAGCCGATGACCATGCCCGAGGACGAACTGCGGGCGGCCCTCGAGCGTCTTGGCGAGCTGCTCAGGGACAGCGATACCGAAGCCGAAACCCTGCTGGGCGAGTTGATGGATAAACTGGCCGGAACGCCTTGGGCCGGCCGTCTCGAACCGGTGGCCAAGGCCGTCGACGGCTATGACTTCGACGCCGCCCTGGCGGCTTTGGAGCAGCTTTCCCGTTAAGTCGCGGCCTCGCGCAGGGATACGCTGACGCATTTGCCGCGGTGGCCGATGGAGGGCAGTGGATTGGCCGAAGCCGCCACGGTGATGGCATGCCCGTCTTTGCAAGATCCCACCAGCTCGCAGCCGGCCAGACCGTCCAGCCGGAAGACCTCGCGCGATGACTGGGGCAGCAGCTGGTCCAGGCGGCGTCCGACCATTTCCCCGGTCTCGTAGCCGAACAGCTTTTCGGCGCTGGGATTGCAAAGCAGGATCTTACCGCCGGCATCGGCCACCAGCATGCCGTCCGGCGCCATTTCGATGATGCTGCGGAACCAGTTTTCCGTCTCCAGCAGTTCAGCCTGCTGGGCTTCCATCTCCACCTGCTGTTCTTCCAGCTGCGCCGCCTGTTTTTCCATCCGCACCGCCTGTTCCTGCGTCGCCGCCAGCAGTTCCCGGGTGCGCAGATTGCGCTCGAGAATGGCCATATTGGTGGCCAGCGCCTGGGTCAGCGCCTCCAGCAGGGCCTGATGGCGGCCGGTGAAATTCTGAAAGCTGGCCATTTCCAGAACGCCGAGCACGCGATCGTTATGAACGATGGGCTGGACGATGATGGAGGCGGGGGGGCCGTCACCCAATCCGGAACCGATGCGGATATAGTCCCTGGGCGCGGTCAGCAGGATCGGCGCCTTTTCCATGACGCATTGCCCGACCAGCCCCTCGCCGACCCGGAAGCTGCCGCTCAAGCTCTTGCGCTCGCGATAGCCGTAGCTGGCCAGCAGAACATAGTTGTCCTCGCTGTCGGCGACATAGAAGGCTCCGTGGCCGGCGCCGATGACCGGTGCCAGCGCCGAGACGGCGGCCTGCGCCAAGGCGGTGAAATCCTCGGCCTGCTGCAGTTGAGCGGCGATTTCGGCGGCATGGGATTTGACCCAATGCTGCTCGTCGGCCTGGCGATAGATGCCCTGCAGCACCCCGATGGCGCGGGCGAGGACACCGATTTCATTGGGGTAATCGGTATGGGGAATCGGTGCCTCCACTTTGCCGGCAGCCAGGTCCTCCACCGAATTGCGCAGCCGGTCATTGGGATGTTTGATCGATGCGCCGATCAGGATCCCACAGCCGACGCACAGCAAAAGCCCGATAATGACGATCAGCAATGCGTCCCGCCTGGCGTTCTCGGTCTGCTTGCGCGCCAGGTCTATGGTTGCCTTCGACCCCTGTTCCTTGACCTTGGACAGCGCCGTCAGGTCATCGTCGGCGGCATTCACGGTATTAATGAAATCGGCACTGGTAATAAATCTGGCGGCCTCGGAAGGATTCGATTTCTCCTTATCGATTAAGGCGATGGCGTGTTCAAAATTTTCCGTCATCTTGGCGAAGTCGCGGTTGAACTGCTCACTGCGAGCCTGGGTTTCCGCTCTGTAGAAATTCTTCTGCGCTTCCGCCATTTCCCGGCGCAAGGTTTCCCTGGCGGCGGTGACCTGGGCCCGCGCCCGGTCGCGGGTGAGATCGTCCTGGGCGATCATCATCTGCCGCATGGCCCGGCCCATATAGATCAGATTGATATTGGCTTCCTTGATATGGGAAATGCCCATCAGATCGAATTCGTACATCCGCTCCATGTCCGCCTCGAGGTCGGAAAGACTGGACAGCGCGTTGATGCCGATGGCGATGGCGAGGACGATGCCGATGGAAAAGCCAATCACCAGTTTGGTGGTTAACCTGAAGCGTTCGATAAAGACCAGAAACGCTTGCATGAAAAACCCCTCCCCAAAATCAGCCGCGCCGCCGGAATAATCGATGATAGAGGTCGACCGGCGCGAAAAGCGAATTGCCGAGAAAGCCAAGGGACTCCGATTGCCCAATAAAAAGCAGACCCTGGGGCCGCAAGGCTTGATGAAACTGTTTTATCAGATCGTCTTGCAATTGGCTTTTTATATAGATTAACAGATTGCGGCAACTGACGAGATCGAGGTCCGTCGGCGGATCTCCGGTGAACACATCGCGTTGTTCGAAGCTGACGCAAGACTTGACCGCGGGTTTGATCTCGAATTGCTGCCCTTTGGGGGAAAAGTACTTGTTACGCCGCAAGTCTCCGGTCTCTTTGAATGCGGTTTTTTGATAAATGCCATCCCGGGCGAGGGTCAGGGCCTGGGGATTGAGATCGCTGGCGATGATGGTGATGGGAAACTGTCTCCCGATAGCGGCCGCCACTTCCTGCAGGATGATGGCCAGGCTGTAGGGTTCTTCGCCGGCGGCGCAACCCGGCACCCAGACGCGGATCGGCTCGCCGGCCGGTTTCTTGCCGAGCCACTCGCCCAGCGCCCGCTCAAGGGCGGCGAATGACGCCGGGTCGCGAAAGAACGACGACACCGACACCAGGAACTGTTGCTGCAGGATCCGCAGTTCCTCGGGATCGCGGCCGATCAGCCGCCGATAGGCTTCCGCCGAGACGGCGCCGACAGTTTCTTTTCGCTTTTCCAATCGCCGCAGCAAGGTTTCCTCCTTGTATTGGGAGAAATCGATGCCGGTGATTTTGTTTATGCTTTCGATGACATGCCGCAGTTCCTCATGCGTCTGCGGTGGCGGTGGCAGCTCTGCTTCCGCCGTGGTGGCGGCGGAAAACAGTGAGGCCAGGGTCTCGCAGATCTTTTCCACCGGCAGCACATGGTCGACAGCCTTGGCGCGGATCGCCGCCCCCGGCATGCCGTCCATCTTGGCTTCCAGGGGGTCCTGGGCCAGGGTCAGGCCGCCGCCGCCCTTGATGGCCCGGCAGCCGACCGCCCCGTCCGATCCGGCGCCGGACAGAATGATGCCGATCGCCCGTGGCCCGGCCGAACGGGCAATGGAGGCGAACAGGGTGTTGACCGACGGCGTGGACAGGTTCTCGGGATCGGGATCGGCCAGGATGATCTGGCTTCCGGCCAATTGGCCGTCCTTGCCGGCGGGAATGACGAACACCTGGTCCGGCCGCAGCCGCATGCCGTTTTCCGCCAGGACCACGGTCATCGCCGAGGAGCGCTGGATCAGCCTGACCACCAGATCGCTATGGCCGTCATCGGCCATATGCTGGGCCACCACATAGGCGATGCGGCCGGTGGGGCGCAGGCGGGCAAACATCTCCAGCATCGCCTCCAGCCCGCCGGCCGAGGCACCGATACCCGCGATATGCAGCGACAAGGTCATCTGACCCGGGAGGTTAGCACCCGTCGCCGGCTATTGCACAGGCTGCTCCGGAAAGGCCAGTTCATGGCGGGCCCGCCATTCCGGTCCGACGTAGTTGATCATCAGGCTGCGGCGCATCCCGGGGATCGGCCGCCGCTCGACGCCATGCCAGGTATGGTCGCCGGGAATGAAGATCAGGCCGCTGTTGAAGAAGCCCGGCGCCCTGGCGTACCAGCGCCGCTGACGGTCGTAGATGTCGGTTCCCCAGTCGTCGCTGTCCGGCCCGGACGACAGATAGAGCATCATGGTGAAGCGCTTGGCGCCGATATCGGTATGCGGCTCGAGCCAGAAACCGTCGCTGTCCTGGCAATACTCGATGCGAAGGCGGCTGCCCCGCAGATCGGCGCCGCAAACCCCGCCGATGGTGTCGGCCACCATCGGCGTCTGCAAGGCCCGGGACAGCGCCTCGACGGCGGGGAAGCGGCTCCGCGCCGCGGCATTGAAGTAAATCCGCGAGGAATTATTGGATTCCCGCCGTCCGTCGAACAGCATCGCCTGCGGGCAGGCGATCGCCAACCCGGCGATTTCCGCCGCCAGGCCGGCGGGCAACACCTGGTCGAGCAGCCAATGGGGGTAGGGATGCCGGCGCGCCCGGCTGGCGGCCAGCGCCGAGGTAAACCTGGCGGCGACGGTGTTGCTCATTAGGCGACATCATACTGCCGGCCGGCGCAGATGAAATCTGACCATAAGGTCAGGTTTGTCCTCCGCGAAACCATTTTGGTTTTACCGTCGGGGTGATAGTATCCGCATGAAATAAGTGGCTATTTTCCATGTCACCAGGAGGGTGGTCTCTTGCGCATCCGTTTGCAGATCGGCATCGCCGCCGCCTTCAGCCTGGCGATCATCCCCCTGATGGGCGCGATCGTCGGCTACCTCTATTATACCAAT
>Ga0007882_10000559_pt1 | contig 21739 bp, 23 predicted proteins | sample CryBogCBH12Aug01_FD_71195 | JGI IMG/M metagenome (GOLD analysis project Ga0007882, IMG submission 71195) | Freshwater microbial communities from Crystal Bog, Wisconsin, USA - CBH12Aug09.1 | ecosystem: Environmental > Aquatic > Freshwater > Lake | place: Crystal Bog, Wisconsin, USA | collected... | reverse complement strand
GATGGTGGGCGGGCAAAGCGGGATATCGATCATTCCCCGCCTATAAGGGGGGGCAGGATTAAGGGCCAGTGAATAGCAGGCCAAAGAATAGCGTATGGATCAAAGCCTTCCCCCCCAAAGCCACTCTGGCCATGCCACCCTAACCATACCACCCTTGATTTGCGGCCCACTTGGCCTACATCGGGCCTATGTTCATAGAAACCGAAACCACGCCCAATCCGGCCACGCTCAAGTTCCTGCCCGGTCAGCCGGTCATGACGCAGGGCACGCGCGATTTCACCAGCGAAGAGGATGCCGCAGCCTCGCCGCTGGCCGAGGCGCTGTTTGCGCTGGGCGATGTCTCCGGCGTGTTTTTCGGGCGCGATTTTATCGCCGTCACCTCGGGCGAGGGCGTCGATTGGGCCGCGCTCAAGCCGCAGGTGGTGGCGATGCTGCTCGATCATTTCGTGTCGGGCGCGCCGCTGTTCCATGGGGCCAGCGCTTCGGGCATCGCCGTTCCCGCCGATGATACCGATGCGGAAGGCCATCGCGGCCACGCCGCCGAGGATGAAGAGATCGTCGCCCAGATCCTCGATTTGCTGGAAACGCGCATCCGCCCCGCCGTCGCCAATGATGGCGGCGATGTCGCCTATCGCGGCTTCCGCGAGGGCGTGGTCTATCTCGCCATGCAGGGCGCGTGCTCGGGCTGCCCCTCGTCCGCCGCCACGCTCAAGCAGGGCATCGAGAGCCTGATCCGCCATTACGTCCCCGAGGTAAGCGAAGTGCGCGCCGCCTGATCCGCGCGCCAGCATCGAGACCCCCGCTGACCACCACCCCATCTCTCCTCACCCGCACGCTGGCGATCGAATGCACCAGCGAGGCCTGCTCGGTGGCGCTATTTGAAGGCGACGCGCTGCTCGCGGGCGATTGGCGCGTGCTCGGGCGCGGCCATGCCGAAGCCCTGATCCCGATGATCGCCGCGCTGCCGGGCCAGGGCCGCGCCGCGCGCATCGCCGTCGGCCTCGGCCCGGGCAGCTTCACCGGCGTGCGGATCGGCCTCGCCGCCGCGCGGGCGCTGGCGCTGGCGTGGCAGGCGGAGGTGCTGGGCTATCCCACCCTCGCCCTCCTCGCCGCCATGGCCCGTGACCAGCGCGGCGCGCAAGCTGTGCTCGTCGCCACCACCGGCGGCCATGGCGAATGGTTCACCCAAAGCTTCGACGCGCAAGGCCACACCACCGCCCCCCTCGCCTCGCGCCTGCCCGATGACGCCGCCGCGCAAGCGGGCACTCTGGTGGCGGGCAGCCAAGCGCAGGTCCTGCTGGATCGCCGCGCGGCGCTGGGCCTGCCCACAGGTGAGGCGCTGCCGCTCTGGCCCGATGCCCGCGCCCTGTCGCTGCTCCCGGCCAGCGCCTTCACCCCCTCGCTCTCCCCCATCTATGGCCGCGCCCCCGATGCCCGGCTGCCCGCCGCCTCCCCCGCCCCCCAGAGCGAACCATGCCCCCTCCCCTAGACGACATCGACCGCGCCATGGCGGTGATGCAATCCGCCTTCGACCCGGCCTTTGGCGAGGCCTGGACCCGCCGCCAGCTCGAGGATTCGCTGCTCTCGGGCCATTGCCAGCTCACGCTGATCGGCCCCGATGGCGCGCCCCCCGCCGATGATGCGCCCGCCGCCGGTTTCGCCCTCGTCCGCACCATGATCGACGAGCAGGAGCTGCTGCTGCTGGCGATAGACCCGCGCTGGCGTCGGCGCGGCCTCGGCGCAAGCTTGCTAAAGCGGATCATCGCCGCCGCCCACCAGCACGGCATGGTGCGGATGCTGCTGGAAATGCGCGCGGGCAATAGCGCGGAAAATCTATACCGCGCCTTTTCTTTCATGCCGGTCGGCCAGCGCGCGAAATATTACCGCACACCCTCCGGCGAGATGCTCGATGCCATCACTTTTTCCCGCAGCATCGCAGGCTAAGCCAGATCGTTTCAGAGCCTATAGCCCCCGACACTGCATTTTTCAGGTATTTCAGTATTGGTATTATTGAAAAGTCGGAAATAGGGTGTAATGGGATCGGTAGAGATGGTATTTGACCAAGGATTATACACCCGGTTGCCCTATCTCCCCACTATTACAACACCCATTTGGCATCTCTCAAATGGATGCCGCCAAGATTAACGAGGACACCGCGATGACCGACAGCCTGACCGACGCCAACGAAACCCTGATCACCCTCACCTCCGACATCGTCGCCGCGCATGTCAGCAACAACAGCGTTTCGGTGGCCGATCTCCCGCTGCTGATCAGCAATGTCTATGGCGCGCTGGCCGATCTCGGCAAGGTCGCCGTGGTCGTCGAGGAAGCCCCGCGCGAGCCCGCCGTGTCGATCCGCTCCTCGGTGAAGCCTGATCACATCGTCTGCCTCGAAGATGGCAAGAAGCTGAAGATGCTGAAGCGCCACCTCTCCACCCACTACAACCTCACGCCGGACGAATACCGCGCCCGCTGGGGCCTGCCCGCCGATTACCCGATGGTCGCCCCCAACTACGCCGCCCATCGCCGCGAGCTGGCCAAGGCCATCGGCCTCGGCCGCAAGCCCGGCGTGCGCCGTGGTCGCAAGCCCAAAGCGGTGTAATGAGTTGGTGCGGAGTCTTTGTCGGCTACGGCAAACCCCTCCGGGTTTGCCGTAGCTTCCCCGAGCCCGCGCCCCCACCCAACAAACCTCCCATTGCGCAATAATCCCGCCGGGGTAATACTCGGCGGGATAGTTATTTAAGACAGGTCCATTTTGCCCCAGCCGATCGACATCGAAGCGCTTTGTGCTGAACGCGGTTTGCGGATCACCGATCAGCGCCGGGTCATCGCCCGCGTCCTCTCCGACAGCACCGATCATCCCGATGTCGATGCGCTGCACACCCGCGCCGCCGCGATCGATCCCGGCATCTCCATCGCCACCGTCTACCGCACCGTGCGCCTGTTCGAGGAAGCCGGCATCCTCGACCGCCACGATTTCGGCGATGGCCGCGCCCGCTACGAAGCCGCCCCCGAAGCCCACCACGATCACATGATCGACGTCGAATCCGGCAAGGTCATCGAATTCGTCGACCCCGAACTGGAAGCCCTCCAGCGCCAGATCGCCGAACGCCTCGGCTATCGCCTCGTCGATCACCGCATGGAACTGTTCGGCGTAAAACTAGGCACCGAAGAAACCACCCGCCGCCGCCCCGGCGGGGAATAAGGCAGACAATCTAGGCTAAGGTAATAATGCAGGGGGGTTACCCCCCTGCACCCCATACCTGTCCGCCTCGCGTATCGGCTCAGCCTCAGCGCAACGCCGCCGCGCCGCAGGCGATATAGCCGCTTCGCGGCATGGCGTGAGGCCGAGATGAAGCCCCCACGCTGACAGTTCTGGGGGTTTGGGGGTGTAACACCCCCAAGACTACCTCTACCCCTTTCCCTTCCCTTCCCCCACTCCCAACTCCCCCCTAACCACCCACCCCTTCTAATCCCCCCCGTTTTGCCCTAACGGCACCCCCATGCCCAAATCCACTTCCGCCCCCCGCACTTATCGCGTCAAAAGCTTCGGCTGCCAGATGAACGCCTACGACGGCGAGCGCATGGCCGAGCTACTCGCGGAGCAAGGCCTCACCGCCGCCCCCGATGGCGACAACGCCGATCTCGTCGTTCTCAACACCTGCCACATCCGCGAGCGCGCGGTAGACAAGGTCTATTCCGACATCGGCCGCATCGTGAAGGACTGGCAGGGCGCGGAGGGCACCGCCCCGCTCATCGCTGTCGCGGGTTGCGTGGCGCAGGCCGAGGGCGAGGAGATCATGGCCCGCGCCCCCTCCGTCCGGATGGTGGTCGGCCCGCAGGCCTATCACCGCCTGCCCGAGATGCTCGCCCGCGCGCAACAAGGCGAGCGCGTCACCGACACCGACATGCCGGTGATCCCCAAGTTCGACACCCTCCCCGCCCGCAAACGCTCCGGCCCCACGGCGTTTCTCACCGTGCAGGAGGGCTGCGACAAGTTCTGCACCTATTGCGTCGTGCCCTACACGCGCGGCGCGGAGGTCAGCCGCCCCTTCGCCCCGCTGCTGGAAGAAGCCCGCCGCCTGATCGCCACCGGCGCGCGCGAGATCACCCTCCTCGGCCAGAATGTGAATGCTTGGGAGCACGAGGACGACAAGGGCCGCCCCATCGGCCTCGATGGCCTGATCCGCGCGCTGGCCGCCCTCCCCGATCTCGCCCGCATCCGCTACACCACCAGCCACCCCGCCGACATGACCGACGCCCTCATCGCCGCCCATGCCGAGGAGCCGAAGCTGATGCCCTTCCTGCACCTCCCCGTGCAGTCCGGCTCCGATCCCATCCTTGCCGCGATGAACCGCAGCCACACTACCGAGAGCTACCTGCATCTGCTCGATAAAGTCCGCGCCGCCCGGCCAGATATCGCGCTGTCGGGCGATTTCATCGTCGGCTTCCCCGGCGAGAGCGAGGCGGATTTCGCCGCCACCCTCGCCCTGATCGATGCCGTCGGCTACGCGCAGGCCTTCAGCTTCAAATATAGCCCCCGCCCCGGCACCCCCGCCGCCACCATGCCCGGCCAAATCGCGCCCGAAGTGATGGACGAGCGCCTCCAGCGCCTCCAGGCCGCCGTCAACCGCCACCAATACGCCTTCAACCTCGCCTCTCAGGGCCGCCGCTGCGAGGTGCTGGTAGAGCGCCACGGCAAGCTGCCGGGCCAATGGCTCGGCAAATCTCCATGGCTGCAATCGGTGCACTTTTTCGGCGATGTGGCGATAGGCGATCTGGTGACGGTAGACCTCACCGAGGCTGGCGCGAACTCGCTGAAAGGCGAATTGGCTGGATAGCCACGACGGACGATCATTTCCGCATCGCCCACCAGCCCCGCGCCTGAGGCTGGTTAAAGCCAAAATCGCCGCCCGAGACAGGCGGCGGCGTTTCACCGCGCCGGTGGACACCCGATACCGCCGCCAAATCGAATACCGCCCTTGATCGCGGAGCACTGTCCAGACATGAAAGCGCCATCCCCGCTTTTAGCACCCAGACAGGTTCGTATTCCGAATGGCTTATAAGACGAGCGAAATCACCAGGGAGCAATTGATACGCGCTGGCGAGTGGCTGTTTGCCAGACGTGGTATCGCGGGTGTCTCCGCCCGCGAGATCGCCAAACATGCCAAATTGCGCAACAATTATTCCGTGGCCTATCACTTTGGCTCCTTGGAAGGCCTGATCCGGAGCATTGTCCGAACACGCGTGCTCCAGCTCGATACGGAGCGACGCGCGATGCTGGATGCCCGTCCCGCCTCGCTGGCGGTTTCTCTCCAGTTTTGGCTGGAGTGCCTGCTCTATCCCCATATTCAGGCTCGCGACGAGGACGGGTTTCATGCCTTCTCGTCTATCCTGTGCCAGTATCTACCCCGGCATTACCCCAAAGGATTTCCATGGCGCCACGCGGCGGAAGGCGATGCCATGCCCGCCTTCGATGAGATAATCGACGGTCTGCGGCGCTGCCTGCCAGACCTGTCGACCGACATTTTCGACCGCAGACTGACCAATGCGTCGCTGCTGTTCTTCAATGTCCTCGTGGGATTGTCGCGCGACGACTCCCTCGAGGCGCTCGGGAGCGAACACCCGCTGATCAAGGATGCCCTGCGGCAGAGCATGTCGGTTCTGGCCACGGAGTGGTGCGAATGACCGGCACCAGACCATCATCTAACAAATTGGATATATGATATAATTCTTCCTTCCCGGCCCCCAAAACCCCTCCCGCCACCCCAAACTTAAGTCATTTGACAAATATTCGGGGGCTGGATAGCTTTAGTCTATCGCGTGGCCCGGCATCGAAGAGCGGGTTTGGGATTGGAAACTGTATTTATGGCGATCGATAATCCTGAAACCCCGAATCCGCCTTTGGCTGCTGGCGAAAAGCCATCGGCGGCCATTCCCCGCAACACCATGCGGGCCGTAATCTGCGAAAAACTGGGGCGCATGGAAGATCTCTATCTGGGCGAGGCTGCCATCCCGGAAGTCGGGCCGGATCAGGTGCGCATCGACGTGGCCGTTGCCGGCGTCAATTTTCCCGACCAGCTCATCGTCAAGGGGCAATATCAGGCCACGCCCGAGCTGCCCTTCTCGCCGGGCTTTGAGGTGGCGGGGGTGATCTCGGCCATTGGCGAGCGGATTTCCGACCTCGCTGTCGGCGAAAGGGTGATTGCCCTCACCCACGGCAATCATGGCGGCTATGCCGAAAAGGCGCTGGCCGATGGCAATCGGGTTATTCCGATCCCGCAGAACTGGGCTCTGGAAACCGCCGCCGCTTTTTACTCGTCCTACGGCACCGCCTATCATGCGCTGGTGCAAAGGGGGCAGCTGAAAGCCGGTGAAACCGTGGTTATCCTTGGCGCCGGAGGCGGCGTTGGCCTCGCCGCAATCGACATCGCCAAGATACTCGGCGCCAAAATCATCGCGGTCGCCGGGTCCGACGCCAAGCTCGACGCGGCCAAAAAGCACGGCGCCGATTTCTGCATAAATCACAAAACGGAAGACGTGAAAGCCCGCCTCCAGACGTTGACCGCGGGAAAAGGCGTGGATGTGTGTCTGGATCCGGTCGGCGGGGCGCTGTTCGATGTCTTGTCGCGGCAGATGGGCTGGAATGGCCGCCTGCTGGTGCTCGGCTTCGCCAGCGGCAGCATCCCCAGCCTGCGCGTCAATATCCCGATGCTGAAGTGCTATCAATTGGTCGGCGTATTCTGGGATAGCTTCTGCAAGCATTTCCCGGACGAAAATCGCCGGAATTTCACCCAGCTCTTTGCGTGGTATGAGGATGGCCTGATCCATCCGGAAATTCAGAGCAGCTATAAGCTCGAACAATTTGATCTTGCGCTCAAGGAGCTGGAAAGCGGCCAAAGTGTGGGAAGAATACTTCTGCATATTTAGGCAATTAAGCTAGTTCACAAAACAATATTGGAACGGCTCCATGGCCAGAGGAAGCTATCAGGAGGTGCTCGGCGAAAAGTCCGGTTGGACAATGCCGCATCTGATCCGGCGGCAGGCCGAAAAATATGGCGACCGACGCTTCATCGAGTTTCAGGACGGCGGCAGTCTCAGCTATGCTGCGTTGCATCGGGAAGGCCGCAAGCTTGCGTCTGCGCTGCATGCCTCCGGGGTGCGTTCGGGCGACCGCGTTTTTATCATGATGGAGAACAGGCTCGAGTTCCTGTTGCTATGCGTCGGTTGCTGGGAAATCGGGGCGATCTCGGTTCCTGTTAATACGCAATTGAAAAGCCTGTCGCTGCAACATCAGTTTCATAATAGCGATCCGTGCCTGATAGTTGTAGAAGGCGAATTTATCGCGCAATTCCATGATGTTGCTCCTTTGCCTAAAGCGGATGTTGCGGTTGTCGTGCTGGGCGAGGGGGCGGAACCGCAAGGCGCGGCCGCTTTCGGCAACTGCCTGTTCCAGTCATACGAAGCCTTCATGGCCAAGGCCGACAACGCCCTGACCCTGCCGCCCGGGCCAACGCCTGCCGATATTGGCTGCATCCTTTACACCTCCGGCACGACGGGGCCGGCCAAGGGCGTGCTGATGCCGCACGCGCATCTGGCGCTCTATTCGGTGCCGATACCAAGCCTCAATATGCAGGAGGAAGACGTATATTATTGTTGCCTGCCCCTGTTTCACGTCAATGGCCTCTACACGCAGCTATTTGCATCGCTCTTGTCGGGCGGGCGGGTGTTTTGTGTCCATAAATTCAGCCCGAACCGCTGGCTTGCGGAAATTCGCGATTGCGGCGCAACGCTGACAAACCTGATCGGGCTGATGATCGAATTCATTTTCAAGACCGAAGCGAAGCCCGATGACCATGACAATCCGTTGCGCGCGATGCTGGCGATGCCGGTGGCGGATGGTTGGATCAATCAGTTCTGCAGGCGGTTTGATCTCGAAATATGCCAGTCCTTTGGCATGACGGAATGCAATATCGTGACCTACACCGAGCTGTCAGACCATCCCGTCTCCGGTGACACGGGGCGCGTGCGGACGGATCTTTTTGAGGTGCGCATCGTCGATCCGGATAGCGATGAGCCGCTGGCGGAGGGGGCGATTGGCGAGATCCTGATCCGCCCCAAGCTTCCCCATGCTTTCATGCAAGGCTATTTCGCCATGCCCGACAAGACCGTGGAGGCCTGTAAGAACTTGTGGTTCCATACCGGGGACGCCGGCAGATTGGTCGATGGCAGCCATCTATACTATGTGGACCGTATCAAGGATCGTATTCGCCGAAGGGGCGAGAATGTATCTGCTTACGAATTGGAGCAGGTAATTCTATTGATCCACGATGTGGCGGAAGTGGCGGTGGTGGGTGTGGATGCTGGCGGCGTCGGCTCCGAGCAGGAGGTGATGGCCTGCATCGTAACCAGCGCTTGCTCGAAGCTGCAGCCACAGGCGGTGCTGGAGCATTGCGAGGCCCGCGCCCCCCGCTTTGCCTTGCCCCGTTTCATCAAATTCATGGATGCGTTGCCCAAGACGGTGACCAACAGGGTGCAAAAGCAACTGCTGCGTAATGATGGCCCGGGTTCCGCTTGGGACCGGGAAAAGCCGAATTAAATCTAAAGCCAGGCTGTTTAGCCCCAAAAAACGCGGTTATTTCTGGATGCGGGGATTATCATGACAATACTGGATCAAAAAATTCTTGCCTCCATCGGTCAGTCGGAGGCGCTTGGCCCGCTATTGGTGCAGCGAGAGGACATCATTAAATATTCAATCGCCACGTGCCAGCAGGAGCAAAAGTTTCTGAGCGGCGATGAAGCCCCACCCTTGTTTTTTATGTCCTTGCCGTGGCGGCTGGATGAATTGTCGGACTTGGCTGAAGACGGCCTGCCCGATGACGATTTAGTCCCGGAATTCCCGCTGGATAAGCGCATGGGCGGTGGCATGCGTGTGGAACCCGTGCGGCCGATCATCCCGGGAGATGTGCTGTCGGCCACGCGGACCCTCGTCGATATCTCCGAAAAACAGGGAAGATCGGGGACTTTGATCTTCTATGAAATGAGGATCGATATCCAGGATTCCACGGGCAAGGATGTTATGCATTGTAACGACAAGAGGATTATGCGGTGAACCAGCCCTATACCGAGCATTTTCGGGCGGGAACCGACCTGCCTGAAAATTCATACACCCCTTCCGCGCGGCAGCTATTCTTATACGCCGCCTCCACTTGGAACGCGCATCGCATCCACTACGATTATGTGTACACCACGCAGGTGGAGGGATATGAGAATTTAGTGATTCAAGGCCCGCTCATCGCCGATTTTTTCACGCAGCATATCTTGTCATGGCTGGGAGAACGCGGTGAGATTGCCTCCTTCGAATATTCCAACCGTGCCATCTCTTATCTCGGCGAAACCCTGACGGCGAGCGCGCAGGTCCAGAGCGTCGACCAGACGACCAATCACCTGCACCTTGTCGGCCATATCAAAAACGGAGCTGGAGACATTGTGCTCCCAGCCACCGTGACGGTGCGGCTTAACCAATGAAATATGGCCTTATTTATTTATAATAGTGTATTCTAATAAAATATATGTTGGGAGATATAAAATGAAAAGATTGGCCGGGAAAGTTGTCATTGTCACGGGCGCCTCGCAGGGCATGGGTGAATCCCATGCCCGGGTCATGGTCCACCATGGCGCCAAGGTTGTGCTGACGGACGTCAATGCCGAGGCCGGCGAGAAAATCGCCGCCGAGCTGGGCGACAACGCGCTATTCGTGAAGCATGACGTCGCCAGCATCGATGGCTGGGCGAAAGTCGTTGCCGCCGCCGAGGCGCGCTTTGGCACCGTCAATGTGCTGGTCAACAATGCGGGTATCCTCGGCGAGATCGCGCCGACCACCAGCTTCAGCGAGGCGGCCTACAACAAGGTCATCGCCATCAACCAGACCGGTGTATTCCTCGGCATGCAGGCGGTGCTACCGGGCATGATAGCCCTGAAGCAGGGTTCCATCGTCAACATTTCGTCTACCGCCGGTCTGGTGGCCGTCTATGGCGCGCCCAATCTGGCCTATGTGGCCAGCAAGTTCGCGGTGCGCGGCATGACCAAGCAGGTCGCCGCGGAATTTGGCGTCTATAATATCCGCGTCAATTCAATCCACCCCGGCTTCATCAAAACCCCGATGATGGCCGCCGCCACCGACGAGGGCGGCGGAGACGCCTTGAGCAAGACCCCCCTGAACCGCATGGCGGAGCCTTCTGAGGTCTCCGATCTGGTGGTATTTCTGGCCTCGGACGAGTCACGCTTCATCACCGGCGCCGAACACATCATCGATGGCGGCATGACCGCGCTCTAGTCCGGATTGGCTAGCGCACGCCCATTGCGGCGGATAGCCCCCACCCCATCGCGCACCAAAAAGGGCCCGGAAATCCCCGGGCCCTTTTCCATTCCGGTCAAGCCAGCCGGATTTAGAAAGCGGTGTCTACACCAACGCGAACCGTATCCAGATCGCTCTTGGTGCCGCCCACAGACGCGCCCGTGGGCGAAAGCCCGGCCGAGCTGCACGCAATATTGCAGTTGTAATCGTCGATAACGGTCGATCCCGGCACTGCGAATTGGCAGGGTAAGGTGCGAGGGGCCGGGAGTATCGCGCTTCACGCGATGCGACCCACAAGAACGCCCCTCGCGTTCCCATTACTGTCCACCTCGCGCACCACTAAAAACCTGCGCTATCCGGCTACTTCACCGCATCGGGCGGATTGTTCTTCAGCACAAAATCCACCGAGGCCTGCAGCATCGCCAGCCGCGTCTCCCCGCCCAAAAGCCAGTGATCCGTGCCCGGCAGCGTCACAAACTCCACCGCCTTGCCCGCATGCTGCATCGCATCACGCATCGCCGTGCTCTGCTCAAAGTGTACCACCGTATCGTCCTTGCCATGGATCAGCAGCACCGGCACCGAAATCCTGTTCACAAAGTTGATCGGCGAGGCATCCCTCAGGCTGCGCCCCTCGCCCACTTCCTCCTTGAGATTCTTGTAGAGCATCTGGTCATTGTCACTGGCTGCCATCTCGGTGCCAACCATCTTGCTCAGATCGCTCATCCCGGCATAAGACACCGCGCAACGATACAGCCCCTGCTGCACCGTCACACCCGCCAGCGCCGCATAGCCACCATAGCTCGCCCCCACGATGCATACCCGCTTGGGGTCCACGATCCCCTGCCGCACCAGTTCGGCAAGGCCATCCGAGATATCACTCTGCATCTTGTGGCCATATTCGCCATAGCCCGCCTTCTCAAAAGCCTCGCCATAGCCGCCCGATCCCCGGTAATTGGGCTGAAACACCGCATAGCCGCGCGAGGCAAAAGCCTGCGCGATCCAGTCGAAGCCAGCCGTGTCATAGAAGCCAAAGGGCCCGCCATGCGGCAGGATCACTGCGGGCAACCCCTTCGCCAAGCCGCCCTGTAACAGCTGGGCGGGCGGCAGCGTCAGCACCCCCTCCATCTTCAGCCCGTCGCCAGCGGCATAGGGCACCATCTTCATCGGCCCCACATCACCCTCTACCATCGGATAGGATTGGCCAAGGATATCGGCGCTGCCCTTGTGAATATCCACCAGCCACCAGCTGATCGGATCGCCCGGCCCGGTGGTCGTCACCAGCAGCCGGTCGAAACCGTCGTTATGGTCGATCAGCTCCATATGCAGGCCGGGGAAGGCCTTCTGGCTCGCCTTGTAGATCTTCTCCTGCCGGGGATCGAAGAAATGGCTCTCGTTGCCAGCGGTGTCGCTGGTATAGCCCAGCAGGCGATGGCCGCGATCCTCGAATGTTGCCTTGATGCCCTCCTCATCGAGATAGGGCGCTGATGCCCCCCCGGCCAGCGGCACGCTGAACCGGTGATTGCGCGCATCCTTGTCGTCGTGCCGACTATAGATCACGCCAGTGCCATCGGAGGTAAAGCCGATCAGCGACACATGGCCCTTCGGATCTATGCCTGATGCCAGCTTGGTGCGGCGCGCATTGTAGATCGCCCATGCGCCCGAGGTATTGGCAATCTCCAGAATGGCACCCACCGCGCCATTCCCGTCCACCAGCCAATCGCGATATTGACCCTCGCCATCCGGTCGCTGCGCGATCTGGTGAATCTTGTGGGTTTGCAAATCCACTTCGTAAAGGTCGGGCAGCATCATTCCAAAGGGCAAGCTGTAGCCCGAGTAGGCGGTGTAATTTCTGGTGACCCCGCCGAAATAGCCATACCAGCGCCCATCACGCTGCAACACGCCATAGGTCTCCTGCACGCCTCCGGTAACGTTTTCCACCTTGTCAAACACCGCCCAGGGTTTGCTGCCATCCACCGGCACCACCAGCACCGACCAGGCCTCGGTCTTCATGGTTGTGAATTCGGCACCGAGCCCGATCGTCTGGCTGTAATGGATCAGCACATACTGATCCCCCGCCCATTCGATGCCGCGCACCTTCACATTGCCCACCTTGGCGCTGGCCACCGGCTGCCTGGCGGCATCGATCACCACCATCCGCCGCACGCCATCCACCGTGGCCACCAGCGCCACATGCTCGCCCGAGGAAGATACCGCCGCCATCTCGAAACCGGGCAACTGGCCATAAAGGCTGAGCGGTGGCGGCCCGGAGCGTTGCGTGTCCGCAGGTGGCGTATCGGCCCACGCTGGCAGCGCGCCGAAACACGCCACACCCAACGCCGCCGCCAAAGCGGCCAGCAACTGCCCAAAACGCCCCATGAAATCCCCCTCATCGATTCTTGGCGCCAACCTATCCCCCGCCCCACCCATGGCAACCGCTATTTGATCCACCCTCACGCCAATCCGCGAAGCGGCTCAAAACCCCAAGCTCTCCCCAGCGCGCCACGCCTATATAGCGCGCAACGCAGACAGGTATGGGAGCGCGAGGGCCCGGAAGCATCGCGCCTCACGCGATGCGACCTGCTACAGACTCCCCCCTCGCACCTAACCTCTTCCCACCCAAAACCCCCTGTCCTACACCCCCAAAACCCGCCACAATCCCCTCCGCTCTTTCCACCGCCCTATCCCCTTGATCCCCCACGCAATTCCCTATTGCGCGGCAAAAAACGAAACCACCTCTCCCGGATGCCTTTCATCAACTAAACCCCCGCTACCGCCTTCCCAAAATCCACTCTTTTCCACAGCCCCGCCCCCTTCTCGCGCTTGCACAAAACGCGGCCTTGCCTATCCTCTCCCTTAGGCCACACCGGCCGAATCCGAAAGGAGAGCATGGCCCGAAAAGCTCACCGCACTGGTCAGATGCCCGCATATCTGGCGCAGTCGCAAAGCGAGGGTCCCCCCAGTTCCGGCAACCGCCGGGCACGGGCGGAGATCCAGTTCGAGGAAGCCACCATTCTGGGGGCGCTGTTCGGCCAGTTCGACGCCAATCTGGTGCAAATAGAGAACCGATTAGGCGTCTACATCGCCGCCCGTGGCAATCGGGTGCAGATCGAAGGCCCCGAAGATGCCGTGGCCCGCGCCGCCGATGTCCTGCGCGGCCTGCACAAGCGCCTGATGATCGGCCAAGAGATCGACTCCGGCGCGGTCGAATCGCTGATCATGATGTCGCACGAGCCCACCCTCGAAGGCATCATCACCGGCCACGAGGATGCCCCTTCGGTGGTCATCCGCACCCGCAAGAAAACCATCGTGCCGCGCAGCGCGATGCAGATCGATTACATGCGGGCCCTCGCCAGCCACGACATGATCTTCGCCCTCGGCCCGGCCGGCACCGGCAAAACCTACGTCGCGGTGGCCCAGGCCGTCAGCCAGCTGATCACCGGCAGCGTCCAGCGCCTCATCCTCTCCCGCCCGGCGGTGGAAGCGGGCGAACGCCTCGGTTTCCTCCCCGGCGACATGAAAGAGAAGGTCGATCCCTATCTCCGCCCGCTCTACGACGCGCTCTACGATTGCATGCCCCCCGAGCAGGTCGAGCGCCGCATGGCCAGCGGCGAGATCGAGGTGGCCCCCATCGCCTTCATGCGCGGCCGCACGCTGGCCGATGCCTTTGTCATCCTCGATGAAGCGCAGAACACCACCCCGGCGCAGATGAAGATGTTCCTCACCCGCTTTGGCCAGAACAGCCGGATGGTGATCTGCGGCGATCCGCGTCAGGTCGACATCCCCGGCGGCGACGCGCAATCGGGTCTCGCCGATGCGGTGCGCCGCGTGGAAGGCATCGATGGCATCGCCGTGGTGCGCTTTGGCAGCGCCGATGTCGTGCGCCATCCCATCGTGGGTCGTATTGTCGATGCCTATGAAGGGCAGGACGGCTAATCGCGATGGAGCTGGAAATCGACGTCGAGGCCGATTGGCCCGAGACCACCGACTGGGTGGCGCTGGCCGAACGGGCCGCGGATGCCGTGGCGCAAGTAGCGCCCGAGCTGGCCAACCCGCGCCTTTCGGCCAGCCTGCTATTCAGCGACGACGCCGAGGTTCACGCGCTAAACCGCGAATGGCGCGAAAAAGACAAGCCAACCAACGTGCTGTCCTTCCCGATGCTCGATCGCGCCGCGCTGCTCGCGCTGGGCGGGACGGGGGCGGACAACGCCCCGCCAGAGCTGCTGGGCGACATCGTTCTGGCGCTGGAAACCTGCGCCCGCGAGGCGGCGGAGAAGGCTGTCCCGCTCGAATCCCACGCCACGCATCTCATCATCCACGGGCTGCTACACCTCGCCGGTCACGATCATGAAACATCTCCCGCCGATGCTGCCGCGATGGAAGCGCTGGAAATAAAGGCACTTGCGCTGATCGGCATTGGCAATCCCTATGAGGATGCGCCATATGACGCGCCAGACGCCAATTAGTAGGGACATGGAAACAGTGGTGGCCGAAACGGGCCGGGTGAGCGATCCCCTTGCGGGAGAGCCGGACAGTAAACGCTCGCCTGACAGTAAACGCGCGTTGGGGCGGCTGCTTCGCCGCCTGCTCGACTTTGCCGCTTTCGGCAATGGCGAGCACGACCAATCGCTGCGCGCGCAGATCGAGGAAGTTATCGACGAGCACGAGGACGCCGATGCCCCCTCGAGCACGGCCGATGGCGATCTATCCCCGATCGAGCGGCAGATGCTCCGCAACCTGCTACATTTTGGCGAGAAAAACGCCGACGACGTCGCTATCCCACGCGGGCGCATCGTCGCCTTGCCGGTGCAGGCGAGCTGGGCCGAGGTGGTTGCCGCCTTCGCCGAGCATGGCCACTCGCGCCTGCCGGTCTATCGCGAGACGCTCGACGAGGTGGTGGGGCTAATGCTGATGAAGGATGTGTTTGCACGCATCGCCAGCAATGCCCCGCCGCCGGAAGACTGGACCAGCCTGATGCGCCAGCCGCTGTTTGTGCCGCAGGCGCGCGGCGCGCTCGATGTGCTGGCCGATATGCGCGGCAGCCGGGTGCATCTGGCGGTGGTGATCGATGAATATTCCGGCACCGATGGCATCATCACCTTCGAGGATCTGGTAGAGGAGATCTTCGGCGAGATCGAGGATGAGCACGACGACGCCCCCGAGGTGCTTCTCCGCGCGATCGACGACGGCATGTGGGATGCCGATGCCCGCGTCGAGCTGGAGGAGGTGGCCGAAAAGGTCGACCCCCGCCTCGCCGAGGTGGAGGAAGATATCGACACGCTGGGTGGCCTCGCCGTGCTGCTGGCCGAGCAGGTACCCGATGTTGGCGCGCTGCTGCGCCACGACAGCGGCTGGACCATCGAGGTCACCGGGGCCGACGAGCGCCACGTCACCCGCCTGCGCCTGCATCCCCCCATTCCTCTCGCCGCGCGGAGCACCTGACCATTCCCGCTTCCCGCCGTCTCCCCCCCCTGCGCGCGCTCGAGGCCTTCGTGCGGATCGTGCGGCTTGGCTCGGCCAAGGCGGCGGCGGCGGAGCTCGGCCTCAGCCCCTCGGCACTCTCACGCCGGGTGGGCGCGCTCGAAGATTTCACCGGCAAGCGGCTGTTTACCCGCCAGCACCAATCGATGCGCCTCACCGAGGAAGGGCAGGCATTCTTCGCCATTGTCTCGCCCCGCCTCGACGATCTGGTCGAGGCCGTGGAAACGCAGATGGAGGCCGGCAATGTGCTGCGGCTGCATCTGGGGGTGCCGGCGCTGTTTGGCGGCCAGCGACTGTTTCCCCGCCTGCCCGAGTTGCGCAAGCTGCACCCCCGTCTGCATATCGATATCGACACCGGGCCGCATCTCGAATCGCGGGTGGGCGATGCCCTGGATGCCGCGATCATCCTCGCCAAGGAGCCCGATCCCGCGCTGCATTCGGTGCGGCTCGATCACAATCGCATCTACGCCATCGCCTCCAAGGCGCTGGTTGCCGAACTGGGCGAACACCCCGACAAGGCCCGCCTCTCCCGCCAAACCTTCCTGCTGCACCCCGATCTGCACGACAGCTTCGAGGTTTGGAAAAGCGCGGTGGGGATGGAGGGGCTGGAACCCGCGGCGATCGATCACTACGATTCAGGCCAGCTGCTGCTGGAAGCGGCAGCGCAGGGGCTGGGCATCGCCATCATGCACGGCGATCACTTCACCCGCTCGGGCGATGATCGGCTGGCGCAATTGTTCGATGTCGCGGTGGAAAGCCCCTATTCCTACTGGTTCGTCTGCCGCCCCCGCTCGCTCGATTCGCGGCCGGTGCGGATATTCCACGATTGGCTGGTGAAGGCGGGGCTGTGATGTTTTGGCTGGGTGCAGCCTGCGGCATTTAAAGGGTGAGGGTATAGTCTGAGGGAAGTCTTGGGGGTGTTACACCCCCAAACCCCCACGACTGTCGGCCTTGGCGCTCCCCATCAGCGTCGTGCTTCGCCGCGAAGCGGCTATAATAGCCTGCGGCGCGGAGACGTTGCGCGAAGGCCGAACCAACACGCAACGCTGACAGGAATGGGGTGCAGGGGTGTAACACCCCTGCTCTAACCCCTTCAGCCTTCGCTGACGCCAGACGTTTGTCAGCCTTCGCTGACGGTAGCCTTCACGATCTTGCCCGGAGCGCGCGGCGGCTCGCCCTTGGGCAGCGCGTCAACGTGCTCCATGCCGCTCTCCACCACGCCCCACACGGTGTATTGCTTGTCGAGGAAGCGGGCGTCGTCGAACACGATAAAGAACTGGCTGTTGGCCGAATGCGGCGCGCTGGTGCGGGCCATCGAGCACACGCCGCGCACATGCGGCTCGGCGTTGAATTCGGCCTTGAGGTCGGGCTTGCTGGAGCCACCGGTGCCGGTGCCGTTGGGGCAGCCGCCCTGCGCCATGAAGCCGGGGATCACGCGATGGAACTTCACGCCATCGTAGAAGCCCTCGCCGACCAACTCCTTGATGCGCTCGACATGGCCGGGGGCCAGATCGGGGCGCAGCTTGATCTTCACATCACCGGTATCGAGGGTAAGGGTGAGGTATTCGTCGGCCATGGCTTATCTCCTTGGGGTCTCGCGGCTTGACGCCCGGCGGGCGCGGCATAAAGCATCCCTATAAAAGCTCATCCCGCAAAGTCACGCCCCTCTAGCGCCCTCTCCCGCGCGGACCGTCGATAGGCCCACACATCATGCCACTCCACCTCACCAAGATTGCCTTTGGCGCGGAAGGCGTGGCGGATCTGCGCCACTGGCTGGAAGCGCAGGCCGCCAGCCCATTGGGCGAGGCGCGGCTGCACACCCGCAATCTGCCAAAGCGCCAGGAGGAGCTGGTCGGCGGCTCGCTCTACTGGATCCACGCCCATACGCTGGTGGGGCGCTCGCCGCTGCTGGGCTTTACGCGGGCCGAAGACGGGCGCTGGGCGATCCGGCTGGAGCCCCGGCTGATCGCGGTGCTGCCCACCCCGCGCCGGGCGCATCAGGGTTGGCGCTATCTGAGCGACACCGAGGCCCCAGCCGATCTATCGGGCACGGGCGGGCTGGATGAAGACGCCATGCCCGGCCCTCTCGCCGGAGAGCTGTCCCGGCTGGGCCTGCTCTAGGGTAGCCAGCGTTTGACATGGCTCAATCCTTTTTCCCGATATCCGTGCTGCAATGCACACGAGTGTTCGGAAAGAAAAAGGGGTTGTTGCCATGAGTGGAATTGGTAATTTTGCGAGGCGCATTACAGGCATGATCCTGAATCCGTCCGAAGAATGGAATAAAGTCGCTGGGGAAGAAACTTCATCACACGACATCTTTGTGGATTATGTGGTGCCGCTGGCGATGATCGGGCCGGTGTTCGGTTATATCGGCGGGCAGATTTTCGGATACGGGTTCGGGGGATTTCACGCGGTGATCGCGCCGCTGCCTGCGGCGGTGGAAACCCTTGGCGTTCTGGCAATGAACCTTGTCGGCTTCACGCTGCTGCCCTTTGTCGCGGAATCGCTGGCGGAGCGTTTCGGTGGCGAGGTAAGCGTCAACGGCAGTTACAAGCTGGTAGCCTATGCGGTGACGCCCTTGTGGGTGTCGGGCTTTTTCGGGCTAGTTCCGGTGCTGGCGTTCATTCTGGGCGTTGTGGCGTCGTTGTATTGCCTGCGTCTGTTCTATCTGGGCGCTTCGCAAATGACCGGGGTTCCCCAGAAACGCGCTCTGGTCTTCACGCTGGCCTATGCCATCATCGGCTTTGCCATCCAGCTCGGGCTGGTGGGGCTGGCGATCCTGAATATGCGGATCTTCACCGAGATGGGCCTGCTGGGCTAACCAGCCAGCCAGCGGTTCAACAAGTGCCACGCGAGGGCGTGGGGGGGCGGGGCGATGAAAGCCTCGCCCGCCCCTCCCCTTGCAGAAGCGTCCATCGCTTCCGCCACCTCGGCGCGGGTAAACCAGCGCGCTTCCTCCAGTTCGGTGGTGTCGATGGTTAGTTCGCGGCTTTGCGCGAAGGCGTGGCAGCCCAGCATCAGCGAGGACGGAAACGGCCAGGGCTGGCTGGCCACATAGCGCACCTGTTCCACCCGCACGCCGGCCTCTTCCCACACTTCGCGGGCCACCGTTTCCTCGATAGTTTCGCCCGGCTCCAGAAACCCCGCCAGCGCCGAGTAGCGCCCTGCCGGAAAGCGCGGCTGGCGACCCAGCAGCAGATCGCCATCATGCTCCACGGTCATAATCACCACCGGATCGGTGCGGGGGAAATGCTGGGCGCGGCAGGCGTCGTTCAGGCAATCGCGCTGCCAGCCGCCGCGTGCGAGGATAGTGGGGCCGCCGCAGCGGGCGCAGAAACGATGGCGCGCGTGCCAGCCGGCAAGGCTGCGGGCGATGCCATAGAGCCCGACCTCTTCTGGCGCCATATTGGCCAATATCGACCACATCTTCGGCCCCGGCGGGGCAATGCTGCCCGAAGCCGCATCCGGCGCGGCCACAAAGCATCCCCGCCCATCACCCAGCAGGCCGAGAAACACCAACTCCGCCCCCGCGCCAGCTTCTTCGGGCGTGCCAAAGCTAAGCGTGGCATCCCAGCCATGGGCACCCTCCGTCAGCTCCGGCTCCAGCCCGTCGAGCCGCAGCAGCACGCCGCGCGCCGCCAGCTCGGCCAAAGCCTCGGGCTGGGCGCGCAGGTGATCGGCCCGGTCGATCATGGCGCCGGAAAAGGCGATGATGCCGGGGCGATTGGCCGTTATGCTGCTGTCCGAAGTCACTTTTCTCTCTCCCCTGAGCTTTCATTCTGCCCGGCCAGCCGCGCCGCCCGCGCATAAAGCGTGGGCAAGCCCGCCTCGGCCAGCCGCGCGTGCGGCCACCATTGCCCGTCTGTGGCTTCGAGACTAGCCCAATCGCCGGGCGAATACAGCGTCAAATCCAGCCGGGCCAATTCCAGCCGCAAGGTGAAATGGGTGAAGGCATGAGAGACCTCACCCGCCAGCACCCAGCTTGCCCCCAATGGGCCCTGCCCATCGCCATCACTGCGCGCGCTCCAGCTATCGTCGGGCAGGGCGCGCATTCCACCGAGCATGCCACGAGGGGGGCGGCGCACCAACCACACTTCCCTGCCGCCGTCCGCCGCCTCCCTCTCGATCCAAAACGCCCGCCCACGCCGCTCGGGCTTGGGCGGCTTGGGCAGCTTCACCGGATAGGCCGCCGCCGCACCCGCAAGATGCGCGGCGCAATCCTTCCGCAGCGGGCAGGCCGGGCAATCGGGCGCGCGGATCGAGCACAGCGTCGCCCCCAGATCCATCATCGCCTGTGCGAAATCGCCGGGCCGCGATTGGGGCGTGATGCGTTCCGTAGCGGCGCGAATCGCCAGCTTGGCACCGGGCAGAGGCTCGGCGATGGCGAAAAGCCGCGCCACCACCCGCTCGACATTGGCATCCACCACCACCGCGCGCCGATCAAAGGCAATCGCCGCCACCGCCGCCGCCGTATAGGCCCCCACGCCGGGAAGCGTGCGCAGGCCCTCCTCGCTCTCGGGAAACACGCCACCCATCGCCGCCACCGCCCGCGCGCAGGCCAGCAGATTGCGCGCACGGGCATAATAGCCGAGCCCCGCCCAGGCAGCCATCACCTCGCCATCCTCCGCTTGCGCCAAGGCGGTCACCGTGGGCCAGCGGCGGGTGAAGCGCTCGAAATAGGGGATCACCGCCAGCACCCCGGTCTGCTGCAGCATTACCTCGGAGAGCCACACGCGATAGGGATCGGCGGATGCGGCACCGGGCAGCGCACGCCACGGCAGCACCCGCGCATACTGGTCATACCACGCCAGCAGCCGCGCCGGGATGCCCGCCGCGCCATCAAACCCAGCCCGGGCCCCTTTCGCATTGGCGCTAGCCTTACTCTTCGCTGCTCTGGCATCCATGCGAGGGCTATGGCATGGCTGCGCGGGTGACGAAACGGGATAACGAAAGCACCGATCCGGAAACCAGCCCCAAGCAGCCGGGAGCCGCCAAACCGCGCCCGAAAAAACCTGCCGGGGCAAAGGCCTCCCCCCGCACCTTCGAGCGCGCCCGTGGCGGCCCGGCCCGCGCCATCGCCGATCTCATGCCCGAGATCGGGCGCTCCGCCTTCCGCCGCTTCGGCTTCGTGCAATCCAGCGTGGTAACGCGCTGGGGCGAGATCGTGGGCGAGCGCCACGCCCGCATCTGCGCCCCCGAATCAATCCGCTTCCCCCCCGGCGAAAAGAGCGACGGCATCCTCCAGCTGCTGGTGGAACCCGGCCATGCCCCGCTGATCCAGCACGTTATCCCCGAGATCATCGAGCGGGTGAACCGCTTTTTCGGCTATAGCGCGGTGGCGCGGGTAAAGCTGCGGCAAGGCACGGTGGCGGCCCCCGCCGCCACGCAGCGTCCGCTTGCGCCGCCCTCGCTCAAGCCGATCCCCATGGAGCTGGGGGAAAGCCTGCGCGATATCGGCGATAGCGAGCTGCGCGCCGTGCTTACATCCCTGGCCCGCAGCATTTCCGCGAAGGAAGAGAAAGAGCGATGATATCCTCCACCATGCGCCGCGCCTTGGCCGCCGCGCTGATCGGGCTCATGCTGCTCTGCCTGCCCCTGTTCTCGGCCCAGCTCGCCGCCCGGCCAGCCCCCGCGAAAGCGCTGCCAACTTCGCTCAGCCCTGCCGGTGGCCATGTGCTGGGCAATCCGCAGGCGCGGATCGTTGTGGTGGAATATATGAGCTACACCTGCCCGCATTGCGCCGCCTTCGAGGCAGAGAGCGCCGCGCCGCTGCGCGCTGGCTTTATCGCCAAGGGCGCGGTGTCGTTTGAGGTGCGCCATTTCCTGCGCGATCCGGTGGATCTGGCAGCGGCGCTAATCGCCAATTGCGCCCCGCCAGAGCGATTTTTCGCGCTGCATCAGGCG
>Ga0007882_10000557_pt1 | contig 21744 bp, 20 predicted proteins | sample CryBogCBH12Aug01_FD_71195 | JGI IMG/M metagenome (GOLD analysis project Ga0007882, IMG submission 71195) | Freshwater microbial communities from Crystal Bog, Wisconsin, USA - CBH12Aug09.1 | ecosystem: Environmental > Aquatic > Freshwater > Lake | place: Crystal Bog, Wisconsin, USA | collected... | reverse complement strand
GTCAAATAGTTCGACACTAAACGCACCGGCTCGCGAAGATCATGAGCGGCGATATAAGCAAATCTTTCCAATTCGGCATTTATTGCTGTCAACCGGATCGCCTGCACTCGGAACGCGTCGTCCGCAGTCTTACGCTCCCTCTCTCGCCGGGAGGCAATAGACGAAAGACTGAATAGGATTACAGCGGTTATTATAAATATAATAAATTCTATAAATACCGTTTTTTTCCATTCAATGAGAACATCGTCGAAATTACGGGAGATGCCGACATATATTCCCGTGTTGCCGACACTGCTTATAACAAACAGCTTCTTCACCCCATCAATCCGCGACATGCCGATTTGCCGCGTCATCGATTTTTGTGACTCAAAATGGGCGCGCATAACCTCGTTGGCGCCATCGCCATCTTCCCGAGACGCGTCCCGGTTTGGAATGCGACAGATGAAATCTCCGTGAGAGTTGAAGAGTGACGCGGTGGTCCCCTCCCCCTGCGGCCTGACCTGGCTCAACACCGATTCGAAATAGGCGGGGTCCAACCCCGAAACCACCATCCCCTGGAACTTTCTGTCGCCATCGTAAATGGCGACAGAAAAGGCGATGCTCATGTCGTTGCCGGTCGCTGTTTTAAATGGACGCGAGACATAAAAGTTGTGCTCAAGCGGTTTACCGAGATGAGCAACGAAGTAGTCGCGTTCAGAAGAATCGAACCCCTTCAGCTTCGGATTGGCCGAATATTCCACTCGCCCCTTGGCATTGATGACAACCAGAGACCGCACTTCCGGAAAATGGGTTTTCCGGGCGACGAGCTCGGCGTCATAGCTTTCCCGCTCTTTCGCGGACAGCGTTTTTTGCTCGTCTGCAATATTGTCCAAGAATTGCTCAAGATTACGCATCAGGCCGGTGACCAAAGCCAAAGCAATCCTGTCATTTGACTCGAGGGCGCGAAACTCTCGTTCGATTGCCTGGTTATATTCGTTATATGTGAACCAACTAAACGTGCAGCCAATGATCAGAAGCGCGACAATGGGAAGGATCCAGATCGCCTGAGATAAGGCACTGGTCGGAGACGTCAGAAATTGAGCTTTAAAGGCACGCAAAATCGAAACGGCCAATGGCGCTGATCCCTATTTCCAGGCGACCGAGTTTATAAAATTCAGAGTTGAATATCTACGGAAACAAAGCAAATCTTTACTTGCTGGTACACCCCGTTACGCCAGAGACACTAAACCCTGAAAAGGAAAGCCGCCATCATCAAGATCATCGCTGAGGCGGGAGGCCGCGAGACGGCCCATTGCGGGTCCTGAAAAACCATTGGCTCTACACCATCGCCTGCAAGGCCTGGATCACCGCCTCGGCGCCCATGCTGCGCAGCGGGCGGAACGGCTTGCCCGATTTTCGGCAGGCGCTCTTGACCTTGAACTGCGCCTTATGACTGACGCAGCGGACGGGAAACATGACGGCATCGGCCCGTTTCAGCAGGCCGCCCAGCTTTTCCATGCTTTGCTCGACACCCCCGTCGTGATGGGCAAAGGTTCCGTTGCACTCCTCGACCAGCTCCCGGAGACCCGCCACATGCTGGTGGCGTCCGCCGACATAAAGAATAAGACGGCCATCGAGATTGACGGACGCCGTCCCGGATGACTGTGAGACCACCTGATTTGCCCCCATCGAACCGATCCCCCCGGCGTGATTGCGACCTCGGAGATTATAGAACATTTTTCTAGTAGTTAGTAGATTTATGTTGCACCGGTCGCCTGCCGCTCTTACTCTCATGTGACATGGTTGAGGACTGCAGCTACCAGTGAGGTGAGGAAAATGAATCCCCCAGTTCGCGCGTCCGCCGCTGCCGCAAAACCGTCCCGGCGCCGCCAGGATCCCTGGCTTTACGGCGAGCCGGACATCAGCGACCTGATGGAAGATCCCATTACCCTGTTGGTGATGAAGCGCGACGGCTTGCGGCCCGAGGATGTCTGGCCCTGGATCCGCTTCGCTCAGGCCGGATTAAAGGACCGTCTTTGTCAACTGACCCCTTTGGCTGCGTGATAACCGACACGGCGATTTGATCCGACACTGGACAGCACCCGCTTTTGCCTCGAAAATCACATCTCTAGTGAGTTTGTGGATTGGAAAACGGGATGCTCTCCAGCAAGGCGAAATATGGCCTGAAGGCCATGGTCTATCTGGCGCGACGAGAAGGCCAGGGATCTGTGCTGATCGCCGATGTGGCGAGGGACGAACGCATCCCGAAAAAATTCCTCGACACCATCCTGTTGGAACTGAAACTCAAGGGCATGCTTTCCTCCAAGAAGGGCAAGGGGGGTGGCTATACTTTGGCAAAACCGGCGGCCAGCATCAGTGTCGGCGATATCGTCCGCATTCTCGATGGCCCCCTGGCCCCCATCGCCTGCGTGTCTCGAACCGCTTACCGCCCCTGCGATGACTGCGCCGACGAGACCGCCTGTTCGGTGCGCGCGGTGATGCAGGGCGTGCGCGATGCCGTCGCCGCCATTCTCGACAATACCTCGCTGTCGGATATGTCCCTGAGCAAAGCCAGGGAGGAAGCGGTCCTGCGTTACGATATCTAATCCTTCCCGCCGACGCCGCAGGCTTTGTGGGGGCCGAGGTCGAAGTGGAAATGGTCGCGGTGCAGGGCATTGCCGTCGGGGGTGATGACCACATTGAAGAGACCGCAGGCGGCCTTCGCCACCTGCCGCAAAAAGACCGCCTTCGGGCCCTTGCCGGGCCAGTCGTGGAGGACCGAGACCACCGTTCCGTCGGCCAGTTCGAAACCGGTGAGGTCAATGGCCCGTCCCAGGGCATGCTGCGACAGGCGTTCGGGATGGCTGCCGCGTACACCCCGGCAATCATAGCTGCCGGCATTGAACATCTTCCTCACCGGCTGTTTGAGCAGGCTCTGCGCCAAGGGCTGTACCGCCGTGGTCTCGAAATCGTTGATCCGCCCGGCCAGCTGGCAGGACATCAGCAACGGCCGGTTCCATTGGGTGGCCGAGGCCTTGACCCGCACCGCCCATTGCACGCCGCAGCCCTCCGGAGTCTGCCAGTCCTCGACCCGCTGGTAGGCCACCTGCCGCCGGTCGAGATCGGCCAGGCACCGGGCGGCCGGATCCGGCGGCGGCAACGGCGGCGGCGGCGGCGGTACCGAGGTGGCGCAGCCGGCGACGAGGCAACAGAGGAAGAGGGAGCGGACGAGGGCGGACATTCCGATCAGAATAGCCCAATCGGCAGGGCAGTTACAGGAGAGCCCTCACCTGCCGTCGCAATTCCGGCAGCACGTCATCACCGAACCAGGGGTTTTTCGTCTCCCAGGCGGTGGTGCGCCAACTGGGATGGGGCAGAGGCAGGATGTCCGGCAGGTAGTCGCGGAACGATCGCACCGTCTCGGTCATGGTGGATTTGCGCCGTGATCCAAGGTGAAAAGCCTGGGCATAGCTTCCGACGAGCAGGGTCAGGCGCAACCCCGGCAAGGCGGCCAGCAGGCGGGGATGCCAGGTCGGGGCGCATTCACGCCGCGGCGGCAGGTCTCCCCCCTTGGGATCGGCTCCGGGATAGCAAAAGCCGGTGGGGATCAGGGCAAGCCTTCCCTCGTCATAGAAATCACCGCGTTCCAGGCCCATCCATTGGCGCAGGCGGTCTCCCGAACGATCGTTCCAGGGAATTCCGCTGTCATGGACCTTGCGTCCCGGGGCCTGGCCGGCGACCAACACCCGGGCCGAGGCCGCCGCCGCCAGCGTCGGCCGCGGCCCCAGCGGCAGATGGGCCTCGCACAGACGGCAGGCCCGGATCTCGGCCAGCAGCGCCGCCAGACCGGTCATCCCACCAGGGCCGGATCGGCCAGCCCCGCCTCGGCGAAGCCTTTTTGCCGCAGCCGGCAGGAATCGCAGCCGCCGCAGGGGATGCCGCCGGGTGACGGGTCATAGCAGCTGATGGTCAGCCCGTAATCGACCCCCAGCGCCAGGCCGGTGCGGATGATCTCGGCTTTGCTCAGCGTGATCAGCGGCGTATGGATGGACAGCCGCCGCCCCTGCTCCACCGCCGCCCGGGTGGCCAGATTGGCCATCCGCTGGAAGGCTTCGACATAGGCCGGACGGCAGTCGGGATAGCCGCTGTAGTCGATGGCGTTGACGCCGATGAAGATGTCGCCGGCCTCCTCGACTTCGGCCAGGGCCAGGGCGAAGGACAGGAAAATGGTATTGCGGGCCGGCACATAGGTCACCGGGATGCCCGCCGCCATCTCGCTGTCCGGACGGTTCTTGGGGACCGCGATATCCGCCGTCAGGGCCGAACCGCCGAAGGCCCGCAGATCGATGTCGACCACCCGGTGGCTGTCGGCCCCCATTGCCTTCGCCACCCGTTCGGCGGCCGCCAGTTCCACCTGATGGCGCTGGCCGTAGCGGAACGACAGCGCCACCGCCTGGAAGCCGCGATCCCTGGCAATGGCGAGACAGGTGGCCGAATCGAGGCCACCGGACAACAGGACGATGGCTTTGCGAGGCCTGGTCATTTGCTGCAGATCGGCATGGTTGTCCCGTTCTTCCAGTGCCGCCTATTTGTTCATCCGGGCGATGGTGGCGGTGGTGCTGTGGCCGGCGGCCAGTTGGGCCAGCACCACCTTGCCGCCGGCCCGTTGCACCACCTCGGCGCCGACCACCTGCTCGACGGTGTAGTCGGCGCCCTTCACCAGCACCTCCGGCTGCAGCGAGGTGATCAGTTCCAGCGGCGTGTCCTCGGTGAAGATAACCACCAGGTCGACACTGGCCAGCGAGGCCAGCACCGTGGCCCGCGCCGTCTCGGATTGGATCGGACGGCTTGCGCCCTTCAGGCGTTGCACCGAGCGGTCGCTGTTCAACCCCACCACCAGACGGTCGCAATGGCTCTTGGCCTGGTCGAGCAGCGAAACATGGCCGGGATGCAAAAGATCGAAACAGCCATTGGTGAAACCGATCCGCTGTCCGCGGCGTCGCCAGCGCTCCACCTGATCCACGGCGGCGTTTCTCGGCAGCACCTTGCCGTCTTTCGACTCCGTCTCGCCATGCAGCAACGCCGCCGCCACATCCGAGCCGTAGGCCACCGCCGTGCCGACCTTGCCGACGACGATGCCCGCCGCCACATTGGCCAGGCGCGCCGCGTCCACCGCGTCCAGACCGCCGGCGATGGCCGTCGCCATGGTCGCCACCACGGTATCGCCGGCCCCGGAGACGTCGAACACCTCGCGCGCCTCGGCCGGCAGATGGTGAACCTCGCCCTGCGCCAGCACCAGGCTCATGCCGTGCTGGCTGCGGGTCGCCAGCACGCCGTGAATGCCGAAGGCTTCGATCAGCTGTCGGCAGGCGGCGACGATCTCCTCGTCATTGCCCACCGGCAGGCCGGTCGCCTCGCGCAGTTCCTTGCGGTTGGGGGTCATCAGGGTGGCGCCAGCATAGATCGAATAATCGGTTCCCTTGGGATCCACCAGCACCGGCCGCCCGGCGCGGACGCAGCGCTCGATCAGCGCGCGCACCATCGGGGCGGCCAGCACGCCCTTGCCGTAATCGGACAGCACCACCACCCCGACCGACGGCAGCCAGTCGTCCACCGCCGCCAGGATACGGGCCTGGATGGCCTCGGCCGGCACCCGCAAGGTTTCATGGTCGGCCCGCAGCAATTGCTGGCTGCCGGCGAAATAGCGGGTCTTGATGGTGGTCAGGCGGCCGTCCTCGACGATCAGCTCGGAAACCACCTCGGGGTGTTCGCCGACCAGCCGGGTCACTTCGCCGGCGGCGGCGTCGTCCCCCAGCACGGTGACGAAATAGGGCTTGGCCCCCAGCGCCACCAGATTGCGCACGACGTTGCCGGCACCCCCCAGCATGGCGGATTCGCGAAGCACCCGCAGCACCGGGATCGGTGCCTCCGGCGAGATTCGTTCGACATCGCCATAGACGAAACGGTCCAGCATCACATCGCCGACGCACAGCACCGCCGCCCCTTCCAGGCTGGCGACTCGGGTTGCCAATTGGCTTGGATCACTCATCCGTTACCGGCTAACCCAACGCCGCGAAAGTTGCAAGAAACTTCCCTGTCAGGTGCTGAGGAAACCGCTGTCGGAGCCTTCCGAGACCAGCGCGGTAAGCCGCCCGCTGCAATAGGCCCCGGTATCGATGGCGATGCGGTTGGCATGGATCTCCGGTTGCGGGACGATACTGTGCCCATGGACCACCATCCGCCCGTGGTCGACCGCCGAGGTGAGAAAGCTGCCGCGGATCCACATCAGGTCATCGGGGTTCTGGTCGGCCATCGCCACCCCCGGGCGCAGGCCGGCATGGACGAACAGATAATCCCCTTCGGCGTGCCACAGCGGCAGTCCGGCGAGAAAGCGGCGATGGCGGTCGGGCAGGCCGTCCCGCAACTGCGCGCGCAATCCCCCGGGACCGGCCGCCGGCGGAATGGGCCGGCGGCTGTAGCTCTCGATGGTGGTCCGGCCGCCATGGGCCAGCCAATCCTCGCCGTCGGTCTCGCCATCGAGAAAGCGCAGCATGGCATCCTCGTGATTGCCCTTGAGGCAGATCCATTGGAAGCCCCGCCATGACGGATCGTCCGGCGGACCGTTGACCAGCGCCTCCACCACCTCGGCCGATTGCCGGCCGCGATCGACATAGTCACCGAGGAACACCACCACGCGCCGGCTTGCCGTCGACGTCCCGGCATCGCAACGGATGAGGCCCAGCAGGGTCTGCAGGAGATCCCAGCGGCCATGAATGTCGCCGATGGCGTAAAGCCTGGTCGCGGGCGGTGCCAGGACCGTCCCGCGGCGGCTATTGTCGGAGGATATGCGCATTTCTCCTCTGGTTGGTGCAGACAGGCGATGCTATCTGTAGATAAGCGTCGAACCGCGACGGCCAAGACGGCTGACCGGCCACGATGCCGTCAGTCCTGCTGACAACGCACCATCAGCATGGCTTAAGGCACAGTCGCATCAAGAATATATCCTGCGATATCGGCAGTTGTCCTAAAATCGGGCGCCGATACCGCAGAACAAGGGGCGATGGGAAGGTTGTCGCATGAATATGCCGGTGCCGGGAGCACCCGCTCCAGAAATCGTCACCCAGGAAAGCCTGCTGCTCGGTGCCGCCGAGCGTATCGCCAGGATCCGCGACGGCCGCATCGCGATGCATATCCATCTTTCGCTGCTGCGGCCGCAGAACCGCCAGGAAGGCCATATCCGCATCGCCCTCAGGATGCTCGAGCCGATGGTCAACGCCTATCGCGGACAGATGTTCCTGCTCGGCAATTCCGACATCGTCTTCATGCTGAAGGAGCCTAACCCGGTCGATGTCGAAAACATGGTCTTCAAGCTGCGGGCCCTGTTCTCCAAGGACCCGCTGACCTATGCCGACAGCGGCGACGGCCGTGATCATTTTTCCACCATGTACGACCTCGAGACCCATTATGAGGGCTTCCTCGACCTCGCCCGCCAGACCGTCGCCGACGCCAAGAAGCGCCTCAAGGCAAAATCCGCCGGCGGCAAGGAGATGCAGAACCTCGATTCGAAGACCCTGGGGGCGGTGCTGGAGCGCCTGGCGGCGATCGACATCACCCGGCTGATCCGTCGCCAGACGGCCATCGTCATCACCGGCCAGGGCAACGCGGTCTCGCTGTTCCAGGAATTCTACGTCGCCATGGCCGAGTTGCAGAAGGCCCTGGCGCCCGACATCAACCTGCTGGGCAACCGCTGGCTGTTCCAACATCTGAGCCAGACCCTCGATCTGCGCATGCTGGATTCGCTGCGCGCCATGAAGCTGACCGAGCGGCCAAGCACCTTCAGCCTCAATTTCAATCTCGCCACGGCGGCCACCAAGTCCTTCGCCGACTTCGAAGCCGGCGAAGCGCCGGGAACCCAGATTTCGCTGGAACTGTCGGTGCTCGACATCCTGGCCGACAGCCGCGGCTACCAGGCCCTGCGCCCGCAGCTGCGCGAGCGCGGCATCGGGGTGATCATCGACAACCTCAACGCCCTGACGCTGCGCCTCATGGACATCCGGCAATTCGACGCCGATCTTTACAAAATCAGCTGGAGCATGGAGATGCGCGAGGCGGAATTCGGCAATGCCGCCGCCGCCGCCCTGATGTCGGTACCGACGGAAAAGCTTCTGCTGGCCCGCTGCGATTCGGAGGACGGCATCGCCTGGGGGCTGAACCAGGGCATCACCCGTTTTCAGGGCCGTCACGTCGATGCCATGCTGGCCGCCTACACCATGCATCACTGCGACAAGGCCGCCGCCTGCACCCTGGCGCAGTGCATCGCCCGTCACGGCGTCGTCGCCGGTCCGCTGCGCCTGGAATGCGGCAACCACGCCATGCTCGACAGTGCGCCGGTGATGCGGGCGCCGAAGCCGAAGAAACGTCAGGAGGGTCTGTGATGGCATTTGGTCCGGTCGACCGCGCCACCCTCGAACGCCAGAAGATGATCGCCCAGCGTCTGCCGACCGGCGAGAACCTGCTGCTCGAATACCTGCACAAGCTGGAACGCCATCGCCGCGGCCGGCGTGCCGTGCTGATCCGGCTGTCCCTGCTGCAGGCGGTGAACCGCCGCGAGCATCATGTGCGGATCGCCGCCGGCACCTTCGAGCCGCTGGTCAAGCAGCTCAAGGGGCAGGTGTTCACCCTGTCCAATTGCGACATTGTCTTCGTGTTCAAGGAAACCGCCCTGGAGGATGTGGAAGCCGGGGTGGTCAGGTTGCGCTTCATGTTCAGCGACGATCCGGTGCTGGCCGGGGCGGCGGGCGGCGAAGCCGGCACTTTCGCCGACTGGTTCCTGCTGGAACGCGATTACCAGTCGCTGTTGCACTATGCCCAGCGCATGGCCACCGAGGAACGCCTGCGCCGTACCCAGGACCTCGCCCAGGAGGCTGTGGAAAAGGCGGTGTCGCGGCCGGTCCGCCGCGGTGAGCCGCTGACCCCGCTGATGCTGGGCAAGATGGAAGACGCCCTGGTCCGCGCCGATCTCGCCAATATGATGCGCCGCCAGGCGGTCTGCGCCATCGTCGGCCATGCGCCGCCGCAGGCGGTGTTTCATGAACTGTTCATTTCCATCGCCGATCTGCGCGAAACCCTGCTGCCCAACGTCAATCTGGCATCCAGCCCGTGGCTGTTCCAGCAACTGACCGAAACCCTCGACCGCCGCGTCCTGTCGCTGCTCAACAAGCATGACGACCGTACCGTCGCCGGCGACGTCAGCATCAATCTCAACGTCCAGACCCTGCTGTCGTCCGAGTTCCTCACCTTCGACGACAACATCAAGGCCAGCATGCGCGGCACCATCGTGTTGGAATTGCAGAAGGTGGATATCTTCGCCGATCTCGGCGCCTATATGTTCGCCCGCGATTTCGCCCATGACCGCGGGTATCGCATCTGCATCGACGGGGTGAACATCGAATCGGCGCCCTTCGTCGACCGCGAGCGGCTCGGCATCGACCTGGTCAAGCTGGTGTGGGACCCCTTGATGGTCGCCGGCAAGCTGCCCAACGGCGCCTCTCTCGAGGAATACATCAACCGCACCGGTCCCTCGCGGACCATCCTCTGCCGGTGCGACACCCAGGAGGCCATCGACTGCGGCCAGGCGATGGGCGTCACCCTGTTCCAGGGGCGCCATGTCGAGGGCCTGATCGCCGCCGAACTACGGCGCCAGAAGGGCGTCTTCCGGCGACGACGCTGACGGCCGACAGTCATCCCATGACGGCGACCGCCGCTGCCATAGAGGTGGAAAACCTCGAAAAACGCTTTGCCGACATCCGTGCGGTGGACGGCGTCAGTTTTACCGTGCGCCGCGGCGGCACGACGGCGCTGCTGGGCGGCAACGGCGCCGGCAAGACCACCACCCTGTCGATCCTGCTGGGCATTCTGCTGCCGACGGGCGGCCGTGTGCGGGTGCTGGGCGAGGACATGCTGACCAATCGTCACCGGGTGCTGCCGCGGATCAATTTTTCCTCTCCCTATGTCGATCTGCCGCACCGCCTGACAGTGCGCGAGAATCTGACCGTCTATGCCCATCTCTACCGTCTGCCCAGGCCGGCCGCCCGCATCGCCGAGGTCGCCCGCCAGTTTGCCATCGGCGACCTGATGGCGCGGCCCGCCGGCAAGCTGTCGGCCGGGCAGAAAACCAGGGTGGCCCTGGCCAAGGCGCTGCTCAACGAGCCGGAATTGTTGATGCTGGACGAACCGACGGCGTCGCTCGACCCCGACACCGCCGACTGGGTGCGCAGCAGCTTCCAGGACTATCAGCGGCGCACCGGCGCCACCCTGCTGCTGGCCTCGCATAACATGACCGAGGTCGAGCGTCTGTGCGACGACGTGCTGATCATGAAACAGGGCCGGATCGTCGACGCCGGATCGCCCAGGATGCTGCTCGACCGCTATGGCCGGGAAACCATGGAGGAAGTGTTCCTCGATATCGCGCGGCGGCCGGACGACCTCGGGAGCAGCGCCGCATGACCGACTGCCCGGTGTTTTCGCCGCGCCGCATCTACGCCATGGTGCTGCGCCACGGCTATCTGATCCGCGGTTCGTGGACAAGGCTGGCCGAAATGGTCTACTGGCCGTTCATCAATGTGGTGGTCTGGGGGTTCACCAGCCAGTTCATGGCCGCCCACAGCGACTGGGTGTCGCGCGCCGTCGGCGTCTTTCTCGGCGCCGTCATGCTGTGGGACGTGATGTTCCGCGGCAATCTCGGCGTCGCCCTGTCCTTCCTCGAGGAAATATGGTCGCGCAATCTCGGCCATCTGTCGGTCAGCCCGTTGCGCCCCCTGGAACTGGTCAGCGCCATGCTGATCATGAGCCTGATCCGCACCCTGATCGGCATGGTGCCGGTGGCCCTGCTCACCATCCCGCTCTACCATTTCTCGATTTTCACCCTGGGCCTGCCGCTGCTCGCCTTCTTCGCCAATCTGATGCTGTCGGGATGGGCGGTGGGGCTGGCGGTCTCGGCGCTGGTGCTGCGCTACGGCCAGGGGGCGGAAAGCCTGGCCTGGGTGCTGATCTTCGCCCTGGCGCCGCTCTGCGGCATCTATTACCCGGTCAGCGTCCTGCCGGACTGGCTGCAGGCCGTCGCCTGGTTCCTGCCGCCGTCGCATATCTTCGAAGGTATGCGCATGGTGATGTTCGACCACCTGTTTCCCGGCCGCCAGCTTGTCGTCGCCCTGGCTCTCAATCTCGGCTATCTTGCCGCCGCCGTCGGGCTTTTCCTGTGGGTCCATCATCTGGCCCGGGTCAAGGGACTGTTCCTGTCGATGGGGGAATGATCCGACGAGCCCGGAGGGCGAGGAGTGGCCGAACCGAGCTTGCGAGATGTGCGCGGAGCGCACTACCAGGCGGAGCCTGCGCCCGGCGATTGAGGGACGAAAGGGAGCGCAGCGACTGGCGCGTTGAGCGCCCCGCAGCGTCAGCGGAGGTAAGCCAAGCCGCCGGAGGCGGCGCCCGGCGATTGAGGGACGAAACATTGTTTTCCAAACTGCATCTCGCTTTGGCCTTTCTCACCCGCCTGCCGTTGCCGCCGCCGGCGCCGCCCTTTGCGCTGGCCGGCGCCATGGGCATGTTTCCCCTGGTCGGGCTGGTGGTCGGTTGCGCCGGCGCCGGCGTTTACGCCCTGGCCGCCAGCGTGCTGGCCCCCGGGCCATCGGTTTGGCTGGCCCTGGCCGCCACCGTGCTGGTCACCGGCGGACTGCATGAGGACGGCCTCGCCGACGTCGCCGACGGCTTCGGCGGCGGCACCGACAAAACCGCCAAACTGGCCATCATGAAGGACAGCCGGATCGGCAGTTTCGGCGTCCTCGCCCTGGCGCTGGGGCTGCTCCTGCGCGGCACGGCGCTGGCCCAGCTGGCCCGCCCCGAGCTGGTGGCCGGCGCCCTGATCGCCGCCCATGTGCTCTCCCGCGCCGTCCTCCCGCTGGTGCTGCGAGGCCTCGCCCCGGCCCGCGACGGCGGCCTCGGCGCCGGGGCCGGCCGTCCCGAGCCGGCGGTCTGTCTGCTTGCCCTTGCTCTCGGCCTGGCGCTCTGCCTGGTCGTCCTGCCGAAAATTACCGCCGTCGCCGCCCTGCTGGCGGCGCTGCTGGCCGCCGGCGGCATGGCGCTGCTGGCCCAGCGGCAGATCGGCGGCCATACCGGCGATGTGCTGGGCGCCGTCCAGCAGCTGGCGGAAACCGCCGTCCTGCTGACGCTGGCGGCCCTGCCATGACGACGACGCCGACGACCCGCTGGTGGTGGCTGCGCCATGCGCCGGTGCCGGATCCCGAGGCCCGCATCACCGGGCAGCTGGATCTGCCCTGCGACATCTCCGACACGACCTGGTTCGCCCTGCTGGCCCAGCGTCTGCCGCGCAACCCGGTGCTGGTGGAAAGCGGCCTGATCCGTTGCCGCCAGACCATCGGCGGGCTGGAAGCGGCCGGGATGGCCCTGCCGCCGGCGCTGGTCGAACCGACCCTGGCCGAGCAGAATTTCGGGCGCTGGCAGGGGCGCTCGTGGAATGTCCTGACCGCCGCCCGGGATCCCGACCTGCCGGCCTTCTGGCAGTCCCCGGCCACCGCCCTGCCGCCCGGCGGCGAGAGTTTCGCCGCGGTGGTCGAGCGTGTCGCCGCGACGATCGGACGCCTGACCGCCGATCATGCCGGCCGCGACATCCTTGCCGTCGCCCATGCCGGAACCATCCGCGCCGCCCTGGCCATCGCCCTCGACATCACGCCGGCGACGGCATTGGCCTTTACCGTCGAGCCGCTGTCGCTGACCCGCCTCGACGCCACGGCGGCGGCCTGGCGGGTGCAGGGAGTCAACTGGCTGCCGGGTTGAGCTGGGCCTGACGGATAAAATCGAGGAATTCGACCTTGCTCAGCGGCCGGCCGAACAGGAACCCCTGGCCGAAATCGCAATTGCGGTCGCGCACCGCCTGCCACTGGGTTTCGGTCTCGATGCCTTCGGCGACGGTGCGGATCCCCAATGTCCGGGCCATCGCCAGGATGGCTTCGGTGAGAACGCCCTCGTCGTCGGCGGTCCCCATCTTGCGCATTACCAGCTTGTCGATCTTCAGCGTCTTGACCGACATTTTGCGCAACTGCTGCAACGAGGAATAGCCGGCACCGTAATTGTCGATGGACAGGTCGATGCCGAAACCGGCGATCTTTTGCAGGATATCGCCCTCCTTGACGCCGACGGTCTGCAGTGCCGCTTCGGAAATTTCCAGCTCCAGGCTGTTAACCGGAATCCCGGCGGCCTCCAGGCGATGCTTCATGCGCTCGAAGATGTCGGAATCCCGCAACTGGCGGGGCGAGATGTTCACCGAAATACGCACCGGCGCCATCCCGGCCGCGCGGTTGGCCAGCAGGGTGTCGACCACCTCTTCGATAACCCAATCGCCGATGGGCGCGATCAGGCCGGTCTCTTCGGCCAGCGGCAGGAAGTCCGCCGGCGGCACCAGACCATGGCCGGGCCGGTTCCAACGGATCAGGGCCTCGCCGCCGATCAGCCCGGCGGCGGCGGATTCCACGATCGGCTGGAAATGCAATTCGAACTGGCGGCCGGCGATGGCGTCGTGCAGGTCGCGCTCCAGCGCCAGCCGGTGCGAGGCCATGGCATTCATATCGGCGGCATAGAAGGCGAAGGCATTTCGTCCAAGCGCCTTGGCATGGCTGAGGGCGATGCTGCCCGCCCGCATCAGTCCGACGGCATCGGTTCCGTCGCCGGGCAGGATCGCCAGTCCGACCCTGATGCTGACAAAGGCCCTCTGGTGATAGCCGAGTTCGTAAGTATCGGAAATCTGCGCCAGCAATTTGCGGGCAATCAGCGCGACATCCTGGCGTTTGGCGAGATCGGGCAGCATCACGCCGAATTGATCGCCGTCGAGCCTGGCGATGGTGTCGCTGTCGCGCACGCAGGTCTTCAGCCGCGCCGTCATGGCGCGCAACAATTCGTCGCCGGCTTCGAAGCCATAATTGTCGTTGATGATCTGGAAGCCGTCGACATTGATCAGCGCCAGGGCCATCGGCCGTCGGTCGCGGCGGTGCCGCGCGAAAGCCCGTCCCAACCGGTCAAGAAACAGCAGTTCATTGGGCAGCCCGGTCAGCAAATCGACATGCCGCGCATGGCGGCCGCGGTCTTCGTCACGCTTGCGGGCGGTGACGTCGCTGACCGTCGCCAGGTAATGACTGACCCGCCCGTCGCCGTCCAGCAACCCGTTGATCTGCATCTGGCTGGCGAATACCCGGCCGCTGCGGTGACGGTTCCATATTTCACCGGACCAGCTGCCGGTCGCATGCAGATCGGCCCAGAGCGAGGTGAAAAAGTCCCGGGAATGGCGTCCGGATTTCAAAATGCCGGCCTCGGCACCGACCAGCTGGTCGGCGGTATAGCCGCTGAGACGCAGAAAAGCCTGGTTGGCGGCCACAATCCGCGCCTGCCCGTCGGTGACGAACATCGCCACCGGGGATTGGTCGAAGCTGGCGGTCAAGGCATCGACCAGCACCAATCTCTCCACTCTGAATAAGGCGTCCGACCGCCTGCGGATCAGGCGAATATTGCTGTGAAGAAGACTAGCAGATCTTCCGGGAATGGAAATGCGCAGTTCGACAGATAAATTCCTCGTGCCGACACCGCATCGATCCACCATATTGATTTCTATGCGTCTGGCGCCGATTCTTCACCTGACCGAACATGACGTCCGTGGTGATCGCCGCTGGACCGGGCGGGCGGTGCTGGCCGGGGTCATCTGCCGCGATGTGCTGGTTGTGACCGTTGAGGAAAAGCTGGTCGCCGTGCGAAACCGCTGCCCGCATCGCGACGTTGAAATCCTGTCGGGACGCCTCGACACCGCCGAGGGCATCATCGAATGCCCCAGCCACGGCGCCCGATTGCCGCTCAAGGGGGTTGATCTCTGCGGTCGTCCGGCCATCTGGCAGGACGGGGCGCTTTATCTGGTGCTTGACGACGAACCGGCGTCCCCGGCCACGAACACAGAAAGCCTCTGCCAAACTGGTCAGCGAGAGGTTTGACTTACATATACTGTCCGCCATTGACGCCGATCACCTGACCGGTAATGAAACTCGCCTTGTCGCTGACCAGGAAACATACCGTGTTGGCGATGTCCTCGGGCAAGCCCATGCGACCGACCGGGATCTTCTTGCTTTCGGCGGCCAGCACCTCGGCATGCATGGCCTTGGTCATTTCGGTGAGGATGAAACCCGGCGCGATGCAATTGACGGTGACGCCCTTGGCGGCCAATTCCGCCGCCACCGCCTTGGTCAACCCCATCACCCCGGCCTTGGCGGCGGAGTAATTGGCCTGGCCGGCCTGGCCGCGCTGACCGTTCATCGACGAAATATTGACGATCCGCCCCCAGCCGCGCTCGCGGAAGGCCGGCGCCAGGGTGCGGATGGTGTTGAAGAAACCGCCGAGATTGACGTTCAGCACGGCGTCCCACTGGCTCTCGCGGTCCATTTTATGGACCATGCCGTCGCGGGTGATGCCGGCGTTGTTGATCAGAATATCGATCGGGCCGTGCAGGGCCTCGATGTCGGCGATCGCCGTCTGCACCGCCTTGATGTCGGCGACATCCACCACATAGGTGGCCAGCCCCGTAGCCTTGCTGAATCCAGCCACCTTGTCGGCGGCGACATCAACGGCGATGACCTCAATACCCTCGGCCGCCAGGGCCTTGCAGATTGCAGCGCCGATGCCGGCGACACCGCCGGTGACCAAAGCTCTGTGCGTCATGATTGACCCTTCTGATTGGAAAGCGGCATACAGAACCACAAATCTATTACTTTTGGCTAGAGCCTGTGCTGCATTGCGTCAGGCATCCTTGAGCCACCGCTCTGAAAGATGGTATTCGGGACTTTCATGACCTCGGAAAATAGCGCATGCCTCCCCAATTGACGCTGGTCCTCGGCGGCGCCCGTTCAGGCAAGAGCGCCTATGCCGAAGCCTTGCTGGCCGACGCCCCCGAGGCCGTCTACCTGGCCACCGCGCAGCCCGGCGACGAGGAAATGGCCGAGCGGATCCACCATCATCAGAGTCGCCGCGGCGCCGCCTGGACGACGGTCGAGGAACCGCTGGACCTGACCGGCGCGCTGGCCCTGCACTGCCGGGCCGGGCGGCCGCTGCTGGTCGACTGCCTGACCTTGTGGCTGAGCAATGTTCTCCTCGCCGACGGCGATCCCGGCGCCGCCATCGAGCGGCTGGCGGCGGCGCTGCCCGACCTGCCCGGCCGGTTGGTGATGGTGGCCAACGAGGTCGGTCTCGGCATCGTGCCGGACAATGCCCTGGCCCGCGCCTTCCGCGACCATGCCGGGCGCCTCAATCAGCGGGTGGCGGCGGCGGCGCAACGCGTCGTCTTCATCGCCGCCGGCCTGCCTCTCATGCTCAAGGACCACCGATGACCCGCTTCTCCCGCATCCCCGCTTCCGTGGTGACCGGCTTCCTGGGAGCCGGCAAGACCACCCTGGTCCGCCATCTGCTGTCCCAGGCCGAGGGCCTGCGCATCGCCATGATCGTCAACGAGTTCGGCGATATCGGCATCGACGGCGCCCTGCTGGCCGCCTGCGGCATCGCCGGTTGCGGCGACGACGACATCATCGAACTGGCCAACGGCTGCCTGTGCTGCACCGTCGCCGACGACTTCCTGCCGACCATGGAGAAGCTGCTGGCCCGGCCCAATCCGCCGCAGCACATCCTCATCGAGACCTCAGGTCTGGCCTTGCCGAAGCCGCTGGTCAAGGCCTTCGACTGGCCGGACATCCGCTCCCGGGTCACCGTCGACGGGGTGATCGCGGTGGTTGACGGACCGGCCTTCCGCGACGGCCATTTCACCTCCACCCCCGAGCAGATGGCGCGGCCCGACCACGACAATCCCCTGGAAGAGGTGTTCGACGACCAGCTGGCCTGCGCCGATCTGGTGCTGCTCAACAAGGCCGACCAGCTGACGGCGGCCGAGACCGCCGGCCTGGAAAACCGCCTGCGGGCCGCCCTGCGGCCCGGCGTCAAGATCCTGGCCAGCCGCCATGGCGCAGTCGATCCAAGGGTGGTGCTGGGGCTGGCGGCGGCGGCCGAGGACGACCTGGAGTCCCGCCCGGCCCGCCATGACACCGAGACCGACCACGACCATGACGATTTCGAAAGCTTCGCCGTCACCCTGGCGGCGGTCGCCGATCCCGAGGCCCTGGCCGGACAGGTCGCCGAGGTCATCCGCCGCCACGACATCCTGCGCCTCAAGGGCTTCGTGGCGGTGGCCGGCAAGGACATGCGCCATGTGCTGCAGGCGGTGGGAGCCCGGGTCGGCGGCTATTACGACCGCCCCTGGCGGCCCGGCGAGGAGCGCTGCGGCCGGCTGGTGGTGATCGGCCGCAAGGGCCTGGACCGCGAAGCCATCGGCAACGGTCTGCTGGCGCCGGCCTGATGCATCTGCTGGCCGCCACCCCCGGCGGAATTTCCGACGGTTCCGAAGCCGTTGATCTCGGCCAGACGCCGGGCGACCTGGTGGTGCTGTCGGCGGCCGACAGCGAACTGGCCTGCCTGGCCGCCGCCAAGGCGCAGGTTCCCGGCTTCACCCTGCGGCTGGCCAATCTGCTGCATCTCGGCCACCCGATGTCGGTGGATCTGCATGTCGCCAAAGTGATCGGCCAGTCCCGGCTGGTGGTGCTGCGTCTGCTGGGCGGCCGCGGCTATTGGAGCTATGGCCTGGAACAGGTGGCGCAGGCCTGCCGGCGGGCCGGCATCCCTCTGGCGGTGCTGCCCGGCGACGACCAGCCGGATGCCGAACTGGCCGGCTGGAGCACCCTGCCGTCCGAGGCCGCCCATCGCCTGTGGCGCTATCTGGCCGAGGGCGGCCCGGCCAACAGCCTGGAATTTCTCCGCTATGCCGGCTGCCTGCTGGGCCATGAGCAGCCCTGGCGCGAACCGGCGCCGATGCCGCCGGCCGGGCTCTACCCGCCGGGCCAAAGCCTGGGCGAGTTGCGGGCCGGCTGGCGGGAGGGGGCGCCGGTGGCGGCCATCGTCGTCTACCGGGCGCTGGTCCAGGCCGGCAACACCGCCGCGCTCGACCAGCTGGCGGCGGCGCTGGCCGGACGCGGCGTCAATGTGATGGCGCTGTTCGTCGCCAGCCTCAAGGACCGGGTCTCCGCCGCCGTGGTCGAAAGCGTCTTCGACTCCTGCCGGCCGGATATCGTCCTCAACGCCACCGGCTTCGCCGTCGCCGCCCCCGGCCATCCCGCCGCCGGTCCCTTTGCCGCCGCCGACTGCCCGGTGCTGCAGGTGATCTTCTCCGGCGGCGGCGAGGCCGCCTGGCGCAGCGGCAGCAACGGCCTGTCGGCCCGCGACATCGCCATGAATGTCGGCCTGCCCGAGGTGGACGGCCGCATCATCGGCCGCGCCGTCTCCTTCAAGGCGGCCAGCCGGCGCGACGAGGAAACCCAATGCGACGTGGTGGATTATCGGCCGCTGCCCGACCGCGTCGCCTTCATGGCCGAGCTGGCCGCCAACTGGGCCCGGCTGCGCCGGAAGCCGGCGGGCGAACGGCGGGTCGCGCTGGTGCTGGCCAATTACCCCAATCGCGACGGTCGCCTGGGCAACGGCGTCGGCCTCGACACCCCGGCCGCCACCGTCGCCGTCCTCGACGCCCTGGCCGCTGCCGGCTATGCGGTCGATGGGCACCCGGCCGACGGCCAGGGGCTGATGGCGCTGTTGCTGGCCGGGCCGACCAACGACCTGGCGGCGCGGCACCGCCGGATGCTGCGGGAGTCCCTGCCGCTGCCGGCTTACCTGCAATTCTTCCAGGCCCTGCCGCCGGCGGTGCAAAAGGCGGTGACCGAGCGCTGGGGCCCGCCCGAGGCCGATCCGCATTTCCTCCCCGGCGAGCTGTCCTGCGGCGGTTTCGCCCTGTCGGCGCTGTGCTTCGGCAAAGTGGCGGTGGCGATCCAGCCGGCCCGCGGCTACAACATCGATCCGGCCGCCAGCTATCACGATCCGGCCCTGGTGCCGCCGCATGGCTACCTCGCCTTCTATGCCTGGCTGCGCGAGGATTTCGCCGCCGACGCGGTGATCCATATGGGCAAGCACGGCAATCTTGAATGGCTGCCCGGCAAGGCGGTGGCGCTGTCGGCCGAATGCTTCCCCGAGGCGGCGCTGGGGCCGCTGCCGCATCTGTATCCGTTCATCGTCAATGATCCCGGCGAAGGCACCCAGGCCAAGCGCCGCGCCCAGGCGGTGATCATCGACCACCTGACGCCGCCGCTGACCCGGGCCGAAAGCTACGGGCCGCTGCGCCGACTGGAACAGCTGGTGGACGAGTATTACGAAGCGGCGGCGGTCGACCCCAGGCGCCTCAAGCTGCTCAGCGCCGAGATCGTCGCCCTGGCGCGGGCCACCGGCCTCGACGAGGACTGCGGGCTGGCCCCCGGCGCCAGTGCCGACGAGACGCTGAAGAGCCTCGACAACCATCTGTGCGAATTGAAGGAACTGCAGATCCGCGATGGGCTGCATGTGTTCGGCCGCTCTCCGCTGGGCGACCAGCTGACCGACCTGCTGGTGGCGCTGGCTCGGCCATCGCGTGGCGGCGCCCCGGCCGAGCAATCGCTGCTGCGCGCTCTGGCCGACGATCTCGGTCTCGGCTTCGATCCGCTGGATGCCGCCCTGGGCGAGCCGTGGCACGGACCGCGGCCCATGGCGCTGGCCGCGCCTGAGGCCTGGCGCAGCGCCGGCGACACCGTCGAGCGCCTGGAGATGCTGGCCCGCCGGCTGGTGGCCGGCGAGGAACCCGGCGACTGGCCGCGGACGCGGGCGGTGCTGGACTGGGTGGCGACGGTGCTGCGGCCGCGGGTCGAGGCCTGCGGCACCGCCGAGATGACTGGGCTGCTGACCGGCCTGGCCGGCCGTTTCGTGCCCCCGGGACCGTCGGGGGCGCCCAGCCGCGGCCGCCCCGACGTGCTGCCCACCGGGCGCAATTTCTATTCGCTGGACAGCCGCACCGTGCCCACCCCCGCCGCCTGGACACTGGGCTGGAAATCGGCCGGCCTGCTGATCGAGCGTCATCTGCAGGACCATGGGGCCTGGCCGCGCACGGTGGCGGTGACCGCCTGGGGAACCAGCAACATGCGCACCGGCGGCGACGACATCGCCCAGGCGCTGGCGCTGATGGGGGTGCGCCCGACCTGGGACGCCGCCTCGCGCCGGGTCACCGGCTTCGAGATCATGCCGGTCTCGGTTCTCGACCGGCCGCGGGTCGATGTGACGCTGCGCATCTCCGGGTTCTTCCGCGACGCCTTCCCCAACCTCATCGACCTGTTCGATTCGGCGGCGCGGGCCGTCGGCGCGCTTGCCGAAAGCGATGCCGACAACCCCCTGGCCGCCCATCAGCGGGCCGAGGCCGAGCGCCTGCGGGCCGGCGGGCTGGACGCCGCCGAGGCGGGCCGGCGGGCCGGGTTCCGGGTGTTCGGCAGCAAGCCGGGGGCCTATGGTGCCGGCCTGCAGGCGCTGATCGACGAGCGCGGCTGGTCAAGCGCCGCCGATCTCGGGCGGGCCTATGTCGCCTGGGGCGGCTACGCCTATGGCGACGGCGCCGCCGGCACGGCGCTGCACGGCCTGTTCGAGAACCGCCTCAAGGCGGTGGAGGCGGTGATCCAGAACCAGGACAACCGCGAGCATGACCTGCTGGATTCCGACGACTACTACCAGTTCGAAGGCGGCATGGCGGCGGCGGTCAAGGCGTTGTCCGGGCAGGCGCCGGTGGTCTATCACGCCGACCACGCCCGCCCCGAGAATCCGCGCATCCGCACCCTGGAAGAGGAAATCGCCCGCGTCGTGCGGGCCCGCGCCGCCAATCCGAAATGGCTGGCCGGGGTCATGCGCCATGGCTACAAGGGGGCCTTCGAAATGGCGGCGACGGTGGATTACCTGTTCGCCTTCGCCGCCACCACCGGATCGGTGCGCGACCATCATTTCGACGCCATATTCGAAGCCTATATGGTCGAGGAGACGGTTCGCGCCTTCGTCGCCGAGGTCAATCCGGCGGCGCTGCGCGAAATGGCCGACCGCTTCGCCGAAGCCATCGAGCGCGGCCTGTGGCAGCCGCGCCGCAACGACGTTGCCGACCGCCTGAAGGAGATGCGATGACCGAGGACACCGACGACCACGCCCGCCACCAGGCCAAGATGGCCAAGAAGAAGGCGGCGCGCGACCGCCTGATGGCCGGCAAGACGGCCGACCGCGGCCTGCTGATCGTCCATACCGGGGCCGGCAAGGGCAAGTCCTCGGCCGCCTTCGGCATGGCGCTGCGCTGTGTCGGCCACGGCATGAAGGTCGGCATCATCCAGTTCATCAAGGGCGCCTGGGACACCGCCGAACGGCGGGTGCTGTCGTCCTTCGGCGAACTGGTCAGCTTCCGCGCCATGGGCGAGGGCTTCACATGGGAAACCCAGGACCGCGAGCGCGACGTGGCGGCGGCGGAACGCGCCTGGGCCGAGGCCGAACGGCTGCTGGCCGATGCCGACACGGCGATGGTCATTCTGGATGAGTTGAACATCGTGCTGCGCTATGGCTATCTTCCCATGGAGCCGGTTCTGGCCGCCATCGGGCGGCGCCCCGCCGGCCAGCATGTGGTGGTCACCGGACGCAATGCGCTGGAGCCGATGATCAGCGCCGCCGATCTGGTGACCGAGATGACGGTGGTGAAACACCCCTTCCGCGACGGCGTGAAGGCCCAGCCAGGAGTCGAATTCT
>Ga0007882_10000555_pt1 | contig 21752 bp, 18 predicted proteins | sample CryBogCBH12Aug01_FD_71195 | JGI IMG/M metagenome (GOLD analysis project Ga0007882, IMG submission 71195) | Freshwater microbial communities from Crystal Bog, Wisconsin, USA - CBH12Aug09.1 | ecosystem: Environmental > Aquatic > Freshwater > Lake | place: Crystal Bog, Wisconsin, USA | collected... | reverse complement strand
AGCCTTGCCGCTTTGGCAGAGGCGTAGTTATAGGAATACAGCGAATCACAAAAAACTTTACTGATAGCTTTTAACAGGGTTGAACGTTCAGCTTTGCCAAATATCAGCATCAACAAAAGGTTGGAGCGGGCGCTGAGATATCTGGTCAGCGGGCCTTCTTTGTACCAGAAATCATCCCCCCAGCAACCAATGCCGTTGAGGGTGCAAATGGAAAAGTCATTTTGCATACTAAATTGTATGTCATCCCCCCGTACAAAGAAAGGGAAGGCAAGATTTTGTACGTCATTAATATTAAAGGCAAAAAACCACCACGCGCCATAATCGGTCTTGGTGTCTTCCTTTTCTGCGTAAAGGAGGTGGTCAACCAATTGTAAATCTAATCCTTCTTTAAGCGGTCGCCCGCCTTTCCCAAAAGCTCCGCCCTTTTCATGCAACCGATAAGGTTCCAGTTCCCGCATCAGCACACCAGAAACGGCAAACCGTTCGGTTAAGGCGAACTGAAGCAGGTGGTAACAGCGCCGGATAGATTCCACTTCGCAGGAGGCATCGTCATCCATGAACAGGCAGTGGGTAAACGAACCTTCGTCTATCAGATGGAGCAAACCCCGGGTAAAACCGCCGGAGCCGCCCAGGTTTTTATTGGGGATTAAGGTGATGCCTTGGGCTTCGTCGCGGCTGATGTTTTGTGAGTTGTCAATAACGGTCAGGCTGATATTGTCTTGATAGCGGGGATCGTTCAGTAATTGTTCGCGTACCCGGGCAATGGCAGGCAGCACATATTGCTTGCGGTTAAAATGGGTGATGACAATGCCCATTTTTACTGGGTTGGCTGGCGGCGTTGTGGTTGCATAATAACCACCCGTAATAGCGCCATCCTCTAGTGCCAACAGGTTGAAAAACAACATGCCATCCACCAGTTTTTGCCAACAATTGATCGCTACAACGGTGTCTTCGCCTGCTTGCAAATCAATAATTTGTTGAACTAGCGTTCTAGCTGGATGGTCGGCACGGTTTAGTCCACAGCGCAGCAAAAATTTTCCGCTGCCTTGGATGACCAGATGAAGGTCTTGCAATTTACAGTGCTTTTTCCAAACGCCTACGCTTAAGCTGTTAAAAAACGTGTCGAACTGTACTTGTCCACTGGCTTTGAAAACCAGCTTGTCATCACTTAATGAAACAAAATTGACTCTGTCATTAAAAGTCCTGGCATACATGTTTTCTGGTGCGCCAAAGGTAAGGTTGGGCATGACTATGTGCTGAATTATGTTTAGCATTATCTGATGGTTTATAGAGGCAGGTTCAACGTCGTGCTGAAATTTATGTGGTTGTTAAATCAAAAATTGTATCAAACTATCGGCGGGTCATAAAGGGGCGATAGTGTTGCTTGGGCCTGTTAGGTTTAAGGGGGGGGTGTCGGCATCAATGGCCGCTCCTGCCCCCTCTGTACTGCGGGCAAATTTTGCCGGATAACATAGCGGTCACGTCAAAGGTTCAAACAAGGCGGTCAGGTCGTCTGCTGTCAATTTAATGCCTTCTTGGCTGTTGCCGTCTTGGTAGATGCTGTCGGCCAGATCACGCTTGCGTTCTTGCATGGCGAGAATTTTTTCTTCTACAGTATTTTCAGTAATCAGCTTATAGACAAACACCGGCTTATCTTGGCCAATACGGTGGCTGCGGTCGGTGGCTTGGTTTTCGGTGGCGGGATTCCACCAAGGGTCGTAAATGATGACGGTGTCCGCTTCGGTCAAGTTGAGGCCCACGCCGCCCGCTTTTAGGCTGATCAAGAACACATCAACCGCCCCGCTTTTGAACAAGTCTATGGCTTCGTCACGTTTGCGGGTTTGTCCGGTCAGTTTGCTGTAGCCAATGTTACGGCTTTTCAGTTCAGCTTCAATCAAGGCCAACATGCGGGTGAATTGTGAAAACAATAAAATACGCCGGCCTTCTTCTAGCTGTTCCGGCAATATCTCCATGAGCAAATCAAGTTTGGCGGATTCATTGACTTTTTGTGCTTCTTTAAGCGATAGGGTGCGGGGGTCGCAACAGGTTTGCCGTAGTTTTAACAGGGCATCCAAGATGGTGATATGGCTACGCGCCAAACCTTTTTGGGCAATGGCCTGGCGAATTTTTTCCTCCATGGTCAGGCGGATGCTTTCGTACAAAGCGGCTTGTTTGGGGTGCAATGGCACAGACCGGATAATTTCAGTTTTCGGCGGCAATTCAGTGACCACATCTTGTTTACGGCGGCGCAACATAAACGGGGCAACCCGGTTTGACAAGCTGCTGCGCTGCTGGTCGTCGCCATGCACTTCTATAGGTGTGCGGTAGCGTTTTTTAAAATGTGCGTTATTGCCCAAAAAACCCGGCATCAGAAAATCGAACTGCGCCCATAGTTCGCCCAAGTGGTTTTCCATGGGTGTGCCGGTGAGGCATAGGCGGTGCTGGGTTTTGATTTGACGCACCACTTGCGCGGCTTTGCACAAGGGGTTTTTGATGGATTGGGCCTCATCCAAAATCAGGTAATGGTAATCCTGTTCTAGCAGTATGTCTTCATCACGGGGCAGCAATGGATAAGTGGTCAAAACTATATGGTGGTCTTTGATGGTGTGGAAAAGCTGCTTACGCTCGCTGCCTTGCAGGATAAGCACTTTTATGTCAGGGGTGAAGCGATGGGCTTCGCGTCGCCAGTTGCTCATCAGGCTGGTGGGGGCAATAATCAGGCACGGTTTGGTCATGCGGCCTTGTTGCAGCTCGACCAGCAAATGGGCCAACGTTTGCAGGGTCTTACCCAAGCCCATATCATCAGCCAGAATGCCGCCAAACTGGTATTCGCGCAGAAATTGCAGCCAGTCCAACCCCTGCTGTTGGTATTGGCGCAATTCGGCATTGAGGTTGGCGGGCAAATCAACATGGGCTATGCCGGAGAAGTTTTTTAGTTTGCGCCCCAATTCCCTGAGCGCTTCGCCACCATTGATGGAAAACAGGCCATAGTTGTGCATTTCCAAGTCAGCAAGGCTGGCGGCATTGAAACGCGATAGGCGCAATGAATCCCCTTGAAAATTATTGTGGCTATTAAACAGTTCGTACAAAATATCAAGGAAAGGCTTGAGTTTGTCACTGGGCAGGTTGACATACTGGTGATTACCCAAGGCAATATTAAGCCGTTCCGGCAAGTTATCGGCATTATAGCGTTCCAGCACAGGCATAATCAGCGGCAATAAGGGATAAGGCTTGCCCTCAATGGTGATGTTGAAACTCATTTCAAACCAGTCATTTTGGCTGTCGCTAATCTCGGCATCCCAATGCTGGACGCTTTGGAAATTAAGCAAAAAGTTATCGTCTTGCTCCACCAACCAGCCTTCAGTTTCTAGCTCGGGCAAGATGTCCTGCAAAAAATGGGCCCAATGGCTGATATTGTCACCGCCGTTGCTATCGCCGGGGCTATACAAAAGTAAAGTGTCGGCATTAAAGCCTGATTCGGGCAACGGGCTAAAGCCAAACGCCTGTAGTTGCTGGATGGCCTGTTGTTCGGAATGGATATCGCGGTGCAGCCGTATCAGTCCGCCTTCACTTTTGATGATATGGATGGTTTCTTGTGTTACCGGACATAACCATTCGCCATAGCGAAACCTGACGGCAATAACATGCTGGTAATGTTTGCCGTGCATCAATACCCCTGACAAAAGCAGGGAGGGGGTGGCCGCCACACCATCAATGTCGGTCAGGGTCACTGGCTTGGGTGTGGGCAAATGCAGTTCCGGTACTGTCACAGTAAGCCGGTGGCTAAATTCGTCCGCATAATGCTTGGGCACGGGCGGGGCGGACAATAATTTTTGCAATTGCGCGGGGGTTATGCGCCCCATTTCGACCAGCCCTATCTGGCCTTTTCCACTGTCGAGATAATACACAGGGTCTGTCAACAGCAGCAGGGCGGGCGGTTCGGTGGTGACATCCAAACAGTAATTGCCTTCGGTTGTTTCCCGCCAGTCGTATTGTAGAGGCCGTGGGACATCCTGTTTTAGCGGTTTGCCTTCACAGTCTTGCCAATATAAGCGGCCTGTTTCCAGCAGTTTTTTTAAGGCGATATAGCCGGTGCTGCCGGAAAAACTGACCGCCCCCGACGGGGACAGGAAAGCCGTCAGTAGTTTGGCAATCTCTTCGTCTTGCGGCTGAATATAGGTGATGTAGGAGTAGCTGTAGCGTAGGTTGATCAGCGTGGTCTTACGGCCTTTGCTGAGGCCACCGGTTTTTTTGGGCTTGGTGATCAGGAACTCAATGGCAAGCTCTTGCGGTTTTTGGGTGGGTTTTAGAATGTAAGCAATGAATTCTTGGTAAGTGGTGTTCGGCTGTGTTGGCGCAATATGGAATCCGGTCAGCCAATCGAGGCACTGCATGTCCAAGCCGGGCGCTTGTGATACCTGTAAAGCGTGTTGGTATTTGAGGCAAACAGCGACGACATGTTTGCAATTGTAGCCTACTGGACATGAGCAGCTGCCTTCAATTTCTGCCGAGCTAAAATCAGGCCGCCATATAATGCGGATGTTTTGCTTATAGGGTGTGCTGGCGCTGCCATTGACTGTGGCGTTGATTTGGGTAAATAAAGTGCCTTCGCTTTTGATGGCCAAATTGAGCACTAAGCCCTCATTATAATAGCGTTTGCCATGCTCAAAAGCACGGTCACCACATTCTTCGCGTATGTCGGTATTGAAAAGTTTTTTAGGTTGGGTCATGCCGGTAAGTTAGTTTTCGACTAAATTTTAGGATGCATCGATTGTTATAAGACGGATCAGGCATCGCCCAAGGTTGGGTGGCTTGCTTTCGATAGCCAGATCGCGGGAGTGCAGGGACAATTATATTTTCGCCGCTGCGTGCTGGTCTTTGGAAAGCAGGGTTCGTGCCAGCCTTCTTAAGCTGTCTGATGAAAGGCTTAGGCCAAATGGGGTCATACGGCTTTCCAGTGCATACAACAAGTCGGTGGCGGCAATCAAACTAAGGGCATGCAAGCTGTCCAATTCCGGCAAGCCATCGGTGGCATTGCTCAATAATGGTGACAGTTGTTGCCAAGCATCGCTAAAAAATACCCGTACCGGATCCGCTTGACCTGGATTATATTGGGCAAGTCCAGCCTGGAAAGCACTCTGGGCGCGGGCCAATTGATCAATCAAAGCACTTTGCAATGCTGGTGACAGGCGATCTGGGGGCGTGTGGCTGATAGCTTGCAGATAGGATTCATGCCATTTGTCCCAAAGTTTCTGCCACTGCGCCAGCTCGACCCCTGTCAAAGGGGCTTCGGGAGTCAATGCAGCCACGGTTTTAGGCACTTTAAAATTTACGCCCATAACAATACCGGTGCTGTTGGTCTCTACCTGGGTGAAAACCAGCGATTCCACTGAGCTTGTCAATACCGGCACGCGTTCGGGCGGCAGGTAAGGGGCTATTGTCTGGATAATATTGCCCCGCGCTTGGTTAAGGTTTATTTGCAACTGGGCTAGCCAAGGCTTGGCTTGCCGGTCCAGCAATGCTTCCAGCTGGTCGATTTTTAGCGCGTGGCCTTGTTGGTCGTAAGTGGTGGCTTGGGTCACCGGCAGGCTAAGCACTAAGCGGTCTTTGCTCAGCGTGGGTTTTTGTAAGGTTTCCAGCGTCCCATGCCATTGCATCAAAGCCACACAATGACCACCCAACATTGCACCAATATGGGCGTTGACGTTGTTTAAAATGCGTAGTTGCCCACTCTGCTGGCTGATGCGTGGGTCTGCAAGCCTTAAATGACTGCAATGCTGTTGGTCATGCCATAATTCGGCGCTGTGCCCTTCACTGGTATAGAACAGGCCAACCAACGCTTTTGCCAATAACGGATAAGCCAGACGGATAGGCAAATCGACACCTTTGGCAAAAACATGGCCAATAGGGGACAAGGCAAGGCAAGCCAAGGTGATCATCAGGATTTTTTTCATCAAAGTCTCTATGCAAGCGCTGGGGTGCGTATGGCCAATAGCCGACAACTGGCCAAATGGCTGAAACAAATTTTGCAAACAGCATTTTAGCACAAGCCTTACTAGGCTTCGGTGGTGCATAATCAGCAGACCGACCAGCATTTGATAATGCTATTGCCGGTTGCCCGCTATCCGTCATAGAATGCCAATTCTTTTATCAAAAAATTTGGAGTGTTGCCATGTCCGATCTCATAGGCTTCAGAACCGGTGAAGCCACCGTATTTTCCAGTGCCGACCAAGGCACTGATGCCATGTTGGAAATTCTTATTGGCAGCATCAATGGGCCGGCAGGTCATGCCTTTGCCAACCTGATGGGGCAGACTGAAGGCCACACCCGTATGTTTGCCATGCGTGCCTGCAACCAACAAGTGCGTCCGGCAACCCTGATGGTACCGAAAGTGACCATTAAATCGACGGCTTATGTCAATTTGCTGGGCGGCCCAGTGCAATCGGCCATTGCCGATGCGGTGCTGGATAGCGTGATTGAGGGCGTGATACCCGCCGATTTGGCCAATGATTTATGTCTGATTGTCATGGTGTGGATTGCACCGGATTGCGCGGCTAACCCGGATGTTGACCGTAAAGACTTGTACCGCACCAACTATGAAGCAATGAAATTGGCCCTTGTCCGTGCCATGGGCAATTCCCCAAGCATTGAGGAGCTGATTGCCAACCGCCACACAATAGCCCACGAAATGTATGATCCTGAAACTGGCGAATCGCAGTGGTGATATGGCTGGCCCGCCGCAGTTAATGCTGCTTTTTTACAGTAATGGCAGAGCGTTCTGATGCGCCTGTTATTGGTGGAGGATGATGAAATCCTCGGTGACGGCTTGGTGGCGGGGCTGACCATGGAAGGCTATGCGGTGGATTGGCTGACCAACGGCCGCATGGCTGACGAGGCGTTAAAGGTCAACAGTTATGATTTAATCGTGCTGGACTGGAACCTGCCGGACATGAATGGCATCAGCCTGTTAAAAGCCTTAAGAAGCCGCAAAAATGAAACCCCGGTGATGGTGCTGACTGCGCGTGACACCATTCCCGACCGGGTCATGGGACTGGATAGCGGTGCGGATGATTTTGTCATTAAGCCGTTTGAGTTGGACGAGGTGTGTGCCAGACTACGGGCCTTGGCACGGCGTAATGAAGGCCGCAGCGCACCCACTATCGAACACCGTGGCATTGTCCTGGACCCTGCCGCACATCAAGTCACTTGGCAGGGCGAAAAAGTTGACTTGTCCCAAAAAGAGTTTGAAATCCTCAGTTTCTTGATGAGCAATATTGGCAAGGTGGTTTCGCGGGCGCGTCTGGAAGAGGCTTTGTACTCATGGAATTCTGATATTGAAAGCAACACGGTTGAGGTGCACATCCATCATCTCCGCAAAAAGCTTGATGCCGGATTGATCAGGACCGTACGCGGAGTGGGCTATGTGGTCGACAATGAAGATGAAGCATGAACTATTCGCTCAGACAACTGTTACTGGTTAGCCTGCTTTCCGCCTCAATGGTGATCTGGGGCATTTCCGCTTACGTCAGTTACAAAGGCATACGCGACGAGGTCGCCAACTTGTTTGATGCGGAACTGGCGCAATCCGCCAAGGTTCTGTTGTCGTTTGTGGAAAGCCTGCTACGGGAAGGGGCTTTCACCACGCACTGGAATTTGGAGCAAGCCGACAAAAACCTGCATATTTATGGCTTAAGGCACAAATTTAAAATCAGCAGCGAACCCCAGCTTTGGCCCAACGGCGACATTTTATTGCAGCCGGCCAAAAAATCACCCAATTTCTCCGTGCTGGGCTTCGATCAGGTCAACGCCAATAATCGCCTATGGCAAGTGTTTGATGATTTGCTGAGGGCCAATTCTTTAGGGCATAAATACGAACGTAAGATTGCCTTCCAATTATGGTCGAAAAAAGATGGCTTGTTGCTGCGATCGGAGAGTGCGCCTAAGTTTGCTTTTTCGGAAGCCGACAACGGCTTCAGCAAAACCACCATTGACGGCCATTTTTGGCACGTGTTCAGTATTGCCAACTCCACGGGTGACATTATTGTCCATGTCGGTCAAAAGCAAGAAATACGCGCTGAACTGACTGATGAAATTTCTTTGCAGTTGGTGTTCCAATTTTTGGTGGGTTTGCCTATTTTAGGTATTGTCATTTGGGTGATTGTTGGGGTTTCTTTAAAACCGTTGAACCGGCTGGAAAAATCTTTAGCCAGACGCGAAGCCAGTTATCTGAAGCCGCTTTCACTGCGTAAATTGCCCAATGAAATCGTGCCGATGGTGAATGAAATCAACAATCTGTTCATACAGCTTGAAGAAGCTTTTGAACATGAACGCCGTTTTACCGCCGATGCTGCCCATGAATTGCGGACACCGCTGGCGGGCTTGCTGACCCAAGCGCAAGTGGCTCTGCGCACCCATGACAATGATACCCGCAAACAGGCGTTAAAGCGTATTGAGCAGGCCGTCAACCGCATGACTTATCTGGTGCAACAACTGCTGATTTTTTCAAGGATTGAATCCAGCACCGAATACTTGGCCAAAGAAAGTACTGCCTTGGGGCCTGAGGTGGTCAAAGTGATTGCCGAACTGGAGCCCGAAGCACACAAAAAACGCATCAATATGGAATTTGCCGAAGAGGAGGGGGTAAAGCCGGTAGTCATCAACGCGCCGCTGATTGCCATTTTAATCAGGAATATTGTTGATAATGCCATTAAATACACCCCTGCAAGAGGCAATATCCTGATTAGCATCGGCAGCAAAGCCAACCATTTGCAACTGAGCGTGGAAGATTCTGGCCCTGGTATTGCGCCCGACCAGTACGAAAACTCTTTAAAACGCTTTCATCGTTGCGTGGAAACCGCCAACAAAGCACAAGGCACTGGCCTGGGCTTTTCTATTGTTGAACGGATTGCCTCAATCCATGGCGCAGATTTGGTGTTGGGTGTGTCGCAATTTGGCGGCCTAAAAGTTTCTGTGTTATTTATGCTACCTATGCGGCCCGTGGACAAAATCTGGCAAAAGCGGCTGAGCTTTTTTAATATCGGTGCCGATGACTAAGTCGCAACTAATTTATATTAATAAATGAGTTAAACATTTTCATATATACCCAGTTCCACTTCACTACCCTATCCCAACAACTAGCTTGGGTTCAACCATCAAATCTTCCACCCAGCACCCTATAGGATTGCCCAGATTTAAATCCTTATCTTCAAACCGGACCAGATAAACGCTGCGTTCGGGCTGTTCTTCAATGTGGCCTATCAGGGTGATAACCCCACGGGTACCCGCTTCCGCCAATATTTCGCCTACCACGCCGCCCGGTATGGAACCATCATCAGTAATGGTGGTCGCCGCGTAAACTGTGTCGCCTATATCCAAATCTTCCACTCTCATCTTCATCTCCTGGCTATTGGGTTTTGTAGGAAACCTGACAAAACCTGAATGATTGTTGCTTTGTGAGCTTCCTGACAAAATATAAATACAAAATAAATTAATTTAATTCAGTATCTTAAATAAATAATTATGTGCTGGCACACAGGTTGCATTATCAGGTTACAAGAACAATGCCATATTTAGGAGCCTTCCATGATTACCTTGACAGAAAAAGCCATTAACGCAGTTGGACGCTTTATTGCCAGCTCAGAAACGCCCTCAGCAGGGCTGCGGATTGAAGTGACCGATGGTGGTTGTTCCGGCTACCAATACGGCCTGAAGCTGGAAGCGTTAAATACCGCTGATGATACGGTGATTGATTGCGGTGCAGTGAAAGTGTTTGTCGATCCGGTCAGTCTGCCGATGTTGGATGGCATGTCGATTGATTTTCTCGACAGCATAGACGGGTCAGGTTTTAAGTTCAGCAACCCCAATGCGGCAAAAAGCTGCGCTTGCGGCTCATCATTTAACCCTAACCCAAGCGGCACGGGTACTAAAACCTGTTCCTGATAACGATGGGCCAGCAACCGTGCAACAAACTGCGTAGCCGAACATTGACCACCCTAGTGGGTTACCGCACTTGCCTAACCCAACCAGCCCATTAAGCCAATTCCGAGGACATCACCATGTGGGATTATTCAGACAAAGTAAAAGAACATTTTTTTAACCCGAAAAACGCTGGTGCGGTGCCTGATGCAAATGCCATTGGTGAAGTCGGTTCTATCAGTTGTGGTGACGCATTACGCCTGACCTTAAAAGTCGATGATGACAGCGAAGTGATACTGGATGCAGGCTTTCAAACTTTTGGCTGCGGCTCAGCGATTGCCTCATCGTCAGTACTGACAGAAATCATCAAAGGTATGACTATTGACGATGCCCTAAAAGTCACTAACCAAGACATTGCCGACCAACTGGAAGGATTGCCGCCAGAAAAAATGCATTGCTCAGTGATGGGGCGCGAAGCCTTGCAAGCCGCCATTGCCAATTATCGCGGTGAAGAATGGGCGGACGACCATGAAGAAGGCGCGTTGATATGCAAATGCTTTGCCATTGATGCCGTGATGATTGAAGAGATGGTTTGGGCCAACAAGCTACGCACCGTGGAAGATGTCACTAATTTCACTAAAGCGGGCGGCGGTTGTGCGTCTTGTCATGAAGACATTGAAGCCATTTTGGAAAAAGTGCTGGCGGAAAAAGGCGAAAAATTCGACCCCGAAGCCCCGGCAGTCACCAAAAAACCTGCTGTTGCCGAAGTGAAAGGCCCATTGACCAACTTGCAACGCATCAAAAAAATTGAAGAGGTGCTGGAATCGTTACGGCCTGCACTGATGGCGGATGGTGGTGATGTTGAATTGGTCGAGGTGATGGGCAATACTGCTTACGTCAATATGACAGGGGCCTGTAACGGTTGCCAAATGGCGGCTATGACCATTGCAGGCATACAACAACGGCTGATGGAGGTGATGGGCGAGTTTATTAAAGTCGTCCCGGCATCGGAAATGAAAAAGCTGGTCAATATTGAGGTGGCATGATGAGCGACATCTATCTGGACAATAACGCCACCACCAAGGTCGATCACGCCGTGGTTGATGTGATGATCCCGTATTTTCTTGAACAATACGGCAACCCGTCTTCCATCCACAAATTCGCCGACGGTGTGGCGAGAGGGATTAAACGCGCCCGCCAGCAAGTGCAGGAACTGATTGGCGCGGAACATGATTCTGAAATTATCTTTACCTCTTGCGGCACCGAATCCAATTCCACCGCAATCCTGTCCGCCATTAAAGCCCAGCCCAACAAAAAAGAAATCATCACCACCACCGTGGAGCATCCGGCAATCCTCAGCCTTTGCGATGCCTTGGAGAAAGACGGCTACACTATCCACCGGATGCCGGTGGACAAAGCTGGGCGTTTGAATGTGGAATCATACAAAAAACTGCTGTCCGATCAAGTGGCGATAGTGTCCGTGATGTGGGCCAATAACGAAACGGGCACGATTTTTCCGGTGCAAGAACTGGCGCAACTGGCACATGATGCAGGGGTGATGTTCCATACCGATGCTGTGCAGGCGGTCGGTAAAATACCGATGATGTTGCAGGACACCAAAATTGACATGTTGTCTTTGTCCGGTCACAAGCTACATGCCCCCAAAGGTATCGGCGTATTGTACCTGCGCCGTGGCACCCGTTACCGCCCATTGCTGCGCGGCGGGCATCAAGAACGGGGTCGGCGTGCCGGCACCGAAAACACCGCTTCCATCGTCGGCTTGGGCAAGGCCTGTGAATTGGCACTGGCGCATATCGAATACGAGAACACCCAAGTCAAAGCCATGCGCGACCGTTTGGAGCGTGGCATCATCGAGCAAATCCCGCATTGTTTCGTCACTGGCGATCTGTACAACCGTTTGCCGAACACCACCGATATTGCCTTTGAATACATCGAAGGCGAAGCCATTTTAATGCTGCTCAACAAGGCCGGCATTGCAGCATCCAGTGGGTCGGCCTGCACCTCCGGTTCGCTGGAGCCTTCGCACGTCATGCGGGCAATGGACATACCGTATACCGCCGCACATGGCACCATCCGCTTCTCATTTTCGCGTTATAACTCAATGCACGAGGTCGACGAGGTGTTGAAAGTGATGCCGGGGGTTGTGGCAACCCTGCGTAAGTTGTCGCCTTATTGGGAAGGCGATGGTCCTGTGGTCAACCCTGAACAGGCGTTTAAGCCCACTTATGCCTAAGTATCGGTACAGCAAGCCGTAGCCTATTTTTGAACCTAAAAATTTTTTACCGAACCCATGGAGAACCCTAATGCTATTAGCAGATTACCAAGCCAAAGGCTTATTGACCGTCACCCTCGTCAATGGCGAAACCAGCACTAAAGGCGTATATGCCTATCGTGGTGATTTGGTGCTAAAAGAAGGTGAAAAATGCGAAAGCTCATCCAACCCGAATGACCGCAAACCACCCGAAGCGTTGTTGGTGCATTCCGCCTTCATTATTGAAAATGACAAAATAGTTTTTCTCAATGGTTTGCTGCCCAAACTGGAATTATTGCCGATGTTTGTCGAAAAATACGGTGCTGATTTGGCAGAAGGCTGCATTGCATTGCTTTATATTGAAAATATAGCTAAAGCTATGCAGGTCGAATTGGCGGGGGTGGTATACAAATTATTGCCCTTCAAAGATGGCTTGGTCTGGAATGAGTTTTTGGAAGAACTGTACATTGAAAAACATGAGCTGAAAAACCAATCCGCTGAAGATAAGGTCAGTATTGCTTATGCCGCCGCCAAGTCTTACAAAGCCAAAGGCGAATTGGTCTCTTATGAGCAAGCAGAAGCCAATACTATTGTAGTGGTTAAAGAAGCATCGGTTGGCGCGATTTAGGCCGTGTCGCCTAGCTAAACAACCGGCTTTATTGCGCCCTGATAATCGGTTTTGGTCATGACAAAGGGATCGCCATGAAGCTACAAATAGAACGCCAGCATGTGGAAGCCTTGGTCAAGGCATTCCCACGGCTGGCAAAATTGCAAGACCAGTTGCGCTTTGGCAATAAGGCTGATGTGCCCTTTCGCTATCTGTCCACCAGCGAAGTCAATTATTTGCAATGGCTGTATCAAAAAGACGGTGGGCTACAAGGCCAAGCCGCGCAATTGTCCACGCTGCAACAGGCAATGCACGATGACACGGTGCGCTTTGAAGAAGACGATTTGGAGATGCTGCTACCTGCCATAGCCCGTTATCTGGTCAATAACGGGTTGCGCGGCTGGCTATTCCAAGCCAATGCCACTGGCAAGCCGATAGCCTATTTGGTCACCCGCCTTGATTATACGGCGGCGGGCGATGAAGAAACGGGGCGCGTCACGCTGGAACTGAAAGCCAGTGCCAAAGGCAAGATTGCCATTAATACCTTGACGGTCCGGGCCCGTGACATCGTCAATAAGACCGTCACGGAAATCTTTTTGGACAAAGGCTATCTGAAAGAAACACCGGAACTGATGGCCACCTATGATGATGCCACCGGCCATTATTTTGACTGGTGCGGTCAATCGGGCACCCAATTTTTGGGCAAAGGCACCGGTTTTTTTGCAGAAGACCCGAGCGCCACGCACCGCAATACCGATTGGGCCAAAAAAGACTTGGTGGTGCTGTCCTCCGACGGCGGCAATGCCCGTCTGGTGTGTGATGAAAGTATCTTGGGCGAGCGGGCATTTAGCGTGGACACCACCGGCGACATCCTTGCCAAATATTTACGCAAGGCCGCCAAAAGCACCCGCTACGACAGCAAAATTGAACTGGAAGCGGAAGCCTCCCAAGCAGAAATCCCGAAAGGCTTATTTACCGAACTGCCCGTACACGGCTATTTATTGATGTTCCATCTGGAACTGCACCATCATTTATGGGTGCATGTCAATGATATCCAGCCCTACCAATACCAGCCGGAACTTAAGCAGAAACTGATTTTGCGTGCAGAACAGATAGATTTGATAGACATTCTGACCGCCGAAATGGATGTGCTGATGGATGATATTGTTGCCGGTAAGTCCGGCGGCACCACAGTGTTGTGCGCGGGCCCTGCCGGAGTCGGCAAGACATTGACCGCTGAAGTGTATTCGGAAATCATCCGGCGGCCTTTGTACCGCGTCCATTCCGGGCAATTGGGCCTGAATGTGGCGGAAATGGAAAAAATCCTCAAAGAAGTGCTGACCCGCGCCCAACGCTGGGGGGCGGTGATGCTGATTGATGAAGCCGATGTATACATTAAACGCCGCGACAACAACATCACCATGAACGCAGTGGTCGGGGTGTTTTTGCGGGTATTGGAATATTTCAACGGTTTGCTGTTTTTAACCACCAACCGTGTTGATGACATAGACGAAGCCATTGTTTCCCGTTGCATCGCCTTAATCAAATATTACCCACCGGACAGCGACGCGCGGGGCAAGATTTGGCAAGTCATGATCAGGCAATTCGGACTGGATATTGATGCAGGATTAATTGGTCAATTGGTGGAGGTTTTCCCCGAAGCCACCGGACGGGACATTAAAGGCTTGTCCAAGTTGGTCGCCAAATATTGCCAACATAAAAATGCCTTGCCGACCCTCGAAGTGTTCAAGCGTTGTTCGGTGTTCCGGGGTATGGAACTGGCGGGCTGACAGATACCTAACAGATTTGATACATGTGCAAACTAGCCATTGAGGAATGACATAGCCATGTCATTAATAGGACTATGAAATTTAAAACCATCACTGTTGCCGATTCAGAAAGCTTGATAAAAACCAATAATCCGTTGATTTTGGATTGCCGTGACCTGAAAGACTATAAGGCAGGGCATGTTGAAGAGGCCTTGCATGTTCACGAAGGACTTAAAGAATCACTGGTCAAGCGCGGCGACAAAAGTCGCAGCCTGTTGATTTATTGCTATTACGGACATGCCAGCGAACACTTGGCAGAATTTTTTAGCGATTTTGGTTTTCAAGAAGTGTACAGCTTGGCAGGCGGTTACGCCAGTTGGAAAGAACAGCATCAGGGCGCATGAAGGGTTAGGCAGACGCAAGCAATTTGACAAACGCAGCCCCCGCTTTGCCGCAAATGAACACGCCGCTTAAACCGGCACAACCAGGAGTTAATATGGACGCATTACCCCGCGAACTTGCCTTACGTATCGCCCTCGCCAGCCGCATGTTGCCGGGCGTGGACATCCCCAAGTTATTGGGCATCTTACACGAGCGGGTCGGCTCGCCATTGGATGATGAAAAACTTAAATCCATCACCGTCACCAATTTAAAAACCGGCCTGGGCAGTTTGGATGGCGAAGAAGACGGCGAAGACATCGGTATTGGCCTTGCCAATATCAAACTGGCAGTGCGCTATCTGTGGGGCGATGAAGCCGAAGACGAAGATTTGCCGGAAATACAGCCGTACAAAGACAGTGACCTGCCGGAATCGATACGTGTCGCCATTGGTTCCAACAGCGGTGCGTTGGTCAATGGCCATTTTGGCTCATGCATCCGTTTTCTGGTTTACCAATTATCGGCAACCGATTATCGCTTGATTGACATCCGCTCCACCCTTGAAGCTGACGAAGCGGAAGACCGCAACCTGTTCCGTGCCAATCTGATAAAAGACTGTCATGTGCTGTTCGTGCAATCCATCGGCGGCCCGGCAGCGGCAAAAGTCATCCGTGCCGACATATACCCGATTAAAGTGCCGGACGTGGTGGAAGCGGTTGACCAGCTAAAAGAATTCCAAAGCGTGTTTGCCGCCCCGCCACCGTGGTTTGCCAAAGCCCTAGGCCGTTCGGCGGAGGAGCGGGTGCGCTTTAGTCACGATGCGGGCTGTTGATTTGGGCGGCATGGGCATTGCCCAAAAGATCAGGGCGTTTTCATCACCTCTTCTTTTAACACATCATAGCTATTGAAAGCGATTTTTAAACTGAGCTTTAAATTGATGATACAAGCCAGCGTGGTGCTGGCAAAAAGACAGATCATGATGGCAATTTGATACTTCACCGCCAACCACGGCTCACTGCCGCCTAAAATTTGTCCTGTCATCATGCCCGGCAAAGACACCAGCCCCATAGTCGCCATACCTGCCAGAGTGGGGCTAATGGCGGCGGTGATGGCCATGCGGAAATAAGGCCGCACCGCTTCCCAGTGGGTTGCCCCCAACAGCAAAAAGGTAAGGTATTCGCTGTCATTTTTACGCAAGCTGGCATAAAACCGCTCCAAAGCAATCACATTGCTTTGTAAGCTGTTGCCCAGCATCATGCCCGCCAAGGGGACGATATAATGGGCATCGAAATAACTGGCGGGGCGGATGACCAACACCACCAAATAGCCAGTTGCAAATACCGTGCTGAAGGCAATGGCTGTAAAAGTACACAGCATAAAATAGCGTATTTTGAGCCCGGCCCGTTGCAGGATGCTAACATCGGCAACCACCAGCATCAGCAAAATCCATAAGCCATTCAGCCACGGATCATTAAGGTTGAACAGCGTTTTCAGGTAAACCCCAACCAGCCCCAATTGCACACTCATACGCACGATGCTGATGGCAATGGTTTTGTTGAGGCGCAATCCCGCCAACCCAAGCAGCAACCAAGGCAACAGGCAAAGGCCATACAGCACCGCCATTTGCGGCCAGGCAATATCAAGTGTGGTCATGGTGGCTGTCCTTACGGGTGTCCATAATGATGCGGCCCGCTTCAAACTCCAAAACCCGACTGCATTGGGCCAACCAATCGGCATCATGGGTCACTGACAACACCGTTAGACTGGGGTCGGCAAACACCTTAAGCACAGCTTGTTTGCTTTCCGGATCGAGGGCGCTGGTCACTTCATCCAGCAAAAATAGTGTGTTGCCTAACAACAGGCCACGCGCCAAGGCAATCCGCTGTTTTTCACCACCGGAAATTTGGCCACAGGCTTGCCCTAAAATGGCTTGGGGCAGATACAAGCGTGCCAGCACCGCATCAATTTGCGCTTTGGTCGGTTTATGGCTGCGCCGGGCTTTGAACTGAAACGGCAACAACAGGGCTTCGTGCACCGTGTCCGCCGCCAACACCGGTTCCTGGCCGATATACGCGGCTTGGCTGCGGATGGCAGCTATTGTGCTGGCATTTAATGGGCGACCATTAAAATGGACAGAGCCGCTGGCGAGGGGATGCAAGCCCAGCAAGGTTTTTAACACCGTGCTTTTGCCCGCCCCTGATTTGCCGCATAAGGCCAGTTTTGCCCCCGTTTGGAGAGTGAACGTTATGTCGGACAAAAGGGTTTTGTTTTGCCCGGCAATAACCGTCACTTGATTGAATTGGATAATATCCGGCATGGTTTGGAAGTTGTCAGTGGAAAAAGGGGTAGTGGGTTTAATCTGTCATTTGTCACAAAATAACAGCCTATGACATGCTGCCAAGCAATCACTTGGTCGGTGTGCGGGCATCACTTTAGGGCATTTTCTTCATAATAGGAATTGCTGGTCAAACAGACTCGCACCATGGTCACCGGCAATTGTTGTTACAATATGCCTAGGTTTCCCTCATCATTTTCTACCATGCTTAACACAAGGTTTCTGGCGTTATTTTTCCTGCTGCTCCATTGCCCGGCATTGTTGGCCAAAGAGCTTCCGGGCCAGCGTTTTTTAATCCTCAATTATCATGATATTGTTGATGATAAAGTCAACTTGGATGCACTCGACCCACCCGACCATCAAGCCTTGTCACAACACAATTTTGAGGCCCATCTGGCTTGGCTAAAGAAAAACCATTATCAGCTGATTAGCGTTCAAGACGTGGTGGATGCCGCCGCAGGGGCAAAGAACTTGCCGGATAACGCCATTATGCTGACTTTCGATGATGGCTACCAAAGCTTTTACACACGCGTTTTCCCTCTGTTAAAAAAATACCACTATCCGGCGACGCTAGCCTTGGTCGGCTCGTGGATGGAGGGCGGGCAAGTGAAAGACAAGCCGACAACACCATTAATGACTTGGGATCAAGTGCGCGAAGTGGCGGCATCCGGTCTTGTGGAAATAGCCTCACATACTTACGACTTGCACCATGGTGTCACGGCCAACCCACAAGGTAATGAACAAAGTGCCGTCACTAGCCGCTTGTATGATAGCGAATATGACGAGTATGAAAAGGATGATGCCTATCGGCAACGGATTTTTGCCCAAGTGGGTAAAAGTGCTGACTTTATTTTTCAGAACATGGGCAAACGCCCACGGGTCATGGCCTGGCCTTATGGTGAATACAATGACATTGCCCTAGACGCCGCCAGCATGGCGGGGTTGGGCCTCACCATGGGGCTGCATGATGGGCAAAACACCCTCGCCGATTTACCGGCGATGAAACGTTTGATTATCGACGACAACCCCGATGCGGAACGGCTAAGCCAAATTATCACCAAGCAACGTCTGTCCCGTGCTTTGCGGGTGGCCCATATTGATTTGGACTACATTTTTGACCCGGACGAAGAGCAGACCGAACACAATTTGGATTTGGTGGTTGAACGCACCTTAGAAAGCGGCGCCAACACGGTTTTTTTGCAGGCCTATTCCGACCCCGATGGCGATGGCAACGCCGATCAATTGTATTTCCCCAACCGGCATTTGCCGGTACGCAGGGATTTGTTCAACCGGGTGGCTTGGCAACTGAAAACCCGCGCTCGGGTGCGGGTGTATGCTTGGCTGCCCATTATGGCTTATAAAACCGATGTGCCGCTGAAATGGTATGTTAAGGAGTGGCGTGACGGCAAACCGCAGTTGTCGCGCCATAGCTACACCCGCTTGTCTCCGTTTAACCCGGCGGCACGGCAATATATCAGCGAAATCTATGAAGATTTGGCCAAGTATTGCAGTTTTGACGGCCTGCTGTTCCATGACGACGGCATTTTGTCGGATTATGAAGATGTGTCAGATATCGCGATGGCTTTCAGCCATCAGGTTTGGGGCTTGCCCAGTGATTTTGAACAGTTGCACCAGTCCGACACCTTGCGGATGCAATGGGCGCGGCATAAAACGGCACTACTGGCGGAATTTACCGATAGTTTGGCGAATAAGGTGCGTTATTACCGCCCCGCCATTAAAACTGCCCGCAATTTTTACGCACTGCCCTTGCTGGAGCCTGATAGTGAAGACTGGTTTGCCCAGTCGTTCAAGGTTTTTTTGGAACACTATGATTATGTGGCGGTTGAGGCCATGCCATTTATGGAAAAGGCCGAAAACCCCGAGCAATGGTTGCATGATCTGGTTGCCAAAACAGCAAGTTACCCCGACGGCCTGAAAAAAATGGTTTTTGAATTGCAGGCGGTGGATTGGGCCAAGCAACAAAAAATCCCGACCGCCACCTTTGTGGGCCAGTTGGAGCTGTTAAAAAAACTGGGCGCGATACATATTGGCTATTACCCTGACAATGTGTTTGAAAACCAGCCCGATTTAAAAGCATTGCAGAAACATTTCCCTGTTGTGGTCACGGACAATTGATTGGTGCCTATGTTGCAGTCGCAATTTTACCCGTTCGTACAGTGGCTAATTGATGAGTGGTTCATTTGGCAAGAATGGCTGGAGGAAGCCCCTTGGCAAACCCTAGGTGAATGGCTGTCGTGGTTTGTCTTTTATTATCCGCTGTTAATGACTTATGTGTGGATGATCGGCGGCATCCTATATTTTCTGCGTTGGGAATGGCGGGACAATATTTTTGCAGGCATACCCCCAGCCCTATCAGAATATCCCCCCGTTTCTATTTTGATCCCCTGTTTCAATGAAGGTGAAAACGCACGGGAGACCATTGAACAGCTGTTGCAACAGGATTACCCGCATTATGAAATTATTGCCATCAATGACGGCAGCAAAGACAACACGCTGGCGATTTTAGAAGAGTTGGCACAGCAATACGGTAAAGTGCGCGTGGTCAATCTTGCCAGCAACCAAGGCAAGGCAATGGCTTTACGAACCGCCGCCTTGTTGGCGAACAGCGAGTTTTTGGTGTGCATTGACGGGGATGCCTTGCTCGACAGCCAAGCGGTGACCTGGATGATGCGCCATTTTATTGGCCACCCGCATGTCGGTGCGGTGACCGGCAATCCACGTATCCGCAACCGCTCCACCCTGCTGGGTAGGATTCAAGTGGGCGAGTTTTCGGCCATTGTCGGCATGATCAAGCGGGCGCAACGCACCTATGGGCGTATTTTCACCATTTCCGGGGTGATTGGCGCGTTCCGGCGTTCTGCATTGCATGATGTGGGCTATTGGAGCCCCGACATGATCACGGAGGATATTGACATCAGCTGGAAACTGCAACTGGCGGGTTGGAACATCCATTTTGAAACCAACGCACTGTGCTGGGTGCTGATGCCGGAAACCTTGGGCGGCCTATGGAAGCAACGCAGCCGCTGGGCGCAAGGTGGCGTAGAGGTTTTAGGGCGTTATTTTAGCCACCTGTTCACACGTAACGCATTGCGCTTGTGGCCACTGTATTTGGAATGTAGCATCAGCTTGTTGTGGTCATTTATTGTGGTATTGCTGATTGTGGCGGCGGCCTTCCAGTTACTGCTGGGTAGCCCACAGCAAACATTGGATGATTTTAGCCCGCACTGGACCAGTATGCTGTTGTGCATCACCTGCCTGTTTCAATTTGCAGTCAGTTTGGCCATTGATGCGCGTTACGAACAACGCGCCGGGCAAAAATATTATTACTGGATGATCTGGTACCCCATGGTGTATTGGCTCATCAACATTGGCACTGCCGTTAACGGCTTTGTTAAAGCGGTCAGAAAAAAACGTGGGCAACGGGCGGTCTGGGTAACAGTTGACAGAGGGATAAAAGGGCAATGATTAATAAAATTATCATCGCGCCACACTTACAAAGCCGCAGACAAAAAATCAGTGCCTTTTGCATTGCCGCCATCAGTTGGCTGTTGTGGCTATATTTTTTACTGCCACTGCTCACTTTGGCGGGTTGGTTGCTAGGGTTCAAGCATCTGTCAACGGAAATCCGCTGGTTTGGCGGTTACAAGACTTTGCTGGAATTGCTGCAAATGTACGGTTTAATTATTGCCAGTATTGCCTTGGCCTGGTTTTTATGGACACTATTCACCTCATGGTGGAAACCGGCCCTATTGCCCAGCCACCACGTGCTGGTTGATGAGGCTGGATTATGCGCCGCCTTCCAGATTAGCCAAGAGCAGCTACAGCAAAGCAGGTCAGCCAAAGTGGTCACGGTAAGCTTTGATGAAGCGGGGCAGATCACCGCAATGGCAGAGACCCTGGCAAGCCACTAAGGGTGTTGCCCAAATGAGCCAAATGAACCAAATGAACCATTTAAGAGCCAAACTGTTTAATATTTTACATAAGCCATCCCCGCAAAATAAGGTGGCGCGTTATGTCAATTATTTTTTGGCTTTTTTGATTTTTAGCAATGCGTTGTGTGTGGCCTTGGCGACAGTGCCGTGGCTGTGGCATGGCTATCAAAAAATTTTTGTTGGTTTTGAAACCTTATCAACGTCCGTTTTTGTAGTGGAATATCTGGCCAGGCTGTGGGTTTGCGTAGAACAAAACCGCTATGCAGCCCCTCTGATAGGCCGATTGCGCTACGCACTGAGCCCTTTGGCGATCCTTGACCTGTTAGTGATAGCTACCGCTTGGACATCGTTTGACCTGCGCTTCCTGCGTATGGCGCGTATTGTCAGGCTGTTAAGGGTGTTGCATCTGGACAATTTTGCCGCCTGTTTGCAGCGCATTATGGGCGGGCTACAACAAAGAAAAGAGCTGATTATTGTCGCCATCACCTTAATGGTCATTTGCCTTTACGCCTCATCCGCCGTG
>Ga0007882_10000554_pt1 | contig 21780 bp, 20 predicted proteins | sample CryBogCBH12Aug01_FD_71195 | JGI IMG/M metagenome (GOLD analysis project Ga0007882, IMG submission 71195) | Freshwater microbial communities from Crystal Bog, Wisconsin, USA - CBH12Aug09.1 | ecosystem: Environmental > Aquatic > Freshwater > Lake | place: Crystal Bog, Wisconsin, USA | collected... | reverse complement strand
TGGCCTGGATGATGCCGGTGGTGTTGATGACATTGTCGATGACCGCGCCGGCGCCCCGCGCCGTCATCTGCACCAGCCCGCCATCCGCCGAGACGGTGCCGCTGTTGTTGATCGCCGCCTGCTCGGCAGCCACGGAAACGGCGAAGGACAGCAGTTTGTCGCCGAAGAAATCCACGGCGAAGGTCTTCGCCCCGGCCAAAACGATGGTTCCGAGATTTGCCGTCACCGTGCCGGCGTTGGTCACCGTCTGTCCGGCCAGCACCGCATAGCCGCGATCCGTCGCCTGCAGCCTCCCCCAATTGGCAATGGCGGCGGCGGCGTTGGGCGAAGCCTTGTCGAAGCGGTAGCTGCCGGCGAGAAAATCCTGGTCGGCGATGTCGGCGGTGGTGGCCAGCAGGCCGGCGACGTTGACCTGGGCGCCGGGGCCGAACAACACGCCATTGGGATTGATCAGCCAGACCTGGCCATTGGCCGAAAGGCTGCCCTGCAGGGAGGAGGAAGAGGCGCCGACGACGCGGTTCAGCGCGATGGCATTGGCGTCCGGCTGTTTGAAGTTGAGGGACTCGCCGCGGCCAAGCGAAAATTGCTGCCAGTTGATGATGGTCTTGGAGGAATTCTGCTGGATGGTGGTGTTCAGCGCCGCGGCGGAGATACTGGCCTGACCGGCAGTCACCTGGGCGCCGGAGGGACCTGCAAGCGCATGGTTGCCGGCCACCGACAGGCAAGTTGTCATAAACAGTAAAGAGCGGAAACCTAGAGCGCTACGCCGTCGGCTTGACGCTGCGTGAGGTATGGTCGCCTCCTACTCCTGGCGCCAGTTTACCAAGCGCTCGTTACTGCGCGGTGAAACATATCCTAATTCGTGGTTTCAGAACAATGTGCGTCTTTGGAAGATCAGGATAGTCGATCCCGGCAATCTCGGACCATCCAGGGCGGGTGCGCCGACTGGCCGCAATCCGAATTTGGCTGCTTATCCGGGATTTTGAGGAGGCATGCGAAGGCGGGAAAATGGCCCGGTGGCGCAGCGGGTGTCCGCCGTAGTTCTGTGCACCACTGATCGTCGGAGTTCGCCATCGTCTCAAACATCCCATTGATAAAACAGGGTATTGGTTTCTGTCGTCTTCTGTCGGTCGTCGTCATTCGCCGGAAACCTCGATGCGATTGTGGGTTGGGTTGTCGGTTGAGACGGTGCGGTTGGTGACGGAGCAAAGCGACCATGTTTGGCGCTGTGTTATCGTCAGTCCATGGCTGAAGCGGAACGCTCTATTTTTGACGCGGCGGATGAAGATGCCGAGGTGCGCGCCTTGGCGGCAGCCGATGCTGATATAGCGGCAGGACGCGGCCATCCGCATGAACTGGTGCGCCGCTGGCGGGATCGTCTCGTGTCGGGCGGATATGAGCCGTTCGATCCTTCCGGCAAGTGCGAGTAATTTGGACGGCGACCGCACTCGCCGACATCAGCCGAACCTACCAGTATATTGAGGCCGAGAACCCGCGCGCCGCCCAACTCGTGGCGAAGGCTCTGCGCGACCTGGGCGACAGCCTCCCCTCATTTTCCTCATAGGGGTAGGCCCATAGGGCCTAATCTGCGGGAAGCGGTCGCAGTGTATCCATAAATTATCCGTTATCGGATCGTGGTGGACACTGTCTGGATTGTTCAGGTTCGCCACGGGGCGCAGAGGCTGGACGGCTGACAGACCAAGGCAATCCGGCTCAGTTGTGATCCGCATGCAAGGGAACCGCAATTGGGTTGTCCATGCCCGTACTCAGCGCGCGTGGGGTGGTCGTAGCAAGCGGCGCGCCCTTGAATTCGCGGTGGCCGAGGCGGTCGCGATGGACAGCGAGGTTCGGGAAGGGCTGGTGGGTTCGGCGCCCCGCTGAACGTGAAGAATCTGGCATCCGTTTTATGGCGTGCCTCCAGGAAGGCCAGCCCGCCCCATGGTCGCTGCATCGGTCAGCTCGCGTCGAATGGCTTTGCCTTTTTATATCTAATTGGGTATATTTTATTCTATGATTCGCAAACCACCTGTGAAGAGGGAAAAACCCATTCAATGGGTGGGCTCCTCCAAATCCGACCTTCTCGACTTTCCGACGGATGTCGTGAGCGAGATGGGCTACGCGCTTGGTGTCGCTCAGTTTGGGGGCAAACACCCTGCCGCCAAGCCGTGGAAGGGTGAAGGCGCCGGCGTCTTCGAACTCGTTGAGAGCTTCGAAGGCAACGCCTACCGCGCCATATATACGGTGCGCTTTGAGGGCTTCGTTTATGTCCTTCATGCGTTCCAGAAAAAATCGCCGTCGGGCATTCGCACCGCCCAGGCGGACATTGACCTCGTCAGCGAACGGCTCAAACGGGCGCGTGAGCATTTTGAGAGCAACTACCGTCCGGGCCCGAAAAGCAAGGCAGTTAAACATGGCAAATGACATTATCGAAGGCACCGGAAACGTTTTCGCCGACCTGGGTCTCCCTGATGCTGCCGACCGTCAAACGAAGACGCGGCTGGCAATGGCGGTCAATGCGATCGTGAAAGAACGCCGCCTCAAACAAACCGACACGGCACGGATCCTTGGTATCCCTCAGCCCAAGGTATCGGCTCTTGCCAATTACCGGCTGGATCATTTTTCTGTCGAAAAGCTCATGAGCTTCCTCAATGCCCTCGGTCAGGACGTCGAGATCGTCATCCGTCCCCGGCGCGAGGCTGTTGGCCACACATCGGTTTTTGCGCTCAGCTAACGGGGACTGATTGGCATCGAAACAGAAGGCCGCCTCGGCTAACTGCTAGATAGAGAAGGTGCCTTCGTCCGCGCTTGCACGCCGAAATACGCGACAAGCCGGAGTCTGATTGTGGGTTGGATTGTGGGTTATCCATTCCTGCTCTGCAAGGAATGGATAACTTTCAATCTATTACTGGAAGATACTGGCGGAGGGGGTGGGACCCAGCGCCAATGTTTTATATGCCAGAAAAATCAAAGGCTTATCAATGCCGTCGGGAGCCTCTCAGATGCCATTGTGCCCCAATCTAGAGTCCCCATCAAGGGCGTGTCAAACGCAACATCCAAAGGCCCCGACCACAGACGATCTGAAGCCCCCACGAACAAATGCGTTTCTGATTCGACAACGTATTCTACAGCCTGTCCCACTGTCCCGTCCTCTAGGGGACGGGACAGTGGGACAGGCTGACCCTCATAGCGCTTTATCGTCGGCGAGTGTCTCTAATGGCTTGAATGCGGACGGTCGGCGATACTGCCCGGAGGCCCCACTGTGCCAAGTGCTGCCATGAAAAAGTTAGATTTAAGATACCTTCGCGACCAAGTTGGCTCATCGAACTTTAAGAGTAAATTGGATCGGAACAATGAGCTCGACATTTTGACCGGGTACGTCTGCTGGCGGCTCAGGAAAGGGCTCAGCCCGCGCCATAAGAGCAAGTGCTTCGTAATCCAGGCTCTCGATGCCGGAGGGGACTTCCAACCTGGCTGCGAGCAAGCGCCCTGAACGATCGATTGAGAAGCGAACTACAGCGGTTCCTTCCCGCTGCGTCCGTTTTGCTTCATAGGGGTAGCGCTTGTATCGTTCAATGCGTCCCAGCACCAGACCGATCCAAGTTGGTGGGGCCGGAGATCCGAAGAGAGATGGCGATGGCGCCGGTGGGACGTCGGCGATGGGGGATGCTGGCGGTTGATCTGCCACAGCAGTTACCAACTCACTTCTAGCCGCCGGTTCGTCAGAAGGAACTGATTTAGGGGTTTTGATAACCGAAATTGGCCGCGATAGCCGGAGAGACGGCTGCGGCAAGGGCTGCACCGGCCGGGACAAGCTATGTTCGGCCTGTGGTGGAGGTGGTGGCGCCGCAGGAGACAAGAGAGGTTCGACCTCGGCAAGTTGCAATTCGACGACGATCGGCTCCGCAGCCGGGGGCAAGGGTAGCAATGTCAGTCTAGCCGCTAGGGCCATGTGCAGGCCCATGACTAGGGTCAGACAGGCTAACCAACGAAAACGTCCACGGCTCATTGTTGAAATTTTTCCTCCAAGGCCACCAAACCGATTCGATGATAGCCGGCATGGCGAAGCTCGTTCATCACCTCCATCAGGACGCCATAGGAGACGACACGGTCAGCCCGCAGGAAAACGCGGTGGTCATGGTCACCTTGGACCATTTGGTCAAGTCCTTGTGACAAACGCGACCGATCAACTGCCTGTTCACCCAAGAAAATCGTTCCTTCACCCTTAATCGTCAGCGTGATGGGCTGGTCCGGATGCACGGAAGGTGCCGCTGCAGCGTTTGGCAAATCAACTGGCACTTCAACTGTTGCCAACGGTGCGGCGATCATAAAGATGATCAGCAGGACCAACATCACGTCGATCAGCGGCGTGACATTGATTTCGTGTGTCTCCTGGGAATTCTCGGATGATGATTGAGGCCTATAACGAAGGGCCATGGCTCAGTCTCCTCCGGATCCAAGGCTCATATCCCGCGAAACAATCTGCAGAAGGGTCGCCGCCGCGTCACCGAGCGTTCCTCGAAAGGCGTTCAGCGATCGGGTCAGCAGATTGTAGAAGATAACCGCGGGAATAGCGGCAATTAGTCCCATCGCGGTTGTAAGCAAGGCTTCGGCGATCCCGGGGGCAACGACGGCCAAATTTGTCGTATGGGCCTGGGAAATCCCGATGAAACTGTTCATGATCCCCCAAACGGTCCCGAACAGGCCGATGAACGGTGTTGTGGCCCCAACCGTACCGATCCAGCCAATTCCGGCCACTCGGCGACCTGCCGCGGCCTCGATCCGTTCGAAGGTCAAAGCTAGACGATCTAGCTGGCCCTGGCGATCCGAAGTCCCCCTGGATAAATCCAACTCCCGCCGGACCGCCGCAATCAATAGGTCGAGATCCGGAGACCCTGCTGGGACAGGAAACTTCAAACTCGTCTGATCTGCCAGCTTGGCCAGGGCTGCTTGCAAAGCTCGCCGACGGCCGGCAAGATCGATGCTGATCGCCAGCCAGGCGGTCCAACTGGCGATCGAGGCGATCGTCAAAAGAATGATGACCGCCTGAACGACCGGCCCTGCGCCTTCGATCATGCTTGTTAAGTTCAGTGCGACAGGGAGCAAGAGCTTAAAACTCCGCCCGCAGACCACCGATCACCGTCACTGGTGCACCGGGATAGATGCTGTACCGGGAACCCACATTCGCCCCTTCATCGGTGGATTCGTAATATCTGCGATCGGTCAGGTTCTTGACGTTGAGTTGTGCCGTGAGATTTCGGCCATCGACTTGAAACCTGTAGGCAATGGCAGCATCGGCACGCGCATAACCGGGCAGATTAAAGGTGGATTTACCGCCGCCGGAAGTATCACCGTCGCCGGGCCGTGAGCCAACACCCGTGAGACCAAGCGCAACGCTCAGTCCGTTCAAAGGCGTATAGTCGGCGAAGTCGTATTTCGCCCAGACATGGGCCTGATGGCGCGGCACATTGGCGATCCGATCCCCCTGGACGCCCGTATTGTCAACGGTGACGGCCGCATAGGTATAGGCATAGGCCGCATTCAGGCTGATCGCCTTGGTCAAGCTCCCGGAAAAATCCAATTCCACGCCCCGGCTCCGTTGGGCGCCACTGAGGACCGTCAATGTCGGGTCAGTGGGAGACGGTTGGGAAATATTGCGTTTGGTCAGATCGTATAGCGCCAGCGTCGCGGTCGCCCGTTTGTCAAAAAATTCGCTTTTTGCACCAACCTCGAACTGTTCGCCGGTTTGTGGTGGGCGCTTGCTGCCGGTGATCGGGTCGACACCGTTGCTCTGCGCGAAGGAATTGGTCCAACTTGAGTAAATCGATTGTGTCGGTGTCAGGTCGTATACCAAGCCGACCCGCGGGCTGAAATATTGGTCACGGGTAAGAACCGTTGGCAAGTTCGCCTGTGCTGCCGACCAGGTCGCCCCCCGACCACGGCCGCCTTCGGCCCAATCATAGCGCCCACCACCCAAAAGGTGGAAGCGGCCCCCAAAAGTAATCATATCCTGGAAATAGGCGCCATACCAATTCCCCTCATAGTACGAGTAGGCGCGCGTTGATGCCGGCTTCGAGAGATCGGCCGCGATCACCGACGAGGGCATGCCATAGACCGGAGTGAAGATATTGATGGCCAGTGCGGGATCAGCAATTTTGTAACTGCCCTGGATGTTATAGTCGGTCGTCGCATGCAAGTAATCAAAACCGACCAGCGTCTGATGTTTAGTGCCAGCAACGTCAAATTTGCCGGTAAGGTCCAGATTGGTCTGCTGGAAGTCCTGCCCTGTCCCTTGAAAAAACGCATTGCGCCTTAATGTTCCATTGTCCTGAAGGGCTGTGGTACCAAAGGCCGGCGCTGGATTGAGAAAAGTCTCATTGTTGCGCATGCTGGTCGAAAGGAATCGGTTGGTGATGTTCCAGTCTTCTGTAAGCTTGTAGTTGATTTCGCTGCCAATGTGGACTTTCGATATGTTTGATCGGGGGGTGTTGGGATCCCCCAAATTTTCGCTGGTGGGAATGGATGCGGGCCGATTGCCGATCGCGGGCAGACCGAAATCTGCGTCGTAATTCTTGTTGTAGTATTCGGTTTCAACGGTCCAGCTCAGACGATCGGTCGGGCGCCAGGTAACAGCGGGCGCCAACAATGTCTCTTGGTGCGAAACATAGGTTCGAAATGAATCGGCATCGTCATAGGACCCGGAGATACGATAAAGGAACTGGCCATCGGCGGTCACCTGACCGGTGCTGTCCCATTCCGTCCGCTTTAAATTGTAAGATCCAAAACTTTGACCAATCATGGAATGCGGATCTGCCTCCGGGCGCTTGGTTACGACATTGATCAGACCTCCCGGTTCGATCCTGCCGAACAATATCGAAGCCGGTCCTTTCAACACCTCGATCCGTTCAACATTCGCGGTGCCAAGATCGCTTTGGAAAGCATCATTTGCGGCGTTAACCAACAGGCCATCGCGATAGATGCGCGTATCTTTGAACCCGCGAATGTAATAGCCAGTTCCACTGCCTACGGTCGAAGCGGGGGCGACTCCCACAACATTTTCCAGGGCATCCTTGACCCGGGTAGCCGCCTGGTCCGAGAGCAGCGCCCGAGGCACGACGTCAACCGTTGCCGGTGTATCCAGCAGTGGGATATCCGTTTTCAGCGCGGTACTCGACCGGGTGACCGTGTAGCCTTGGTCCGCAGCCCCTTGTGTTTGCTCGGTGACGGACACGGTCGGCAGTGTTATCGGCGCCGTTTGGGCCTGCGCAACAGCACCCCAGAAAATGTTGAGAAGCAGGGCGTTACGAAAAGTCGCGGTCATGGTTTTTCCCCTTGATAGGCAATGGAAGATGAAGGTGAGACACCGGGCAAGGCGCGCCGGCGTCGCTGTTGGTTGAGCTGTGCCGCACGACGCTTGTGACGCCAGCGGAGAAAGCCGGTGACAAGAAGGAATGTCGGAGCAAGGCCAGACAGGAGGACGGTCAGCCGTCCTCCCAAGCCAAGTGCTTCGCCGCTATGCAGCGGAAATTGTAAATCTAATATCGTCTCCAATGGTCCGAAACGACCGACGTCTTGTTTCCCGAGGACGTCGCCAGACCAGGGATCAACAACGACAATATTCATCGGGAAATATAGATTTCCTTCATCCGGGTAGCGGCGGATCACTCGATAGGGTTCATCCGACCGCCCTGGTACGAAGATTTTCGTCAACTCTGTTCCCGGCAGCTCTCGTTCCGATATCGAGAGGATTTCGGGAATTTTGAGCGCTGTGCGACCTCCCGCCATTGAGACCGGCCTGGCTGTTGGAGTCCGGTAAGGATTGAAAGTGTCCGGTGCGAAGAGTTTTAGGCCGGCGATGACGGTATTCGGGAATACAAGGTAAATTCCGGTCAGTGACAGGACGAAAAGAACAATAACCGCATAGATCCCGGTAACCCGATGCAGGTCAAAAACGCGTCGCTGTGCCGCAGCGTTTCGCTTAATCACAAACGCCTGACGCCATTTCTCTGGCGGTGGCCACCACAGGGCCATTCCTGAGATGATGGAAATCAGCAAGCCGATACCGATGAAGCCGACCACCTTGCGGCCGACGGCGCCAAAGGTTAGCGTGAAATGCAGATCGTAGAGCCAGGTGGCGACGGTATCGCCCCAGAAACGGCTGGCCAGGATCCTACCTGTGAAGGGATCCACCGATACCATAAGCGGGGCATAGTAGGCGCCGGCTTTCTCGGCCGGCTTCGCATAGGTGAGTTGCATCGCCCCATGGCGGTCGCGCGGTAGGCTGAGTGTCCATCCGGCGGGACGTTCGGGGTTTGCGGTCCTGACTTTGGCGACGATCTCGTCGAACGGCAGCCACCGGTCGCCCGGACTCTCGATAACCAGGCATGGATTGAGCAGCTCATCGAGCTCCCAGAAAAAAACGATCATACTGCCGGTAAGACCGACAAGAGCGATGAGAGCCCCGCCGCCGAGACCAAGATACAGATGTATCCGCAGCCATACCCCGCGCGCCCGCTTCTTGCGCGGCGGCGTGCTGGCTCCGACGGCGGAGCCGAATGCAAGTTGGCTCATGCAACTCTCTCCGGACAAGGGCGGCTATCCGCCCGCGCCAGTAACGCAAGCCCCAATCAGGGACGGTTCATGTCGTCAGCAGAAGAGAGTAGGAGGGCCGCGGGCGTTGGGAGCATCCGCACGGAGTTTGCGCAGGGCTAAGATTGCAGTGATAGCGTAACCATGCCACCGCATGTCCCTAGGAACCGGAACTTTGAGGGACTGGCCGTCTATCAAAGACTGTAAAGCGCAGGAGCAGAATGGACAGTCGTGTTGATGGTCGGAATGATCGGAATTAGACGCCGGAATCTGGTGGTCGTGGTGGCCGCAATACGCCACCGATACCGGTGCGCCACCAAGTCCGCCCATTTCGGCGGACCGGAAAATGGCAAAGTTGAGCATGCAAATGGCGCATAGAGCCAAAATGCTTGCAAAACGGCGATGGAAAATATTGCGTCCCATGGACAGCAATCAAAGATTGGTGGGGCAATTATTGTCAATGATAAAACTGACACCTTAGATACCTTTGGCGGCTCAGGTCTTCCCCATGGGGGGACTGGGGGGGACTGGGTAGCGCGATAGCGCACTCTTATCCCAAACAACCGCAAGAGAATCGCATCCGGCCTGATGCTGCGCTCCCCTGGTGGATCGGCTGCTTTGTGATTCAAGCGGTCGGTAGCCGGACCGTCAGTTGACCTCCTGCGCCCGCAAGGGTGTCACCAGGATTGTATCGTACGATACATCGATACGGATTGGATGGCTTGGCTGGCTCCAGAATGGATCGTTTCTCAACACGGGCCAGCGCTTACGGACCCTACATCCGTTCTCTGCCGCCGCGTTCCGACTCGGCAAAGGCCTCAGGCCATGGCTCGATGTTCCGGACGAGCCGCGAGGCAAGTGCCGCCGCGCTCTGGATGTTGATGGTCTTGCTGGCCTTGCGGATGATGCGCGTGATGTCGTCCTCGGCGCGTTTCCGGATATGGTGGATGTCTCGGAAGAAGGCTTCCAGCCAACCCATGATCTCGCTGCGAGCAGGCTCGATTTTCCGCAGGACCTCATCGGCCTTCGCTCTGGATGTCGATTGCGAGAAAGCGATTACCGGTCCGCCAGCTCGATGGTCGATCCCGACGATGTCGCCGGAGCCAACCGCTCTCGACGCCGTATCCCAGGCGTCGAGAATGCCTCCCGCCCTTTCGCGATCATTGATCGCCGCGTCGGCCATCCGGCCGGCCATTTCCATTGCCGCCTTCTGATTGGCCTTCCACATCATCGTCTCGGTGTGTGTGGCATTCGTCTTCGCCTTGGGCTGCGGCATGGCAATCCCAAGCGGCGCAAGGGCAGCACCGATTCCGCCCGGCCCGCGTTGCAGGTTTTCCATGATGGCCTTGTTCCTGACCTTGCCGGAGCCCCCGAACAGGCCGTCGTAGTCCAGGCGGCGGCAGGGACGCTTGCCGAGCTCCGGCCGCTTGCGGTTGACAGCGATCTCGGTCTCCACCACAGGAACCACCCAGACGTGCAAATGCGGGCCGCCGACCTCCCCATCGTGCCGGTAAGCGGAGACCACCTTGCCGGGCAAGTTTTCCCTGGCCCAAGCCATGGCGGCGGCGGTGAACCGCTCGGCTCTCGCTATTCGTTCAGGGCCGACGCCGAAGTGCGAGTCGCCCGTCGTGAGGATCGCCTGATAGCACAGCACTGCGTTCTTGCGCGGTGGCTTGTCAAGGCTGGAGATCTCGGCCCGGACGGCTGCTGCGGGGTCCGTTGCCTCTGGTGTCAGACAGACGATCCCGCCACGGCCGGGTTCATCGTTGGCGACTGGCTGGACCCGCCGGTCATGCCGCGATAACCGATCCATGGCCTGTGTCGTCGTGATCTTCTGGATTCGCAGAACCGCCCTTGGGGGATGAGGATCGACCATCGGAGAACCTCCTTGTCGGGGGTGAAGGGGTGCTAGGCATCCCCTTCCGAACGGGGTTTCATGGTGCAGAGCGCCATAAACCCGAAGTGAGTTCGGAACCTTTTCTCGTTCCTTTCCTTGGTTCTGGTTTCTGCCTTGGTTGGATCAGTTCGGGGTAATCTTGGCCTCGACCCTTGGATCGGCGATCCGTCGGTGTGCATTCAGTCCCCAGGCACCTTCGGCCCCGGAAGCTGGGCCACCGAAGGGTCCGGGCTCCCGGCATTCCCGCCGCCTTTCTTCTTCATCGGCACCGACTTGATGATGGCTTCCGCCTTCTGGCGGATCAGCGGCGGCACCTTCGCCGTCACGTCTGGTCTCGTGAGATACATGGCCGCGTTGACGTGCCGGCCATTCTGGGCGAACAGCGCCTGCTGCGCGGCCTTGATCTTCAACTCATCGCTTCGCGCCTTCCTCCGCTTGGCCGCTTCCTCCGGTCCCAGCGGCTCGTTCCAGCCGGCCCTTTGCTCCATGGTCGCCTCCCTGCTCAGCCCGGCGAAATATGTTGCCGATCAGCAACGCGATTCCTGCTAAAACAGCCTGTCCCAGTGTCCCAGCCTCTAAAGGCTGGGACACTGGGACAGGCTGATCAGACTGAAATGGGGATCGTGTGGATGGGCAAGGATACCGGGATCTCGTGGGCGGGGGATGCAACCAGGAGCGGGGCATCCCTGAACTTTTGGATGGGTTGCACCAAATTAGGGACCCCTGGCGCTGGCGTCGATGCCAGCGGTTGCGCCCACTGCTACGCGGAAGCCTCTATGGAGCCGAAGTTCGGCAAAGAGCAGCGAATGTGGGGAGCGGCCGGGGTTCGAAAGATGGTGCAGGCTGGATGGACGGAACCGGAGAAATGGAACCGTGCCGCCGAGGCCGAAGGAAGACGCTATCGGGTGTTCGTCCATTCGGTTGCCGACACCTTCGACAACCATCACACCATCAAGACCAGGTGGCGGAAGGCTTTGTGGGATACCGTCGAAAAATTCGGTTCGATGGATGGGTGGTTGGATTTTCTGCTCCTCACTAAGCGACCCCACATGATCGACCACGAGAAATATGGGGTGCCGGCCAGTTGGAAGGGAGTATGGCCGGCGAACTGTTGGATCGGCGCGACCGTCGAGCATCAGGACGCCGTTTTCAGGATCAAGGAGCTCCTGGACCGTACCGAAGGCGCTCCGGTTCGGTTTCTGTCCTGCGAGCCGCTCTTGGGGCCATTGGACATCCGGGATCACCTAGGCCCGGACAAGATCAACTGGGTGATTGCGGCCGGGGAGAGCGGCAAGGGTGCAAGGCTCATGGAGCTAGACTGGGTGCGCGGGTTGCGCGATCAATGCCGCGATGCGGGAATCGCGTTTTTCTACAAACAGCCTGGAGATGCGCTGGAAAAAACCCTCGACCTCCGTCGTGATCTGCTGTTCCGCCACGATGACGATGACATCACCACGAAGCGGAAAGTTTGGCTTCTGGATGACAAGGTTCATTGGGAATGGCCGTCATTTGCGCCACCAAAACGTGGCCCGCGCCCCAAAAGTGATGCGGTGATGACTCCTGCTGAACGAAGCCGGCGCCACGATGTCCAAGAGAGAGGCAAAGGGTTGCCCGAGGTAATCCGCACTGAGGTTGCATGGACGGCCGTTGATGTGGTCGCCAAGTTCCAGAAGATCGCCGCCGATTGGAAAGATCCGGGCGTGACCGATCACATCCTCGATGTGCTGTCGGCCGAGATACGTTTTTGGCTGCGCTATCGCCGTGACTTGCCCAAGGCCCCGACCAAGGACGAGTTGAAGCCGCCACCAAAGACATAATGCGTTTCGGACTCGGAAACGTATTTATCGGTCTATTCCTGATCGACGGCCGCCTGTCCCAGTGTCCCAGCCCTTAGAGGCTGGGACACTGGGACAGGTTAGACCATCATGACGATCTGTCCGCCGATCTTCGCATGGATCGCCATGTTTTGGTGAGCAGTCACCGACGGGTGGGCTGCTCCGTTGCCGCAAACGATGGCCATTCCGGGCTTGCCCCATACCGCATTGCCGCAGGCCGGACAGGCGTACTTGACCTTGCTCGGCGGCGTACCGCTCCGCCCACCACCGGCACTCTGCCAGATGAAAGCCGGGCGCGGGGCGAGGAACAAGACTGCCGCCGCCTCGAACGCCCCGCCACCGATGGTGTAGTGGTTCATGCGCTGTCCGGTCGTCTTGCCACCTGGCTGTCCGGTGTCGGACGGCATGAGGCCGACGCGCTGCATCTCGGCTGACCATACCCGGTCGTGATAGGCTGGTCGGCAGGGTCGACCGGACACCCGGTGCTGCCAAAGATGGGCCATCTCATGCACGAGAGTGCCGAGGATTTCGAGGTCGCTCTGGCCCGTGAACCCGTCGGGATTTAGGGCGATCTCGTCCGTCGTCCCTCCGCCGGTTCGCGACACGAAGCCTCCACCCCGGAAGTACCCAAGCGTCTTCGCCTTGCGCTGGAAGGTGATCAGACACTGCGGAAGCGCCCCGCCCCAGAGGGCCATGTTGAAGTGATCGTATGCGGCCTGGATGGCCGCATACTGGGCAGCTGTCGTCTGGGCCATCAGGCGGCCTCCTGCTCCAGAATCCCGGCGTCGTCGGGATCAGTCTCGCTGTCCGCCGGCTGGTTAGGAGCGAGGCGGCCCGCCACGGCCAGTTCCTTCCGGGCGCGTCCAGCTTCGGTCTTGCTGATGCCGAGGAGTTCGGCCACCTTGCGGACGCTGTTGCCACCGAGGAACAGCGGCAACGCCTGATCGGCCAGCGTTACCGTCGGGCTGCTGGTCGTGGTCCATGTCGCGATGCCGTCGACGACATTGAGCGTGGCTTCGAAGTCCGCCGCCTCGTCCCCTGCCAAGCTTCGCGCCTTGTCGATCTGCACGACGAAACGGGCGCCCTGTCCGTTCTGATAGTTGGCCGGCCGCACCATCTTGACGGACGTGTCGAGGATGCGCTCACGCGCACTGGTCCCAGACTGGCTTCCCGCCTTGTTCAGGTGATGCACGATCAGCACCGACTTGCCCCGCCTCCTGAGGCGAAGAAGCCAGTTCTGAACCGGCAACCATGCGTCAGCTTCATTCTCGTGGCCATCGCGACAGAGGCATGAGAGGTTATCGACGATGACCAGTTCCGCCCATTCGACCGCATGATCGATGTCTCTCTGCCCCTCGGCGGTGCTCAGGTTGGGCATATCGTCGTGCTGCTCGCCCGAAGGCATGAACTGCAGGTTGGCTTCGTCGAGGGACGGAAATGCCGGGAGAATGGCGGCCATCCGTTTTTTTAGATCGATCGTTGCCATTTCGCCGTCCAGATAGAGGACCTTTCTCGGCTCCGGCGCTCTCCAGTTAAGGAAGGAACCGCCGGCAGCGACGGCGGCCGCAATGCCTAAGCTGACCCACGTCTTGCCGATCCCGCGCCAGGCCGCCAGCATCATGAGCCCCTGATCGGGAAGGATCGGCGACAACATGAACCTGCGCGGCCCGAGTTCCATTGCCGCAAGGGTTCTCGCGCCGAGGATCACCGGCTTGCCGGGCATCACCGGGAATACTGGCTTGGCCTTATGCGTTGCGGTTTCACCAACGCATTCTGTTCCTGCCGCGCAAGCGGCATCATATGCTGGGAGTGTAATCATGGTGTTGGTCTCCTGCCTGATCGACACCACCGGCGAGGCTGGAACCTCCGTCCGGGGTGGGGGGCCGGGGCTTTTGCCCCGGCCTTCTTCGTTGGATGTTGGGTTGGCTTAGTGCAGCCGGCCGGTCTTTGTTGGCCCCGCCGCCCCCTGGTTCATCGGCGAGGTGGCGGGATGGCCGAGGCTTCGCGGATTCTCGCTCGTCTCACCGGTGGTTGCGCTCTGAGTGGTATCAGTCATGTTCGGTGCCTTTCAGCCATGCCCGAGGCATGGCTTTGCCGTTGCGGCCTGACGGTGTTCAGGTCGTCCGTTCTCCAAAAAACGGAAATCCGTGCAAGTGGTGGCCGGGCCTAACGCCCGGCCGACCCGTCGGCTACAACGTCGTCTCGACCCAAAGGTGCATGCCGTCGTGCAGCGGGTCCAACGCCTCGCTGATGTCGCAGGCGAACTCTTTTTCTCCTACAACTCCGATCCCATAGACCCTTGCGCCATCACACAGGCAGTCTTCTTCATCCCACACTGCGTCTTCCAAGACGGGATCTTCGTCGAGATCGTTCCGGACGTTCTCGAGCGCCGCCTCGATGGTCACTGCCTCGACCTCGATCTCAACGGACTGCTGGACGTATCTTTCCAGCCGTATGCGGAACTTCATCATGAACCTCCCTGTTCGGCCGGCCGGCCAAAACGCATGGCGCGGCCAAATGCAGCACCGACGGGATTGCCGGTAGTGCACTCGCCAGATCGAGGTTCGGCTTAACTGGGGTCCGCCAGCCAGAGAGGCTACGGGTTCTACGCCAGCAACGAGGCATCGCTCATCACTGGTCGCAGTTTGCGCTTTGTCCGAGGCTCTCGCCAGAACTTTTTCGCAGGAATGATGACTTTTTGTTCTTGATTTTGGGTGTTCCGGAGGGCACCCTAGCGCGCCATAAATACGTTTCTGAGTCAGAAACGTATTTATGGACCCGCTCTTGCCGACGTCGGTCGCATGACCGTCTCGGATAACAGATCACGGAAACGTGGGTCAGGCACCACTCTATGGGGTGCCCTGAGGCTTATAAAGGTGCGACAGGTCCAATCCCTCATAGCCTAGCCGCTGAAACGCGGTGCTCCACGACTCGGGTGGCTTCGACGAGCCATAGCGGCCAGCCACTCCGCCGTCATCATGGCCCATGAAATAGTCCCGGACGCTGTCCTGCAGTTCGGCATTGCGAAGGGCGTCCGCGAAGCAGTGGCGGAATGAGTGGAAACTCGTCTTGCCGGTCTTGGTTCCGATCTCGTTCAGATACCGTGAGAACCACTTGCTGAACGGTGACGAAAAATAACCGTCCTTGCCCATGGTCCAAGCAGGAAACAGCCGGACGTGGCCACGGCGCTTGGCCTCGGCGACATGATCAAGGAAGCCCATGCTTTGAAGTTCCGGGTGGATTGGAACATAGCGGCGGCCGGCTGGGGTCTTCAACCGCTTCTGTTCGTTCGGATCATCGCTGGCCTTGGTGATGGCGAAATGAAGGATGCCGTGGATATCCTCGATGTCGGAAACTTGCATTTGGCCCAGTTCGTTGAGCCGACATCCTGTGAACAGTCCCAGCAAGGGGGTCCAGAACCGGTGCCCGCGTTCGTGGTGGTCGCCCTTGCGGGAAAGGCTACGGCTGCTGGCGCAGCCCTTATAGAGTGGTGAGCCGAACAGACTGTTCAGGTCTTGGATCTCGAACGGGTCGCGCTCATCCTTGGCCTGCCGCTTCGCCATCTCGGCCCGGATTCCCTCCGCCGGGTTGTCCGCTGTCAGCCTATTGATCGCCGCCCAGGCGAAGAAGCTCTTGACGTTCGACAGATACTTTTCGTTGATGGTTTTGGCGTCAAGGACGTCAAGCGGTTGGGACCGTGCCTTGTTCTTCTCGATAGCCTTGGCAACCGTCTCGACCTTCAACCGGTTGCGGAAATCCTTCGGCGTGATCAGCAGCGCGTTCTTGAACTTGACGACATCGGCGGCGGTAACGTCGGCCACCGACTTCGATCCGATGACCTCGGCGAAGGTGGCCAGCGATTTGCGGTAATCGGCCTTCGATTTTGCCGTAAGGTTCTTTTTCTCGGCAAGGAAGGCATCGACATGCGCAAGGCAGTCCAGCCGACTTTCCGGCCCCAAGTCGGTCCGTGGTCGGGTGGCGGGTGTCGCCGTCCAGACCGGAGGTGGTGAAGGCGGCGGTGATACCAGAGGATCGGTTGGCTGTCCGTAGAAGATACCGCGATCCCGTTCTGCGGCACGCCTGGACACTTCCAACAGGGCGCGAAGCAGACCGTGGCAAAGGTCGCGGTATTCGACGCCTTCTTCATCGATCTCGTCGCCCATATCGACGTCAACGAGGAAGTTGTCGGCGTAGATTCGGACGTCATCGATGTTGCAGCGCGCGAGGTTGTCGATGATCGTCTGCTCCTTGCTGGCGCGCTCCTTCATGCTGCGCGTCAACTCCTCGGCCATCTCCGGGACGATCTGGGAAAGGTGCCGCGCCCAGTTGTCCTCATTAAGCCAGTTCTCGTAGAAGCTTCGAACGATGTCGGCGATCATCTCCGGCGTCAGCATGTCGCCCCCCAGTCTTAAACGGTCGAACAGTCTCAGTGCGCCGCCCGAAGCGCGGACAGCACGACGACGGGCGACTTTGGGGTCGCTGGTGCCGAGGCTCTTCCGGATCTCTGAGCGGCCCAGCATCTTAACCAGATCGGTGGGAATGCGAACCCGAAAGTAGTAGCGCCCGTCTCGGCGCGTGCAATGGCTGTGGAGTGTCATTGTGGCCTCACGATGTGGAGCATCATGAGAGGCCCTAACCCATTGAAAAGTCTTTACAATGACTTACGGGCGGGTGGCGGAGGGGGTGGGATTCGAACCCACGGTACCCGCGAAGGTACAACGGTTTTCGAGACCGCCCCGATCGGCCACTCCGGCACCCCTCCGCATCGGCAAGGCGCGGACTTTAGACGAAGGCCGTGGCCGCCGCAACCGCTTTGACGCCGGTCGCGGGTGTGGTTGCCGACAATTCCATTTGACAGGCGGAGCGCCGCCGGTATATTTCGGCCTCTCGCGGCGGACCATGCGGTTCGCCGCCGTTTATTTCGTTTAAGTGGTAGAGAGTCATGTTCGCAGTCATCAAGACCGGCGGCAAGCAATACAAAGTTGCTGCCAACGACGTTATCCGCGTCGAGAAACTGCCTGGCGAGGCGGGCGACACCGTTACCCTCGATCAGGTTCTGATGGTCGGTGACAAGATCGGCGCGCCCATGGTGGCCGGCGCCAGTGTCACGGCGACGGTGCTGGAACAGACCCGTGCCGACAAGGTGATCATCTTCAAGAAGAAGCGGCGCCAGAACTACCGCCGCAAGAAGGGTCACCGCCAGCATCTGACGGTCCTGCGCATCACCGGCATCGCCGGCGCCTGATCCGCACGAGAGGAGTTTTTCGATGGCTCATAAAAAAGCAGGCGGCAGTTCCCGCAACGGTCGCGACTCCGCCGGTCAACGTCTCGGCGTCAAGAAGTTCGGCGGCGAAGCGGTCATTCCGGGCAATATCATTGTCCGGCAGCGCGGCACCAAATTCCATCCGGGTGCCAATGTCGGCATCGGCACTGACCACACCTTGTTCGCGCTCACTGTCGGGCGCGTGGTGTTTGCCAAGAAAGCCGCCGGCCGCACCTTTGTATCGGTCCAGTCGGAGGCCTGACGCCGGCCGTTCCCCGCCATGCCATCCGCTCGGAAACAGGGGAATGGTCCGCCATTCCCCTTTTTTCTTGGGTGTCCGCTGCCATGAAATTCCTCGACCAGGCCAAGATCTTTATCAAAAGCGGTGACGGCGGTGCAGGGGCCTGCAGCTTCCGGCGCGAAAAATTCATCGAATTCGGCGGCCCGGACGGCGGCGACGGCGGCCGCGGCGGCGATGTGCTGGTCCATTGCGTGGCCAATCTCAATACCCTGATCGACTACCGCTATCAGCAGCATTTCAAGGCCGAGACCGGTCACCATGGCCAGGGCCGCAACAAGACCGGCGGCAAGGGCGGGGACATCGTTCTCAAGGTGCCGGTGGGAACCCAGATCCTGACCGCCGATCGCGAGGAGGTGCTGGCTGATCTTACCGCCGCCGGCCAGCGCATCGTCCTGTTGAAGGGCGGCGACGGCGGCTTCGGCAATGCCCATTACAAATCCTCGACCAACCGGGCGCCCAGGCGCGCCGACGCCGGCTGGCCGGGTGAGGAGTTATGGGTCTGGCTGCGTCTCAAGCTGATTGCCGATTGCGGTCTGGTGGGTCTGCCCAATGCCGGCAAATCCACCTTCCTCGCCGCCTCGACGCGGGCCCGGCCGAAAATTGCCGACTATCCGTTCACCACCTTGCATCCCAATCTCGGGGTCGCCCTGGTGGGGGAACAGGAATTTGTCATCGCCGACATTCCCGGGCTGATCGAGGGTGCCCATGCCGGTGCCGGGCTGGGGGATCGTTTTCTCGGCCATGTCGAACGTTGCCGGGTGCTTTTGCATCTGGTCGACGGCACGCAGGAGGATGTCGCCGAGGCCTATCGGGTGGTGCGCGAGGAACTCCTGCAATACGGCGGTGGTCTTGATGCCAAGCCGGAACTGCTGGTTCTCAACAAATGCGACGCGCTGACCCCGGAAGCCATCGAAGCCGCCCTGGCCTCCCTGGCCGCAGCCAGCAACGGGGCCAAGGTCATGCCGATGTCGGGTGCCAGCGGCATCGGCGTCAGGGAGGTCTGTTTTGCCCTGTTGGCGGAGATCACCGCCAGCCGTGAAGCCGCCGGCGCCGGCCCGCTGGCGGCCAGCGCCGCCCTTGGGGCCGGCAAGACCGGCAGCTGGCGTCCGGCGCTTGGCGACGATGATGACGAAGATGACGATGACGACACCGATGAGCCCGAATGGGTGGCGGCCAACGGCGTCGACGACGACGACGAGGACGAGGACGACGAGGACGAGGAGGACGACGCGTGACCGGCGGCGGACTGGCCGGGGCGCGGCGCCTGGTCATCAAGATCGGTTCGTCCCTGCTGGTCGGCCGTGACGGCACCATCAACCGCCCCTGGCTGACGGCGCTGTCGGAAGACATCGCCGCCTGCCGCCGCCGCGGCATCAACATGATCGTCGTCACCTCGGGCGCCATCGCTCTCGGCCGGCGTCATCTGCAATTGCCCGATGGGCCGTTGCGGCTGGACGAAAAACAGGCGGCGGCGGCCAGCGGGCAGATCCGCCTCGCCCATGCCTATCAGGAGGCGCTGGCCGAGCACGGCATGTCGGTGGCGCAGGTGCTGCTGACCCTGGATGACTCGGATAACCGGCGGCGCTATCTCAATGCCCGCAACACCCTGGAGACGCTGCTCAAACTGGGAGCGGTGCCGGTGATCAACGAAAATGACACGGTAGCCACCCAGGAAATCCGTTTCGGTGACAACGACCGCCTGGCGGCCCGGGTGGCGCAGATGGTCGGTGCCGACGCGCTGGTGCTGTTTTCCGATATCGATGGGCTGTACACCGCCGACCCCCGGCGCGACGAAAACGCCCGCTTCATTCCCGAGGTGCGCGAACTGACGGCGGAAATCGAGGCGATGGCCGGCGATCCCGGCAGCGCCCTCGGCTCGGGCGGCATGGTGACCAAGTTGCAGGCCGCCCGCATCGCCCTTGCCGCCGGCTGCCGCATGGCCATCGCGCCGGGCAAGCCGCTGCATCCCCTGCGAGCCATCGAGGAGGGCGGGCGCTGCACCTGGTTCGAAGCCAGCCAGGAGCCGCTGACCGCCCGCAAGCAATGGATCGCCGGCGCCGTGCAGCCTCAGGGCAGGCTGGTCGCCGATGCCGGCGCCTGTCGGGCGTTGCTGCAGGGCCGCAGCCTGCTGCCGGCCGGCGTGGCGGCGGTCGACGGCGATTTCCAGAAAGGCGACGCGGTGATCGTCGTCAACGGCGACGGGCGTCCGGTGGCCCGCGGCCTGAGCGCCTACTCCTCCGATGACGCGAGGCGCATCATCGGCAGCAAAAGTGGCGATTTCGAAGGCCGGCTGGGGTATCGTGGTCCGGACGAGATGATCCACCGCGACGACCTGGTGATCGAGACATGAGCGATATCGAGCGGACCATGCGCGCTTTGGGCGATGCGGCGCGGGCTGCCCAAAGGGAGGTCGGGCGGGCCTCGACGGAGCAGAAGAACAAGGCTTTGACGGTGGCCGCGGCCCGTCTGCGCGAGCAGAGCGGGGTGATCGCCGCAGCCAATGACGTCGACATGGCGAAGGCCGAGGCCAAGGGACTGGCGGCATCGCTCAAGGACCGCCTGATGCTGGACGGCAAACGCATCGAGGCGATGGCCGCGGGGCTCGAGGACATCGCCCGGTTGGCCGATCCCATTGGCCAGGAACTGGCCCGCTGGACCCGGCCCAACGGCCTGGATATCGCCCGGGTGCGGGTGCCGCTGGGGGTCATCGGCATCATTTACGAAAGCCGCCCCAATGTCACCGCCGATGCCGGCGGCCTGTGCCTGAAGGCCGGCAACGCCGCCATCCTGCGTGGCGGCAGCGAAAGCTGGAACTCGTCGGGGGCGATCGTCGACTGTCTGCGCCATGGCCTCGTCGCCGCCGGTCTACCGGCGGCAGTCATCCAGATGGTGCCTGTGGCAGACCGGGCGGCGGTCGGCATTATGCTGGGGATGACCGAGCATATCGACGTCATCGTGCCGCGCGGCGGACGGTCGCTGATCGAACGGGTGATCGCCGAAAGCCGGATTCCGCTGTTCCAGCATCTCGAAGGAATCTGCCACACCTATGTCGACGGCGCCGCCGACCTGGAGATGGCGCGGCGCATCGTCATCAACGCCAAGCTGCGCCGCACCGGCATCTGCGGCGCCACCGAGACGCTGCTGGTGGACCGCCGGGTGGCGGTCAGCCATCTGCCGGTGCTGGTCGGCGACCTGCTGGCGGCGGGCTGCGAGGTGCGTGGCGACGAGGCCACCCAGGCCGTCGATCCGAGGGTGCGGCCGGTCTCCGAGGCCGACTGGCGAACCGAGTATCTGGACGCCATCATCGCGGTGAAGGTGGTCGACGGGGTCGGCGCGGCAATCGACCATATCGAGCGCTATGGCTCGCATCATACCGAGGCCATCGTCACCGCCGACGATGCCGCCGCGGCGGAGTTCTTCGCCGGTGTCGACAGCGCCATCCTGCTGCACAACGCCTCGACGCAGTTTGCCGACGGCGGCGAGTTCGGCATGGGCGCCGAAATCGGTATCTCCACCGGCAAGTTGCATGCCCGCGGGCCGGTCGGCGTCGAGCAACTGACCAGTTTCAAATATGTGGTCAGAGGCTCGGGTCAGACCCGCCCTTGAGCGGGCGTCCGCCGCCGACCCCCTGGGGCGACCGCCGGCGGCGCCGGGTAGGTCTGCTGGGCGGCTCGTTCAATCCCGCCCATGACGGTCACCGCCATATCAGCCTCGAGGCTCTGCGCCGCCTGGACCTGGATGAGGTGTGGTGGCTGGTCAGCCCGCAAAATCCCCTGAAAGCGGAGGCCGGCATGGCACCGTTTGCCGAACGGGCCGCCGGTGCCGCCCGCGTCGCCGGGCATCCCGCCATCCTGGTCAGCGGCATCGAGCGCCGGCTTGGAACCCGCTATACCGCCGA
>Ga0007882_10000553_pt1 | contig 21798 bp, 20 predicted proteins | sample CryBogCBH12Aug01_FD_71195 | JGI IMG/M metagenome (GOLD analysis project Ga0007882, IMG submission 71195) | Freshwater microbial communities from Crystal Bog, Wisconsin, USA - CBH12Aug09.1 | ecosystem: Environmental > Aquatic > Freshwater > Lake | place: Crystal Bog, Wisconsin, USA | collected... | reverse complement strand
CGATCATACCCAAGTGCTGGAAAACTCCGGGGCGCGGGCGGTGATCGTTTCCGGGCCCAGGCTGGCCAAGCCGCTGCTGCCCGCCGTGCTGGCTTCGGGCGGGGCCTCCCATGTTATCGGCATCGAGCCGCTGGGCATGGCCCAGGCGGGCGCGGTGGAATATCCGCAATGGGACGCGCTGCTGGCGGGCGATGCCGCCGCCGCCCGCGCCGCGGTGGATGCCCGCATCGCCAGCATCACCCGCGACGACATCGCCTGCCTGATCTACACCAGCGGCACCGGCGGCGCGCCGCGCGGGGTGATGCAGCACCATGGCGCGCTGCTGCGCAACATCGATGGCGCGGCGCGCGTGCTGGTCGAGGATTTCGCGGCGGATATCGATGGGGGCAGCGGGGAGGTGTTTCTCTCGTTCCTGCCGCTCTCCCATTCCTACGAGCACACCGCTGGCCAGTTCCTGCCCATCGGCATGGGTGCGCAGATCTATTACGCCGAGGGGCTCGACAAGCTTTCCGGCAATATTGAGGAGGTGGGCCCCACGATCATGGTGGTGGTGCCGCGCCTGTTCGAGGTGATGCGGGCGCGAATCATCGCCCAGGTGGAAAAGCAGGGCAGCCTCGCCAGCTTCCTGATGGGCCGCGCCATGGCGATCAGCCAGCACCGCCAGCGGGGCGAGCGCCACCTGCTCGACTGGCCGATGGATCGCCTGCTGGATCGCATCTTGCGCCCCAAAATCCGCGCGCGCTTTGGCGGCAGGATCAAGGCGATGGTCTCGGGCGGGGCACCGCTCAATCCCGAAGTGGGCGGGTTTTTCGAAGCGATGGGCCTCACCGTGCTGCAAGGCTATGGGCAAACCGAGAGCGGGCCGGTGGTCAGCGTTTCGCGCCCCAGCGCCGGGCTGAAGATAGATGCCGTTGGTCCACCAATGCGCGGGGTGCGGGTGCGCATCGCGCAGGATGGCGAGATCCTCGTGGCGGGCGAGCTGGTGATGAAGGGCTATTGGCGCGCCGAGGCGGAAACCGCGCGGGCCATCATTGATGGTTGGCTGCACACCGGCGATATCGGCCATTTCGACGAAGCCGGGCGCCTCGTCATCACCGACCGCAAGAAAGACATGATCGTCAACGACAAGGGCGATAATATCTCTCCGCAAAAGCTGGAGGGGATGCTGACTCTGCAGCCAGAAATCGCCCAGGCGATGGTGATCGGTGATCGGCGGCCCTATGTGGTGGGGCTGATCGTGCCCGACGCCGAATGGGCGCTACAGTGGAGCCGCGCGCAGGACGAGAAATTCGACCTCGCCGCGTTGCAAGACCTGCCCGCCTTCCGCAGCGCGATTCGCGCCGCCGTGGATCGGGTGAACGGCGACCTCTCGGTGATCGAGAAAATCCGCCAGTTCGCCTTCGCCGACGAACCCTTCACCATCGAGAGCGGGGAAATGACCCCCAGCCTCAAGATCCGCCGCCACAAGATCAGGGAGCGGTATGGGGCGCGGCTGGATGCGCTGTATAAGGGGTGAGTGACAGGGCTTGAAGGGGAAGGTGCGAGGGGGTTACCCCCTCGCGCTCCCAATACTGTCGGCGTCGCGCGTCAGTTCAGCCTTGGCGCAACGCCGCAGCGCCGCAGGCAATAAGGCCGCTACGCGGCAGGGAGTTTATACGCGAGGGCACCCTTTGCACGCCCTCTTGCCGGAAGACGTTCCGGGGGTTTGGGGGTGTAACACCCCCAAGACTTCCCTTTTCCTACTTACCCCTTGCCCATCCGGCCCATAGAATCACCCTCCCAGCCCCAGCCGCTCTTTCGCCAGCGCGGCCAGCTTGAACTTCTGCGGGCGGCCAGTGGCGGTGAGGGGGATGTCTTCGGCCCGCAGCAGCAGCACGTGCTTGGGCACCTTGAAGCGCGCGAGATTGGCGGCGCAATGGGCGATCAGCGCTGGCGGATCGATCACGGCCCCATCCTGTGGCACCACGCAGAGGCAGCCCACCTCGCCCATTTTCGCATCGGGCACGCCCACGGCCAGCACTTGGCCCACGCCGGGATAGCGGGCCAGCAGATCCTCGATCTCGCGCGGCATTACGGTTTCGCCGCCGCAGCGGTAGGTTTCCTTGGTGCGGCCGGTCAGCTTGAGATAGCCGCCATCCAGCCGCCGCCCGACATCGCCGGTGCGAAACCAGCCGTCGGCGGTGAAGGCTTCGGCGGTTTCCTCGGGCTTGCGGTAGTAGCCCTTGGTGATGACCGGGCCGCGCAGCTGCAATTCGCCGTCGGTATCGGGGGGCAGCAATGCGCCGGTTTCGGGATCGACCACGCGGAAATCGGCCACCAGCCCGCCTAGCGCCGCATCGCCCGCCGCGCCCGCCAGTTTCAGCCGGCCATTGGTGGTCAGCAGCCGCTCCTTGGGGTCTTCGCTAAGGGTGCAGCTGATCGAGGCGGTGGTTTCGGTCATGCCATAGGCGGTGTTGACCTCGCGCGCGCCGAGCACGGTATAGAGGTCGTCCCACACGGAAAGCGGGCAGACCCCGCCGCTGTTGAAAATAGTGTGCAGCGAGGGGGCGGAGAAGCCGCGCTTGCGGGCCGCCTCGATCAGCGCCTGCGCCATCAGCGGCACGCAGACGATGTCGTTGGCCCCGAGTTTTTCCGCCGCGTCGAGCATTTCGAGTGGGTTGAACAGCGCGTGGGGGATGATCGCCCCGCCCACGAACAGCGCCGCCACGAAGCACTCCACATAGGCGAAGACGTGATACATCGGCAGCGCGAACTGGATGCGGCGGCCATCCTCGAAGGCGCGGGTGAAGGCCGAGGAATAGGCCGAGCGCAGCACCATGTCGTGGGTCAGCATCACGCCCTTGGGGTGCCCGGTGGTGCCCGAGGTGTAGACGATATCGCACAGATCATCGGGGCCGATCGCGGCCTCGCGCCGGGCCAGTTCGGCGTCGCTTTCGGGGGTGGCGTGGCTGGCCAGTTGGGCGAGCGGGATGAAGCCGTGCGCCGAGTCGCCGTCGGAGATTTCGTCACTTTCGCGCACAATGATTCGGCGCAGCGCGGGCAGCCGCTCGGCCAGGGCCGCGAGATCTTCGGTATAGTCGCGCCCTCGGAAGCTATCCATACAGATCAGCGCGCGGCTGTCGGACTGGCCCAGCACATAGGCCATTTCCGCGCGCAGCAGGGCGTAGTTTATCGGCACCGCCACGCAGCCCGCCCGCGCGATCGCCAGCTTTACGAGGGCGAATTCGGGCAGATTGGCCATCACCAGCGCGATAGGATCGCCCGGCGCGAGGCCCAGCGCGATCAGGCCCGAGGCCATCGCCCGGCTGATTTGCGCCGCTTCGCGATAGCTTGCAGAAAAGCCGGGAGCGAGTATCATGGGCCGGTCTGGAAAGGCGGCGGCGGCCCGCTCCTGCAGCTGATGCAGCGTGAGGCGTGGCCAGGCCGGAAGACTGTCGGCCAGCTTTTTGCGCCTTTCAGACGGACAGTCCAATTCCATGCCTCTCTATCGTTGACCAAGCCCTCGATTCGTTTTAACGAACGTTTGTTTTATGGCAAGCGCTCCGCGGATTGTAACGCGGGGCCGGCGGATAAGGGTGCGGATAATGGACTTCAGCTTCACCGAAGAGCAGCAGATGTGGCGCGATGTGGTCAATGGCTTCATGGATCGCGAATTTGGCCGCGAGCAGACGCTGAAGCACGACCAGAACCGCGAATTTCCCGAAGAGCTCTATCGCAAGATGGCCAAGGAAGGCTGGCTGGGGCTGCTGATTCCCGAGGAGCAGGGCGGGCTTGGCATGGACAAGGATCCGGTCATGTTCGCGATCTTCTGCGAGGCGATCGGCAAGTTCAGCCTCGATACCGCCGCCTGCATCATGACCTCGATGTTCACCGCCGGCAATATCGCGCGCCACGGCACGCCCGAGCAGCAGGAGCGCTATCTGACGCCGTTCCTCGCCGGGGATGCCAAATTCTCGATCTCGATCAGCGAGCCGCATTCCGGATCGGACGCAGCCAGCGCCCGCTCCACGGCGACGCTTGAGGGCGACGAATGGGTGGTCAAGGGTAGCAAGGTATGGTGCTCGGGCGCCCATCACCCCAACACCTGCATCGCCATGATGCTGCGTACCGGCACAGGGCGCTATGATTTCAGCGTGCTGCTGATCCCCAACGACACGCCGGGCCTCGAAATCCAGAAGATGGACACGCTGGTGCGCCGCAGCCTCGGCACCACCTCGCTGTTCATGGATGATCTGCGCCTGCCCAAGGATGCGCTGCTGGGCGAAGTGGGCAAGGGCTGGAAATATATCGGCGAGCATCTCGATTTCGAGCGTCTGTCGATTGCCGCCTCGCAGATCGGCAATGCGCGCACCGCGCTGGCAGACACGGTGGCCTATCTCAGCGAGCGTGAGGCCTTCGGCAAGAAGCTGGCGCAGTTCCAGGTTCTCAAGCACCGCATGGCGGAAGACCAGGCGCGGCTCTCGGCGGCAAATTATCTGGTCTACGCCGCCGCCACCACGATGGCGCGCGGCGAACCCGCCTCGGCGCTGGTGGCGCAGGCCAAGCTGATCTCCTCGCAAACCGCCTTCGACATCGCTACCAACGGCATGCAGGCGCTGGGTGGCTATGCGCAATTGCCCGAGTATCACATGGAGCGCTATTTCCGCGAGGCCAAGCACGGCATGGTGGGCGGCGGCACCAACGAAATCTTGCGGAGCATCATCGCCAAATCTATGGGGCTTTGACCCAGAGGTGATCCTGGGTTTCTGACCCGGGATCCTCTGGCTCACGCCCACGGAGTAGCTAACAAAATGGCACTTGCGCCGAGAAACGAGACCGAGAGCGGGCCACGCGCCGCGATCACCCATGTCTCCATCCAGCTTTTCGGCAAGCAAGGCTATACCGGCACCTCCATGCGCGACATCGCCAATGCGGTGGGATTGCTGCCGGGCAGCCTTTACGCCCATATCGCCAGCAAAGAGGCGCTGCTGCTGGGGATTGTGGCCGATGGCATCGGGCGGTTTATCGCCGCGGTAGAGCCTTTCGTCGATTCTTCGGGCACTCCGGTGGAGCGGCTGCGCAAGATGATCGGCGCCCATCTGGAAGTGGTGGCCGATAATCCCGAGCGTTCGCAGGTGGTGTTTCACCAGTGGCGCTTCCTCGGCAACGATAACCTTCCCGAGGCGATCGAGCGGCGGCGGCACTATGAGGCGCTGTTTATCAGCGCCATCGAAGCGGGCGTGGCGGCGGGCGAATTCAAGCCCAATCTCAATCGCCGTATTGTCGTGCTGACTATCCTTGGCGCGCTGAACTGGTCGGCGGAGTGGTTTTCGCCCGATGGCAAGTTAAGCGCGGCGCAGGTCGGTGAATTAATGGCCGATTCGCTGCTGACGGGGATTTTGGCCTAGCACTTTGTGGCTGGGCGGTTTGTGGTAAGGCGGCGCTTGACTCATATCTGAGTGCTGCTTAGTTAAAACAAATGATTGTTTGGAAGAGGTAGGATGAGCAGGGCATTTGTCGATCCCGAGCCAAAATGGTTCGAAGATTTCCAACTTGGCGATACCATGACCACCCGTGGTCGCACGGTCGATATCGGCGATATCACGGTTTTTGCCGGGCTGACCGGCGATCATTATCAGCTTCACACCGACGCGGCCTTCATGGAGAAGAACCGCTTCGGCCAGCGCATCGCGCATGGCCCGCTCACCTTCACGTTGGCGGTGGGTCTGGTCGGTCTCTCGGGCTTTTATGGCGATTCCATCGCCGCCCTGATCGAGATCACCAGCCTCAAGGCGATGAAGCCGGTGTTTCCGGGCGACACGATTCACGTGGTTGCCACGATCGCTGTCCATGATGCCAGCGGCCCGAAATACGGCACGCTCGGCGTGAATTATTCCGTTCGCAATCAAGCAGGCGAGGAAGTGCTGAGCTTCCTTCAGACGATGCTGGCCAAGCGCAAGCAGGGAGACAAGTAATATGTCCGAGAAATGGCAACTTCATGTCGCGCCGGGGGCGGCGAATGACCCGGTGTTTATCGGTGTGGGCGAAATCCCGACCGGCAAGTTCCCCGAGCGTGGTTTCATCCAGCAGCTGAGCAAGGTGGCGCTGCTGGCGATCAAGGACGCGGGCATGGTTCCGCGCGATATCGACACCATCCTGCTCATCCCATGCCTGCATGGCGCCGCCGATCAGGCCGATCTGGTGTTCTCGCGCATGGTCGAGGAGCTGGGCATCCATGGTTCGTGCAAGTCGAGCTACATGGTTCACTCGGGCGGCTCGACCAGCGACAACGCCACGCGCGCTGCGCATGGCCTGATCGCCACCGGCCACGCGCATAACGTGCTGGTGCTGCAGAGCGAGCGTTGGGGTTCGGCTGATCTCAGCGAGATGATCACCATGCTCTCGAAGAACGGCATTCCCGGCGAGTGGGAGCTGCCGACCGGCATCCAGTTCAACGCCATTGGCGCGATGATCACCCGCCGCTATATGCACGCCTCGGGCAGCACGCCTGCCGAGATGGCTTCGGTCTGCGTCACGCTGCGCAACTGGGCCAATCTCAACGAGAACGCCATGTATTACACCAAGCCGCTGACGGTGGAGCAGATCCTCGCCTCGCGCATGGTGGCCGATCCGCTGCACGCTTACGAGTGCCCGCCGATGGCCGATGGCGCCTGCGCCTTCGTGATGACCAGCACCGCTAATGCCAAGAAGCGCGGCATCACCAATGCCGTGCGCGTGGCTGGCACCGGCGGCTGCGTCAGCCACTACTGCCTCAGCCAGGAGGCCGATCAGGCCGTGCTGGGCTGGCCGGTGGCTGCCGAGCGCGCCTGGGAGCAATCGGGCTGGGGCCCGCAGGATGCCAATTTCGCTGAAATCTACGACAGCTATGCCGCCGTCACCACCATCGCGATCGAAGGCCTTGGCATCTGCGCCAAGGGCGAGGGCGCGCGCTGGTTCGCCGAAGGCCATGGCAATCCGGGCGGCAAGCTGCCGATGAACACCAATGGCGGCCTGCTTTCGGCGGGCCACACCGGTGTGGGCGGCGGCACGGCGCTGCTGGTCGAGGGTATTCGCCAGCTGCTGCATCGCGCGCCAGACAAACGTCAGATCGAAAATTGTCAGCGCGCAATTATCGGCGGCTCGGGCGGGAGCTATATGGACGCCCAGGTGCTGTTGCTTGAACGTACGAAGTTGGGAGCCTGATCCATGACTACTCCAACCATTGTCAGCGATTTTCGCGCCGGTCTCGCCTCGGGCGAGCTGCTGATCCAGAACTGCAACGATTGCGGCAAGCCCAATATGTGGCCGCGCTATGCCTGTCCGCACTGCCAGTCGGAAAATCTCGGCTGGGTGAAGTCGGCGGGCGTGGGCACGCTGCACAGCTTCTGCGTGCTGCGTCAGGGCGCGCCCGAGGGTTTCGAGGACGATCTGCCCTATGCCATCGGCGTGGTGAAGCTCGATGAGGGCGTTCAGCTCGGCGTCCGCCTCGTGCCGAACGCGCCGGGTGACTGGTCGCAATATAATTGCGACGATCGCGTCGAGTTCGTGGGCAAGGAGCCCGGACGCGAGTGCGCCACCTTCACGCGTAAGGCAGGATAAGCCTCATGAACACCTTTGTCTTCCTTGAGAAAGCGGCGCGCCAGCGTCCCGATGGCCTCGCTCTGGTGCAGGGCGACGAGAGCATCACCTATCGTGAATTTCACGAGACGGCGCTGGCTATCGGCGGCAACCTCCTCGCGCTCGGCCTGCAGCCGGGCGACCGGGTGGCGTTTTGCCTCGCCAATTCGCCGCGGATCATGGAAGTCATCTATGGGTGTTTTGCGGCTGGCTTGATCGTGGTTCCGGTCAATGCCCGCCTGCACGCCCGCGAGATTGCCTATATCGTGGGCAATAGCGGCGCGAAGGTGCTGATCCACGGCCCGGAATATCAGGCCGGTATCGCCGCCAACGCCGCTCTGTTCGAGGGCGTGAAGCGCTTCTGCACCGAGGCGGCCGAGGGCGCGGCGCTGCTTTCCGCGCTGAGCAATCCCGCGCATGCGCTGAAGGCTGGCGTAGAGGCCAAGCCGGAAGATCTGTGCTGGCTGTTCTACACCTCGGGCACCACCGGCAAGCCCAAGGGCGCGATGTGGAACCATCGCATGGTGCGTTGCGTCATCATGAACTATCTCGCCGATCTGCATAATATCCAGCCGGGCGAGGTGGTGCTGCATTGCGCGCCGATGTCGCATGGCAGCGGGATCGTGGCGCTGCCCACCATCGCGCGCGCGGGTGTGAATGCCATCATGGATAGCGCCAGCTTCGATATCGATGCCCTGCTCTCCACGGTGGAGCGGCTGAAGGTGACGCATATCGCCTTCATGGCGCCTACCCAGATCGTCAAGCTGCTGGAAGACTACGTGCCCGGCAAATACGACATCTCCAGCCTCAAGGCGATCTGCTATGGCGGCGCGCCGATCTATGTCGATCAGCTGCGGCAGGCGATTGAAACCTTCGGCTCGATCTTCGTGCAACTCTATGGTCAGGGCGAGAGCCCGATCACCATCACCGGCATGAGCGGCGCGCTCCATGCCGAGCTGCTCGCCGCTGGCGATTCGCGCATTGGCTCGGCGGGGCAAATCCGCACCGATGTCGAGGCGCATTGCGTCGATCAGGACGACAACCCGCTGCCCCCCGGCGAGGCTGGCGAAGTGGTGGCGCGCGGCGATGTGGTGATGCCCGGCTATTGGAACAACCCCGAGGCCTCGGCCGAAGCCCTGCGTAACGGCTGGCTGCACACCGGCGACATCGGCTATTTCGATGATCGCGGCTTCCTGTTTCTGCTCGATCGCGCCAAGGATATGGTGATCTCGGGCGGCAACAACGTCTATCCGCGCGAAGTGGAGGAGGTGATCATCCTCCATCCCAAGATCGCCAATTGCGTCGTTTTCGGCATTCCCGATGAATATTGGGGCGAGGCGGTGCACGCGGTGGTAGTGGCCAAGGCGGGCGAGACCATCTCGGCCAAGGAAGTGATCGACTTCTGCGGCGAGCACATGGCCGGTTACAAAAAGCCCAAGGCTGTGGATTTTGTCGATGAGCTGCCGGTCAGCGGCTATGGCAAGATCCTGCGCCGCGAGGTTCGCGATAAATATTGGGAAGGCCACACCAGCCGTATCGGCGGTGGCTCGGGCGCAAGGAACGCGAGTTCATGAGAAAAGTAGCAATCGCCGGCGTCGGCACCAGCCAGTTTGGCAAGCAGATCGGCCGGGGGCTTCGCAGCCTGTCGCTTGACGCGGTTGAGGGTGCGTTTCGGTCCTCCGGCGGCCTTGGCTATGGCGATGTCGAGCGGGTCTATCTCGGCAATGCCATCGCGGGCGCCGTGGTGCAGCAGGATATGATCAAGGCGCAGGTGGTTTTCCGCAATCACCCGCTCGGCCATCTGCCGATGATCAATGTGGAAAATGCCTGCGCTTCGGGCGGCTCGGCGTTTCTGCTGGCGGTTGAGGCGGTGGCCAGCGGTTGCGCCGATGTGGTGCTGGCGGTGGGCGTCGAGCAGATGAACCATGTTGATCGCACCCGTGCCTTCAACGCGCTGCGCGGCTCAACCGACATCGACGACATCGGCGAGGTTGAGCCCGGCTCGGAGAGCGCCAACTCGATCCTGATGGATTTCTACGCCGGCGTGGCGCAGAATTATCTCGATAAATATGGCGCCAGCGCCGAGGATTTCGGGCTGGTGGCGGTGAAGAACCGCGATCACGCGCTGCACAACCCCAACGCCCATATGCGCAAGCCCCAGACCCTCGAAGAGGTGATGTCCGCGCGCACGATCGTTTCACCGCTTACATTGCCGATGTGCTCGCCGGTTACCGATGGTGCCGCCGCCATTCTGGTGTGCTCGCTGGATAGAGCGAAGACCCTCGATGCGCCGACCATTCTGGTGCGTGCCGTGCAGAACGCCTCGGGCGCGGGCGGGCATCCGGTGGAAGACGCGGCGGGCAAGGCTTTCGAATGGGCCGGGCTTTCCGCCACGGATTGCAATGTGTTCGAACTGCACGATGCGGCGGCCCCGGCCGAGCTGATGCAATACCACGAAATCGGCCTCTGCGCCGAGGGCGAGAACAGCAAGCTCCTGCGCGAGGGCGCTACCAAGCTGGGCGGGCGCTATCCGGTGAACACCGGCGGCGGCTTGCTCAGCCGTGGTCACCCGCTGGGGGCCACGGGTTGCGCGCAGCTCTATGAGCTGGTGACGCAGCTGCGGGGTGAAGCCGGACCACGGCAGGTCGAGGGCGCGCGTCTCGCCATGGCCCTCAACGGCGGTGGCTGGCTCGACGACTCCTATGCTCTGGCGATCGCCACCATCCTTGAACGCCTCTGATCGGGGAACACCCATGACCTACGACACCATTATCCTTGAGCGCCCCGCTGATGGCGTGGCCCTGCTCACGCTGAACCGCCCCGATCGCGGCAATGGCGTGGTGCCCGAGCTGGTGGCCGATCTGCTGCACGCCTTTAACACGCTTGAAGCCGATTTCTCGGTACGGGTGCTGGTGATTACTGGCGCGGGCAAGCAGTTCTGCGCTGGTGCGGATCTGGTCGAGTTCAAGCGCTATCTCGCCGAGGAGCACGCCCGCACTGGCGAGCCTTATAACGCGCGCGTGCTGTTCCCCGTCACGCAGAAGCTCGCCACCAGCCGCCTGCCGGTGATCGCGGCGATCAACGGCGGGGCCACCGCTGGCGGTCTCGATTTTGCCCTCGCCTGCGACATTCGCATTGCCTCCACGGCGGCGAAGCTGGGTGAAACCTACATCAAGCTCGGCCTCAACCCCGGCAATGGCGGCAGCTATTTCCTGCCGCGCCTGGTGGGCAGTGGCATGGCCGCCGAACTGGCGCTGACCGGCGACATCATTGATGCCCACCGCGCGCTGGAAATCGGCATGGTCAACCGCGTGGTAGAGCCGGACGCGCTGATCCCCGAGGCCGTGGCGCTTGCCGCGCGCATCGCCGAGCGGCCGCGTCTCGCCATCGAGGCCACCAAATACCAGATGCGCCAGAGCTGGCACATGGATCTGCAAAGCGCCATGAACCTGAGCTTCTGGGGCGTGGCCACCATGACCTATGGCGATGATCTGCGCGAAGGGGTTAATGCCGCTCTCGAAAAGCGCAAGCCGGTGTATAATCGCGACGACGCCTGATCGCGCCACGCTTCGCCCGGATTGGGGCGGACCAGTAAGGAAGCGCGCATGGCATCCGTTCGTTTGAGCTTTACACCCGAGGCAGGGCTGCTCGCGAGCGAGCTGCCGTTGCGGATGATCCGCGCGTCGGGCGTGGTCGATCCCGAGCCGTTTCGGCGCCGCTCGGTGGAAGGGCCTCTGCTTTCCGAGCCCTTTTCTCCCTCGGCGGGGTTTCGCGCGCTGCATTTGCGGCCCGGCCAGCAGGCGGATCTGTTCGATGCGCCCAAGTCTTCCTTAAGCGGCAGCCACTTGCTGAGCTTCGTGGTTTCCGGGGTGCTGGAGATCGCGCTATCCGCCGGCGAGCCGCTGCATTTGCTGCCCGGCGATCTGTTTCTGGTGGAGGCGGAGGCTGCGCCGCACATCGCCGCCAGCCCGCAAGGCGATTTCCGCCTGCTGCAACTGCCGGTGGAGCCCGATTGGCCCGGTGAGCGCGCGCGGGCCGTGCCCGATGTGCTGCGCGGATCGCGCCCCGGCGACACCTGCAATTTCAAGCGGATGGTGAAGGGTGCCGACGAGCGCTCCACCTTTCACCCATTCAACAATCTGTTTGGCCCAGCTGGCGCGTGGAGCAAGCTGACCCCGCTGATCGGCTTCCGCTTCATCGGCATGGCCGAGGACACCTTCATCGATTGGCACCCCGAGATCGTCAATAATCTCGTGATCGTGCTATCGGGCGGGCTGGAGCTGGAAGTGGGCGGTGGCGGCGGTTCTGTCGAGGTGTTTTACCCCGGCGATGTCTGCCTGGCGCAGGATCGCACCGGCGAGGGCCATATTGACCGGATGCACGGCTATGTGCAGGTGGCGGTGCTGATTGTTGAAGATGACGATCTGTGGCCGCTTAGCGCCGAATAAGGCGCTGGGGCATCACTGATCGAGGAGTTGTAGCGACTCAAACATCTTGCGGGCCTGTGGCGAGATGGTTTGCGCCACGCGCTTCTCGATATTGACCTGCGCCATGACGCTATTGGAGAGCGCCGCGCAGCGCCCATCCTGAAACAGCCCCTGCCGCACCGCAAACGAACTGTTACCCACCCGCTCTATCGCGGTGGCGATGGTGACATGGCCCGGATAATGCAGCTCGCCGAGGAACTCGATCGTGGTGCTGACAATCACAAAGAAGCAGCCTGGGTCGAGCAATTCGGTGCGCTCGAACAGAATTTCCGCGCGCCCGGCTTCCAGAAAAAAGCCGAAAGCGACATTGTTGACATGGCCCTGACGATCCGTGTCGCTCAGCCGCACCTTTTCGGAAACGACAGCGGGATAGGAATCAGCTTTTTTATAGTCGACCATAATCAGTACTCAATGCGATCCGCCAACCACCCAGCATCCGGCTGAACGCTGAGCCCCGTCGCTATTTCAATCAGGAATCGGAGGATGCGTCAGCGCAAGGCCGCGCTCCGGTATCCGCGGCGCAGCAGGCTTACCGGGCGAGACCGGAGATGCCTGCTGCGCCATGCGGCAAGATCACTCCTCGACGACGGTGATCGCCTTTTCGGGGCAGCTCTTCAGGCCGAGGGTAGCGTTCTTTTCCTCGCCGGCGGGCACTTCGATTACCTGCCCACGATCAGCGTTGTAGCCGTCCTCATCGCTGAGCGTATACACATTGGGCGCATATTTGGCGCAGCGGCCATGCCCGGTGCACTTCACCTCGTCGATATGAACTTTCATTGGGCCTTCTCCATTATGTTTGTTGTGACAGGTCAGGCCTTCAGGCTTGCCAGCAGATCGATTGCGGCCAGCGCCTCAAGGCTCAGACCGAGGCTCAACCCTTCGTCCATCACACGCTTGTAACGCTGTGTGAGGGCGACCCGCGCATAACGCAGCGCGAGGTCGGTTTTGCCTGCGAAGATTTTCGCGATTTCCAGCGCCCGGTCAAGCTCCTTGCCCTTGGGCAGAACCTCGCCGACGACGCCATACTCGAGTGCCTGGGCCGCGTCGATCTCCTGATTCATCAGCAGAAAATACCGCCCGCGGTTGGGCCCGAGCACATGCGTCCACACCACATGCGCGCCATCGCCCGGCACGATGCCGCCGCCAAAGTGCGGCGCATCCTGAAACAGCGCCGTATCCGAAGCGATCACGATATCCGACATCACCGGAATTTCCGGGTGAATCCGGGCAGGGCCGTTGATCGCGCTGATCACGGGCACCTCGATGGCCAGCAAATTGTTGAGCAATTTGCGGCCATCGTAGAAGGTGTGATCCCAGTCGGCAGGGGTGTTGAGGGTGAAGCTGGCGAAGTCGATTTCCTCGCACCACACATCGCCGGTGCCGGTGAGCACCACAACGCGATTGCCACGGTCCGCGCCGATATCGGCGAAGGCGTAGCCCAGTTCCTCGTGGCTTTCCTCGCTCCACACGAAGTGGCCGCCCTTGGTATGAAAGCGGACGAGCAGGACGCCATCGGCGTCGCGCTCCATGGCGATGTTGTGATAGCGGTCCTTATAGTCCGCGAATTTCGGTGCCAGCCTGCTCATGCGCTTACCAGCTCAGGTGCAGAGTGCGCATCGAGCGCAGATAGCCGGTGACATAAGTGGGCGCTGTGCCCTCCTTCACCTTGAAATGCGGGATACGCTTGAGCCATTCCTCCAGCGTCGCGGTCAGCTCTACACGGGCGAGGTTGGAGCCGATGCAGCGGTGCGGGCCAACGCCGAAAGTGGAGTGCGGAATGCCCTCGCGGCGCAGGTCGATCTTCTCCGGCTCTTCCATGTGGCGCGGATCGCGCGAGGCGCAGGCATAGGTGAGGATGACGAACTCGCCTTCCTTGATCGTCGTGCCCGACACTTCGACATCGCGCGTGGCGGTGCGGCCCAGACCCACCACCGGCGGGTAGAAGCGGGCGTATTCCTCGATGGCGTTCTCGACCAGCGTGGGATCGTCGAGCAGCAGCTGGCGCTGATCGGGATGCGTGGCGAGATGGTGGATCGCCGAGCCCATCACGAAGGTGGTGGTGGCGATGCCGCCGAAGGTGAGGTCGACGAGGATGCTGACCTTGTGCTCCCAGGGGGATTCGGTGCCATCGTCGTAGGTCACGCCGGCGAGGATGGTGTCGATCAGATCCCCGCGCGATGGCTGGGTCGAGCGCCACTTGAGATGCTCGTCGAGATAGTTGAACACCTGCGCGAAATAGCGCGCGCGCTCGTTAAGGTCGGCGTTGAAGGTGCCTTCCTCGACGCCATTGACCAGCATGGGCAGATCGTCGATCGGCAGGCCCAGCACGTTCTTGAAGAACGCCCAACCCGGCAGCAAGGCACCGATTTCGCTGATGAATTCGCATTCGCCGCGATCAATGAACCGGTCCATCAGCTCGTTCACATCGTCGCGCACGGCCTGCTCGTAGGTGGCGACGGTCTTCGGGCTGAGGTGCGGATTGAGCTTGTGGCGCCAGCGGGTGTGGATTGGCGGATCGCTCTCTTCGGGCATCAGATAAGGCAGGCCCTCGGGGCGGTTGGGCATATAGCCCTTGGCGCTGGAGAAGGTCTTCCAATCCTGCGCGGCGGCGCGAACGTCGTCCTGCGTGTTGATCAGATAATAGCCGCGGCCCACGGTGGAATGAACCACCGGGCACTTGCGCACCATGAAGTTCAGCGTTTCGTCGAAGCGGTCGTTGAACACGGGGGCGTCGAGATCGAAATCATTGATCAAATCGCGGCCAAAGCGCTCGATCAGAGCGGCTGGCGTGGTTTCGGGATCTATCGGCACGGTGGACGATCCGTCACTCATGGTTGGTATTCCTTCTCCCGGGTGCAGGCCTATTGATGGGTGCACGCCTAAACAATCATTTGTTTTTGCCAGAACCGCATTACACGGTCAAGACCTTGCATACTCGCGAAGCACTCGGGTCCGCGCGACTCGCTCCGACGGGTTCAGTGGTTGTGCCGCCTTGCGTCCGCTGAGTAAATGCAGATCGGCCAAGCCGATACATTTGTCGCGCTGAGTGGAAGGTCGCATGAAAATCCCGGCAGGGGCATAAGGCCGCCTGCCGGGATTTTGTGACCCGTATCTATCGGGATAAAGCGATCAAAGGGCGGTCATGCCGCCGTCGATCACGTGCTCCATGCCGGTGATGAACGAGGATTCGTCCGAGGCGAGGAACAGCGCGAGGTTGGCAACTTCGCTGGTCTCGGCCATGCGGCCCAGCGGGATCTGCGCCAGCGCCTCGCCGCCCTCTTCGTCGGTGGCGGCCACCATCATCGGGGTCTTGATATAGCCCGGATGGATCGAGTTCACGCGGATGTTGTTCTTGCCATATTCCACGGCGACCTGCTTGGTCATGCCGCGCACGGCGAACTTGCTGGCAACATAGGCCAGATTCGGCGCGCCATAGATCGCGACCATGCCAGCAACCGAGGAAATATTGACGATCGAGCCGACGCCGGCCTTGATCATGCCGGGGATCACCGCCTGCATGCCGAGGAACACGCCGGTCTGGTTGATGGCGACCACGAAGTTGAAGTCGGCTTCGGTGAGGTCGGTGGTCTCGGCCAGCTTGCCCAGCACGCCGGCATTGTTGACCAGCACGGTGACCACGCCGAACTTGGCATTGGCGGCAGCCAGAACCTTGTCCCAGTCGGCCTGCTTGGAGACATCCTGCTTCACGAAGATGGCGTTTTCGCCAAGGCTGTCGGCCAGAGCCTGCCCAGCCACCTCGTTGAGATCGGTGAGAACCACCTTGGCGCCAGCCTCTACAAAAGCCTTGGCGTGTGCCGCGCCCATGCCCTGAGACGCGCCGGTGACGATTGCTACTTTACCTGAAAGCCTACCCATTTTTGCCGCTCCATATCCTTGGCTGTGCCCCGCGCCCCTGCCCGATTCGAAATCGCGGAACAAGTGTTTGTTTTGTGCTGGCTGCGGCTGGGGCAGCAAGATCGTTTGCAGGGGGAAAGGCGAAGTCTTGGGGGTGTTACACCCCCAAACCCCCGGAACGTCTTCCGGCGAGGGGGCGGGATGTGGGGCGAGCCCAAGCGCATCACCTCAGCGCCGCAGGCTATATAGCCGCTTCGCGGCAAGGCACGACGCTGAAATGATGCGCCAAGGTCGACAGTAATGGGGGTCTGGGGGCGTAACGCCCCCAGGACTTTTCCCTTTACCAACTACCCCGCGATAATCTTCTCGGCGATCTTTTCGGCGATCATCATCGTTGGGAAGTTGGTGTTGCCGCTGATGATATTGGGCATGATCGAGGCATCGACCACCCGCAGCCCGGCAATGCCATGCACGCGCAGCTCGCTATCCACCACGGCCTGCGGGTCGTTGCCCATCTTGCAGGTGCCGACGGGGTGGTAGAGCGAGGTGGCGGTGTTGCGGATATAGGTATCGACCTCGGCATCGGAGACTACGCCCTTGCCGGGGGCATATTCCTCGCCACGGATGCCATCGAAGGCGCTTTGCGAGACGATATCGCGGGCTTGGCGAAGCCCCTCGCGCAGCACCCGCAGATCCTCGGGATCGGTGAGGTAGTTGGGGTCGATGCGCGGCGCGGCCAGCGGATCGGCGGAGGCGAGGGTGACCGTGCCGGTGCTGAGCGGGCGGCAGTGGTTGAAGGTGGCCATGAAGCCCTCGATGGGGATCACATCGCGGCCATGGTCGTTGTACATCAGGTTGACGCAATAGACCTGCAGGTCGGGGTATTCGATATCGGGGCGCGATTTGAGATGCGCCCAGGCATCCAGCCCCGAGGTCATGATCGGGCCCTTCTTCTGCAGCAGATATTGCCCCAGCGCCCCCAGCATCGACAGCGGCTTCAGGCTGTTGAGCAGCGAGAGCGGCTTGGTCAGCCTCACCTTGAGCGCGATGGAGAGGTGATCGCGCATGTTGCGGCCGACGCCGGGCAGCTCATGCAGCAGCTTGATGCCGTGGGGCCGGATATCCTCCGCCGCGCCGATGCCGGAGAGCTGCAGCACCTGCGGCGAATTGACCACGCCGCCTGCAAGGATCACTTCGCGCGTGGCGTCCAGCCGCTCCAGCCTGCCTTTGCGGATATATTCGATGCCGACAGCCCGGCCACCCTCGATCACCACGCGGGCGACTTGCGCTTGCGTGATCACGCGCAGGTTTTTCCGATGCAGCACGGGCTTGAGATAGGCCTCGGCGGCGCTCTGCCGCACGCCATTGGCCCAATTGCCCTGCATCTGCGCCACGCCAAAGGGATTGCCCGCGTTGACATCGGGATTGAGCGGATAGCCCGCCTGCTGCCCGGCCTCGATGAACTTGCGCGAGATCACGGGCATGGTGTCGATCGGCACGCGCGAGACGGTGATCGGCCCATCCTTGCCGCGCCATGCCGCATCGCCCTCGGCATAGTTTTCAAGCTTGCGAAACCACGGCAGGCAATCGGCAAACGACCAGCCGGGATTACCCAGCTGCGCCCACTGGTCGTAATCGCCGGGATTGCCGCGCGAGACCACCAGCCCGTTGATCGAGCTCGATCCGCCCAGCACCTTGCCGCGCGGAAAATACATGGTGCGGCCATTGAGGCCGGGCTGGGGCACGGTTTCGAAGTTCCAGTTGCCCTTGCCCGCCTTCATCAGCGGGAAGAAGCCGGCCGGCATACGATAGAGGAGATTGCCATTGCCGCCGCCCGCCTCGATCAACACCACCCGCGCATCGGGATCGGCGCTGAGACGGTTCGCCAGGACACAGCCAGCGGAACCGGCACCCACTATGATATAATCGGCCATCGGGCCCCTCCCAACGATGCAACAACGCTCCAGAGCACCCCGCGTGATTCATCATCGCGCAAGATGCTCCAGGCTGCCGGCAGTTTCCGGTCTTTTATTCCCAGTCGATCAGCACGAAATCGCGCTTGTCCGAACCGCACTCCACGCAAATGAAGTCGTCCGGGAGATCTTCCCAGCGCGTGCCTGCCGGGATGTCCAGCTCGGGATAGCCCTTTTCTTCCTCATAGATCGTGCCGCAATTGAGGCATTTATAGCGGCGCCAGGGTTTATCAGACATCTTTCCGGCTCATCTTTACCATAATGTGTTCATAGCCATTGGTGAAGCACGAGGGCAGGCGTTCCGGCTCGCCCTGGATTTTCACTTCCATGTCGCGCTTGGCCATTTCCTCGATCAGCACCGACAGCTGCAGCTCGGCGAGACGGGCACCGAGGCAACGGTGAATGCCATAGCCGAACGAGAGGTGCCGGCGCGAGTTGTCGCGCGCGGGATCCCAGCGGTCGCCATCGGGGAACACGGCTTCGTCGCGGTTGCCCGAAGCATACCACATCACCACCTTGTCGCCCTTGCGGATGGTCTTGCCGCCCAGCTCGACATCGCGGGTGGCGGTGCGGCGCATATGGGCGATCGGAGTCTGCAGGCGCACGGCTTCGGTTGCGCCGCCAGCTGCCAGCTTTGCCGGATCGGCCTTCACCTTGGCCCATTCCTCGGGGTAGAGATTGATCCGCTCGATCAGGCCCGACATCGAATTGCGGGTGGTGTCGTTGCCGCCCACCAGCAGCAGGGCGATGGCGCCGATGAAGCGCTGCTCGTCCATGTCGCCAAAGCTCTCGGAATGGGCCATCATGGATAGGAGATCGGGCTGGGGCGGCAATTTGGCGCGCTCGTCGTACAGCTCCTTGAAGCGGGCGGCCATCTCGAACACGTGGCCCTCGCGCTCGGCGTTGAGCACCGGATCGGGGCCGATATCGATCTTGGCGGCCCAATCCGACCACACCGGCAGCTTGTGGCGCTCTTCCCAGGGGAAATTGAACAGGGTGGCGGCCATCGCCGTGGTCAGCGGGATCGACACGGTATGCACCCAGTCAAACGTCTCGCCCACCGGCAGGGTGTCGAGCAGATCGGAGGTGCGCTGGCGCAGGGTGCCAGCGATCTTGGCGATCTCGGAAGGGGTGACGGCTGGGGCGATGGCCTTGCGCTTTTCGGCATGCTCGGGATCGTCCATGGCGATGAACATCCGCAGCTGCACGCCGGTATCCACCATGTCGAAAATGACGATGCCGCCATGCTCCCACGACGAGGAGAAGGTCGCGGCATCCTCTTCCACCGCAACAATATCGTCGTAGCGGGTGATCGACCAATAGGGGCCAAAGGCGCTTTCCGGGCAGTAGCTCACGGGCTCTTCGGCGCGCAGACGGGTGAAATAGGGACGCCACTCATTCTTGGCCCAAAGCTCGGCGCGCGAAACGTCGAGGCGCTCCAGTTCCTGAGGTGATACTGCAACAGTAGCCATACTTCATCCTCTCTCTATGCGGTGCGCTGTGGGCAGCGCATCCTGCTGACACTGTGACTGCACCGGATGGGAGGGAAAGCGGCTCGCCGCCGATCCTCCCGATGCACCCTTGCTTCCCAAACGGCCTTGCCGCTTTATGTTAACCGGTTTACCGATTTAACGAACAGCTTTACCCTAACATGCGTAACCACTATACGCAATATCCGATCCGCAGATATAAGATCTGCACCGAATTTGGGAGAAAACTATGCTCGAACGTGATGGCAGCGCCCTTTTTGGCGAGGAGCACCGCGCTTTCCGCGATACGGTTCGCCGATTCATCGCGCGCGAATTCAGCCCGCGAATCGAGGAATTCGAAGAGGCGGGAATCGTGAAACGCGACTTCTGGCAAAAGGCTGGCGAGGCGGGCCTGCTGTGCCCCACCATGCCCGAGGCCTATGGCGGCATCGGTCTCGATTTCACCTTCAACGCCATCCTCAATGAGGAGTTCACCTATGCGATGATGGCCGATTCGATCACGCTGCAAAGCGACATCACCATGCCCTATCTGCTGAATTACGGCAGCGAGGAGCTGAAGCAGAAGTGGCTGCCCCAGCTGCTGAGCGGCGAGAAAGTGGCCGCCATCGCCATGACCGAACCCGCCGCCGGATCGGATCTGCAAGGCGTGAAAACCACCGCCCGCGCCGTCAATGACTCTGGGGCAGACGAGTTCGTCATCAACGGCTCGAAAACCTACATCACCAACGGCCAGAACGCCGATATCGTCCTCACCGTGTGCAAAACCAACCCCGAGGCCGGTGCCAAGGGCACCTCGCTGATTCTGGTGGAAACCGACCGCCCCGGCTTCTCGCGCGGGCGCAATCTCGACAAGGTTGGCCAGTGGATGGCCGATACCTCCGAGCTGTTTTACGAGGATGTGCGCGTGCCCGCGGGCAATGTGCTGGGCGAGGTCAATCGCGGCTTCATCTATCTGGTGAGCGACCTGCCGCAAGAGCGCCTGTCGATCTCGATCACCGCGCAGGCCGCCGCCCAGCGCGCCTTCGACGAAGCCGTGGCCTTCACCCGTGATCGCACCGCCTTTGGCAAAAGGATCATCGACTTCCAGAACACCCGCTTCACGCTGGCCGATATCAAATCCAAGCTGCAAGTGGGCTGGGCGCACCTCGATTGGGCCATCGCGCGCCACGTGAAGGGCGAGCTCACATCCGAGGAAGCCGCCGCCTCGAAATACTGGCACACCGAAATGCAGTGGCTGGCCTGCGACGCCTGTTTGCAGCTGCACGGCGGGGCGGGCTACATGAACGAATACCCCATCGCCCGCATCTGGCGCGACGCGCGCGTGCGCCGCATCTATGGCGGCACTTCCGAAATCATGCGCGAGATGGTGGGGCGGTCGCTGTAGGGCGGTTGGCAGGGTTTTAAGGGGAGAAGATTCGCAGGGGTGTTACACCCCTGCACCCCAATACTGTCTGCGTTGTACTTCAGTTCGGCCTTAGCGCAAGGTCGCAGCGCCGCAGGCTATTATAGCCGCTTCGCGGATGGGAATGGCGCTGGTGTGGTGCGCCCACGCAGACAGTAATGGGGGTTTGGGGGTGTAACACCCCCAAGACTTCCCCTTGCCTCTAATCCCGCGTCAGCCAATCCCACATCCGCTCGTCCACCCGCCCGGCCCACACTTGGCGGTCGCAGGTTTCCTCCGCATCCAGCAACCCCGTATCGGGCGCGAAGCCCATCGCGCGCACATCGCGCTCGATCCGGGCGGCATCCTCGAGGAACCACGCCAGCGTGGCCGCGCGCTGCATCGTCTCGCCAGCCACCACCGCGCCATTGCCGCGCATCACGATGGCCGGGGCATCGCCCAGCATTTCGGCGAGGCGCGCGGCGGCGGCATCGTCGCGCAGCAGGCGGGGGTCGCTCCACAGCGGCAGGCGGTCGAAATAGGCGCCGATGCCGTGGCGGGGCTTGGGCACCAGGCCTTGGGTGGAGAGCGCCATCAGCGCGGGCGGCATGATCCGGCACACCGCGCCCACATCTGGCCGCCGCGCATAGATCTGCTGGTGGATACGCACTTCGCCCAGCACGCTATCGGGCAGCGGGTCGGTGATGGCGCAGACCGTGCCCGGCGTGTCGCCCACCAGTTCTAGCGGCTGCGGGGCACAGACAAGGAAATGCGCGTCATCGAGGCGCAGGCTGCAATGGCCAAAGGCGTGCACCAGCCCGGCCTTGCCCAGCGCGCGGGCGGCCTGCTGCACCAGCCGCTGCTGTTCCTGCGTGGCGGCGATCACGGGCGCCCTGCCACTAAATCGAGAGCTATATCGGTGATCATGTCCTCTTGGCCGCCGACCATTTTGCGGCGACCGACTTCGGCGAGGATGGATCTGGTGTCGACGCCATAATCGGCGGCGGCTTTTTCGG
>Ga0007882_10000552_pt1 | contig 21807 bp, 22 predicted proteins | sample CryBogCBH12Aug01_FD_71195 | JGI IMG/M metagenome (GOLD analysis project Ga0007882, IMG submission 71195) | Freshwater microbial communities from Crystal Bog, Wisconsin, USA - CBH12Aug09.1 | ecosystem: Environmental > Aquatic > Freshwater > Lake | place: Crystal Bog, Wisconsin, USA | collected... | reverse complement strand
GCCGGCGATCGCGTCGAGCGCTGGTGGGAAGTCGTCCATGTGATGACCGCCGTCGATGGCATTCTGCATGCCCGTCTGGCCTTCCAGGGCAAGGAAAGCGAACTGCGGACCATCGCCGTTCCGGCATTGTTGGACGACAAGTTCTGGCGCGTCCTCAACACCGAACGCCCCTAAAAAGGAAAAAGGGCCGTGTCTGAAGACATGGCCCAAGTTTAGGGAACAAACACACCCCAGTTCCCGCCTCGTCGGCCGACGACTGTCTGTTCGGGTGTTGAGGTGAGGCTCCGTGACTGAGCACAGCCTGGCGTCCTCCGGTCAGAACGCTTGGTGGCAGCAATCCGGCGCGCTGCGTCGTTTCGCCGCCGACCTGTTGGCCGCCGAACTGGCCTCCATGCGTCCGGGCGGGCCTGCCGTCCACCCCCCCGGAGGATGGCAGGACGATCTGTTGCTCGGCGAGGAAGGCCTCGGCGCGGATTCGCTCGAGCGCCTGCGGATGGCCGCGGCATTGGCCGAAGCGCTGGGCACGGAAGCGGGCGACGACGGCGACCGACTGCTGGATCTCGACAGCTTCGGCCAATGGCGGGACATTTGCCGTCGCCGCTTGTCCGCCGACGCACAAACAATCGGCTTTCGCAGTTCGGGCAGCACCGGCACGGCCAAAACCTGCCGCCACGACCTCGCCGGCCTGGAGCAGGAAGCCAGCGTCTTCGCCGCATTGCTTCCCGGTCGCCGGCGGGTGCTGACGGCCGTGCCGGCCCATCACATTTACGGCTTCCTCTTCACCATTCTGCTGCCGCGGGCCCTTAGCGACATCCCCGTCCTCGACCTGCGACCGCATTCTCCGGCAGCACTGGCCGGGTTATGGCGGTCGGGCGATCTGATCGTCGGTCATCCCGACTACTGGCGCGAAGCCGCCCGCGCGCCATCCCCGGCACCGCCCGATATCGTTGGCGTCACCTCGACAGCCGCCTGCCCGGCCGAGGTGGCCATCGCCGTCGCCGCCGCCGGCCTCAGGCTGGTCGAAGTATTTGGCGCGACGGAAACTGCGGGCCTCGGCTGGCGCGACGATCCCGATGCCGGATTTCGGCTGTTGCCCCATTGGCGCTGGGACGGCGGCGACATCATCACCCGCACGCTGCCCGGCGGCACGGCGGCGAGCGCAGTGCTTCCCGACCGGCTGGAAGACTTAGGGAAAGGGCTGTTCCACCCCCTCGGCCGTCGCGACGCCATGGTCCAGGTGGGTGGCGTGAATGTCTCGCCGGCCGCAATCGCCGCGACCTTGCGGCGCCATCCCCTGGTGGCCGATGCCGCGGTGCGGCTGATGCGACCGGAGGAAGGCACTCGCCTCAAGGCCTTCGTGGTGCCGAAGGCCGAAGCGCCGCCGCCCTCCGAATTGGCTTTTATGCTGATGAAATGGACGGAAGGCGAGTTGCCGCCTCCCTGCCGTCCAAGATCCTTCAGTTTCGGCCCGAGCCTGCCGGTCACCCTGCTGGGCAAGGCGTCTGACTGGCCGGTCGTCGCGGTTGACAACTTGACAGTGAGGCAGCCTGACCTATCAATAACGCCACAGCTGGGGGGAGCGTGATGGCGCAATCCGACCGCGAAGGAATCCTTTCGACCCTGGTTTTATCCGGCGTGGATGAGAGCCGTGAGGCCGCGCTGGAGCGCTATTGTCGCGAACTGCGGTTCCGCCTGGCCGAACAGACCCGCATTCTCGCCGATGCGTCACAGGAACTGAGCGCGGAAATCGGACGGCGCGAGGAGGCTCAGGCGGCCCTGGTACAGGCGCAGAAGCTGGGGGTGCTGGGTTACCTGACCAGCGGCATCACCCATGATTTCAACAATGTCCTGCAGGCGGTCCGCAACGGATACGACCTGCTGGCCAGCGGCAACGACAATCCCCGCCACCACCTGGTCATCGATGAGGGACGCCGCGCCATCGAACACGCGACATCGCTGACGCGCCGGCTGCTGACCTTCATCCGCCCCGGAGGCAGGAAGCTGGAAGCCCTTTCGCCGTCGTCCCTGATGGCGGAAGTCGAGCCCCTCCTCCGCGCGGTGCTCAAAGGCGGCATCAAATGCGAGTTCGCCGTCGCGGAAGACGTCTGGCCGATCATCCTCGATCGGGGTGAACTGGAGACAGTGCTGATCAATCTCGCTGTCAACGCCCGCGACGCCATGCCGGCGGGGGGGCGACTGCTGATCGCCGCCCGCAATTCGCCCACCCGGGAGGTCAGGGGCGTCACCCTGGCTGACGGCGATTACGTCGTCCTCTCGGTGCAGGATACCGGCACCGGCATGCCGCCGGAGGTAAAGGCCCGCGCCACCGAAGCCTTCTTCACCACCAAGGAGCCGGAGCGCGGCACCGGCCTCGGCCTTGCCATGGCCAACGACTTCGCCCTCCGCGCCGGCGGTGCCCTGCGCATCGACAGCGCCCCCGGCAGCGGCACGACGATCGAGGTCTACCTGCCGCGCGCCGCCGTCCCAGCCCCTGCGACCGCGGCGGCGGAAACGCACCGCGGCGGCGTCATCCTGCTGGCCGAGGAAAACGAGGCCACGCGCATTCTCGCCGCCCAGACGCTGCGAGCCCTCGGCTATCGGGTGATCGAAGCCGGCAACGGCAAAGCGGCGCTGGCGCTGTCCTACAGCGTTCCCGCCCTCGATCTGGCCATCGCCAGCGCCACCCTGCCCGATGGCGGCGGCGGCGGGTTGGCTGAACGGCTGCGCATCGAGCGCCCGAAACTGCCGATGCTGTTCCTCGGCCAAGGCGGGACGGCGGGCGATGCCGACACCCTGCCGCGGCCGGTCAGCCCGGCCGCAATCGCCGCGGCGGTCAGTGCCCGTCTGGCCCGCCGCCACGCCTTCGAAGAGCGCGAAGACGCCTTGTCGACCAGGATGCTGGCTCGGCTCGACCAGCCGGAATTGAAGGGATGTCTGGCCTTGTGGCGGCGATTGCGCGGTTGCGACCCTCTGCCCCGCATCGACCATGCCGAAGCCCTGATCGCCGAGCGGAAGGCCTGCCATTTCGTCGCCGCCGCCGATTGCGACGGCGGGTCGCCGCGTTTTCGCCTGCTGTCGGTGGGGCGGGATCTCGCCGACCGGCTCGGCCGACCGCTGGAGGGAATGTTCGTGACCGGGCCGGAGGATGACGTCGTCGGCTCTCTGCCCGCCGCCTATGCCCAGACCGGGCGCTCGCGACTGCCGGTCTACGACTGGCTGCGCCACAAGCTGGGCGATGGCCCGGCCACCCGTTTCGACCGGCTGATCCTGCCCCTGTCCGAGGACGGCCATACCGTCAGCCACCTTGTCGGCATCGTCCTCTTCACCGATTTCCCCACCGACCCGTTGGAGGGCATGTGACCATGCGCCCCGTTGACGAGGCGCCGACATTGCGCTGGAAAAGCCGTTGATGAATAAACATCGCGCCCTGGTCGCCGAGGACAATGTTCTGGCCCTGATCGGCCTTGAAGACCTTCTCGCCGACCACGGCATCGACATCGTCGGCCCGGCATCGACCGTCACAGAGGCCCTGGCTTTGGCGGATAGCGAGGTCATCGACATTGCTGTTCTGGACGTCAATCTGCACAATCAGATGGTCTATCCCGTCGCCGACCTGCTGAGTGGCCGCGGCATCCCGGTGATTTTCCTGACCGGCTACCTCCCCGAGGAGATTTTGCCGTCACATTATCTGGACATGCCCTCACTCCAGAAACCTTATGACGATTCCGCATTGATAGCCCTGATCCAGGCAACTCTCGACCGCGGAGACGTCGCCGATTAAAGGCGCCGATGACAAGCAGGGGTTTGCCTCGGCGCAAATTTTGTCTTGCATCATGACCGCGGCTGGCTAAGCATATCCTATAGAGATGGCGCCCCAAGAATCGGATGCCATCGGTGTTTGGATGAGATCCCGACCCTGTCCGCGTCTGTGATCCGCCAACTGAGCCCCAGTGCCCGGCTCGTCTTCCGTGTCGATTGGTTGATGAGTGTTCTCTCGGGTATTGGGGAGATATTTCATGTTCAACAACGACCTTACTGACGCCGCTTCCTTGACCAGATCCCGCGCGGGCGCCGGAGTAAGCGGAGGATCGGCCGATGACCCATAGCGGCAAAGCGATTGCGCGACTGAACAGCGCGACCACCGAAATGTCGTCAAGCATGGTGACGTTACGTCGGTCGATGATGGTGTTCAGATCACAGATCCAAACCCTCGCCGCCGGCATCGCTCAAATCGGTGATTGCCTCGGCCGGGTTGAGGCAAATCTCACCGAAGCCAGCCGCGACGCCGCCCAGACCTTGCAGATGAGCCGAGACGCCGTCGGGCTCTGCGATCGGATGATGGCCGGTGGCACCGCCGCGGAAAATGAATCTGGAGGAGCGCCATGAAAAGCGCGGCAAGGCAAAAGAAGTTTGCCGAACGCTTTGCCCAGGCCGTCATGGCCCGCGCGGGCGGAATGTCCAATGTTGACTGCTATTTCACCGACTTCCCCCGGAGGCCGGCCAAAAAAGCAACGGTGGCGATCCATGACAATCCGTTCTTGTCCGTCATGGCATCCTTGTCCATCAAGCTGTCGCTACTTGGTTGTTTCAGCTGCCTGACCATGGAGGAAGCGGTCGCAATAAATGATTTTTTTGACGAAGTAGACTTCGCCGCCCTTAAAGGGGCAGATGCGGAGGATTTTCAGGCTTATATTCTAAATGCGGCAAATCTTGCCTCATTTGCGCGGGACTTATATTCAAATATTTTCCATAATTCAAAAAACACAAGCAATCAACTCACAAACAACAGTTTACCAAGCCCACCGGCACAGTCCGGCGAGGCGAAAGGTCAGATGATATCCGATAAGGAACTGGCTGAGGGCGACTTCCCGTTTCGTGAATTTTTTGAAAAAAATGGCTCCGTCATGCTGATCATCGAGCCGGCGACGGGGGAAATCCTGGGCGCCAATGAGGCCGCCGCCGCCTATTACGGCTACACACAGGACTCCCTGGTCGGCATGTCGATAATTCAGATCAATGTATTATCGCCTGACGAAATTACCACCGAGCGGCAAAGGGCGCTGCGCGAGGAAAGGAACTTCTTCCACTTCCGTCATCGGCTGGCCTCAGGAGACATCCGCGAAGTGGAGGTCTACTCGAAACCGATGGAGCTGGGCGGCAGACGGCTACTGTTTTCCATTGTACACGACATCGGCGAACGCAACTCGGCTGCGGAAAGGATCAACCGCCTGGCCTACTTTGACCAGCTTACCGGCCTGCCGAACCGGGTGCTGTTCATCGACCGTTTGAAGCTGGCCAGAACCACCAGCCTGCGCAGCGGCTATTTTGGTGCACTGCTGGTCATTGATCTCGACCACTTTAATAAAATCAATGACACCCTCGGCATTAAATCTGGAGACGCGCTGCTGAAAACGGCGGCCGAACGCTTGATTGAATTCGTTCGACCCGGCGATACCCTGGCCAGACTGGGCGGCGATGAATTTGTCCTGATGCTGGAAAACCTGAGCGCTAGTGAAACGGACGCCGCCGCCCTGGTTGAAAGCGTCGGCAGCCGACTGATGCAAAAACTCGGACAGCCCTATCAATTCGGTGATGTTCGCTATCATTGCACGGCAAGTATCGGCGCGACCTTGTTTACGGAACTGAACACCAACGCCGACGACCTGTTGAAACAGAGCGATCTCGCCTTGCACAAAGCCAAGGCGGCCGGACGAAATGCCTTGCGATTTTTCAATCCGGAAATGGAAAAGGCGGTAACGGCGCGGATGTGGATGGAGGCCGAGCTTCACCTGGCCTTGAATGAAGGTCAGTTTTTCCTGCATTACCAGCCCCAGGTGAGCGGCGAAGGGCAGATTATCGGGGCGGAAGTCCTGGTCCGCTGGCAGCACCCCGCACGCGGCATAGTATCGCCCGCCGACTTCATTCCCTTGTCCGAAGAAACCGGATTGATCCTGCCCATCGGCCACTGGGTCCTGGATACCGTCTGCGAACAGCTGGCCTGTTGGGCCACACGGCCTCGGTTGGCCGATCTGACGGTGGCGGTCAATGTCAGCGTCCACCAGTTCCGGCAGCGGGATTTCGTCGATCAGGTGCTCGCCGTTCTCGACCGAACGGGCGCCAATCCGCAACGACTGAAGTTGGAACTGACGGAGACCATGCTGGCGGAGAACCTGACGGATATCGTCGAGAAGATGTTTGCCCTCAAATCCAGGGGCGTCGGTTTCTCGCTGGATGATTTCGGCACCGGCTATTCCTCCCTGTCCTACCTGAAGCGCCTGCCGTTGGACCAACTGAAAATCGACCAGTCCTTTGTGCATGACATCCTCACCGATGCCAATGACGCGGCGATCGCCAGAACGGTCGTGGCCTTGGCGCAGGGACTGCAATTGGGCGTCATTGCAGAAGGTGTGGAAACGAAGGAACAGCGCGATTTCCTCGCCAGTTCAGGCTGCCACGAATATCAGGGCTTTCTGTACAGTCGACCGCTGATACTTGAAAAGTTCGAGCAGTTTGCAACGGCAATATGCACCAATTAAACTTGTAATCGGCACAGCTTATGAACAAGGAAGTCCATAGCGGTTCCGGGCGGCGCCGCGGGGGTGGGCTCCGGTTTGGATACGGTCTGTGATGACATCTGGACGGCCCCTCGACACAGGCGAAAGACTCGGTCAGAGCATTCTGGACGCCATGCCATCGGCGATTGCCGTGCTGAACCGCGATGGAGTCATCGTCCTGGTCAACGAAACCTGGCGGCGGAGCGCCCTGATACACGGGGCGCCGGCCCCGAACTCCGGAATTGGGGTCAATTACCTGGAGATCTGCGACGCCGCCATTGACGCGCTATCCGCGGAAGCCAGGCAGGCACGCGATGGAATCCTGGCCGTGCTGGAAGGCCGCGCGGCAAATTTCAATCTTGAATATCCTTGTGATTCGCCGACCGAAAGACGCTGGTTCGCCATGTCCGTGGTACCGTTCCAGATGGACGGGCCGGCGGCACTGGTCATCCATACCGACATCACCATCCGCCGGCAGGCCGAAGGCAAGGTTTCGGCGGCGGCGCAGTTTCTGAAGAACGTTTTCGACAACATCCCCATCCCTGTTTTTATCAAGGATCAAGAAGGACGTTATCTGGCCTGCAGCCGTGCTTTTGACCAGTTCTTTGGGTTTGAGCCTGGAAGTGTCGTCGGCAAGACCTCTTTTGATGTCTTTTCCCCGGCCATGGCAACGATGTACGCCGAGTCCGACAAAAAAGTGCTCGCCGAAGGTCAGATTCAAGCCGTTGAACGGATGATTGCCAAAGGCGATGGCGTCACGCGGGATGTTATCACCCATTTAAGACGGCTGGCGCTGGACGACGGCGCCGGTACCGGCCTGATCGGCAGCCTTTCCGATGTCACGGAACTGAAACTGTCCAACGAAATTATCTCCAGGCAGGAGAAAGTGATCTATCGCTCGCCCGCTTCGATCGTTTGCGCGGATCTTGACGGTAAGATCACCTATTGGAACCAGGGAGCGGAAAATTTATTGGGTTACCGCACCGACGAAGTCATCGGGCACGATATTTCCATTCTCTATTTCGATGAGGACCGGGAATTTCTTCTATCTGACGTCATCGGACCTCTGCGCATTAAGGGACAGCACAATATCGAGGTGCGGGCCCGTCACCAATCGGGCCGACCTTTGTTTTTCCTTCTGTCGCTGTGGTTGACCCATGACGCGCATGGCGAAATCGACGGCATGATCGGCTATGGCATCGATATTACGGAAAAGAAGAAATTCGAGCAGGCTCTGCGCGACAGTGAACGGAAAAGCGAGGCGGAGCGCATCGACCGCCTTGAACGCCAGCGCGATGCCTTGGTGCAGGAAATTCATCATCGCATCAAGAATCACCTTCAGGGGGTGACCGGCCTGCTCCGCACGAGAATTCGCAGGTTTCCAGAGCTTTCCTTCGCAATGGAGGAAAGCATCCAGCAGATCCACTCCATCGCCGAAGCTTATGGGCTACAAAGCTCCCGCAATGACGCCCTGGTGAGCCTGCGCTCCCTTTTGTCCGCGGCGGTGCGCAGGAATGCGGGCAAGGTACCTGTCCGGGCTGACCTCGCCCCGGATCGGCGGGATCTTTTGGTCCCGTCGGAGGATGTGGTTCCCCTGGCATTGGCCATCAACGAATTACTCTCCAACGCCATGAAACACGTCGCCGCTGACCGGCCGGAGGCGTTTGTCGATATTGGCCTAAGCGTGGACGCAGACACCGCCGTCGTCACCCTCGGCAACGGGCCGGCCCTGTTGCCGCCAGGGTTCGATCTGGACAGGGCGGTGGGTCTTGGCTCTGGCCTCAACCTGCTGCTGACCCTGCTTCCCAGCAAACGGGCTAAGCTGAGCCTGCGTCAGGACGGACCGAATGTGTCGGCTCAGCTGGCGCTGTCAGGTTTGTTGCCCCCTGGAGGGGAACTCTAATGCCGCCCACGGTGGGGGACGAGGGTATTCAACATTCCCAAGGCATCCACCATCTGGCTGGACAGGTCTTCCATCTTGATTCCTTTGGCACGGGCGGCGGAGCGCAGGGCCTGGAAGGCCTCCTCATACCCCAAACCATTCCGCTCCATCAGGATGCCGACGGCGGTGCTGGTCTTGCGGCCTAGGGTCAGGGCCGTTTGCAGTTGCGATTTGGCTTCCGTCAAGGCCCTGAGGTCATTCGCCCGTGCCAACGCGGCCTCTATGGTCGGCACCATTTGGGGCAGGTCAATCGGCTTGATGGCATAGCCGAGGGCACCCTCAGCCAGGGCCGAGGCCACGGTTTCCCTCTCGCTGTAGGCGGATAGAAAGATGAACGGCAGATCACAGCGAGTCTTTATACAACGGGCCAATTCGACGCCCGACATCCGCGGCATGCGCATGTCCAGGATGGCCAGGTCATAGCGATTAAGCTCAATGGCATTAATCGCTTCTTCGGTATCACCGAAAGCGTCGACATCATAACGTTCAGACCGCAAACCTTCGGTCATGGTCGCCAAGATCAGGCGATCATCGTCGACCAACAATAAACGCTTCCCAGACCCTGACATCTTTCTCAAGACCCCCTCTGCTCATCAAGGGATCGGAGCAGCAAATACCATTACTTTACCTGAAATCATGGTGTTTTAAATCATGTATCACGATTTTACCGCCCACCGTCAGGCACATCGCTCCTCGTGCTGCTGATCCAGATTCCATTTTCAGATGATGCCTTGCCGCCAATTTGCAGCAGTCAAAAAAAATCTTTCTCTCCAAACTTTATTTGCGCAATGTCGGAATAAGAAATTATATGCTATGCGTTCCCTGTGAATGGCACAGGTTGTGGCACAGTTTATCTTGCAGCGCCCGCCGTGGCATTCACAAACACTGCCTACAACGCCCTTAGCTCGGAGGGAAAGCAGGACATGGTCGATCTGCCTGATTTCGACACCCCCGCCCTGGTCCGCGCCGTCGAAGCTTTGCCGGCCGGCGCCATTGACGACTTGCCGTTTGGAGCCGTCCGCCTGGCGGCGGATGGACGCGTCACGGCCTTCAGCAAGGCCGAAGCCCGCCTTTCCGGCTTCGGCTCCCGCCCGACCGTCGGCAAGATTTACTTCACCGACATCGCCCCTTGTTTTTCTACACCGGACTTTCTCGGTCGCATCGAGCGGGCGCGGGCGGCCGGCACGGTGGACATCGAATTCGGCGTTCTCGGCGATTTTGATGCGGCCGCAAAGGAACTGCGGGTCCGAGTGCAATCCGCGTCCGACGGGGGATTGTGGATCTTTATCCGCCGACTTTGATGGGGTGGGGCCGGGGCTCCGGACACCTGTATATGGTGGCAAACGGCCGCAGAATGGCTGATTTCCCGGCGGAGGCCGCTCTGGCTGCCGCTGGGAAGCCCGGCAACCGGCGTTCGGCGCAACTTGTGTTGATGGAGGAGCCGAAATCTGCTGGGATACCGAAAGGGGAGAGAGCGTTGACCGATCGGGAGTAAAACAGGCACTTGGCGATCGTCGAGAAGAAAAAGCCGACCGATTATCTGCTCTCTACAACCCACCCGGCAGGCAGGTCAAAAGCGGCTTTCCTCAACCGGTTCGGCTTCGATGTATCGAACTACGAGAATTTGCGCGAGGCTTTGATCCGCCATGTCATCGCCGCCGATGTGGAGACGATGACGGAGACGCAGTTCGGGACCAAGTATATGATCGAAGCATGTTTGGAAGCCCCGGATGGAAGACAACCCCGGATACGATCTGTCTGGTTCATCGAGTCTGGACAGCAGGTTCCCAAGCTGGTGACCATCGCACCATTGCCAGGAGTTTGCGAATGATAAAGGAACTCGATCCGGTCGTCCTTACGAAGGATTTGCCAGAGGCGCATTTGCAGGCCGGTGATGTCGGCTGGGTCGTGATGATCCATGGCGGCGGTGCCGGGTTTGAAGTCGAATTCGTTACCCTCGACGGTGAGACCGTTTCCGTGGCCACAGTGACGGCCGACTGCGTTCGGCCCGTTGGGGCCAAGGAGATTGCCCACGTTCGCAAGGTCGCTTAGGCAAGATCTCCATACCGCGATCCCTACCAGGATCCATACCGGCCTCCGGCTGGCCCCCAACAGCCCATTGATTTGCAAGAAAAAAGGCCGTGTCCGAAGACACGGCCCAAGTTTAGGGAGGAAACGTCCAAGAAAGGCAGACAAGTGGGCCGTCAAAGACCGCCCGATTTGCTGCAGTGCAAAATCTATTCAAATTCACGCTGCGTTGCAAGATAAAAAATATTCAAAGGTAGTAATACCACTTATTTTCCGCGCTTTTCCGCCCTCCTGGCCTGCGCATCCTAGCCATGCGCAGGTGGCATGGCAAAAGTGGCACGACTCTCGCATGCAATCCTCTCCGAAAGTGCTGATGGGACGGACGCCTCATGCGACGCGTAATTTATCTAACCTTGATCGTTGCCGGCCTGTGCTGCCAGCCGGGCGCCGCCAAGCCGGCCCTGGCCGCCACCGATCAACAGCTCTGCGGTGAAGAGACCGCCCGGCAGGAAGCCGCCAACGGCATCCCCCGGCGCCTGCTGCATGCCATATCGCTGGTCGAATCGGGACGCTGGGATGCCGACCGGCGGGCAAGTTTTGCCTGGCCGTGGACGGTTACCGCCGAGGGCGAAGGGCGATACCTGCCGACCAAACGGGCCGCCGTCGACGAAGTCCGGCGCCTGCAGGCCGACGGTGTACGCAACATCGATGTCGGCTGCATGCAGGTCAATCTGCAGGCCCATCCCGATGCCTTCAGCTCCCTCGACGAAGCCTTCGAGCCGGCAACCAACGTCGCCTATGCCGCGCAGTTCCTGATCGACCTCTTCCGCACCGCCGGCGACTGGCCGACCGCCGGCGCCTGGTACCATTCGCAGACACCCGAATTGGCCAGCGGCTACAAGGCCAAGCTGATGACCACATGGACGCAGGCTTTGGGACACCGCGACGAGGGATTGCAGTTGGCGTCGACGGACGCGGCCCGCCCGCCCCTCGGCACGCTGCCCTGGGCGCCGCCCCGCCAGACGGTCGCGCCGGTCGCCGGACCGGCCGTCGCCGCCGCGATGCCGCCGCCGGCAACCCCGCGGGTCGCCGAAGAGCGCACGGCGGCCAAGCGCCTCGCCGAAGCCTACCGCCAGACGCGCCTTGCGGAATACCGTCAGCGCAAAGGCCAGCTCTCCGGAGGATGATCGCCTCCCCCACCAGGGGCCCTTGACGGTGCCGTCGGGCATCATACCTGTTGGGACATGACCGAACCCGCCCTTCAGTCCCAGCCGCCCCCTCTGCCTCGCCCCAGGGCCGACTGGGCATGGTTTCTTGATCTCGACGGAACCCTGCTGGACATCGCCGCCAGCCCATCCCATGTCGACGTACCGGAGGGACTGGTTCCGACACTGTCATCGCTGCGCGCCGCCGCCCATGGCGCCTTGGCGGTGGTCAGCGGGCGACAGGTTCAGCAACTGCGCACCCTGCTCGAACCGCTGCGGCCGGCCGCGGCCGGCCTGCACGGCCTGGAAATCGTCACCCCCGACGGCCTGCGCCACGGCACCAAGAAGCCGCTGCCGCCGGTGGGCAATCTGCGTCGCCTGCTGCAGGAGGCGGTGGCTGAAATCCCCGGCGTGGAGTTCGAGAACAAGGGGCCGGCCCTGGCCATCCATTATCGTCAGGTGCCTTCGGCCTTCGCCCAACTGCGCCGCATCGTCGATGCGGCGGCCGTCCGCCATCGCGGATTCGAGTTACTGGAAGGCAAAATGGTCTTCGAGTTCAGACCGCGCGATATCCATAAGGGAACGGCCATCCGCGAATTCATGGCCATCCCGCCCTTCGCCGGCCGCGTCCCGTTCTTTGCCGGTGACGACCGCACCGACGAGGACGGCTTCAGAATGGTTCACGAGATGGGGGGGCTGAGCGTCCGCGTCGGCGACGCCGACCAGCCCACCGCCGCCGGCCATACCATCGAATCTCCCGCGGCGCTGCGCCTGTGGCTGGCCGAGGCGGCGGAAATGCTGCGACGAAAGCCTTAAACCTGTAACCAGTACCGCATCAGGGCCGAGGTCGCCACCGGCTGTTCCAGCGGCGTCAGATGACCGCTGTCCTCGACCACCACGAAATGCGCCCCTGGGATACCGTCGGCGATCTCCGCCATCACCGCCGGCGGCGTCAGGCTGTCCTGGCGTCCGCAGACCACCAGGGTCGGCACCGCGATGACAGCGAGGCCGGGCCGGCTGTCCGGCCGCTTCATGATCGCCGTCTGCTGGGCGATGAAGGCCTCGGCGCCGATCCGCTCGGCCATGGCCAGGGCGGCACCGCGGATGGCCGGGTCGTCGACATGTTTCGGGTGCAGGAGTGCGGCCAAAAGTTGCGGTGGGATCCTGGAGAAGCCGCCGCGCCGGGCGATGTCGATGAGATCGCGGCGACGCTGGGTGGCCTCGGGAGCATCCGGCCGCGCCGTGGTGTCGAACAGCGCCAGACGGGTTACCCGTCCGGGCGCCTGGCGCACGATCTCAAAGGCCAGATAGCCCCCCATCGACAAACCGGCAAGGGCGAAGCGGGGCGGCGCCTCGGCCAGCGCCCTGGCCGCCAGGGCGGCAAGGCTGTCGGCGCCGGTCATATCGGTCACCCGTGCATCGGCGAGGTCGGCCAGGCAGTCCAGTTGGTGGCGCCACAACGCCGCGTCATTGAGCAGACCGGGGCAGAGAAGCAAAGGCGAACGGGTCATTTTATCAGTGCCACCAGCTCCTTGAATTCGGGGGTGCCGGCCTGTTTCAGCCATTCGAAATAGACCATCTCCAGCGACACCAGGGCCACCCCCGACTGCTGCAGCCGCCACCAGGCCAGGGTTTCGCTTTCAGCACGCCGCGAGGCGCAGGCGTCGGCGACGACGAACACGTCATAGCCGTTCTCCTTCAGCCCGAGGGCCGTCTGCAGCACACAGACATGGGCCTCCATCCCGGCCACCACCACCTGCCGGCGGCCGGTTCCCGCCAGATGCGCCATGATCGCGGCATCCTCGACGCAGCTGAAGGCCATTTTGCTGAACGCCCCCTCGGCCGGCATCCATTCCCGCAAGTCGACCATGGTCGGGCCCAGGCCCTTGGGATATTGCTCGGTGACCATGGCCGGCACCCCCAGCCGTTTCGCCGCGCGCAACAGCAGGCTGCAGCCGCGGATCACCCGTCTCGGATCGGTGGTCACCGGCGCCAGATTTTCCTGCAAATCGACGATCATCAGGCAGGATCGTTCCGCTGAAATCCGCATTTGCCGCCGCCTCTCTAACTAGTGTGGCGAAAAACCTAAGCCAAAGCGACCCTGACCCCAACCATATATTTGACAGCAACGATTGACTCACTATTATCCCGCGACGCACGGTCTTTCCCGTTGCCCCTGAGATTGCCTGACCGCTACGGATTTGCCGGATTCAAAAACAGACATGACATTTGCCGATCTAGGCCTGGGCCCCGAAACGCTGAGGGCCGTGGAAGAGGCTGGTTACAGCACGCCGACTCCGATCCAGACGCAGGCCATACCGGTGATTCTGATGGGCCGGGACGTTCTCGGCGTCGCCCAGACGGGCACCGGAAAAACCGCCGGCTTCACCCTGCCGATGATCGAGATCCTCGCCGGCAGCCGCGCCAAGGCGCGCATGCCGCGCTCGCTGATCCTGGCACCGACCCGTGAACTGGCCACCCAGGTCTCGGAAAGTTTCGAGCGCTATGGAAAATATCATCGCCTGACCATGGCCAAACTGATCGGCGGCGAAAGCTTCGTCGACCAGGAAAAACTTCTCGACCGCGGCGTCGATGTGCTGGTCGCCACCCCGGGACGGCTGATGGATCTGTTCGAACGCGGACGGATCCTGCTCAATGACGTCAAGGTGCTGGTCATCGACGAGGCCGATCGCATGCTCGACATGGGGTTCATCCCCGATGTCGAACGCATCGTCTCGTTTTTGCCGAAGATCCGCCAGACACTGTTCTTCTCGGCCACCATGGCGCCGGAGATCCGCCGCCTCGCCGACGCCTTCCTGATGAACCCCAAGGAAATCTCGGTGGCGCCGCAGGCGTCGACGGCGGCCACCGTCGACCAGTTCCTGGTGGTCTGCGAAGACATCGACAAGCGCGAAGCGCTGCGTCACCTGATCCGCCTCGAAGATGTCCGCAACGCGCTGATCTTCTGCAACCGCAAGCGCGATGTCGACATCCTCTTCCGCTCGCTCGCCAAGCACGACTTCGATGTCGTCCAACTGCACGGCGACATGGCGCAATCGGCCCGCACCGAGACGCTGGAGCGCTTCAAGACCGGGTCGGTACGCCTGATGGTGTGCTCGGACGTGGCAGCCCGCGGCCTCGACATCCTCGACCTGTCGCACGTATTCAACTTCGATGTGCCGCATCACGCCGAAGACTATGTCCATCGCATCGGTCGCACCGGCCGCGCCGGCAAGAGCGGCCGGTCGTTCACCATCGCCACGCCTGACGACGGAAAATTCGTCGGTGCCATCGTCTCGCTGATCGGCAAGGAGATACCGCGCATCCCGGTCGAGGGCCTGCCGGAGCTGCCGTTAGACATGGATGGCTCGGCGCGGCGTCGCGGCAAACGGCCGGAGCGCGGCGGGGCGAAGGACCGCGGCGAGCGCAACGGCCCAGAGCGCAAGAGCCCGCGGGAACGGCCACCGCAAGCACGGCCGGAACGGTCAGAGCGACCGGAACGGTCAGTGCGGCCAGAACGATCCGAACGGCCAGAACGATCCGAACCAGCAAGACCGGCGAAGCCGCCGGCGGCAACCGAGGCGCGGCGGCCCGAACGCGATCGCGATCGCTTCGGACGCAAGCCGGCACCGGGCCGGGTGGACCGGTTGGGTATCGGCGAGTTGGACAACCCGGACCATACCATCGGCTTCGGCGTGCATATGCCAGACTTCATGGCGCGGGCGCCAATCCCGCTGCCGCCAGACCCCGACGCCGAACCCATTGAAGCGACCAAAGCGACAAAAGAACCCGGCAAGGTTGTCAGAAGAAAGAAAAAGTAACCTTTTCGTTGCAAAACACTGCCTCTACAAAATTTTTGTGACGAATTCTTTCCCAACGGCAAGCTCAGTCCATGACAATAGCGGTAATCATTTGTTAGAGTGCGCCCCGCTAAAAGCGGGGTGCGCCTCGCCTGGGTAAAAATTCTATCGAGAATCAGCGAGAGGAATCATGGCGGGGTATTCTGTATCGGTTGCGCTGACCGGAAGCGGCGGCGCGGGAGCAATGACGGCAGGCCAGATCCTGCTTGATGCGGCGTCAAAGGCCGGGTACTACGGCCTGATGACGCGGTCCATGGGACCGCAGATCCGTGGCGGCGAAGCCGCCGCCCTGCTGCGCATCTCGTCGCGGCCAATTTCCTCGCTGGATGATCATTACGATCTCCTGGTGGCGTTTGACTGGGGCAACATCAACCGATTCGCCGCCGAGTTGCCGCTGGCCGCGGGCAGCCTGGTGATCGGCGACCCCGAACAGGGCGAGGTTCCGGAGCCGATCGCCAAGTTCGGCGCCCGTGCCGCCGAATTGCCGATGAAGGCGATGGCCGCCGAAATCCCCGGTGGCCGCATCAACATGATCGGCCTCGGAGCCGCGGCGGTGCTCATCGGTCTGCCGCTGGACGCCGTTCTGTCAGTCCTTTCGGCCCAGCTCGGCCGCAAGGGCGAAGAGGTGCTGGCCGCCGCCACCCAGGCGCTGAAAGCCGGCGCCGAAGGCGCCAAGATGCTGCCCGAGGTTGCCAAACTGCCGGCCGCCCCCGTCGACGGCGTCAAGCGCTGGAACATCAGCGGCAACGAGGCCGCCGGTCTCGGCGCCCTGAAGGCCGGCATCCGGTTCGTCGCCGCCTATCCGATCACCCCGGGTACCGAGGTGCTGGAATATATGGCTCCGTCGCTCGACAAGCTCGGCGGCGCCCTGGTCCAGGCCGAAGACGAACTGGCCTCCATCAACATGGTGATCGGCGGCTCGTTCGCCGGTATTCCGTCAATGACCGCCACCTCCGGTCCGGGCCTGGCGCTGATGACCGAATCCCTCGGCCTGGCGGTCGCCTCGGAGACCCCCCTGGTGGTGGTCGACGTGATGCGCGGCGGCCCCTCGACCGGCATTCCCACCAAGTCCGAGCAGTCGGATCTCAACATCGCCGTCTATGGATTACACGGCGACGCCCCGCATCTGGTGACCGCGCCCAATTCCATCGGCGACTGCCTCAGCACCACCCAATGGACGGTGTATCTCGCCGAGGCCCTGCAGACCCCGGCCATCGTTTTGTCGGACCAGGCCATGGGCCAGGCCCGCGCTCTGATCGCCCGGCCGGACGACCTCCCCTATGTCGCCAACCGTCTGGTCGCCAAGGACAATGCCGAAGGTTATCTGCGCTACGCGGTGACCGAAAGCGGCGTGTCGCCGATGGCCATTCCCGGCAGTCCGGGCAACAACTATGTCGCCGACGGCCTGGAACACAACGAGCGGGGCACCCCCTCCTCGCAGGCCAGCGATCACCATGCCCAGTTGGACAAGCGTGACCGCAAGCTGGCGAAGTTCGCCTATGGCGAGATGTGGGCCGATATCGAAGGCGATGCCGATGTCGCGGTGATCACTTGGGGATCCTGTACCGGACCGGTGCAGGAAGCCCTCATCCGCGCCGCCGAAAAAGGCATCAAGGCCAAGATGATCTCGCTGCGCCTGATCCTGCCGGCACTGCCGGAGATGATGGCGGCGGCGCTCAAGGGCGTAAAAAAGGTCCTGATTGTGGAACAGTCCCATTCGGAACAGTTCTACAAATTCCTGCGGGCCCATTACGACCTGCCGGCCGAGGTGGCGGTGATCGCCCATCCCGGACCGCTGCCCATCCGCCCTGCGGAAATCGTCAATCGCCTCGTTGCCTGGAAGAAATAGCCATGAACGTTCAAGCTCCTCTGACCCATCAGGACTTCAAATCCGACGTCAAGCCGATCTGGTGCCCGGGCTGTGGCGACTTCTCGGTATTGTCGGCGGTCACCAAGGCTCTGGCTGAACATGGCCGTCCGCGTGAACAGGTCGCCTTCATCTCCGGCATCGGCTGTTCGTCGCGCATCCCCGCCTATACCAAGGTCTATGGTTTCCACGGCGTGCATGGCCGGGCGCTGGCGATCGCCGCCGGTGTCAAGCTGGCCCGCCCCGACCTGACCGTCCTGGCGGCCGGGGGCGACGGCGATGGGCTGTCCATCGGCGGCAACCATTTCATGCATGCCTGCCGGCGCAACGTCGACATGACCTATGTGGTGATGGACAACCAGGTCTACGGGATGACCAAGGGCCAGGCTTCGCCGACCACCGCGCCGGACTGGTGCAACAGCAAGCTGACCCCCGAGGGCACCGGCATCTCGCCGGTCGAGCCGGTGCGTCTGGCCCTGGCGGCGGGATGCAACTTCATCGCCCGCGGCTTTGCCGGCAATCCCAACGAGGTGGCCCGGCTGATCCTGGAAGGCATCAACCATCCCGGCTTCTCGCTGATCCAGGTCCTCAGCCCCTGCGTCACCTACCGTCCCGAGCAGCGCGACTGGAAACAGGCGGTGCATGCGTCCGACGGCAACCCGTCGCAGCTGGTGGCCGAGGCGATGCATCGCCTGGCCTCCGACGACGGCTTCACCACCGGCGTGCTGTTCGCCGGCAACCGTCAGGCCTTCATGCCGCCGCGTCGCGGCCTCGGTTCCATCGCCGAACTCGAAAGGAAGTTTGCGTCATGAGCGAATTCGCCAATTTCATGGCTCATGCCATTGCCCTGGAAATGGAAGCGGCCGAACGTTACGACGAATTGGCCGACGCCATGGCGGTCCATCACAATGACGAGGTCGCAGAGCTGTTCCGCAAGCTTGCCCATTATTCCCGGCTGCATCATGCCGAAGTCAAAGATCACGCCAAGGATCTGGTCCTTCCGCAGCTGAAGCCCTGGGAATATCAGTGGCATGGGACGGAAGGCCCGGAAGCGGCGCCGGTCGAGCGCACCCACTACATGATGACGCCCTATCATTGCCTGCATATGGCTTTGCAGAACGAGAAGCGCGGCTATCAGTACTATGCCGATCTGGCTTACAAGTCGGCCGATCCGGAAGTGAAACGCCTCGCCAAGCAGTTCGCCGAGGAAGAATCGGAACATGTGGTGATGCTCGAGAAATGGGTCGCCGATCTGAAAGAGCCGGAACCCAATTGGGACCTCGACCTCGACCCGCCGGTCGTCTCCGATTAAAGACTATTCTTTGACGTCACGCCCCCTTCCGCTGACAGCGGAAGGGGGCGTTTTCTTTGCCGCCGCGACATGCCGCAGCTTGATCGCCAGCACAGTGCCAGCCAGCACCAGCGTCGCCCCATTGGCCAGAACCACCGGCCAGGCATCCAGCATCAGACCATAGACCAGCCACAGCAGAACGCCGCAGCAAAAGGCGAGGTACATCGCCAGCGACAGATCGCCGGTCGACCGCTCCCGCCAGGTCTTCATCACCTGCGGCACGAAAGCGACGGTCGTCAGCATCCCCGCCGCCAGACCGACGGCGTCGACGGAGGTCATGAACCGGCGGCGATCAAACGACGGACCACCGACAGATTCCACCCCTTCGCCGCCTCCACCAGGATGTCCTCCCGGCCGATTTCGGTTCCCTCGATTTCCAGCAGGACGCGGGCCCCGATGACCATCATGATTTCCCCCGAGCGGGTCCCGCCGTCAAAACGCAGGAGGGCATCGTCGGCGCCCAGCTTGAGCCGGCTCCATCCCGGTTGCGCCGTCACCTGCGAATTGCTCTGGAACAGCGATTGGGCCGCGGCGACCGCCGGATTGTCGACGATCAGAGAGGCATTCAGCATTCCCTCGCCCTTACTGTAGGAGCGGGCGACGCTGAGCCCGCCGCCGACACCGTCGAGGGTCTGGCTGTCGGTGGCGTTGCCTTCCCAGCCGCTGGGCGGCGGCGGCAACGCTTTGGCGAATTGATCGACAAGGCGGGCATTCAGGCTGCTGACCAGCCCCTGCAGGTTGGTCAGAGTCCGCAGCAAGTCACCCTTGCCGTAGGTGATATGGGCGGCGTCCAGCTGATTGGCGATATCATCGGCATATGCCACTGATGATGCCCCGGTTAACAACAGCAAAGAGGCCATAACGACGCCGCGCAGACACATGATGGGACAGACCTTCGGGAGAGTTAACAAGATGACATTAGCAGACGGCGCCAACCCCCTACAACCGGCACCGATTGACGAGGTTCCGCCACAGACCTTAAAGTCTGGGACCGCGCCTTCCTAAAGGTAAGACCCCGACGGAACGCGCTAAAGCCATCCGTCAGGGTCTCATCACTGGCCAACCATTGTCACAGAAAGCAGACGCCGCCATGAGAAGATCGCGCAAGGCCAAGATCGTTGCCACTTTGGGACCGGCCAGTTCGACACCCAAGGAAATCGAATCGCTGTTCCTCGCCGGGGCCGACATCTTCCGTCTGAATTTCAGCCATGGAAGCTATGACGAACATCGCAAGCGCTATGACGCCATCCGGGAAATCGAGCGCAAGCTCAATCGTCCCATCGGCGTCATGGCCGACCTCCAGGGTCCGAAACTGCGGGTCGGCGATTTCGCCGCCGGCAAGATCCATCTGCAGGCCGGCCAGAGCTTCCGCCTCGACCTCGACCCGGCCCTCGGCGACGAGAAACGCGTCCAACTGCCGCATCCCGAAATCTTCGCGGCGCTGCAGGTCGGCACCGAACTGCTGCTGGACGACGGCAAGCTGCGCCTCAGGGTCGAACAACACAGCAGCGACCATGCGGAAACGCGGGTGATCACCGGTGGGGAACTCAGCAACCACAAAGGGCTGAACGTCCCCAATGTGGTGTTGCCGATTTCACCGCTGACCGCCAAGGACAAGGCCGATCTGGAATTCGCCGTCGACATGGGGGTCGATTGGGTGGCGCTGTCCTTCGTGCAACGCCCCGAAGACGTGTTTGAGCTTCGCGAACTGGTGGGCAACCGTGTGCGGATCATGAGCAAATTGGAAAAGCCGGCGGCGATCGAGCATCTGAGCAGCATCATCGAAGCCTCCGATGCCGTCATGGTGGCGCGTGGCGATCTTGGGGTCGAATGCCCCCCTGAAACCGTGCCGATCCTGCAAAAGCGCATCCTGCGCGGCTGTCGCATCGCCGGCAAGCCGGTGGTGGTGGCCACCCAGATGCTGGATTCCATGGTGCATTCGCCGTCACCGACCCGGGCCGAGGCATCCGACGTCGCCACCGCCATCTATGACGGCGCCGATGCCGTCATGCTGTCGGCGGAAACCGCGTCCGGCGACTACCCCATCGATGCGGTGACCATCATGGATCGCATCATCGAACGGGTCGAAAGCGACGAACAATACCAGATGATCCGCGATGCCTCGCGGCCGCAACCCTCCGGCACCGCGCGCGACGCCATCAGCGCCGCCGCCCGCCAGGTGGCCCATACCCTGTTCGTCAGCGCCATCGTCACCTTCACCTCCTCGGGATCGACCACGTTGCGCACCGCCCGCGAGCGGCCCGACGTTCCCATCCTCTGCCTGACCCAGAACATCAAGGTGGCCCGTCAGATGGCCGTTGTCTGGGGCACCCACAGCGTCGTCGCCTCCGACGTCCACAGCTTCACCGAAATGGTGGCGGTGGCGGTCCAGGCCGCCCATGACCAGGGCTTCGCCCGCTGGAAGGATCAGATCGTCATCACCGCCGGGGTACCGTTCGGCACCCCCGGAACGACCAATATCCTGAGGGTGGCGGTGGTCGAGGAAACCTGACCTCTCTCAAATCGGCTCGCCGGCCAGCTGATCGCGCAAGCGTTCAGCCTCGTCGCGGATGGCATCGAGATGGGGATCCAGTTCAAGCGCCGCCTCGAAGGCCCTGAGCGCCGCCTCCTGCCGGTCATAGAGCAGAAAAATCCGCCCGAGTCCGGCCAGGGCACTGAATTGCCTGGGCTCTATGAGCAGGACCTGACGCAGGTCGGTCAGCGCTTCGGCGTATTCGTCGCGCATGGCATGCACCAGGGCGCGCTGGTTGTAACCCTCGGCAAAAGACGGCGCCAGGTCCACCACATGATCGAAGGTCGACAATGCTCCGTCGAGGTCTCCGCCATGCGCCATCTCCATGCCGCGCAGCAACAGGAGGTCAACCTCCGGACGCCCCGACGACGCCCAAAATTGCATGATGGCGAGTTCTATGCCACGGGCCTCGTCGCCGGTGGCGGCAAAGCGCAGGCGGATGAACAGGTCATCCAGATCGGTCGCCG
>Ga0007882_10000547_pt1 | contig 22079 bp, 17 predicted proteins | sample CryBogCBH12Aug01_FD_71195 | JGI IMG/M metagenome (GOLD analysis project Ga0007882, IMG submission 71195) | Freshwater microbial communities from Crystal Bog, Wisconsin, USA - CBH12Aug09.1 | ecosystem: Environmental > Aquatic > Freshwater > Lake | place: Crystal Bog, Wisconsin, USA | collected... | reverse complement strand
GCGGCGGAGCATCTGCTGTCCCAGGCCGGGCGCGACATGTTCGCCGAGGGACATGCCATCGCCGACTGCCAGTCGTCGTTCAGCCTGTCGGTGGAACGCGGCACGGAAGAGCAGACCCTGTCGCTGACCGGGACCGCGGCGCTGCCGGCGGATATTGCGCCCTCGGCATCGCTGTCGCTGATTCTGCGGGTGGTCAAGCCCATCGCCCATGCCGGGTTCGCCGACGCCGCCACACCGTCCAGGACGGCGGCGACCGCCGCCGGCAGCCGCCGGGTGCTCGAGCAGGACCTGCCGCTGTATCGCCTTGAAGACCAGGGTCCGGGAGCGGCGGCGGCCGGCCCGGCGATCCTCGAGGATCCCTACTTCACCTGCCGGATCGGCCGTGGATGGACCTTCACCATCAGCGAGAACGGCGACATTTTTATGGAGTGTCAGCCATGAAGATCGACATCACGGAATATCTGCGCATCAACTTCGACAATGAAGAATGGGAGTGCAGGGTCTGCGGCCACGACATCGGCCCGGCGCGGGGAAATTACAAGGAAGGCCTGCTGGTCTATGACCGCGATCCGCGCGAGATCCACAAGCCTTTACTTGATCCGAAGAAGTATAAATTCACCTTCTCGCCGGATCCCAAATGGTGCCGCATCCTGGAATATTACTGTCCGTCCTGCGGCACCATGGTGGAAACCGAATACACCGTGCCCGGCCATCCACCGCTGCACGACATGGAATTCGACATCGACGCGCTGCGCACCCAATGGACGGCGCGGCTGGCGGCCTCCAATCAGACCAAGGGGAAGTAACGCCATGCGCCGCGTTTCCGTCGATATCGGGGGAACCTTCACCGATTGCTATGTTGCCTGGGACGACCGCCATGTCGAAACCAAGGCGCTGACCACACACCACAATCTTGCCGTCGGCTTCAACGAGGCGCTGGACTACGCCTGCCAGGAACTGGGGCTGGACCGCCATGGCGTGCTGTCGGAAATCGATTCGGTGCGCTATGCCACGACGCTGGGGACCAATGCGCTGATCGAGCGCAAGGGCCCGAAGATCGGCCTGCTGATGACCGGCGGCTTCAAGAGCACCATCCCCTTGAGCCGCGGCCGCGGCTACGGCGAGGGCCTGGACATCAGCCAGCAGATGGACATTCCCAACGCCGACCGGCCCGACGCCATCGTTCCCATCCCGCTGATCCAGATCGTCCGCGAGCGCATCGACTACAAAGGCCAGGTGCTGATGAAGCTCGACGAGGCGGATGTCCGCGCCCGCCTGCGTGATCTGGTGGACAGCGGCGCCGAGGTGATCATCGTCTCGCTCACCAACAGCGTCTCCAATCCGGTCCATGAGATGCGCATCCAGGAAATCTTCCTGGAGGAATATCCCGGGCATCTGCTGGGCGCCATTCCCCTGCTGCTGGGCCATCAGGTGGCCGGCCGCAAGGGCGAATACGGCCGCACCATGTCGACCATTCTCGACGGCTTCCTGCATCAGGTGATGTATCACGGCCTCGGCTCGCTGGAACTCAACCTGCGCGAATACGGCTACACCAAGCCGATGCTGGTGGTGCACAATTCCGGCGGCATGGCCCAGCTCAATTCCACCGACGCCCTGCAGACCATCCATTCCGGCCCGGTCTCAGGCATCGCCGCCGCCGAACATCTGGCCGGCGAGGCCGATCTCGGCAATGTCGTGGCCACCGACATGGGCGGCACCAGCTTCGACATCGGCATGGTGGTCAAGGGCGGGGTCAAGTTCTACGACTTCAACCCGGTCATCGAGCGCTGGCTGGTCTCCATCCCCATGGTGCATCTGCTGACGCTGGGCGCCGGCGGCGGTTCCATCGCCAAATACGACAAGATGTTCAAAACCCTGAAGCTGGGCCCGGAAAGCGCCGGCTCGGACCCCGGCCCGGTCTGCTATGACCGCGGCGGCCTGCGCCCGACGGTCACCGACGCCGATCTGCTGCTCGGCTATCTCGACCCCGAGAATTACGCCGGCGGCCATATCAAGCTGAATCCGCGGCGCGCCAGGATGGTCATCGAGGAAGAGCTGTGCGACGACCTCGACCTCGAGCTGATCGACACCTGCAAGCTGATCAAGACCACCGTCGACCATGACATGGCCAACGGCATCGCCACCGAACTGCGCGCCCGCGGCTTCGAGCCCAGCGAATTCGTCGTCCTCGCCTATGGCGGCAACGGGCCGCTGCATGCCTGCGGCATCGCCGAGGCGCTGGGCGTCACCAGGGTCCTGGCGCCGCCCTACAGCTCGGTGTTTTCCGCCTGCGGCGCCGGCAATCTCGACCAGGCGCATATCCACGAGCAGTCGATCTACATGTCGCTGTTCGATTCCAACAAGCAGAAGATGTTCGACAACTATGCCTGGTTCAACGACATCGTCGCCGAACTCGAGCGGCGCGGTCGCGATGATCTGCTGCGCCAGGGCATGAGGGAAGACGAGATCCATTTCCGCGTCGAGCTGGACATGCGCTACGGCAACCAGCGGGCGGAGACCGCGGTGGTGGTGCCGCTGCATCGCATGAACAGCATCCATGACGTGCTGGCGGTCATCGATCTGTTCCACAAAAGCTATGGCGAACGCTTCGGCGAAGGCAGCCAGGTGCCGGAGGCCGGCGTCCGCGTCAACACCATTCGCGTGCGATCCTATGTCGAACACCAGAAGATCGCCTTCCGCAACATCAAGCCGGCCGAGGAACACCACGCCCCGCCCGCCGCCGTCGCCCAGCGGTCCTGCCATTTCGTCGGCAGCGACAAGGCGGTGGCGACGCCGGTCTATGACGAACGGGCGCTTGAGCGCGGCACGCGGATCGTCGGTCCGGCCATCGTCACCACCCGCTCCACCACCTACCTGATCGAACCGGGCTGGCGCTTCGATGCCGCCGGCCAGGGTGCCGTCTGGTTCACCAGACAAAACAGTTAGAGGTTCCGCGATGCACAACCACTCCCACACCCACTCCCACGGCAAGGCTACCCCGCTGTCGGCCAGCGAGCAGGAACTGCTGGACAAGTTCCTGTCCGACAATCGCCTCTATCTCGGGCCGGATCCGGAGATCATGCGCAGCCATGCCTTCGCGCCGCGCACCGCCGATGAGGAGCGCGTGCTGACCGCCGGCATCGACCCGCATCAGCTCAACCTGGTGCGTGGCCGCCTCACCGCCGCCCTGGCCGAGAGCTTCACCATGGTCGAGCAGATGGGCACCGCCCCCGGCGCCAAATGGGGCGATCTGGTGACCGCCGTCTATACCATCAGCGGCGATCTGTCGGCTATCGGCCCGCAGGGGATCGTCGTCTTCTCCGGTGTCTGCCACTACCCTCTGAAATACATCATCAAGTATTGGATGAACGAACCCACCGTCGGCGTGAATGACGGCGACGGCTTCATTCACAATGACTCGCGCTATGGCAATATCCACAACACCGACCAGAGCATGATCCTGCCGGTGTTCCACAAAGGCGAGATCGTCTGCTGGGTGTCGTCGACCATCCATGAGGGCGAGAACGGCGCCTGTGAGCCGGGCGGCATGCCGGCGGCGGCCGAAAGCAAATTCGACGAAGGGCTGAAAATGTCGCCCTTCAAGGTGGTCGAGAATTTCAAGATCAAGCGCGACCTGCTGACCTTCCTGCAGAATTCGGTGCGCGATCCGAAGCTGCAGCTGGAGGACATGAAGGTCAAGCTGCATGCCTGCCTGCGGCTGCGCCAGCGGATTTTGTCGCTGCTCGACGAATACGGCAAGGATGCCCTGACCGCCACCCTCCGGATGACCATCGAGGACGCCGACGCCGAGGTGCGCCGCCGCATCGCCCAGCTGCCGCAGGGCACCGTCCGCTCGATGTGCTATATCGACAGCACGCTGCGCGAAAACATCCTGATCAAATTCAATATCGCCATCACCATCAAGGATGGCGAAATGATCATCGACATGAGCGGCACCTCGCCGGAATTCATCAACCGCTCGATCAATACCAGCCTCGGCTCGTTCAAGACCTGCCTGGCCTCGCATTTCCTCACCTTCGTCTGGCCTGACCTGCCGCATAACATGGCGTCCTTCGCCCCGATCAAGGTGATCACCCAGCGCAATTCGGTGGTCGACTGCTCGGATGTGTCGCCCAATGCGATGAGCCTGATCCCGCTGTTCCGCGCCTTCATCCTGCCGGCCACCATCATGGCCAAGCTGCTGTACTCGATCCCCAACCGCACCACCGCCATCGCAGCGTCGCATTACAGCCAGCCGGCGACGCTGATCTATGGCGGCATCACCCAGCATGGCGAGGTGACCGGCAATTTCTGCGCCGACATCAACGGCAACGGCCAGGGCGCGCGCCATGATCGCGATGGCGAACACGCCTTGTCGCCGGTCTTCGGCTTCATGTGCGACACCGGCGAACACGAGCTGATCGAAGAGACCCTGCCCATCGTCCGCCTGGTCGCCCAGCATCTCAGCAAGGACCGCTGCAGCTTCGGCAAATATCGCGGCGGCATGGGCTATGACCAGATGGCGACGTCGCGCGAATCCAACATGTGGGGATTCATGACCGGCTGCACCGGTTCTCTGCATTCCAGCACCACCGGCATTTTCGGCGGCTATGGCTGCCCGGCCTATCCGCTGGTCAAGATCAAGGACATCAACATCTTCGAGACCTTGCGCGACAACCCGGAAACCTTCGATTTCGACATCGTCAAGCTGATGAACGAACGGCCGTTCCCAGGGGCAAGCTATACCACCCACGACATGGGAATGACCTTCGAGCTGGCCAAGGAGGGCGAGATCTACGCCATCTCGCAGGGCTCCGGGGGCGGTTACGGCGACGTGCTGGAACGCGATCCGGAACTGGTGATGAAGGATCTTGAAGAGGATCTGATCTCCCACGAGACCGCCTGGGACATGTACCGCGTCGTCTACGACCAAAGCTCGCTGGTGGTCGATGCCGCGGCCACCGCCAAGGCCCGCCAGGACGAGCGCGAGGCCCGCAAGCGCCGTGGTATCCCCTTCAAGGAATTCGTCAAGACCTGGGTGACCCCCCAGCCGCCCGAGGACATCCCCTATTACGGCAGCTGGGACAATGACAAGGTCATCTATGCCGGGGTCGGCGAGACCCGCTTCACCATGGACGGCGACGCCATCCAGGGGGCCTATATGGAAAACCCCAAGGACAAGCGCATCGCCCAGCTGGAACGTGAGGTCGAGGCGCTGAAGCGGCGGTGCGGCGAGGCGGCCGAGTAACATGGGCCGGAGCCTCGCCGAGCATTTCCGCGACCGTCCCGCCGCCGCCTGGGTCGACGGCCTCGATTTCGCCGCCCGCATCCTGCGCGGCGGCCGGCCGCTGCCCTGGCTGGAGCCCACCGAGCTGGTGCATTTCCTCGGCGAGGCCGACCGGCTGGTGCCCTCGGCGGTGAGCGCCCTGCCGCTGGCGCCGGTCTATCGCGCCTGGATCGACGCCCATCCCGAACTGCGGGATGCCATGGCCGCCAAGAAGCGCTCGGGCTTCGCGCTGAAGACCCTGCTGGCCGAGGAGGGACCGCGGCGCCTGCTGAAGGAGATCCTGACGGCGCGCAGCTATTCGACGGCCGACCTGCCGCAGATCCTGGTGCTGCCGGCCCCCGAACGATGGGCCGAGGACATGCACGCCCTGGTCCATGGCGAGACACCGCCGCCGGCCGATGCCGACGGCGCCGAAACGGCGGCCATGTATCTTGCCGACGCGCTCCGCGACATCATCGTCGACGCCACCAGCGGCATTCTCATCGAAGCGCCGGCCTTCGGCGCCGAGACCTATCGGCCGATCCTCAACCTGGCGGCGCATTACCGCCTGGCCGTCGGCCTGGTCGCCGAACAGGCGGCCGAGGGCTTCGATTTTCACGTCGCCCCGGCCAGCGGATTCTGGTCGGGCGCCGCCACACCGGGGGGATTTTACGCCGTCACGGTGCCGGCCGACGCTGTTCCCGAAACCGTGCGGGAACGCCTGAAGCAGAATTAGCCGCCGCCCATACTCTCCCATTGGAACAGGTCTAAAGACCATGTGAATTGTGTGGTCTTTCTGCCGCAAGTATGCTACTAGTCAAAGTGCAACTACTCCAAAGGAGGTTGCTGTGACGTATTTGATTTCCTACATCGCGGTTACTATTTTGTTCGTCGCCTGCATCCTGGCGGCGATGACGAGCTTCGGCGTCTCCCTCTCCCTTGAGATCAAGGACTGGTGGTCCCGCCATCACCCGGCGGGAAGTCAACGCCTGCTCCCCCATTAAGCTTCGTCAGGGCGGCGGATAAGCGCCGCCGGCCGCCTTCATGGCGGCGACGAACGGCTCGATGCGGTTGGTCACCACCTCTTCCAGCGGGGTTCCCTGGAAGTGGGGAATGAAGGTTTTGTTCCAGTGGCCGAACAGCGACATGCCGGCCGGCGTGTCGGTGAGGGCGATACCGATGGCCAGCAGGATGTGCATGACGCTGCTGGGCTCCGATTTGTCGTAACCCGCCTTCCAGTATGACGCATCGGGATAGAAGCGTTCGACCTTGCGGCCGAGCACCTTTTCCCTGACCGCCAGCAGGTCGTTCCACGAGCAGAAGGCGGTGGCGGCGACCGGACAGACGGCATTGCGCGAGGCCGGGTGGGCCAGCACATGGGGAATGATGCGACCGACATCGGTGCCGGTCGACCAGGCCACCGGGACATCCGGATCTCCCATCACCGCCACCGGTTCCAGCATGTAATATTCCGGCCACAGCCCGGCCGGCAGGATGGTGAAATCGAGGCCGGCCATCTCGGTGACCCGCTGGATGAAGGCCTTCTGGCGGGCCATGGCGCGATGCGAGTTCGGCGTCTGCCAGTATTGTTCGAACTGGTAGATGGCACCGAATTCCGAGGGCACAAAGCGCTCAACCCCGGCCTCCTTGGCCGCCCAAATCAGCGGATACTGCGATTCGGCGGCGTTGTAGGGGACGCAGGACACCAGGTAATCGGTGCCCTCCAACGCCGGAATCAACTCGGCGTGATAGGTGGCGTCGACCCATTTGACGGTCACCCCCTTGGCCTGCCAGTCGGCGTATTGCCGCTGCTTGGCGTCGGCGCCGAGGATCATCCCGGTGGTGGATTTCTCCTGCTGGCCGGTCTTGCGGGCCAGCACGGTGACATTGAACCGCTCCTGGCGGATCAGTTCGTCGACACAGGCGACGCCGACGGTGCCGGTGGCGCTGAAGACGGTGACGGTCTTGCGGCTCATGGCTACAGCACCCTATAGACGGAGTACTGGACGCCGCCATTGCCGGTCTTGCCGACGCCGACGGCGACAATGTGGTTGAGCCAGGCATATTTCGGATGCGAGGTCTCGAACAGCGGCTGGGTGCGGAAATAATAGCTGGACGGATCGACGTTCTGGCCGTTGGCGAAGTCGAGCACCTTGGGCAGCAGTTCCGGCGAGACGATGATCCGCCCCGGATAGGTCATATAGACGATCGCCCCGTCATCGGTCTGGAAACAGGCCCGCACATCGAGGGCCATCGAGCCGTCGCTGCGGATCCGCAGCCAGTCGCCGCCGCCGGGCAGCAGCTTGCCGTTGATCTTCGGCCCCTTGATCCAGCCGCCGGTCACATAGACGACGGCGCGGGTGGCCTCCGGGGTTTGGCCGAGGTCGATGGGCATATCGAGATCGGCATGCATTTCGTAAAGCAGCTCGGTCTTGAGTTCGAGCATTGGGTCCCTCCCTGGTGACGTTTTATACCGCGAAAGACTAAGTCAGTCGGCGAAAGGTCGCGCGGCGGTGGCGGGGTGGCCCCCCATTTGGGAATTAGCCGACCATCAAACCGAGATCATAGGCCCGGCGCACCGCCTGCGTGCGGTTTCCCGCCTGCAGTTTGGACAAAATGCTCTTCATATGCCATTTGACGGTTTCCGGGGTCAGCTTCAGCAGCCTGGCGATCTCCTTGTTCGACTGCCCGGCGGCGACCGCCGACAGCACCTCGATCTCGCGGCTGGTGAGGATCGAATACAACGACGGATCTTCCCGGCCCGGCGGCTCCGCCTGCTGGACGAATTCCGTCAGGCGGCGCAGATAAGGCTGCAACTGGCTGTGCCGGCGCTGGTCGATCTGGGTGGCGTGGGCCGGGCGGGCCTTGGTTGCCCGGGCGATCACGGCATGCATCGCCGGCCCCTCGTCCAGCAGGCTGCGGCAGAAGCTGTGCGGGCCGGCCAGCGACAACAGGTCCCAGAACGCCGCCAGCGCCGCCTCCTCGTGGCCCGGAGTGTCGGCGGCCAACACCGCCAGCGAGCGCATGACCACCGACTTGCCGTAACGGCCCCAGCCTTCCGTCTGTTCGATCAGCGGCAACAGTCGCCCGAGCGCGGCATCGGCGCGACCGCTGAACAGATCGAAGCGGGCATGGCCGAGCTGGCGCTCTTCCCACAGCTCCAGCGGCTGACCGCCGGAGGCCGGCGCCGTCGCCGGGGCCAGCAGATCGAGCTCGCGCAGGGCGGCGGCGGCGCTGATGGCGTCGCCCATCGCCAGATGGAAGCGCACCCGCTCGGCCAGCGCCGTACCGATCATCCTCTGGCCGCCGAGACGGGTGCGCCCCAACAGTTCCAGCCGTTCGATCAGTTCCAGGGTTTCCGCCGGCCGTTCGAGACCCGACAGGCGGATCAGCGGCACATAGGCGGCGGTGACGCAGCCGACGAAACCGATATCGTCGATGAAGTCGAGACGGCCCTGCAACAGGCGGCGCACATCCTCGACATCGTTCCATTCATAGCGGATCTCGGCCAGGCAGGTGCCCGACAGCACCGCCGCCGCGGAAAATGCCCCGGCCTCGCGGCAGGCGTTGTCATAGGCGGCCTTGAAGCGGTTGGCGGCGTCGTGCAGACGCCCCTGGATGCGGTAGCCGAGCCCGTTGACGACATCGCCATAGACCGAGGAGTAGATCTGCCGGCGCTTCGATTTATGGTCGTAATAGACATTGTTGGCGGCGGTGAATTCGCTGTTGGCGACCAGGGCGAAGGCAAGCACGTTGGACATCACCGCGCATTCCCAGTCCTCGCCGGCGCCGGCGCCCTTCAGCCAGTCGGACGACAGCTGGCGGGCGGCGATGGAATCGTCGGCGATGGCGGCGGCGGTGGCGCGCACCGCCTCGATGCGCCGCCCGAGGTCGCGGCGCAGCTCGGCCGGACTGGCGGCCAGGCTGTTCTCCAGGCGCTCCAGGGCCAGCACCGCGTCGCCCGGGTTGCGGGTCAGCGCCAGGGCCCAGGCCACCGCCAGCTGCAGATGCGGGCGGCTGGCGACGACGGCGGGCCGCAGCTGTTCGGTGAGGCGCAGCAGGCGCGCGGTTTCGCTCTGGTGGACCAGGGCCATGCCGCAAGCCTCCACCAGGTCGGCGGCGCGTTCCTGGTCGCCGCAGGCCAGCGCATGGCGCACCGCCTCGGCGGTCAGGCCATGACCGGCCAACCAGTCGCAGGCCCGCCGGTGCAACTCGGCGAACAGGTCGGGATCATCGGCCTGCAGGCGGGTCTGCAGGAATTTGCGGAACAGGCCGTGATAGCGATACCAGGACGGTTCATTTTCGAACGGACTGAGGAACAGGTTGAGCTGGCGCACGCGGTCCAGCATCGCCTGGCCGTCGCCGCTGCCGGTCAGCGCCGCGCACATATCCGGGCACAGCCGCTCGGCGACCGAGGTCTTCAACAGGAAGGCCACCACATCGGGAGCCTGCTGATTGAGGATGTCCTCGGCCAGATACATGCCGACGACGCCGCGCGGCATGGCCATCCGCTCGGCCAGATCGGTGGCCGACTGGCCGTTATGCAGGGAGATGCAGGCCAACTGCAGGCCGGCCGCCCAGCCCTCGGCGCCGGCATGGAGAACCGAGCACTCCTCGCTGGTCAGGTCCTTGCGGCCCAGGCGCTGCAGGAATTCGCGCGATTCGGCCTCGGTAAAGCGCAGATCGGCTTCGCTCAACTCGGCCACCACGTCGCGGGCGCGCAGCTTGGCGAGGGCCAGCGCCGGCTGGCAGCGGGTGCCGACGACGATGCGGAAATTATGCGGCGCATGCAGCACCAGAAATTCGACGGCCTGGCTGAAGTCCCGGCAGGGCGACAGATGCAGGTCGTCGAGGATCAGGGTGATTTCATGGGGCGAGGCGGCGAGATCGTTGACCAGACTGCGCAACAGGAGCGGCACCGACACTGTCGGCGCCCCGGGCATCAGCAGCGACAGCACCTCCTGGCCGACGGCCGGATCGCAGCGGTTCAACGCCAGGCCGACATAGCGCAGCAACTGCCAGATATCGACGTCGTTTTCGTCGACGGAAAGCCAGCCCACCAGCCCCTGCTCGGCACGCAGCGCATGCGCCATCTGCGACAGCAGGGTGGTCTTGCCGAAGCCTCCGGCCGAGACCAGCAGCACCAGGGAATGGTCCTTCAGCTGCAGCAGTCGCTCAAGCAGACGCCCGCGCGACACCGGCGCCTTGGGCAGCTTGGGGGCGACGATCTTGGTCCTGAGCAGGCTCTGCTGGATCGAGTGGAAATCGTTGTCGGTCATCACGCGCTCAGCAGATTGCGCTGGCGGGCCCGGACCACCGCGTCTTCCCGCGACGAGGCGTCAAGCTTGCCGAAAATGTTCTTCAGATGCCATTTCACCGTATTGGTCGAACAATTGAGCGCCCGGGCCACGCTCTTGTTGGAATAGGCCCTGGAGATCATGCCGAGGATTTCCGCTTCCCGCGGCGACAGCGGCAGGCTTCCGGGTTCCGTCGGCGCGGCGGCGACCACGCCCGGGGGCGCCTCGGCCGGACCGGCGAAGCGGCCCAGCAGGCCGTCGACGAAACCGCGTTCGGGAACGCCGAGTCCCCCCTGCCCGGCCAGTTGCCCCAACAGCTCGGCCAGCGATGCGCCATGATCGAGAAAGGCGCGCAGCAGGCCGAACTGCGCCGCCACGGCGACCGCCGGGGCAAGAAAGTCCAGGGCCCGCGGGCGATCGCCGATGGACCGGCAGGCCAGGGCGGCGCGCAGGCGCAGGCTCACCGCCTCGCCCTGTCGGCCCAGATCCTCGCAGGCGGCGATGGCCGGCCCGAGGATCTCGATGGCGCGCAGGGCATCATTGCCGGCTGCCGCCAGATCGGCTTCCGCCCGCCAGGCGAGAATACGGATCTCCGCCAGCGAGGAGCCGCGCTCGGCGGCGTGTTTTGCGGCCAGCCCCCGCAGCCTGCGGAAGGCTTCGCGGGCGGCGGGAAAATTATGGCGGCTGAGCTCAAGCGCCACCCGCTCGCCGAGGCTCCACGCCACCGGCCGATCCAGACCCTGACGCAGGCCGGAATGTTCCAGGCGTTCGAGCCGCGCCAGGGCGCCCTCGGGGTCGCCGGCCAGGGCAAGAATATGTGACTGCACCAGATGTACGGCGATCAGGTCGTCGGCGGCGGCGATCATCTCCACCAGTTCGCCATGCTCCTCGATCAGCGCCTGCGCGGCCGCCAGTTCGTCGAGGCCATAGAGCGCCCCGGCCAGCAGCCCGGCGCTCAACCCCAGCAGTTCCGGACCATGGACGGCGACTCCCTGCGCCGTCGCCATGGCCTTTTGCAGCGTGCCGCGCGCTTGCCGCAGATCGCCTTCCTTGAAGAAGCTGAGGCCAAGAAAGGCCCGCCCGGCGCAGGCCCCGGAGGTGAACGAGCTTTCGCAGCCGGGATGTCCGTCGCCGCCCAGCAGCAGATCGCGCGCCTCGGCAAACTGCCCGGCCTGGATTTTCCCCCAGGCCAGGGCATTGTGCAGCACATCGGCGAGAAATGGGTCATCCCGCGGCAGGCTCAGCACCTCGGGAGTCAGATGCGCCAGCACCGCGGCCGAATCATCGGTGCGGATGAAATACCAGCTCTTCAGAAGACAGACCTCGAGACGCACCCGGCTACCGGTGGCTTCGGGATGGGCCTCGATGGCCACCAGGCCATGGCGGAAGTCCTCGAGGCGCCCCGAGGCCAGTTGCGCCCAACCGGCGCAGAGCAGCAGATCCAGGCGTTCCTTCAGTTTGTCGGGGGGCAGTGCCGCCAGCCATTTGAGCACCAGCAGGAATTCACCGGATTCGATCATGCCGCGGGCAAAGCGCTCGACCAGGCCGAGGCAGGCGTCGACATCCTGGACGAACAGGGCATGGCGGACCGCCTCGACGCAATGGCCGCCGGCGGCGAACCAGTCGCTGGCCTTGCGGTTCAGCTGGCTGATTTCGTCGGCGGGAAGCCCGACCAGCCGGCGCCGCAGAAATTTCGAGAACAGTCGGTGGAAGCGGTACCAGGGATCGGCATCGTCGGAGTCGATGGGCAACACGAACAACCCGTCCTCGGCGAATTTGCGCAGCAATTCGGCGGCGTCGCCATTGCCGGTGATCACCGAACACAGATTGGCGTTGAAGCGCCGGCAGATCGAGGTGCGGACCAGGAAATCCAATTCCTCGCGGCTCAGATTCTCGATCACGCAGCGTTCCAGATACTCGCCAAGAAGGCTGGCCTGGTTGGGCAGCAGAATGTTGCCCAGCCTGTCCTGCCCGTGGGATTTGCGCAGGGCATAGGCGACCACCTGCAGACCGGCCGCCCAACCGTCGGTCAGCGAATAGATGGTCCGCGCCTCGGTCTGGCTGAGCGGCGCCAGGGACTGGCGCGACAGGAAGTCGCGGGATTCGGCGGCATCGAAACGCAGGTGGGCAAACCCCAGGATGGTCACCTCGCCGCGCAGGCGCAGATCGACCAGATCCAGTTTGGGATGGCAGCGCGACAGCAGGACCAGATGAAAATTGTCCGGCGCCAGCGACAGCAGGCGGCCCATCATCTGCTGAATCGGCGGTGATTCGAGGCTATGGAAATCATCGACGAACAGATAGACCGGGCGCGGATGGCCGTGCAACCGGTTGACCAGCGAATTGACGAAGCGGTCGATCGACTTGTCGCCGAAGCGCGACAGCACGCCCAGGGCGTCCGCCGCCATCGGCAGGCCGATGGTCTCCAGCGCCGCCACCAGATAGGCGGAGAACAGCGGCGCGTCGTCCTCGCTGTTGGCGGCGAACCACACCACGTCGCAACCCTGAGTGATCAACTCGCGCCGCCAGGTGGCGGCAAGGAGGGTCTTGCCGCAGCCCGCCGGGCCGATCATCAGGGTCAGCCGGCGTTCGCGGCCGCTTTCCAGATTGGCCAGCAGCCGCTCGCGCCGCACCAGTTGCGCGCTGGTTCTGGGCGGGGACAACTTGGTTTGGATCAGCGGACGAAACTGCTCAAGCATGCCTTTGACGTAATTCCAATCCCCGGATGCGCCGGCATTTTTTTTGTCCGGCTTGCGGGGACCGATTGTAGCCGATCTTTATTTCAAACGTCGATAAATACGGTTTGCCGCCAGCGGTTTTATTAAGCCTCGGCGCCGGTTCGAAGGCCGTGTGAAAGCTGATTTCTGTGGAGCTGAACTCAGTTTTCCGACAACAACTTTGCCGGTTCGGCCGCGAGAAATCCGCTTATTTCAAGAACCTGAACAGCGGCCTTGTCAAACGTGGCCAATACCGTGCCGCCAAGAGCGGCGCCGTGCCAGGCGATCACACCATCGGCAAAGTCACCACCATTTCGCAACACGGCGAGACCCGCTTCGACCGCCGGCCGATCGGTGACAACGGTCACGACGCCTAAAATCGCATCGATCGCGCCGGCAATCTCATCGGTTGACCGCTTATACTGACGCCGCATCGTCCAGACCAATTCGCAAAAGACTGGTACTGGCACGGCGATCAGTTCGGCCCGTTCGATCAGGGTCTGTGCGTCTGCCGCCTGATCCGGTTCATCTTCGAGAATGGCCCGCAACAGCAGATTGGTATCCGCCGCGATCCTCACCGTTCGCCCGCCCAGCCTGCCGCCGCCGCCTCGTTAATGTCGTCAATCGTTCGAGCCGGCTCACCGGGCCGCTTCAGCATCCCGAACAATTTTGACGCCGGAGTCCCCCGCTTCGTCCTAGCCTCAATGCGGCCTGACGGCAAAAGCTCAACTTCCAAGCGATCACCCGGCCGCGCACCAAGATGTTCCAGCACCTCTTTACGAAGGGTAACTTGTCCTTTGGCCGTTACGGTCACAGTGACGGGCATGACTTCCTCAGCGGTAAGGCTATCCTCCCTTACAAAGTAAGGCGACTTTCCCTTACTTGCAAGGGGCGAGACCCAGTGCACTACCCTGAGTGAACGGGAAAGGTGAGGAAAATAGTGCAGCCGGTTCCCACCTCGGAGTCGATCCAGATCCGTCCGCCATGACGTTCGACGATCTTTTTGCAGACGGCGAGACCGATGCCGGAGCCGTCGAGGGTATCGTCGGGGCCGAGTTTCTGGAAAATCTGAAAAGCCCGCTCGCACTGTTCCGCCGCGACGCCGACGCCATTGTCCTGGACCCAGACGACAACGTTATCGGCCTGTTCCCGCCAGGCAATTTCGATGACAAGCTGTCGGTCGGGCGATCGGCATTTGATGGCGTTACCGATGAGTTCCTCGAAGAGTTGCCGCAGATCGGACTTAACCCCGGCCACCGCCGGCATATCCGGCCCCAGAGACACGACAACATTATTCTGATGGATCGCCTGCTGATGTGCCAGGCAGGCCTCGCCGATAACCTCGGCCAGTTGAACCGATCCGAAATCCCCCGCCCCACCCAACAGGGAATATTTGAGGAGGTTGGAGATCATCCGGTTCATGCGTTTGGCGCCGCCGACGGCAAAGCCGAAATAGGTCTTCAACTCACCCTCAATTTGAGCCCCCAACCGTCGCTCGATCAGGCTCAGATAGCTGCTGACCATTCTGAGAGGTTCGCGCAGATCATGCGCGGCCAAGGAAATGAACTGTTCCAGCTCGGCATTGCTTCGGCGAAGTTCAACCTCCATGGTCTTGCGACCGGTGATGTCGCGGGCGATGCCAAGGACAGCGATGTCTTTGCCCTCGGCATCCCGCACCGGCGTCTTGATGGTTTCCAGCAAGACCGGATGACCATTACTGGCTATCCGTTCCTCGTTCACCAGGGATTTCCCCGCCGCCAGCGCCTCGGCATCCTTCTGCCGGAAGAAATCGGCAAGATCCCTGGCGACGAAATCGTAATCGGTCCTGCCCAGGATGTCGGCGCCGTCGGCCCCGAGAAACTGCTGGAACGCCGGATTGCAAATCACATAACGCCCCTCCAGGTCCTTCAGCCAGACCAGGTCGGGAATGCTTTCCAGCAGGGCGCGCAGATGGCTCTGAATCCGCTCCTGGCGCTGGCGGATCAGCGTCACCTCGATCAGCGCCGCCACGTCCCCGCACAGCCATTCAAGCACCTCCAGCACATCCGGCCCGAAATATTTCGGGCCGCTGACATGGTGGCAGGCCAACAGACCCCAAAGGCGTCCCTCGACGACCAGGTCGCCGACCAGAGAGGCTCGCACCCCCATAGTCTTCAGGTATTCGATATGGAGGGGCGACACGCGCAGGGCCGATCGCCCCAGATCGACGCTTCGCGCATCGTCGGCCGCGATCAGCGCCGACGGCACATGATCTACATCGGGGATCAGGCGCAGCTTGCAGGCCTGGAAATGGTCATGGGCTGGCCTGGGAATATCGCCGGCAGGATAATGAAGGCCAAGATTAGGCTCGATATCGTCACGCCGCGCCTCGGCGATCACTTCGCCGTTCCAGGCCTCGTCGAAGCGGTAGATCATCACACGATCGAACCCGGTTATGGCGCGGAGACTGTCCGTCACCGCCTGCGGCACCGCCAGGAACCCCGTCAACCGGCGCAGCCCGTCGAGTTCCCGCCGGCATTGGCGGAGGATCGCGTAAACAGACGACGATTCCGGCAGGGCGGGCTCGATATCGACAAGCGTCTGCGCCGCTTCGTTGACACTGGTGCGGGCGAGAAACTCCCTTCCCTTCAGCGACAGCCGCAGGACTGGGCGCTGGTCATCGCTTCGGGCGGCCGTTAACGCCGCCGCCGCCTCGGCGCCTAACAGGTCGCCGAGCGAGGATCCCAGCATCTCCTGGGAGGTCAGGCCCAGCAGGGGGCCGCAGGATTGGCTGGCCGCCTCGACAAGCGCGGCCGGCCCCGGCTGCAACACGAGCAGGGCACCGTGAGGCATGACCGTACCGGGGAACCGCAACGGTTCATTTTCGCAATCGGTAAGGTCTACGGGATTCATGGCGAGGGGCTTCCCGGCATGCCGAAACGGGCCAATACTATCCTTTAGTATAAACCTAAAGGTTTAAAACTCAAAATGACAATCATCGGCGTCGGTCACCCGCTGACCGCCACCTCACATCTTGAACATTTCCATCATGCGGTCGACTTCCACCTGCGCCATATGGGTCGGTTGGCCCGAAAGGATGCCCGTGACGTTGCGGAACGGATGTCCGATATGGATACCCTGCGAATCGATGTGAAATTCGCGGATGTCCTTCTCATGGGGCGATCCGCGCATTTTCAGCACCGTCACGCCACGGCGGATTTCGCCGAACATCTCGACATAGCGGAGCAGAATAATCGAATCGGTGATGGTTGAAATATGAGCCTCGGTGACCGAGGAGCCGCCCATCAGCGATGGCGTGTTGGATGTAAAGAGGCCGGCGACCTCCTGATGTTTGATGAACGACGTGATCCCGATGACGAATTCACGGAAACTGCGCGGTGAGGCCACTCGTTCCAGAGCGGAAAGACTGTCCACCGCCAGCCGGTTCGGACGGAATTCGGTGATGATCTTTTTCATATGGATGAACTGGTCTTCAAGACTACTGGCCTCAGGATACTCACAGTAGACTTTCAACAGACCGTCATTCTCCATTTTCTCGAAATCAACACCCCAGCCGCGGGCGTTGCGCACCAGCTGCTCGCGGCTCTCCTCCGAGGCGAATAACAGACAGCGTTCCCCCTCCTTGGCTCCCCCGGCCAGGAAACTGGTCACCATCAGGGTCTTGCCCGCCCCCGTGGCCCCCGAAACCAAAATAATGGAATCGCGGTAAAAGCCGCCGCCGCACATGCGGTCAAGCTCGGGACTGCCGGAGTTGATGCGAATATCCGAAGACTTCTGTTTGAGCTGGATGGCCGACAAGGGGATGACCACGATCCCTTCGTTCGGCATGACGGCGAAGGGATATTCGCCCTTCTGGTGCGAATGGCCGCGGAATTTGAGGATTTCGATGGTACGGCGGCGTTTTTCGCCCTCCAGGGCGTTTCTCAAAATGATGACATTGTCGGCGACGAATTCCTCGACCCCGAAACGGGCGATTTCCCCGTATTCCTGGGTGCGTTCGGCGGTCATCACCGCCGTCACCCCCATCAGTTTGATGGCCCGGGCAATGCGGAACAGTTCCCCGCGGACCGAGATGGCATTGTCAAAATGGGCGAAGACGGCCCCCAGGGAATCCATCGCCAGTCGTTGGGCGCCAACCTGCTTAATGGCGTATTCGATACGGGCGAGCAGCGCGCCAAGGTCGAATTCGCCGACCACGACGGTGTTTTCTCCCGGCTGCGGCGACGCGTCGACGAAGGCCCATTTGCCGTCCTGTTCCCACTGCTCGATATCCCAGCCGAAGCCGCGCATGTTGCGGCGAATTTCCTCGGGGGACTCCTCAAAGGTCACAAAAACGCCGGACTGACCGGCGGCAATGCCCTGAGCAAGAAAATGACAGGCGAAGACGGTCTTGGCGCTGCCGGCGGTGCCGGACACCAGGGTGGTGCGGAATTTCGGCAGGCCACCGTCCGAAATGGAATCAAAACCGGGAATGCCGGTAACCAGCTTCTCCATAGGGGATGAGACGAGAGACATGGGACCTCCAAGTAAATATCAGCCGTGACCGGCCGTGTCGTTTTCGGGCGGGAGCTCTTTGTCCAGCCACAGATCAAGACTGACGAGAAGCCTTTCGGGATCGGAAAGGTCGCCGACCACCCGACGGACGGGCAAGGGGATATCCTTGATCAGCGTCGGTGTCGCCAGGATCCGGTATTCCTCGGCCAGATAGGGGCGCTCGAGGACGTCGATGACGACGAAGTCACCGCGGCCGTGAAGCGTATGCTCGCATAACTGCTTCAGATTGTAGACCGCCTGGGCCGAGCGCGCCGTCCCACCGGTGACGAACAGTTTGAACCCGACCCGTGACAGGGTGTCATTTCCAGGTGTCATGAGTTATTGCCCCATCGCACTGTCACTTGATTGTTGCAACGTCAAAAGGACGCGGCCGCGGCCGGCCAAGTCCCAAATTCAAAGTCCGGTAATACGCCGCCAGACAGCCCATCAACTCCAGGACCACCAACCGCCCCTCGACGGTAAAAGCAATGGCTTTGGATCTTGGCAGATCCGAGCAATAGGCGTTGAAGACCTGAGAATGCAGCCAGACGACATCCCGCGGCCCGGCGTTCAAAAAACCCAGTTCGTTGGCCAATTCCTCCAGCCGGGCGGAAACGCCGTGATCCACACGATGCATCGATTGTGAAAAAGCATCGGCAAGAATGCGGCCGTAGTCCTCCTTCAAGCGGGCGACCGTTCCCGGACTGGCCTCGGATAAGGGGGTGATGCCAAAGGCCGCGGCGGTAACCGAACTGCTGGAAACGGACATCTTCTCCATCGCCGCCCGCTCGCGCGGATCCTCGCGGATGCTGATGCAGGAGATGCCGGTCACCTGACCCTTTTCGTCGAACAGGGGCTCGACCGACAGGTCAAACCATTCGGCGTTGGGGTCGTTCAGCCTGGCCGGAAGTGTTCTTCTTTCGCCGACGCCGCTGTCCAGCACCCGCCGCTTGACGCTCTGCATCCGCGCCGCCAGTTCCGCATCGAAAATGTCCCGGTCGGTGCAGCCGATGACATCCCTGCCGAAACCCATCTGGGACAGCGGCACCCAGGAATAGCGGAGATCCCGGTCCTGGTGATAGACGGTGGTGGAACTCAGCGACAGGGCCTGGGCGAAACGGCCGACTTCGGCATCCAGATGGCGAATGCGGCGGGCCTGGCGAAGAATGACTTGATTGATCGTCAGGCAGATGGTCGTCGCCATGTCCAGTTCGCGGCGCAGCCAGGGGGCCGAACGACCGCGCCGGGTCTCAGTCCAGCGGTCGAACGAGCGGCGGGGAAGATTGGGAACGCCGTCCGGCCCGATCAGTTTTTCCGGTTTGCCGGCCCAGGATACCGAAGTCACGACTTCCGGCCGGAAAAGCAACATGGACGGATTGCGGTTGTCGTCGAAATGGGCGGCGAGAACCCCGCTGGCGTTTTGTCGGAAATCCAGAAAATCCGGAAACAGCTCAGAAATACAGTCAGTTGCCGTGACCGGCGCCTGGTCTTTACCGCGCAGCGCCGCCGCCAGTGCCAAAAGTTGGGGTTCCGGGGGAACCTCGCCCAAATGGCGGACATGATGAGCACCGCCGTCACCCTGCCAAATGACGGCGGCGCCGACACACCCCGGCAGCAGATCCAGAATGCCGGGCTCGCCTTCCGTCAAGGCGTTGAGGAAGTCGTCGGCCGCCGCGAGCTTACCCAGCATGGCCGAATAGGCTTGGGTATCCCGGGCCATTTCCGCCTCGTCGGCACGGCTGATCAGACTGTCCAGACGCAGGGTGAAAGCCTGGACCACGGCGTCGACCTGGTGACGCAAGCTGGGTGAAATCCGATGCGGCTGGCGATGATGTCCGATGACCAGCCCCCAAAGCCGTCCGCCCAGCAGGACCGAACTCGACATCGACCCGTCGACACCGACATTGCGCTGATAGAGGCGATGCACCGGAGACACGCTGCGGAAGCGGCTCAGGCTGAGGTCAATCGCCGACTCCAGCGCCGGCACCAGCGGAACCGGCTGGTAATCACAGGTCGGCATCCATCGGGAGCGGCTGACGCGATAAAGCGCGCGCGCCTGGGCCGGAATATCGCTGGCCGGGAAACGAAGACCGAGGAAGGTCTGCGGCCAGCCGTCAACCAGACTTTCTCCCACCACATCGCCATCGCCGTTGTCGTCGAAGCGATACACCAGGACCCGTTCAAAACCCGTAATGTCCCTGATGGCGCGGGCGGTCAACGACGCCAGATCGGCAACAGTCGCCGCGGCGCCGATCTCCTCGGTGGCCTGGGCGACCGCCAGCAAGGACCCGGTGATGGTGGGGTCGGGGGCGGCAAGGACCGAAGGGATTTCAAATTCGCAACCCACCGCGTCGCCGGCGGCAAAACAGTGGATCTCCGTCCACCCCAACCCGTCGATGGCGGCCAGCAGCAGGCATTCGCTCCGCCGGCCGGCGGCGATGGACCGGCAGGCCTCAAGGGCAACAGGAGGAAGCCAGGCGGGAGATTGGCCGGTTTCGGTTGGCGGAAAGATGCCATCGACATTGGCGGATTTGGCCATCAGGGCCAGGCTCTGCGCCTCGAGAACGACCAGAAGACCATGAGGCTGAATCGCGCCGGGAATCTGAATGCGCTCGACGGCGCAGACATCTTCGTCCTGACGAATTACCTGATCTAGGCTTATATTCCCGGTCATTCCAGCGGCCTTATATCCTCAACCGATTCCTTTGATCAAAATAGATTATTGGGAGATGTAGAAGATTGAAGTTTTCAACCTGCCAAACCGATATTTAATTGCACGGCCGACCAAGCCCCCGAAGGGGTCGGAATATTTTCCTCTGGTCATCCGTGAGGCGATATCAATGGCTTAATAATCAGTGGAAAAACCTTATACTAAAGTCGTAGTCCTGTCGATGCGATCCAGAAAATTTTTTGCGCTATCGAAGTTAAGTGTGGACATGAAGAAAAAAGTGGCACCGGCCTCCGCGCCGGTGTTCCGGCGAAGCCGGAAGCCGACTGTTTCCGCCGCTTTGCGGCGGAGACCGGCAGGGACGCCGGTCCCACTGAAAGAAAATTTTGAAATCCACACTTAACTGCGATAGCGCTAAATTTTTCTCCCGCCGTCACTCGACCACGCGTTGAACGTCTTGCGGGGTGATGGTTTTCCCCAAGAGACGGCTCGACACCTTGGCCGCCGCCGCCAGGACGGCTTCGGTGGCCCTGAAACCGCTAAGCCCCTTCTCTTTCGCCGCCAATAACGCCTCGGCATAGGCGCGATGGATGATGGTTTCGCTGTCCTCGACCATAGATAGCAGCTCCTCTGAATATGAGTTTCTCTTCGAATTATCACCGGTATCAAATGAAAAGTCAGCCATCATTTATGCTAAAGCGCGAGGATTGACGGATCCAGTGTGATGAAATCTGCATTCTGTGGAATTTTTACATGCCATCTGCGCAGGCAACACTGTATTTGTATTTTAACTTGACAGCCACGGCTTGAACAAATCTGCCAAGCGAAAAAAGCGTATATCCTTTGGCCTAAATGTATGCGTAATAGGCTATTACCTTAGTATTAATTTGAACTTTTGGCGGATCTTGGATAATCGCGGGATGGCGGCTGGTTTTCCTTTCATCGAGGTGGAACGCAAGTTTCTGGTGCGGGCCGACACTTGGCGGGAGCGGGTGTCCGGGACCGAACTGATCCGCCAGAGCTATCTGACCGCCGCCCCCGGCATCACCACCCGGGTCCGCCAGATCGGCGACCGGACGGTGCTCACCTACAAGACCGCCCGCATCGGCATAAGCCGAGGCGAAATCGAAATTCCCATTACCGCCGAAGTGGCCGCCTGGCTGTTCGCGGTCTGTCCTTTCCCGGCCATCGAAAAGCAGCGCCATCTGGTAACCCATGGCGAGGCGACCTGGGAAATCGATGTCTTCCTTGGCCGGCATCAGGGGCTGGTGGTCGCCGAGATCGAGATGGCACACCCCTTCCAGCCGGTGGACCTGCCCGATTGGATCGGCAAGGAAGTTACCCACGACGCCAAATTCAAGAACAGCCGCCTGTATCGGGCGACCCCGTCCGAACTGAAGGCGGTGACGCCGCGGATTTATCGATCGGCGGCCCTGTCCGCCGCGAAATCAAATTTTTCCGAGACCGCTCCAGATGGGCCACTCTCCCGCTCGCGGGAGAGTGTGGCGCGAAGCGCCGGGTGAGGGCAGCAGCGATTGTCATCTGACGCGCTGACGCGCGCGCCTCACCCAACCCTCTCCCCGCAGGCGGGGCGAGGG
>Ga0007882_10000543_pt1 | contig 22183 bp, 6 predicted proteins | sample CryBogCBH12Aug01_FD_71195 | JGI IMG/M metagenome (GOLD analysis project Ga0007882, IMG submission 71195) | Freshwater microbial communities from Crystal Bog, Wisconsin, USA - CBH12Aug09.1 | ecosystem: Environmental > Aquatic > Freshwater > Lake | place: Crystal Bog, Wisconsin, USA | collected... | reverse complement strand
ACAAAGTGCTCCAGATTAAAATCAAAATACTGTCCTTCTCCACATCCTGCTGCAATCTGCAAATAGTTAACCAATGCCTGATAAACTTCTTTAATTGTTGCAACTGGTGGATACCTTTTATCGCTTAATAATGATAACTGATAAAGATCTTTATCATTGTAAACCATTACAGCAAAAGCTTTCTTTTCATCCCTTCCCGCCCTTCCTGCTTCCTGATAATAACTTTCAATACAATCGGGCACATACAAATGAATTACCGATCGTACATCTGCCTTATCAATCCCCATTCCAAATGCATTTGTAGCAACAATTACCCTCAAGTTGTTGTTCATCCATTCCTGTTGTTTCCTTGATCTTTCATCATACCCGATTCCGGCATGATAAAAGTCTGCAGAAATACCTTTTAACTGAAGAAGTTGAGCTATAGTTTTAGTCTCAGCCCTGCTTCTGCAATAGATAATACTACTACCAGGAACATTCTGTAGAATTTCGAATACCTTAATAATCTTATCAGGAATATTAAACACTGAATAAGAAAGATTTGAACGGATAAAAGATTGTTGAAAGATAGCAGGATTATTCAGTTTAAGTCTGAAGATTATATCCTCTTTCACAACAATTGTTGCAGAAGCTGTAACTGCAAGAATTGGAACATTCTTCAGTACAGTTCTAATATCAGCAATAGAAATATAAGAAGGTCTGAAATCGTATCCCCACTGCGATATACAATGTGCTTCGTCAACAGCTATCAACGATATATCCAGGCTTCCCAGATAGTCTTTAAATAAGTTGCTTTTAAGTCTTTCGGGAGATACATAAAGGAATTTGTATTGCCCCGATGAGGCGTCTGCCAATGTTTGTTGAATAGCTGCATAATTCATACTATTATTCAACATAGCAGCATCAATACCTTTTTCAATCAAAGACTCCACCTGATCTTTCATTAAAGCCACCAAAGGAGTAATTACAAGACATACCCCCTCTTTCATCATGGCAGGTACCTGATAACAAATACTTTTGCCACCTCCGGTAGGCATTAAAGCCAATGTATCTTTACCCGACAATACAGCATCAATAATTTCCTGCTGTCCATCTCTAAAGGAAAGAAACCCCCAATAAGTCCGTAAAATTGAAAGCGGTGTCAATGGTAATTAATAATTGATAATTAAATACAAACAAATATATCCTTAAATATTGAGGGCAAGGTAATGCATTATTTAATAATGAGGTAAACTCACTTTCAAATCCAGATTTGAGAAAAGAGGAATATAGTAGAACCAGGTGTTTCAGAGGTTGTAAAAGTAAAGGAAAAGGAAAAGTTGGTTACAAAAGCAGTCACTAAATCACCGTGGGTAACGTGGAATGATCGGGAGACTATGTAGAATGAATTTGAGATTAAATTTTGTTCTATTTATTGAGAATTAAATAAGCAGAACAAAAAAGAGGGAATCAATATTAAATTGACTCCCTCTTTTCTAATGATATTAATTATTTTTATTTAACTATGAATTTTTCTGTTTGAGAAACCCCTTCAGTAGAAATTACATTAATCATATAAACACCTTTTGTAAGGTTATTCATTTTGATTGAAGCCTGATCAGGATTAGTAACAAGTGTATTCAGCATTAATTTACCATTAACATCGTAAACATTAACTTGTTTCATGTTATTACCATATAAATTGATAGTAGAATTTTCAACTGGGTTTGGTTGAATCTGGAATACTAATTTACCTTGTTTGTTTAACTTAACAACAGAAGAATAAGAAAAGGCACCAGCAGCATCTATCATTTTCAATCTGTAATAGTAAGAGAAAGAAGCTGTAAGATTACCATCTGTAAAGCTGTAATCCTGACTATTTACGGAAGATTTCACAGAACCAATATCCGTAAAATTAGCACCATCAACACTTCTTTCAACTATATAAGATGCTACATTAAATTCATTTGTTGCAGTCCAAGATAATAAATTAGCTCTGTCTTTGTTTTTACCATTGAAATTATTCAATTTAAGTGGTAATACTGGACTAGATGCAGTATCTCTATCACCATTAGCATATATTGCTACAACATTATACCTTACTCCGGATGCACCAACAATTGAAGATGAAGTAGCTCCAGGTATCGCAGTATAAGTATATGTAGAACCTGGACCACCAATACCAGTTAAAATATACCACTGATAAGAAGCAGGGGGAACTGTAGAAGGTGTGTTAGCAACAAGAAGACCATTACTACCATGTGCAATTGTAGGTAAAAAAGGAGTACTAACATAACCATTGTAAATAAAAGAAGTAACAGGTGTTGGATTAGCAGCATTATCAACTGTATCAATCTCAATTGGTGAAGTAGGATAGCTGCCAAAAATAACAGAGTCAATTACATTTTTACTATATCCATTTGTAAACTTAAATGAAACAGTCATAAATACAGTTCCATCTGCAACAGATTGTCCTCCCAAAGTTGCATCAAAATGTAGAAGACCTATACCTCCCATTTTCTTAGCTGGTTTTAGTGTATTTGGAATACTGACTTCCGATGAAATAATACCAAAATTGGTAGTAGGAAGTGTATAACCTATATAAGTTAGTTTTGTTGTATCATAATCAACCGAAAACTGCATTGCAACAATATTAACAAGACCATTTCCCCATACGTTAAAAGTAACTGTGTCACTTAATGTATTATCAATTCTAGAGATATGTAATTCTCTGTTAACTTGCGAAAAAGAAGAAAAACTAAATAACATAAAGGCTATTGCTATTAAAGCAACTTTTGGAGTAAACTTAAATTTCATAAAAGAGTGTTTAAATAATTAATTAATATGAGATGTAAAAATAGGGTGTATTTAAATACAAAATACACCCTGTTAATATTTTTTTATTGGTTAACTAAAATTTTATACGAATTTATTGTCTTTTCGTCCTCAATTTTCAGAAAATAATTACCTGAACTTTGTTGAATATGTTTAGTAAAGTCAAAATTAACAATATTATTACCAGCTAATAAGTCAGCATTTTTAGTAGATAATATTTTACCATTAATATCAACTATACTTAATTTAACTGATTTATTCTGATTAGCAACAATTACAACATTGAATTTACCATTATTTGGATTTGGTGCAATGTTTACATACTCAGCTTTTACAGAATTGATAGGTTTATTAACTATACTTCCTGTAGTTTTAATCACATTGTGTTGTACAAAATCACCATCAACAGCTTCTGTAGTCGTAATCCTTGAATCAATTGAAATATCCTCTGTTTCAAAATCAGCTTTCTTACTTAATACCAATTCAAACAAAATTGTATTATCATCAAGATTACTAATGTTATTATTTGGATCATTCCAGATGAACGATAAACTACCAGCATCAGTATGATTAGCAAAATCAAAATTCAGTTGATTTTTATTAATCTGTACATAATCAAATACATCTTTATTATAACTCAATGTAAATTGCATTCCAATCATAGATTTAATATTTTTAGCTCTTACAGGAATTCTAACAAATCCATTTTCATCAACTGTAGTTGTTGGATAATTAATTTCAACTGATGCGTTATTGAATATAGCCCCCTTACCTAAGGCAGGATTCCAATCCCAGTTAACATCTCCTAATTTATATCCTACAAAGCTCTTACCAAAAGTATTTACACTTAATCCTGTAATGGTATCAGTAGCCTTATTAGGGAATGGAGCTGTAGGTGTTGGGAAGATAAAACTACTATCCGTAAATGCCCATAATCTTTTTCCAGGGAATAATGTATCTACATTTAAAATCAAACGTTTCATATACACTATATCTAATGCAGTTACTTTACCATCACCACTAACATCCGCAGCTAATATTTTGTAAGGAGAATTCAGTATATTTTTTGCAAGAATATGTGATTGAACCAAAGCAATATCAACCGCAGTTACCCCGTTAGTAGGGTGTAAATCATTAATCTTAGAAGGTGTGAATATATAAGAAGTATTATTTCCACTTGCTAACTGTACAGTATAGTTTCCATTAGCATCTGTAACTGCCAACTTAGTAGATGAGCCTGTTACGTTTACTGAAGCACCTGTTACTGAATACCCCTTAGGTGTTGTAATATTGCCATTCACAAATAATGAAGAATTAATTACAACCACAGTGCTATCTAAAGTACTGATACATCCATTATTGTTAGCAGAAACATAGTAAGTTCCGGCATTTGACAAAGTAGTTGCAGCTATAAAAGGATTCTGAGTTGTTGAAATATATCCATTAGGTCCTGACCAACTATAAATTGCTCCAGACACAGAGGATGTAGCATACATATACATTGTATCACCAGCGGCTACTGGAGTATTAGAACCCATACTTGTAATTACAGGAACAGCATTTATAACAAAGGCTGAATCAACAAATGACGTACAACCAGAAACATTTGTAATAGTATAGATTGCAGTATCAGTACCTGCACTAAATGTCTGAACTGTACCTGCAATAGAATCTATTGAAGCAATTACATTATTAGTTAAAGACCATTTACCTCCACTGTTTGAATTGGATAAATTTAAAGACAATCCAACACAAGTAGAATTAACTCCTGTAATAGCAGCAATAACAGGGAGTGCATTAACTGTAACTGTATCAGTAACTGTAACAGTACAACCACTTACATTTGTAACTGTATAAGTAATAGCACTCTTTCCTGCACTTAATCCTGTAATCAACCCATTATTAACTGTTGCAACAGCAGTGTTACTGGAATTCCAGATACCATTAGGTGTTGTTTCTGTTAATTGAGTTGTTTTACCAACACACACTGTATTTAGTCCAGTTATAGTAGCTACAACCGGAAGTGCATTTACAGTATCAAGTATATAGACAGAATTTGCACAACTATAACTATTTGTAACTGTATAAGTTATTGTATCTACACCAACAGAAACCCCAGATACAAGTCCGTTATTGTTTACCGTAGAAATACTGGAATTAGAGGTACTCCATATTCCTAAAAGTGCAGTATCTGATAACTGGTTTGTATTATTAATGCAGAAAGAAGTAGCGCCACTGATTGGTGAAAGTACAGGAAGTGCATTCACCTTAACAGTTGCAGAAACTGAATCGGTACAACCACTGCTGTTTATTACTGTATATCTTATAGTAACTGTACCTGCTAAAATACCTGTAACTACACCATTAACATCAACTGTAGCTACACCTGTAGCTACACTCTTCCAAATACCATTTGTTGTAGTTTCAGTTAATTGTATTGTTTTACCAGCACATACCGAAGTAGTTCCTCCTATTGCAGCAATTACAGGTAATGCATTTGCAGTAATTGTGTCTGTAACAGTAGATGTACAACCATTACCATTTACAACAGTATAAGTAATAACACTTGTTCCTGCTGTTACCCCGGAAACTAAACCAGTATTATTAATAGTAGCAACAGAATTATTGTTATTACCCCAAGTACCACCATTAGTAGTTTCTGTTAACTGAGTTGTTTTACCAGCACATATTATGTTATTTCCAGTAATAGCAGCAATCACAGGAAGTGCATTAATAGTTACAGTTGCAGATACAGAATCTGTACAGCCATTAACATTAGTTACCGTATATCTTACAATACTTGAACCAACCGAAACTGAAGTTACTAAACCTGTATTACTAACTGTAGCTACAGAAGGTGTAACACTTGTCCAAGTACCACTTGTAGTAGCTTCTGTTAACTGAGTTGTTTTGCCAATACAAATAGAAGTAGTACCTGTAATAGGTGTAAATACAGGTAATGCATTAACCAAAACAGAATCAGTGACACTAGTTGAACATCCACTAGTATTAACAACAGTATAAATTATCACTGCTTTTCCAGCCTTTTTGCCAGTAACAATACCATTAACATCCACAGTTGCTATAGTTACATCACTTGTATTCCATAAACCATTTGGAGTTGTTTCTGACAACTGAGTAGTTTTACCAGCACACAAAGTATTTGTTCCATTTATAGCAGCAACAATAGGTAATGCGTTTACAGTATCAATTACAGACACAGAACTGATACAACCATTAGAATTTGTATAAGTATAAGTAATAGTGTCTATACCAGCAGTAATACCAACAACAAGTCCCGAAGTACTTACTGTTGAAATACCTGCATTAGAAGTATTCCATAACCCACCAACAGGTGTAGAAGATAAAGTAGTTGATTTATTTAAACATACGCTTGTTTTACCTGCAATTGGTGTAACAACAGGTAAAGCATTTACTGTAACAGTTGTTGAAATAGAATCTGTACAACCACTACCATTAATAACGGTATATCTTATAATTGATGTTCCAGCATTATTACCAGTAACAACACCATTTACATCAACAGATGCTACAGAAGGAGTAACACTTGTCCATGTTCCACTAGTTGTAATTTCTGTTAATTGAGTTGTTTTACCAACACAAACAATTGTTGTACCTGTAATAGGTGAAAACACAGGTAATGAATTTACTGTAATTACTTTTGAAACGGAGTCTTTACAACCAGTATTGTTTGTTACGACATATCTGATAGTAGTACCTCCCGCAAAATTTCCACCAGTTACAACTCCTGTTGAAGCATCAACAGTAGCAGTAACAGGTGTTGCACTATACCAGGTTCCCCCTTTTGGTGAAGAAGATAAAGTTATTGAATTTTTAGAACACACAGATGAACTACCAGTTATTGGAGAAATAGTTGGTAAAGCATTCACAGTATCTGTTACAGATACAGAACTAGTACAACCATTTCCGTTTGTAACAGAATAAGAAACTGTTGTAATACCAGGACTAACAGCAGTCAATAAACCTGTATTAGAAATAGTAGCAACAGCTAAGTTAGAGCTATTCCAGTTACCATTATTAGCAGTATCAGTTAATTGGTTGGTACTATTCATACAGAATGATGTAATACCAGCAATTGAAGAAAGTACAGGTAATGCATTTACAGTAACAATAGTTGAAACTGAATCGGTACATCCACTACCATTAATAACTGTATATCTTATAACTGAAGTTCCTGCGGTATTACCAGTAACTAACCCGTTTACATCAACTGAAGCAACAGCTGGAGTAACACTCTTCCAACTGCCACCCTGAGTAACTTCAATTAATTGAGTTGTTTTGCCAGCACAAACTGTATTTGTTCCACTTATTGATACAATAACAGGTAATGCATTCACAGTAACAGTAGTAGAAACTGAATCTGTACAGCCACTACCATTCGTTACGGTATATCTGATTATACTTGTTCCAGCAGAAATACCTGCAACTAATCCTATAGAATTTATACTTGCAATATTTGTTGAAATACTCTTCCAGATACCACTAGTTGTAGATTCTGTCAATTGTGTAGTATTACGAGCACATACTGTAGTATTACCTCCAATTGAAGCAATTACAGGCAATGCATTTACAGTTACTGTTGTAGAAACTGAATCTGTACATCCATTACCATTAGTAACGGTGTATCTTATTACAGATGTACCTGCTACTAAAGCTGTTACAAGTCCATTATTGTCTGTTGTTGCAATTGAAGGTGATATACTATTCCAGTTACCTCCTGTAGTTGCTTCAGTCAATTGAGTAGTTTTACCAGCACAAACAGTTGTAGTGCCTGTAATTGGGGTAAATGTAGGTAATGCATTTACTGTAACAGTAGTGAATACTGAATCAGTACAGCCACTACCATTTGTAACAGTATATCTGATGATACTAGTTCCTGAAGTAATACCATTAACCAATCCATTTGTGTTTATACCAGCTACTGACGAAGAAACACTTTTCCATGTACCTCCATTAGTAGTTTCTGTTAACTGAGTAGTTTTACCGGCACAAATAGTAGTATTACCACTAATTGTTGCAATTACCGGAAGTGCGTTTACAATAACAGTAGCAGATACTGAATCAGTACAGCCACTACCATTTGTAACAGTATATCTGATAATTGTTGTTCCTACAGATACTGAAGTAACTAAACCTGTATTACTAACAGTTGCTACACCTGTAGCAACACTACTCCAGTTTCCACCAGTTGTAGCTTCTGACAACTGAGTTGTTTTGCCTATACATATTGAAGTTGTTCCTGTAATAGGTGTAAATACTGGCAAAGCATTTACAGTTACTGTATTATTAACTGATGTAACACAACCATTTGCATTTGTAACAGTAAAGGATATTACACTCGTACCTGCTTTTATAGCAGTTACAAGTCCATTAATATTAACAGTTGCAACAGTAGTTGTACCTGAATTCCAGATTCCACTTAACGAAGTATCCGATAATTGAGTTGTTTTACCAGCACAAACTGAATTTGTTCCAGTTATCGCTCCAACTATTGGCAAAGCATTTACGGTAACAGTAGTAGCAACTGAATCGGTACAGCCACTGGAATTAACTACTGTATATCTGATTACACTAGTTCCGGCAGATACACCTGAAACTAAACCACCCGAACTTACTGTGGCTATAGTTGGAGACAAGCTCTTCCATATACCATTAGCAGTTGTTTCCGTCAGTTGAGTTGTTTTACCAACACATACTGAGGTATTTCCTGAAATAGGCGTAAAGGAAGGCAATGCATTTACAGTAACAGTTGTAGAAACTGAGTCGGTACAACCGTTAGCGTTGGCAACTATATATCTTATTATAGAAGATCCGACTGCAGCAGCAGTCACTAAACCGTTTGAAGAAATGGTAGCAATATTAGGAGAAACACTCTTCCAGATACCATTTGCAGATGTATCAGATAGCTGAGTAGTTTTACCAAAACAAACTGAAGTAGTTCCTGTTATTGTACCAATTACAGGTAGTGCATTCACTACAAAGCTTGTTGAAACTGAATCGGTACATCCAAAGGCATTAGATACTGTATATCTAACTACAGAAGTACCTGCTGACTGCCCAGTAACAAGACCATTTGAATTGATAGTTGCATAATTATTTATAGAACTCCATGTACCATTGACTGAAGTATCAGAAAGTTGTAAATTTGATTTAACACATAATGGAGAAGCTCCTGTTATTCCACCTATAACAGGTAATGGATTAACAGTAACAGATGTATGAACAGAATCAATACAACCATTTGAGTTTGTAACAATATATTTAATACTATCAACACCAGCTTTTACCCCTAGTACAAGACCAGTACTGTTAATATAAGCAACACTATTATTAATACTATACCATACTCCACCAGCAGTTGCGTCAGTTAATTGGGAAGTTTTACCAGCACAAACGGTAGTAGTTCCACCAATTTGAGCAATAACAGGTAAAGCATTAACTTTAACTGTAGCTGATACTGAATCTGTACAACCATAATTGTTGGTAACAATATATACAAATTTATCTGTACCTACTGAATTACCAGTTACTAAAATTGAACTGGAATTTACTGGAGAATAGGTAGCAACAAGTGGATTGTAATTAGAAACAGTACCTCCTGCTGTAGTATCAGATAATGTAGTTGTTTTACCTATACATATTGAAGTAGTACCGGTAATCTGACCAATTACAGGCAATGGATTAACGGTTAATACAGAACTTAAACTATCTGTACAACCTACTCCTGTACTAACTATATATTTTATAGTAGTAGTACCAGCAGTAATTCCATTAACATAACCAGAAGCTGAAATTGTAGCAACTGCAGGATTTGAACTTACCCATGTACCACCCAGAGTAGTATCTGTTAATGTAATGGAATTTTTAGCACATACAGGTGTCAAACCTGTAATAGCTCCAATCTGTGGTAAAGGATTCACTACAAATGAAAGCTTAACGGAATCTGAACATTTATTAGCATTTGTAACTTTATAATAAACAGTATCAGTTCCGGCAAAAACACCTGTAACAATTCCATTTAAAGATATAGTTGAAATCGAAGGATTACTAGTTGACCATACTCCATTAGCAGTAACATCTGCCAATGTTGTAGATTTACCATAACATACAGATGATGATCCTGTTATAGGACTAATTACAGGTAATGCGTTTACAGAAATAAGTGAAAATGCAGTATTTGTACATCCTGAATTAGGATCTGTTACAGTATAAGCAATTGTATCTTTACCAGGGGTTACACCACCCACAATACCATTAACATCTACAGTAGCAATCAAGGTAGAATAACTACTCCATACTCCGCCACCTGTATAATCAGTCATTACGGTATAATTGTTTACACAAACACTGTTAGTTCCAAAAATAGCAGTAACAGCAGGTTGTGCATTTATAGTAATTACTTTATTAGCTGTACGAGGACATCCAAATGGTCCACCACCACCACCAGCACTGTATTCAATAGTAGCAGAACCTGCCGAAATTCCGGTAACAACACCAGAAGTAGCATTTACTGTAGCCACTGCCGTGTTACTACTATTCCAGGTTCCTCCTGTAGTAGTATTCGTTAAAGTAATATTTGAACCTACACAAACTGACCCAGGACCACCTATAGCAGGTAGCGCCTGACCAGCTGCAATCACATTTAAGTTGGAAGTAGCAGACCTTGTACAACCTGCTGCATTCGAAACTGTATAAGAAATAGTAGTAGTACCTGTAGCAATACCAGTAGTAAACCCTGAAGTAGAAACTATAGAAGCAGCAGCAGTATTAGAACTTGTCCATATACCACCAGTAGGATTTCCTGTATAAGTATTAGTTCCTCCTGCACAAATATTTCCACCATTTGGACTTCCCCCAATAGTTGGAGTACCCGGACGGGCATTTACAGTTATTACTGTATAGACCATACCACTGCAACCTCCGCTTGTTGCAGAATAAGTAACAGTATCTGTACCCGTTGCAACACCTGTTAAAACACCACCAACCATTGTTGCAACCTGTGTATTTTTGCTAAGCCATGTACCACCTGTAGTAGAATCTGATAAAGTAATAGTAGTTGTCTGACAAACAGAAGTCGCACCTGCAATAGGAGATATTGCAAGATTTAAGTTTACATCAACTTCTAATGAATCAACAATAGCACATCCATTACCATTAGTTACAGTATAATAAACCCAGGTAGAACCTACAGTTAATGCATGAAAAATACCAGTATTACTTACTATTGTTCCTACTGTAGTATTTGAACTTGTCCAAACCCCTCCAGAGGTACTATCAGCATATATAGAATATGAATTAACACAAGTTGAGTTTGTTCCTACTATATGTTTTGTAGTAGGTAAAGCATTTACAGTAACATTTGTTGTTACTGTTTGCTGACATCCACCCGCACCTGTAACAGTATATGAAATAATAACGCTACCTGCAGCTACACCTTTTACTAATCCATTATTAGTAACAGTTGCAAAACTATTATTACTACTTGTCCATAATCCCCCTGTAGTAGTATTCGTTAACTGAGTGGTGCTACCAATACAAACATTCTGGTTTCCAGCAATAACATCAACATTTGGTGTCTGAATAACGGTCATTAAAAAAGAAGCCGTTCCAGAACAACCTGAACCACTTGAAACTGTATAGGTAATTGTAGCCTGCCCACCTGATACACCTATAATGGTTGGCCCATTTGCAAAAGCAATAGATGCATCAGAAGAACCCCAAAGTCCACCAGGAGTAGAATCCTGCAAAGTAGTAGAATTACCTGAACAAATTACATTTACACCGTAAATAGGTTTTACAGAAAGCCCGGTAACTATTGTCATTGGGTAAGTAACCGCAGTTACACAACCGTTCCCGTTTGTTACAGTATAAACTATAGTATCTATACCTGCACCAATCCCAGTAACAACCCCTGTAGCACTTACTGTTGAAACGTTATTGTTACTACTTGTCCATTTACCGCCGGTAGTATTATCTGTAAGGGGTACAGTGGTATTGATACAAGTATTATTAGTACCCACTATAGCTGCAACAGTTGGATTACTACTGATTGTAATACCATAAGTTTTTTGAGTAGAACATCCTGTTATATTAGTAACAGTATATCTGATAGTCGGCCCACCGGCAGTTACACCGGTTACAATACCTGTAGTAGAATCTACTTTAGCTAAAGCCGTATTACTACTTGTCCAGATACCACCTTTAGTAGAGTCTGTTAATGTTGTTGTTTTACCAATACAAAGAGTTTTAGTAGTACCTGCAATATTTGAAACAACAGGAGCATCACTAATGGTTAATACTAAAAAAGCACTGCTGGAACAATTATTGTTATTTACAGTATAGGTAACAGTATCGGTACCTACCGCAGTAGCAGTTACTAAACCATTATTACTAACTACCGCATTGTTACCTGCTACTGCCCATTGGCCTCCACCAGTTGCATCAGCAAGCTGAGAAGTATTCCCATTACAAATTTTACCATTTCCTGTAATTGCATTTACCGTTGGAATAGAATATACTGTTACATTTCTGGTAACAGCTGTACTACAAGATGTACCATTCGTTACAGTATAAGTAATGGTAACTCTATTGCCATTAGTTGACCCATTTACACCAGTTATAACACCAGTTAAAGAATCAACAGTAGCATCTGCAGTATTAGAACTTGTCCATTTACCGCCTGTAGTATTATCTGTAAAAGTGGTGGTAGAACCTACGCACACAGTATTAGTACCCTGAATAGCAGGCACATTAGGAATAGCATAAACTGTAACTATAGTGGAAACCACACTGGTACAACCACTTGTACCTGTAGAAGAATATGAAATAGTAGAAGTACCAGCAGCAACACCACTTACTACTCCGCCAGTTGTAATTGTTGCTACAGCAGTATTACTACTTGACCAGGTTCCACCCTTGGCAGTATCAGCCAATGTTGTATTGTTACCCACACAAATAGATTTGGTACCAGTTATTGCACCCAATGCAGGCCCTGACTGAATAAGTACTACAACTTTAGTATAAGAAGTTGCAACACCATCATTTACACTCAATACAAATGAATCAATTCCTGAAAATCCTGTAGTAGAATTATAACTAAAACCTGTAGGAGCTACATTACCACCATTAGAGGTTCCACTTCCATTAAACCCATGAAGCGTTCCATGTAGAGGAGCTTTCGAAATTGCCCAGGTCAATGACTGACCTACATCAGGATCGTTCGTAATTAAAAACGAGTCAATAGTACTTGCAGTATTAGGACAAGTTTTAAAAGACTGTACTGTACCTCCTACAAATGTAGGTGGAGTATTAGCAGCCTTAGCGAAAGAACTGAAAAAAACAACTAAAAAAAGCAGAATGTAAACCTTAGATTTCATATCACAAGTTTTTGTATGATTATAATGCATGACTATTATTTAACTGAATAGTTTAATTTTTTACTATTTAACGTGCAAATGTATTCTTTAAAATAATTATCACAATTGTACACGATAAAAGATATTAAATATTAACAAACCGCTGCCTTTAAATCAGCGATTTATATTAAGTATTTGTTAAACAATATCTTTAATTATTGAAATAACTCCGTTAATTTCTTCAAATGTATTGTGCTTACTAAACGAAAATCTTAAAGTCTCCTGTTTGATATTATTATTAATAGTACTTATTACATGGCTTCCTATATTCGCTCCACTACTACAGGCACTACCACCACTTACACAAATGTTATTGATATCCAGATTCATTAATAACATTTCGGACTTATTGGTTACCGGAAATCCTACACTTAAAATGGTGTATAGACTATTTCCGTCAGTATCCCCATTAAATGTAATTCCGGGTATATTAATCCTTAATTGTTCAGCAAAGTATTTCTTTAATGAAAGAATATAAGCAGCATCTTTTTCCATATCATTTACAGCAATCTCCAGCGCCTTAGCAAAACCAACTATTCCATAAACGTTTTCGGTACCGGCACGCATATTTCTTTCCTGACTACCACCCAGAATGTAAGGAGATATTTTAATACTGTTCTTTACATAAAGTATTCCTACACCTTTAGGCCCATGAAACTTATGTCCGGCACCATTTATAAAATGAACAGGAATATTACTTAAGTCAATATCTAGATGCCCAACAGTTTGTACAGTATCGGAATGGAAAATGGCATTATACTTTTCACACAAATCAGCTACAACTTTAATGTCGGTAATATTACCAATCTCATTGTTGGCATGCATTAAAGTTACTAAAGTCTTTTCGGAAGCATTAATCAGCAGTTCTTCCAGATGATTAATATCTATATGTCCATCCTCCAGTATTTTCAGATAAGTAACTTTTGCTGCACCTATTTTCTCAAGATGTTCAACTGTATGCAATGTTGCATGATGTTCTATAGGAGATGTAATAATACTTTTACATCCATGGTCATAAACGGCAGCATTAATAGCGGTATTGGTACTTTCTGTACCTCCCGAAGTAAAGAAAATTTCGGAAGGATGCGTACGTAAGGCTTTTGCCACAAGCTTTCTGGCATTTTCCACAGCAAGTCTGCATTCCCTCCCATAACTATAAACAGATGATGGATTCCCGAATTTTTCAGTCAAAAAAGGCATCATTGCTTCCAGAACTTCTTTATCTAAGGGTGTAGTTGCAGCATTATCAAAATAAATTCTATTCATGACAAACAATCCATTTTTGGCCTAAAACAATTTTAATATTAATTACAAGGTTTTCAGTTTAAAGGATTCACATTAATTACAGTGAAAGTATTTTTTATAAAAAACAATACTCTGTTTTTATAAACATTCTTTAATATCGCCCATTATCTTTTTAGCAATATTATCGGCTGTTGTTTCACTATTACTTTCAGCATAGATTCTGATAATAGGTTCGGTATTACTGGTTCTGAGATGAACCCAATCTGTATCAAATTCTATTTTCAATCCATCCTCTGTATTAATAGGTTGTTTTTTATATTTAGTTTTAATATGGTCAAATATTTTAGAAATATCAACGCCTGCTCCAAGTTCTATTTTATTCTTACTCATAAAATAGTTTACATAAGTACTTCTTAGCTGACTAATGGTTTTCTTTTCTTTAGCCAGATGAGTCAGGAACAATGCAATACCAATCAGCGCATCTCTGCCATAATGCAAATCAGGCACTATAATACCTCCATTACCTTCGCCACCAATTACAGCATTTACCTGTTTCATTTTGGTTACCACATTCACCTCTCCTACTGCACTCGGAAAATATTCGCCACCATGAGCTATAGTAACATCTTTCAATGCACGGGTACTACTCATATTGCTTACCGTATTTCCCTTTCTTGTTTTAAGAACATAATCGGCTACGGCAACAAGAGTATATTCTTCACCAAACAACGCACCATCTTCGCAAACAAAACAAAGTCTGTCCACATCAGGATCAACAGCTATTCCAAGACTTGCTTTAGTAGAAACAACCGTATTGCACAGCTCTCTTAAATGCTCGGGAAGTGGTTCGGGATTATGCGCAAAGTTTCCGGTAATTTCTGCATTAATAACTTTTACCTTTTTTACCCCTAATTTTTCCAGTAATTGCGGAACAGCAATTGCACCACTACTATTAATGGCATCAACCACTATCGAAAAATTGGCTGTTGTTATCAGTTCAACATCTACCAATGGATAATTTATTACAGCTTCAATATGTTTATCTAATGCATCAGTATTATCAGTTGTTTTGCCTAGTTTATCCACAGCAACGAAATTAAAATCTTCGTTTTCTGCTATTTTCAGCAATTCTGCACCATCAGCACCACTAATAAATTCACCTTCACTATTTAAAAGCTTTAATGCATTCCAGTCTTTAGGATTATGACTCGCTGTTAGAATAATACCACCAGCAGCTTTCTCGAATTTAACGGCCATTTCAACAGTTGGGGTTGTACTTAATCCAACATTTATTACGTCTATGCCTAAAGCATTAAGGGTGCTGATAACCAGTCTTTCAACCATTACACCGCTCATTCTGCCATCTCTGCCTAATACAACTTTATTGTTTTTCGATCTCTTTGTCAACCACATACCATACGCAGCGGTAAACCTAACTACATCCAATGGACTAAGCGTATCACCGGGCTTTCCGCCTATAGTTCCTCTTATTCCAGAAATGCTTTTTATAAGTGCCATACAATTATTTTGGTCTGCAAACATAACAAAAACAATCCCTGTAAAAAATGACATTTGACTATGTGTATAAATATACTCCATTAATGTGTAATTTTTACACCCGATATCAGGACTTTATTGATGCTAAAAGCCTGCATTAACCGTACTCATACCATTATATGCGGCAAAAATATTTACAGAAATATTAAATACGTTAAAAGGTTAATATATAGTTGAAATTGTATGGAAAAGGATTTTTGGGTAATGAACGGAAGGAGGATTGTTTAAACGGGAAAGAAGAAATTGATAAAAAAATGCTGTTCTCTTCGGCAAGCTCAGAGAACCACGGCCCAAGTTACAGCATTTTATTACAGTCCTGCGAATCCGGATTCCCATACTCTGAGCTTGCCGAGGGGTACAATCAAAGAATCGCACCTCATTCTCAGTTCTCTTCGGCAAGCTAAGAGAACCACGGCCCAAGTTACAGCATTTTATTACAGTCCTGCAAATCCGGACTCCCGTACCCTGAGCTTGCCGAAGGGCACAATCAAAGAATCGCACCTCATTCTCAGTTCTCTTCGGCAAGCTCAGAGAACCACGGCCCAAGTTACAGCATTTTATTACAGTCCTGCGAATCCGGATTCCCGTACCCTGAGCTTGCCAAAGGGTACAATAAATGAATTATTACTTGTTTTCTTTTTTAGCCTTTTCTAATATTCTTTTCTTTGTATGATTCATAGACAACTCAGGTAATAAAAAATACTCCCCATTTATTAATGCTTCTTTCTTAGCCCTACTCCAACCTTGAACTTGTTTTTCTCTTTTAAAAGCTTGTTCTATACTATCAAATTCATGATAATATATTAGTTTCACAGGAAGGTGCTTACTTGTATAATTTGCGCCTTGTCCATTTTGATGTTGCTTAACTCTAAGTTCAAGATCAATAGTACTACCTGTATAATATGCCCCATTTTCACATATTAGAATATACATATACCCTTTCATACAATATATTTTTATCGACTCTGTTTTCCAATTTTATGTATAACCATTTTTATTAAACGATAAAGAAATAATTAAATCAAAAAGCTAACAAAATAATCCATACAAGTAATGACTCCATTTCTTCTGAATTTTAGAATTTCGCACCTCATTCTCAGTTCTCTTCGGCAAGCTCTGAGAACCACGACCCAAGTTACAGCATTTTATTACTGTCCTGCAAATCCGGATTCCCGTACCCTGAGTTTGCCGAAGGGTACAATCAAAGAATCGCACCTCATTCTCAGTTCTCTTCGGCAAGCTCAGAGAACCACGACCCAAGTTACAGCATTTTATTACAGTCCTGCAAATCCGGATTCCCGTACCCTGAGCTTGCCGAAGGGCACAATCAAAGAATAATCCCATTCTGTACTTATCTGAATTATCCTACAAACAAAAAAAATGCCTCATATATTATACAAGGCATCTTTTTTCTTATTTTCCTTCTATCTTATTATATCTATCTTATAACTGGCAGAATTTACACTGCTGTCGTTTTTAATAGTCAGGAAGGTATTTTTCGGGTCACCAATATCCGAAGGTTTGATGATATAACTTTTACCCGATTTTATGAGCATCGCTTTGCCGTTATCCGGATCAAAAGGTATTGCACCAATCCACAGCCAATAATCCGAATTGTCGCCGGTATTCTTTGCATCAATCTCCATATTGCTGGTAAAAGTAATATTAGTAACAGATACCGATTCGCCTTTTGCCACATCACCAATATGTATTTCATGCTTATGATGGGTTGTATTATTCAATAAATTGAAATTAAAAAGGCTGCTGCAAGTAGCAACATCACCAGGATACATAGCAGCAATTGTACGAACAATCATAGTTGCTGTCAACTCCAGCTTTGTACGCTCTGCAGAAATCACTGGAGCTATATTGGTAACATCTGCTTTAGCATTAACCTGTACATCCCTTGAATTAATATAAGCTGGTTTAAACGCCAGTAATTGTGCTGTTAAATCCACACCCAGCTTAGTAGCATTCTTAGTAGCAGCTTTATTGATACGGTTTACAAATACAGGCATGTGTACCCTGCTGATGTTATTATACTCAGTAAGCCCATGCGGGAAAAACTCCAGCATTTCAGGCTTAGTTAATCCTCCAAGACTATGAGCAATAACTCCATGGAGTTCACTCATCTGAGTGCCAAAATCGGCTGTAATTTCATCTACAGTTTTTGTTTTTCCCAAACGTACAACTTCCGATACGTCTTTATTTTCTACATCTGCTTCCAGTGCAGCTATATTGGCATCCAACTGAGCAATTATTATATCGTAAATATGATTTACGTTGTTAGCAAAAAGCCTTGCCCGCAGATCTATACAAAATAATAAAAATAACCCGGTACTGATCCCCGGTCCATTAAATAAATTTCCGAACAATTTATAATCATTCATCATAATTTTTAAATTTAAACAGTTAATAAATCAAACTGATGTTTACTGATAATTTTAAATAAGCATCAGCCATAAATTCAGGTTAGGAGCATTACTTATCAAAAGTTCATCCTATAATATTTTTTTCACTCTTGTATTTCTTATAATACAGGTATAAAACAGCGGAATAACCCTTAAAATTTTCATAGTGCCATACAAACTGTTTTATACTCCTACTTTATTTTTTGTAGTACTGTACAAAATATTTTGTATCCCTGCTTTATTTTTTGTAGTGCTATACAAAATGTTTTGTACTCCTACCTTATTTTTTGTAGTTGAATAAAAATTATTGTGTACTCCTACCTTATTATTTGTAGTGCTATATAAAATGTTTTGTGCCCTACCATTAAAAAAAAGTAACTTATACAGCAAAATTTGTATTTTACTACATTCTTTCAGAGTGCCCTGCCCAACATTTATATTGACTGTACAAATTGTATGTACACGAAAATGATTGTTGGGGACTGTTCCCTGAATCTGGAGAGTGCCTCTCTCACCCGTCGATGTTTTACGCTGAATTTCTGTAGTGGTGATTTGAACCCTTTTAGCAGAAGTTTATTTTTATCAGTCAAGATGATAAAGGAAAAAACCTATACTCTAATTTTCCAAAGTACGATTCTTATGAATTGTACTTTTTGTACTCATAAATGGCATCGCTAATATATTCTCAGTTAGCTGTTCCGCCCGCTTCACACAATTATAATTCACTTTGATATGAAGATTCATTTATGCAGGAAAAGGAAATATATGACCTTATTCAAGTTGTTTGTAATCCGATGCAAAATTAAGGGCTTTATTATCAAACAGTCAAATTTATTATTTTATTCTAAAAACAAATAAAATAATGATAAAATATAGAAATTATTGATTAATGGTTACAGGTTGCAAGTTTTAAAAACCATTAACCAGAAACCAGCGACCTGTTTCCAACAATTATTTATCTATTCCTGTATATCAACCTTCCCCATTGTATTCCTTCCATAAAATGTTGGAAAATACATCAATTCTGCCTTGGTAGGATTTAAAGTATATTGGCCATTATACCTTGGCTCAAGGTCTATATAAAAAGTATGTTCCCCTTTATGCAAATACTCAGCAAACATCACAACTTTATTTTTATAATATTCCTTGTGCATATCATATTCATCCTGTGGTTTACTAGCATAAATACAACCAGCAGGTATCGGTATTTCTATCATCACATAATCAGCATCTTTCAAGGCATTAATTTTTACAATCATCTTTATTTTCTCTCCCGATTGTATAGTAGAAATCTCCTGTCCATTCTTTTCAAAATGAGTATTGATGGCAAAATTACTGTCCACCCTCTGCGGCTCATTATTCCACAATTGCTGATAAGCCGACAGGAATACTAAACCTCCACCCTGCTTACTGATATTCAGGTGAATGATATTGGAATTTTTAAAATCTACCTGATAAGGAAACTTAGTAACAGTAACACTTGTATCGCCAGTAATGGCAATAGTTGCAGGCTTATTAAAGTCCTTATTGGTCTTCAGAATATAAGGCAAAATGGTGGATACAATGGAGGCACTTTCTACCGTATTGTTCCAGTACCCTCTTTTACGGTTTTCCATAAAATACTGCATAATCTGTGGTAATAAAACAACACCATCTTTATCGTTGCTCAAAACATCAAACGCTATTACAGTAGTTGCTACAGCATTGCTGTACCAGCTATAGTTATTTTCGCCCCAATGAATGCCTCCCAGCATTGTAGGTATAGACTTACCCAATAATTGCTGCAGTTCCCTGCTATGTTCCCCACCGGTATTCTGCATAATTTTCACCCACTGCCATTGCTGATGCTGCGATAAAGAATCAAAATGAATCTTGCTTAACCATGGGCTGTAATCTATTACATGTTTAGCCTCGCTCATAGTCAGTAAAGATTCAAATAAATCATACTTATTCATCTGCGGCAATTGATTCTGCAGGAACAGCAAACCATTACGCACACTGGTTTCTATCAATGGATTGGTATTGCGTATCTGAATTAAAGCATGCAGAATATAATTGGTGATATGTACATTGTAATGGCTGCTCTCCCACCAGCCCCAGCCACCTTCGTACAACTGTGCTTTCTGTATTTTCTGCAATAGAAAATCATATTCTTTCTGATCGGTATATGGCTGATTTAAAGCCTCCTTAATTTGTTTTTCCATAATCAGTCCACGAAGCTTGGAAGTGGTTTGTTCCATACAGTAATAAGGATATTTCCGCAGTCCTTCTATCTCCGAAAGTAATACATCCAACGCATTATTCACTACGGTTAAATGAACCGATCCTGCCCTGCTGTCTTTTGTAAAACGCACGGTAGTATCGGCATTCATTACCCAAAAATTACCGGTAGATTCTTCTACACCCTTTGGCATAACAGGGATAGCTCTTTTCTCCCCGTCATTAAAGCCGGTAGTGGTCTGCAGACTAAAAGAAGCCTTCAGACTATCGGTTTTCGGAACAGTATAACTGAACCTGCTGATGAAAGATTCCTTTGATTTCAATGGTTGATTATCCTCCTGCATTATCATGCCATTGATACCAAACTTTGTATGAATGTTATATTCTGTATTAGTATAATTCAGCGACTTACCAATCAACTGTACACTATCCCCTTCTATCAGAAACTGTGGTAAACTAAGCTGTGCCATAATCGGTTTAAAACTTCTTACCAGAATCGAACCCTTACCACTTCTTTTATGCTTATCCATTGCCAGTATGTAAGTCTCCCAGCTTGTAATATTATCGGGATACTTCACCACAAATTTCGACTCACCGTTTTTATCGGTAAACAGTTCGGGTTGCCAAAAGGCATAGTCAACAAATTTAGAGCGGATTGCCCCTTTATTTTTAGTAGTGATAATGATAACTCCCTTGGCTCCCTTAGAACCATAAATAGCTGTTGCAGCAGCATCTTTCAGCACATTTACAGTTTCAATATCATTAGGATTAATCTTGCTTAACCCATCTTCCACTTCTACCCCATCTACAATATATATAGGAGTGGCAGATGGAGAAATGGAACCAATACCCCTAACGAGTATTTCAACTCCTTTGATTTCTTCTTCTTTTATAATAGTTTCTGATAAACCTGCCACTTTACCTGAAGCAGGAACTCTACCACCATAAGAAGGAGACATTTTCATGTGTGGAACCATATCAGCTTTTTTAATTGATTGATAGGCTACTACAACAACATCTTGCAAACTCTGCAAGCTTCTTTCAATTTCAATGGTACCCATAACAGTAACATCCTCTTTAAGATGAATAACTATTTTCTTATTTGTATAACCTAAAGATTTAATATATAAAGTAATACTTTTCTTTTCCGGTACTTTTAGTATAAAATCACCATTCAGATTAGTAAGCGTACCCATTCTTTCGGCACCCTCTATTAATATAGAGGCTCCACTTACAGGCAACTTCCCTTTTCCATCAATTACTTTACCCGTAATAAGGATTTTACCGGTAAAATAAATTAACGGCAAATTAGTTTCGGTATTTGTTTCATCAGTATGTTTAGGTTCTACCACAGGATGCATACTTTCATCTATCAATTTGTTTACCATTTCATTGTTCTGAACATAAGGAATGTTAGTTGTATTAATACATAAAGTATGATTGGCTTTTATATGAATATGCTGTAAAACCTGTGTATTA
>Ga0007882_10000541_pt1 | contig 22204 bp, 22 predicted proteins | sample CryBogCBH12Aug01_FD_71195 | JGI IMG/M metagenome (GOLD analysis project Ga0007882, IMG submission 71195) | Freshwater microbial communities from Crystal Bog, Wisconsin, USA - CBH12Aug09.1 | ecosystem: Environmental > Aquatic > Freshwater > Lake | place: Crystal Bog, Wisconsin, USA | collected... | reverse complement strand
GCAGATTTTGGTTTGGAGGGATTGGGTCTCATCTTCGTTCCTTACGTCACTACGACGAGACCCAATCCCTCCGTTATCCGCAACCCCATTTTTTGGCCAAAGGCGCTGACGCCGAACAGGTATGGAGTCAGGCTTTGGACGGGGCACACTTCAGTGACTGTGCTGGCACATTTGCCGGTTGGCCGGGAGGTAAATCAACGCGGGAACTGTCACAACCAATTGTCAGGAAACGAAAAAAGAAGGCAACCGGATAGATCCGGTTGCCTTCCAGGCAGGGTGTATGATTTTAGCGCGCCTAATCGTGAATGCGTAGCGTCAGAAACCATTCGCGTGGCGCGTTGTAGGTGCCGGCGTAAATTGCCAGATTATTGGTGTAGCCGGACGCGACAACGCGTTTGTCGAACATGTTGGTAACGCCAGCCTGGAGTTCGAATTTGTCCCCCGGCAGGTGGTACGTCAGTGATGCATTGACCATACTGTGGGCCGGCGTGGCGAGGATCGGGGTGTTGGCTTCGTCGTTGAAGACCTGACTGGTATAAGTCCAGTCGAGGCGTGGGGTCAGCGAGCCATGACCCGGCAAATCGATGCGGTAAGACGTTCCTGCTGCAAGCGCCCACTTGGGCGTGTTGACGAATTGATCGCTCAGGGTGAGCGGAGCACCGGGAAGAACCTTGGTATATTTTGCATCGAGCCGGCTTGCGCTGGCATCGAACGACCATTCAGGCGTCAATTGCGTGTTGAGCTCCGCCTCGAAGCCGACGATTCGGCCATTGCCGCCGTTGGCTGTGACCGGGGACGCGGAGTTCTGGAAGGTCAGTTGCATGTTGTCGTAAATCGTGTGGAACGCTGCCACGTTGAGCCGCACGCGCCGGTCCAGGAATTCCGACTTCAAGCCGATTTCCGCAGTTTTGGCGGTTTCAGGCCCGAACGTAGGCGCCGGCAAAGGTTGGAAAGTCGTTGTGTTGAAGTTTGGAACCGTCAGTCGGGTCGTCCAGCCGCCGCCCTTGTACCCTGTCGCGTAGGAAGCATAGGCCATTATGTGGCGGTCAAACTTGTACTCCGCGCCTACCCTGAAGGAGAAATTATTGAAGGCCAGCTTGTTTTGTCCGAGTGGGTAAAGGACATAAACATCGCTTGGATTGGGAAAGACAAATGGAGGCAAATTCAGAAGCTGTCCGCCAAATTCATTTTCATCCCTTTGGGTACCGGTAAATTTCTTGCTGTCATGAGTATACCGTGCACCAAGCGTTAGGCTAAGCTTGTCCGGGATGATTTCAATGTTGTTATGGGTGTACAAGGCATACGACTTGGTATCGTAGGGGTCGTTCGAGGTAATCTGGATGAGGCCACCAATGAAGGGAACCTGATCCTGATGATGACCCCATTCATGAAAATAATATGCGCCGAAAACGTATTTCCACCGGCTGTCGAAAGCCTTGCCGACCGCTTGGAGCTCTTCGGTGAACTGGCGTTCCTGATCGGCGAAAGTGGGATCCAAGGCGGCGAAAGGTGCGCCGCCGATATCTGCGCCAAAGCTTGAATTGAGATGGCGATAGGCGGTGATCGACTTAAGATCGAGATTGTCGGTGAGCTTGTACTCGGTCTGGAAATTCAGACCCCAGTTCTCGACCTTGTCGAAATTCGGCCCGCTGGCGTAACTCGCGTTCGGGTTGATGCTGCCGTCGGCATTGTGAACGACATAGCGATTGTCGTAGGGCAGCAGGGTACCGGCTAGGCTGGCCAAAGAAGGCTTCACCCCCGTTGGCGAGGCGGGATTACCGCGCTGGTTGTTACACAAGCTGGGAATACCCGGAAAGCCGGCAAGGGCGGTAAAGCCGGTGATCAGTTGCTGGTTGCCGGTGATGCAGGCGTTGTAGATGGCGACGTAGGCAGTCTGGTTGACTTGCAGCAGCGAAAACGGCGCTGCTGCCTGGTTCACATGAAGATAGTCACCGATCAGGCGAATTGTCAGCCGATCATTAGGCGTGAACAGTAACTTTGCTCGCACCGAGGTCTGGTTCTGGTTACCGGCATCGTTGTGAGCAGTGGAATCGACCACGGGACCCGGGGCTCCGCCCCCACTTGCGTTGGTATTGGTCGGGCCGCCAAAGGCACCGTTGGTAGCCAGCAGATAAATCGGATTCTGGTCGGTATAGCCCGTATAGGCAATGCGCTTTTGCCAGCCGTCGCGATGCGCTGTTGAAACCGAGATGCTGGCCCGCAGCACGTCGGACACGATGGGAATATCCGCCGTTCCACGGAAGTCTGCGCGATTATAGCTGCCAGTCGTAGCCTCGGCATTGATCTTGAAGGTGTTGCCTGGGTCGCGGGTCACGATGCTGATGGCACCGCCGATGGTATTGCGTCCGAACAGCGTGCCCTGCGGCCCCTTCAACACTTCAACACGGTTGAGGTCGAGCAGATCGACATTGGCACCGATGTTGCGCGCAAGAAAAACGCCATCGACGTAGACGCCGACGCCGGGATCGAGATTGAACGCAAAATCGTTCTGGCCGATGCCGCGAATATAGGAATACAATGTCGCGGTCGAGCCACCAAACGACGCGGTATTCTTGAGCGTTACGCTGGGTGCTTGGCCCGCCAGACCAGAAAGGTCGGTGACCCCTTTTTCCTGAAGTGCGGCCCCAGAGAAGGCTGTGATCGCGACCGGCACGTTCTGGGCGCTTTCAGCCCGTTTTTGCGCGGTCACGACGATCTCTTGCAGCCCCTGCTCGGACGGCGGTGACGCGGTCGGCGCAGTTTGCGCCAGAGCCTGTCCAGGCATGGCGAGACCAGCCATGAGTGCAAAGGCAGAGGCGCCTTTCCAAAGATCAATCTTCATCGCTTTATCCTCCCTATATCACCGATTGCCCGCGCAGCTTGACCGCGTGTCGCCAACAGATTGGAGATGTCGGTTGGCGCTTATGTGACCGGGAAGCAGTCACCTCGATCAACCATCCTCGATACCCAATGTGCTTTGCATCGGGTGCTATCGTGAGTGGACATTACCTGCAAATACCGTTTGGCCGAGCTGGCAATACGGTTTGGGTATCGAGCTAAGCGCGTCAGCACTCCGCACAAATTGGGCGCAGTGGACCGGTCAGCGCGCTGCCGATTTGACCCAGTAGTCGAGCTGTCGTCGTGTCCAACCCAACAGGCGGGCAGCTTCCGTGATGTTGCCATTGGAACGGCGCAAGGCTTCGGCAATCAGCTTCGCCTCCAGATTGGCAATCGTCAGGTCGGTCAATTGCCGGGGGTCGGCAAAGGGCGCCGGCGGTGCAGTCACGCACCCAGTTTCGCTAACCGACATGGCGCGCGGGTCGCGCGCGTACTGGCCAACGAAAAGGTTTTCGAGATCGATGTTGCAGCCCGGCTGCGTCAAGAGAACACCGCGTTCGAGGACGTTTTCCAATTCGCGGATATTGCCAGGCCAGGGATAGTCGACCAGTGCCCGCAAGGCCTTGTCCGACACTCCCCGGATGGACTTGGCATAGCGCTTTGCCAGTCGATCCACGAAAGTATCGACGAATAGCGCGATGTCCTCGCGACGCTCGCGCAATGGCGGAATGTGGATAGGATAAGGGTTGAGGCGGTAGAACAGGTCTGACCGGAAAGTTTTGGCCTTTACCGCCTCCTGCAGATCTACATTGGTGGCAGCGACAATCCGAACATCAAGCTTTCGAGCGCGGGTGTCGCCCAACCGCTCGATCTCACCGGTTTGAAGCGCGCGCAGCAGTTTGACCTGCGAGGTAAGCGGCATTTCACCGATTTCGTCAAGGAACAGGGTCCCGCCATCGGCGCGTTCGAACCGGCCCTGACGTGACTTCTGCGCGCCCGTGAAAGCACCGCTTTCCACGCCGAACAATTCGCTTTCGACCAGGTCAGCGGGAATCGCCCCGCAGTTGATCGCCACGAACGGCTGATCGCGACGCGGGCTGTTATCGTGCAGCCAGCGGGCGAACATTTCCTTGCCCACCCCGGTCTCGCCCTCCAGCAGGACCGTGATAGGGGTGTGCGCGGCGCGCTTCAGCACATTGAACACGCTCATGAAGGCTGGCGATCGGCCAATTAACGCACCGGGTTCGAGATCCTGACGGAGGTACGCCCGGAGTTGCTCAAGTTCGTCGGACAGCACCTGGATTTCACCGACGATGTCATCGGGCTTCAGCGCGATGGCGACCGGGTCTGTATCGGTGATCGGTTCGCTTGTATCTGCATATATCTCGCAGTGCGGGTCACCCTTGCTGCGGCATTTATCCTCATGGAAATAGACCGGCTTGCCCAGGAACGAACTGACGTAGCCTGAGGCATAACCGACCTGGTTCCAGCAGGTGGAATGATCGCCCAGGCCGAATTCTTCGACATGGGTTTCCGATTCCCAGCTGGTGGACCAGCGGAAACGGCCCTTGAAGCTCTTGGTATCGAGGTCAAGTTCGCTCGACACCATCTCGACCGTGACGACACCTTCTAGGCTGTGCAGCCTCGGCCCGAGCAGGAAGACGTCTTCAAGCGTGCCGTCCCCCACCAGGGTACGCGCCAGCAGCGCATCTTGCGCGCCGGAATCGAAACCCATTCGGAGCAGCAGCGCGCCGGCCCGGTCTTCGCCAAGCGACCTGATCAGCTGGTTGCGGAATGCCCCCAGCGAACGGGCGTGAAGTAGCAGCATGCGCTGCTCCCCAAGCCAGACCGCACCGCTACTCGCATCGAAGCGCAATTTCGACCACAGGTCGATGCGATCGGCCGCGTTCTGGCCAGCCGTGACTGCCATCCCTCTCCTTTTTGCCGATCCATGATGACGGCTTTGTGTGGATTGTTAGCAGGCCGGGTGTCTAAATGCGCTTGAAAAGTGGACTGCGGATCTGTTGCGCATCGGCCGCGGAAAAGAACTTCTCCATATGGATGTCGCGCTCGAACAGCCGACCTTGCATCAGCGTGGTGACACAGGCATCGATCATGACCGGCGGGCCGCACAGATAAGCGGTGTGCCCTCGGAAATCATTGTTGAAGACTTCTTTTGCGACATCGTGGACGAAGCCACGCGCGCCCCGCCATGGGCTGTCGTCGGGTTCGGCGGAGAGAGCTGGAACATACCGGAAGTTGGGGTACTGCTCCGCCAGCGCTGCAAATTCAGCGTTATAATAGAGTTCGGACAGGTCGCGAGCGCCCTGGACGAGCGTGATGTCCAATGGCTCGCCTTGCCGAAGCAATTCAAGGATCATCGCGCGAGGGCTGGACAGCCCGGAACCGCCAGCGAGGAAAATCATCGGCTTGGCCGCCGAGCGCTTTACGAAGAACCGACCGTAAGGCCCGGACAAGTGAACGCGCTCCCCTGCCTTGAGGCTTTGGTGGATCCAGGTCGTGCCGAGGCCGCCAGGCACGATGCGGATATTTAGCTCTATATCCGTGCCCGTGCCCGGATCGTTGGCTAGCGAAAATGCACGGGTCAGCGAACGGTCATCACCAATTTGCAGATTGACGTACTGCCCGGCCTGGAAATCCAACTGGCGATCGAGCCGGACGTGGATAGCCTTGATCGTCGGCGTCAGGGCTTCGATGCGCGTCACGGTGCCGCTGAAATCCTCTACCGGTATGGAACGTGCATCGATATCTTCCTCAATCTCCGCCTCGATCGAGACATCGCTTTCCAGCCGCGCGCAGCAGGCCAGCGCCTTGCCTTCATCGCGCTCAAAATCCATGAGCGCGAAAGTAGATGCCTCGCCATGATCGACTTCGCCGTCGGTGATGCTGATCTTGCAGGTCGCGCACAAGCCGTGACAACAGGCGTGGGGTAGCCAGATGCCCGCGCGCAGGCAGGCATCCAGTATGGTCTGGCCTTCCTCGACCTCGACCGTGTCGCCGGTGGTCTCGATCGTCAGCGTATAGCTCACTGCCCCAGACCTCCGATGCCGGTCAGTCCGGGTGTGGTGAAGCGTAACGAGTCCTTATGGATGATGCCGTTGTCAGCGAGGCTCGCGCTGAAATCCGGGACGAAGGCCTCGCCGTTTTTCGTCCAGGTTGCGGCGGCCCAGTCGATTTTGGCCCAATCCGGATGCTGCGAGAATGCATCCGCCATCGGCCCTTGCGTCATAGCGGCGAAGGGCAGATCGGGGGGCAAAGGCCATGCGTAAGGCGTGGCAAACATCAGATGTCGATCCCACCCGACATAGACCAGCCGCGCGCCATGAAAATTGGCCTCGGCGTCTTCGGCGGGGAAACTGTAGGGTTTAAGTGCATTGACCGGCATGTTGCCCGCTCCCTCAATCGTTGGAGCGCGTCAGGCCGCGCCACATGTTGAAATTGGCTTCATCCTCGGAGCCGACGAAATTCCCTGTGCTGGCCGGATCCAGCCGCAGGAACGCACCAACTGCTGCTCCCGGATTGAATCCTTCGGCGGTGGGGTCGGTGCCCTCGGGAAACTGCTTGCCTTGGAAAATCTGATGCACCGGGATCTTGGACTGAATATATTTTTCGGGCTCGTCGTCGAAAATCTCGGCACAATATTCCGAGCAGAAATGGTACTGCTCGCCGTCATGGTGGCGATGGCGCTGTGCAAGCACCAGTGGCTCCCCCGGTTCGGTGAAGAACATGGGTATCTGGCACAGTTGGCACTGCATCGGCATACCCGTCGCCTCGAACGGCTTGCCCTCGGCCTCTAGCTTTGCCCAATATTCAAAGCGCGGACGATAGTAGCGGTCGAAGGTCTCAGGATACTTGGCCGACAGCCAATCCATTTCTTCGGCGCTCGGAAGCCATGTGTGAAAGTCGTTTGTGCCGCGGCCTTGGTAGAACTGGCTCCACGCCATGTGCGACAGATGGTCGCGCTCCTTTCGGACCTGTTCCACGCACGGCGGCATAACGATGCCATAGCGCTCCAGATCGCGGAACAAGGCGCCGCAATTTTCCTCGAAATAGATTTCCCAGGCTTCGGCCCAGCTCATTACACGCTTGGGCAGCATGTAATCCTGCATCATGGCGACCAATGTCAGCACGCGCACCCCGCGCCACGTCCATTTGTTCAGCCATTTCTGGACGATCGGTACGTTGGCCGGGTCCTGCTCGAGCATGAACTTGATGACTTCAAGCCCCAGCGTCATGTGCCGGGCTTCGTCGGACTGAGCAGAGAATCCGAAGGTCATCGCGCCCATATCGCCGTTGTAGGCGGCACCCGAAATGAACGGCACAAACACGAGGTTGGTCAGCACATATTCGAAGGAGAAGCCGATCGCGGTGATGAACTCAAACGGCCCCGCCGCTGTCGCATCCTCGAAGAAGCTGCGCGGAACCTGCAGGTATGGCATGTAGTCGAAGTGATGGCGGAACTCGGCCATGCCGTTGTAATAGCGATTGTAATTGCTGATCGCATGGATCTGGGTCTGCGCATGGCGCAGTTCATCCAGCGACTGCATCAGGCAGGCTACTCGAGGGCCAACGCCGCGCAACTGCCGGCCGAGATGACCAAAGCCCCGATGCGATTGATACTCCAGCGGCGCCAGCGCGTTGATGAACAGCTTGACGGTGTTGATGTAGCGTGCGTCGCTGACGGTCAGGTGGCCGTTGTTCTGCGCAAAAGCATCGACAATCGCGTAAAGCTTGCGCTCCTTTTCCGCCTGGTACTTCCAGTAGCTGTCCATGGTCAACCGGAAGGGATCTTCCCAGGCTTCCCAGTCGTGGATCCTGATGCCCTCGAAGCTGTCCATCGGGAAGACGTCGTCCATGTTCTGATACGTCGTTTCCCAGCCTAGCCCGCGCGTCATCAGCGCATAGCGCTCCTTGAGCCCGAGTTTCTTTTTGGCAACTTGAATGTCCATGATCGCGTCTCCTAACGAGCCCAGCTGATGGTGAATGTTTCGTCGGTCTCATCGACCCGACCCGATAGCGAGATGAGATTGACCTGCATCTCCTGAAGGTCGTAATCGCGGCCAAGCAGTTCGGCGACGGTTGCGGCATGAACGGTCAGGGTGCCCGGCGCGATGATCCGCACCATTGCCGGCTGCTCGTCGAGTGTGGCATGCGGATTGTCGGCCAGGATCGCCTCGACCAGTTCGCGGGTATCGGCATTAGCCTGAAGCGCCAGAAAGACGCTGGATTCGGCTCTGGTCACAATTTCACTCCCTGTTTGACGAGGCGGCTGGCCCATTGGTCGGCGACTTCCGCCAGCGCGGCATCGGCGTGGCTGCCCAGCGCCAGTTGCGCGACGGGCATCAGCGCCGGAATGATCCGGTCGCGCCATTTTGCCAGCCAGCCAGTCACCAGCTTTGCGTTATCAGCACTCTCGGCCACGGCGACTTTGACCTGGGCGTCCGCCCATTTGGCTGTCTCGGCCGCCCATTCGGTTTGAAATTGCGTCAGCATGGCTACCGCGGAACCCCCGCGCATTGTCAGGCCGTCATCAATGATGGTTCGATAGATTAGCGGATAGAGCAGACCATCGAGGACGACATTCTGGGCGACAAACAGCTCGAACCAGTCCTGGGTAACGAACAGGTCTTCGATGACTCGGCGCAGCGGCTGCCAACAAGCATCGTTCAGCCAGGCCGCCTTGGCGGTGTCGAGCGCTGCTGGATCGGCAAGCAGCAGGCCAGCGCGGGTGATGAACTGCGCGATGCCCAGTTGGTCCATGGCTGCAAAAGTGCAGGGCTGCGTGATGCCGGCGCCAAAGCCATAAGCGGCGATGGTCGCGTTGTTCATGCTCGCGCCCCAAGCGACGTGGCGCAGCGGCAGCAGCAGATCGAGCACCAGCGCGCGAATATCCTTGGGCAAGGTCTCGGCCAAACCGCGCGTTTCGACAAAATCGAACGCGCTCTCGGCGACATCCTGCTGCTTGCTGCGGGCTATGACATAGGCACCATAGTAGAACTGACGGGGATCGCGGAAAGCGTACCAATCTTTCATGTGAAGCTCGGTGCGCGCCGGATCGAAGTGATCGAAATCGGGATCCCACAACGGCTTGTAATGGAAATTACCGGTGGATTGCATGTCCCAGGTGCCCTCCTGGTAACGCGAGGCTGATTTGTCCGCGCCCAAACGCCGGGCGACATGTCCAAAGGTTTGGCGCCTGGGCGCGATGGCGACGGTACGCAGGTCCATTTGCATGGCTTCAAATCCCCTTCATGACCTGATCGAGACGCCAGGCGTAATCGCTGGTCTCGACGGGCAGATGTGTGATGTCTGTGACATTGTTGGTGCGGCAGAATTCGACGAATGCCGCTTCTGGCATCATCAGTTCGACGAAGATTTCCGGGGCGTCGATGGCGAAATCGAAGGCCACCAGACCTCCCGCGCGTCGGGCGGTGATGCGCACGTACTTCCTGTCAAGTATACCGGAATCCGGGGTTGTTGCCACAGACGTTCTCCTCTCCGCACGCAGGCTGAACCTGTCTCGGGGATTAGAAAAGCAAAGGCCGTGCCAATTTTTGGAAATACCCGCGCCGCTTGAAGGAACTCGCTAGTTGGGGGGGTCTTCAGCCTTGGCGATTTGACAATTTTGTCAATCTCGCAGTGTCTTTACAAAATTGTCAACCGCCCGTCGGCGCAGCTATGCCCGCGAATTCGCGAATAGCGGTGAGAAAGCGGGCCAATATCGGAGACGTGTCCTCCCTCATGTAAATGCAACTGAGGTCGACCTTGGCGCTTTCCGGCAGATCGACCAACGGCTTGTATACCACATTCGGCACCGCGATCGCGGTTGCGCTTTCGGGGACCAGCGCAACGCCAAACCCGGCTGCAACCAGCGCGACGCCAGTCATGACATCGCCGACCTCCTGCGCGACGCGCGGAACGAAGCCCAGATCGTAGCAAATGGCCCTGGCCTTTTCGATAAATCCAGGGCGGCCGACGGTTGGAAACAGAATATAGCTTTCTGCTGTCAGTTCACCCAGGGCGATATCGTCGCGCGAAGCCAGTTCCTGGCCCATGTTTACCGCCAGAAAGATCTTTTCCTTGTGGATGCATTCAATAGTAATGTCCGGCTGGGGTTCGAGCATACGGTTGAAGCCGATGTTGATCGTTCGGTTGCGCAAGGCGTGGAGTTGCTGATCCTTGGTCATTGAGTGGATAGAAATATCGACACTGGGGAAACGCTTGCGAAATTGCAGGATCATTGCCGGGATGGTGCCGATAATCGCTGATCCGAATACACCGATGTCGAGGCGACCCAGTTCGCCCCGACCGGCGCGCTTGACGCGGTCAACCGCAAGTTCGAGCGCCGATCGAGCATGGCGTGCCTCGTCGAGAAACAACTTTCCCGCTTCGGTAAGCGCCATTCCGGTGGCGTGCCGTTCAAACAGTGCGGTGCCCAATTCGGATTCGAGATATTGGATTTGCCGCGTCAACGGCGGTTGCGAAATGTTCAGCCGTGCGGCGGCGCGGCCGACATGCCCTTCCTCGGCAACCGCGATAAAGTAGTTCAATTGGTGCAGCTTCATGTCTGATGGATATCGCAATGCCGGCAGGGTATCAAGGACCACTGCAAATGGTATTTGCTGGTATCGCGGAGAGTCACTACCGATTGGCGAAATTGGTTGAGGATCATAGGGGCATTAGCGCGCCGAAATGGCAAAACGAATCTCATTCGATGTCGCTCTGGCGGCACTGCAGACGGCCTCGACAGCTGCTCAAGACATGGCGGCTTCGGTCTGCATAGCACTCGTCGATGAGGCTGGATCGCTGATCGCTTTCATCCGCCAGGACAGTTCATTCCTGATTTCCTCCGAACTCGCCATCGACAAGGCATGGACTGCGACCGGCATGAAAATGTCCACGCGTGGGTTAGGTGAACTTCTAAGCGGCGCGCCCGCCAATGTCCGCGATGGATTGTTGCGCCGCCCTCGGCTGACGGAAGTGCCGGGAGGCATCCCGATCGTGTTCGAGGGTTCACCTATCGGTGGAATCGGCGTTTCGGGCGGCTCTGCGGAAGAAGACGAGCAACTGGCCGAGATCGCCTTGCGCACCGTTATGGAGAAATTGACGTGAGCGAGTTCAAGCACTTCATTGACGGTGCCTTCACTGAAGGTTCGAGTGGCAAGTCTTTCGAGAACCGCCGACCCTTCGACAATTCGCTGATTGGCACGGTTTGCGAAGGCGGCCGGGCTGAGGTTGACGCTGCGGTTAACGCCGCGCGTAGCGCCTTGAATGGTCCTTGGGCTAAGCTGTCGGTCGACGACCGTTCGGACCTGATGCGCGCGGTTGCCGACGGCATTACAAAGCGGTTCGATGATTTTGTATCAGCGGAAATGGCTGACACCGGCCAGCCCCGTTCGATGATGGCGCATGCCTTTATTCCGCGCGGCGCGGCCAACTTCAAGGTGTTTGCAGATGTAGTGAAGAACGTCGCCACCGAATCCTTCCAGACTCCGACCCCGGACGGCGCCGGTGCGCTCAACTATGCGATCCGCAAGCCCAAGGGCGTTGTCGGCGTCATCAGCCCGTGGAATTCGCCACTGCTGCTGATGACCTGGAAAGTCGCCCCTGCGCTTGCCTGCGGCAATACGGTGGTGGTCAAGCCGTCGGAAGAAACTCCCGGCACGGCGACGCTGTTGGGCGAGGTCATGAACGACGTTGGCGTTCCCAAGGGCGTCTACAATGTCGTCCACGGCTTTGGCCCGGATTCGGCGGGCGCATACCTTACTGAGCATCCCGGCGTCGATGCGATCACCTTCACCGGCGAGACGAGAACCGGCACCGCGATTATGAAGGCTGCCGCCGAGGGGCTGCGCGATGTATCTTTCGAACTGGGCGGCAAGAACAGCGCCATCGTTTTCGCGGATGCAGACGTCGATGCTGTCCTGGAAGGCTGCATGCGGTCGGTGTTCCTCAATACCGGACAGGTGTGCCTGGGCACCGAGCGGGTCTATATCGAGCGCCCGCTGTTCGATCGTTTCGTCGCTGCGCTCAAGGAACGGGTCGAGAAGCTGCGGCCCGGGCACCCCGAGGACAAGGCTACAAGCTTTGGTCCCCTGATCTCCCGCGAACATCGCGACAAAGTGCTGCGCTACTACGAATTGGCTAGGACATCGGGTGCCACCATCGTCACCGGCGGCGGCGTACCGCAGCTCTCCGGCGACCTGGTCGCCGGGAACTGGGTCGAGCCGACCATCTGGACCGGGCTGCCCGACATCCATCCGGTTATCCAGGAAGAGGTCTTCGGCCCCTGCTGCCACTTGCGGCCATTCGATAGCGAAGCCGAGGTCATCGCCCTGGCCAATGACACCCAATACGGGCTGGCGACGAGCATCTGGACGCGCGATCTATCGCGCGCGCACCGCATGGCCGGTGCGATCGATGTCGGCATCACCTGGGTGAACAGCTGGTTCCTACGCGACCTGCGCACACCTTTCGGCGGTTCTAAGCAATCGGGGATTGGCCGCGAAGGCGGCGTGCACAGCCTCGAATTCTACACCGAACTTCGCAACATCTGCATAAAGCTTTGAAAAAATGACGTTAGATAAAACCACTATCACCTACCACGGCGACGCGCTCTATGACGCGCTGGTCAATCGCGCCACGCTGGCGCCGCTGCGCGACCGGGTCGAGGGTCTGACGATCGTCGATTCCTATCACATCGCCGCACGCATGGTTGAACGTCGGCTTGCGGCAGGCGAAACCTTAGTTGGCAAGAAGATCGGTGTGACCTCCAAGGCGGTCCAGGACGCGATTGGGGTGTTCGAGCCGGATTTCGGACAACTGACCTCCGGCATGGCTCTCGAAACCGGCGCGGTGGTCGATCTCGACAGACTGATCCAGCCGCGCGCCGAAGCGGAGATCGCCTTCGTACTCAAATCCGATCTCAAGGGACCGGGCATAACAGCCGCCGATGTGCTGCATGCCACCGACCATGTTCGCGCCTGCTTCGAAATCGTCGACAGCCGTATCGATGGCTGGGATATCAAGATCCTCGATACCGTGGCAGACAACGCCTCCTGCGGCGTTTACGCCCTGGGCAGTGAGAAGACCGACCCACGCGACGTCGATCTGGCGCTGGCCGGCATGATCGTCGAGAAAAATGGCGAACTTGCGGCCACTGGCGTCGGCGCCGCCGTCCAGGGATCGCCGCTGAACTCTGTCGCGTGGCTGGCGAATACACTCGGCCGCCTCGGTATTCCCTTCCTTGCCGGCGAAGTGATCCTGTCCGGATCGCTGGGTCCGTTGATCCCGGTAGGCGAAGGCGACCGCCTCGATCTCAGGATTGGCGGCATTGGCTCCTGTTCCATCTCTTTTGCTTCGGGTGCCCGGCATGCTTGATTCCGCAACAATCGGTGCGATCGCCACGATCGTCGACGATGCCCAGACCAATGCCTCCACCATCACCAAATTCACCGATGATCATCCCGAGATGACCATCGATGATGGCTATGCGGTCCAGGACGAATTGCTGCGGCGCTGGGAAGCGCGAGGGCGGCAATTGGCAGGCCTGAAAGCCGGCCTGACCTCCAAGGCCAAGATGATTCAGATGGGCGTCCATGTACCCAGCTTCGGCATGCTGATGCGCGACACATGCTATCCGGAGAATTCGGTCATTCCAATGGCTGGCCTGATCCATCCCCGCGTTGAAGCGGAAATTGCCTTTTTCACCAAGAACGATCTTGCCGGGGACGTGAGTGTGGAGGATATCCTCGCTGCGACTGACTTCGTGCAGCCAGCGATCGAGATCATCGACAGCCGGTTCGAGAAGTTCAAATTCGATCTGATCAGCGTCATTGCGGATAACGGTTCTTCGGCCCGCTTCGTTTTGGGCGGGCGGCCACGTCGTCCCACAGAGCTCGACCTTTCCACCATCGGCATCGTCATGGAACGCGACGGCGAAACGGTGGCAATGGCATCCTCGGCAGCGGTTCTGGGTAACCCCGTATTCGCCGTCCAGATGCTGGTCAGCTGGTTGCATGAGCGCGGACGGATCCTGCCCGCCGGATCGATCGTGCTGAGCGGCGCCGCCACAGAAGCCGTGCCTGTCGAGGCCGGTACTGCGATCACCGCGCGTTTCCAGGACATGGGCAGCATCACGGTGAGGTTCGCATGACCGCCGCCACCGCCCAAAATTGGCCGCCGCGCAACGAGCCGCTACTGTACCATGACCTGATGAGCCCGCCTGAAGTGCTCGAAGTCCGTGCAGAAGTGCGTGAATTCTGCGAGCTCGTGGTCGCCCCGCGGGCTCGGGACATCGGAGATGGCGTTGAATCGGTGGAGCATTTCCCATGGGACGTGTTTCGCGCGATGGGCACAGCTGGATTGTTCCGCATTCCCTTCGCGGCTGCCGATGGCGGGCGCGGCTTGCGCCATACTGCTGCCGCGACAGCAGCGGTCATCGAAGAGCTGAGCTATTATTCGAGTTCGATTGGCGCGATCTACGATGTCCATTGTATCCTGGCTGGGCACGCGCTCGCGCAAGGGTCGGACTATCTTAAGGACACCTATCTCAAGCCATTGCTGGCGGGCGAAGTCGTGGGCTCCTTCGCGACCACCGAGCCCGAGGCGTCGAGCGACTTGTCGATTTCGTCGATGGTCACTGATGCTACACCGGTCGAAGGCGGCTGGCGCGTCAGTGGGCATAAGCGCTGGATCACCAACTCGCCGGTTGCCGGCTTTGTCGTCGTGCTCTGCCGCGAAGGCGGACGGATGACCGAACTGGTAATTGACCTCGATGCAGAAGGCGTTCGCGTCGGCAAACCGGATCGCAAGATTGGCAACAATGGCCAACTCACCGCTGACATCTATTTCGACAATGTCTTCGTGCCCGAGCGTAATCTGCTGGGGCAGGCAGGCGGAGGCTTGCGCGTCGCGCTCAAGACGTTGACCTATGGCCGAATCGGTATTGCCGCCGCCGGCGTCGGCATGGCGCAATCGCTGTTCGACCATGTGGTTGAGCGGATGAAGACCCGGCGGCTGTTCGGCAAAGCGCTGGCCGAAATGCAACATTGGCAATTCCGCATCGCCGATCGCGCCACCGAGATCGAGAATGCGCGCAATCTCTATCTGAAAGCCGCAATTCGCAAGGATCTGGGCACAGAGTTTCCCGAGCCTGAAGCCGCCATGGCCAAATACTATGCGACGAACCTGGCGGGCGATTTTGCCCGCGAAGCCGTGCAGATATTCGGCGGCTATGGCTTCATGCGCGAATTGAGCCACGACAATTCGCATTATCACGTCGGCGAAATCTATCGCGATGTGAAGATCGCCGAAATTTATGAGGGCGCCAACGAGATTCAGAAGTGGATCATCGCGCGGCATATCTTTGGAAAGGACATCACAGGCTGATGCCCATCATCTCCGTCGTTATCGCCGAGGGGCGCACTGTCGAAAAGAAGCGCAAGCTGATCCGTGCCCTCACAGCCGCAGCGGTCGAGGCCTTCGAGGTCCGGCCCGAACAGGTGCGCGTACTGCTCAACGAGCTACCTCTGGACCATTACGCCGTGGCCGGCGTCACCTTCGGGGAAAAATCCGAAGCCAATGCCGAAGGATTGAACCCATGACCAAGATCAAATGCGCCATTATCGGTCCGGGCAACATCGGTACTGACCTGCTTTACAAGCTGATGCGTTCTGACGTGCTGGAGCCCGTCTGGATGGTCGGCGTCGATCCCGCCTCGTCGGGCTTGGCGCGCGCGCGCGAATTTGGATTGAAGACCACTGAAGACGGTGTTGATGGGTTGGTCCCACACGTCGTAGCCGACAACATTCAGATCGCCTTTGATGCAACCTCTGCCTATGTCCACGGCGAGAACAGCCGCAAGCTCAATGAGCTCGGCGTCTTCATGGTGGATCTGACGCCCGCTGCGATCGGCCCCTATTGTGTGCCGCCGGTCAACCTCGCGGCGCTAGCCGACAGTGGCGTGATGAATGTGAATATGGTTACTTGCGCCGGCCAGGCAACGATCCCGATGGTCAATGCAGTCAGCCGGGTGCAGCCGGTCGAATATGCGGAAATCGTTGCCACGGTCGCCTCCAAGTCAATCGGACCGGGAACCCGCAAAAACATCGACGAATTCACCCGCACCACCTCGGGTGCCGTTACCCGCGTTGGTGGCGCAGTAACCGGCAAGGCGCTGGTGGTCGTCAATCCCGCCGAGCCACCGCTGATGATGCGCGATACCATCTATTGCGAAACGGTAGATGCGCCAGACAAGGATTCGATCACCCGGTCGGTGCATGAGATGATTGCAGACGTACAGAAATATGTGCCGGGCTATCGCCTCAAGAATGGGCCGACCTTCGAAGGCCGCAAGGTCTCGATTTTTCTCGAAGTCGAGGGGCTGGGCGACTTCCTCCCAAAATATGCGGGCAATCTCGACATCATGACCGCCGCGGCCGCACGGACAGCCGAGCTGTTTGCCCGCAAAATCATCGACGGGACCTTCGTGCCCGCCGCCAATTCAGCGACGGAGGCTGCGTAATGACGCAAGAAGCATTGGTCCGGGGCAAGAAAGTCAAGCTCCACGATATGTGCCTTCGTGACGGCATGCACTCGATGCGGCATCAGATAACAATCGAGCAGATGATCGATATCGCCACTGGCCTCGATGAGGCTGGCGTGCCGCTGCTGCAAGTGACGCATGGCGATGGTCTTGGCGGGTCGTCACTCAACTATGGGCGCGGACTGCATAGCGATCGGGAGTATATCACTGCTGTCGCCTCGCGCATGAAGAACGCAGTGGTTTCGGTGCTGCATGTCCCCGGCATCGGCACTCTCGACGAGCTGCGCATGGCGGCGGATTGCGGCGCCGGCTGCGTCCACGTCGCCTCGCATTGCACCGAAGCCGACGTCACCGAACAGCACATTGGCCTAGGCCTGCAACTGGGCATGGATACCGTCGGTTTCCTGATGATGGCGCATATGACCCCCGTCCCGTCGCTGGTCGAGCAGGCGCTGCTGATGGAAAGCTATGGCGCCGAAACCGTCTATTGCACCGATAGCGCCGGTTATATGCTGCCCGACGAAGTCACCGCGCGTATCGGCGCGATGCGCGCCGCGCTAAAGCCCGAGACCGAGATCGGCTTCCACGGGCATCACAACCTGGGCATGGGGGTCGTGAACTCGATCGCCGCAGTTGGCGCTGGTGCAAGCCGGATCGACGGCTCCGCCGCAGGGCTTGGCGCTGGAGCGGGCAACACTCCGCTGGAGTTGTTTGCAGCCGTTGCCGAACGCATGGGCATCGAAACCGGGATCGATCTTTTCCGCCTCATGGATACCGCAGAAGACCGCGTCCTGCCGATCATGCCCAAGCCGCCGCGCGCGGATCGGGACTCGCTGACCCTGGGCTGGGCGGGCGTCTATTCGACTTTTCTGTATGCAGCCAAGGACTGCCAGCAGAAATACGGACTGCCTGCCAGGGACTTGCTGGTTGAACTCGGCCGGCTGAAGATGATTGGCGGCCAGGAGGATATGATCGAAGACACGGCGCTGACCATGGCCAAGGCACGCGGCCTGATTGGCTCCGGCAACTGATTCAACAGCGGGCCCGGCAGTGCCGGGTCCGCGTCGCAACCAGCTAGGCGAGTGAGCTCTCAACAGCGAGTAGCCCGCCAGCAACCAAGATAATGGGAGATTGGACATGTCACTTTATGGCGTACTCAGGCTCGGCGAGATCAGCATTCGCGTACTGGATATGGCAGCCGCCCGGCTTCACTATGGCGATCATATCGGCCTGATCGAGACCGGTCGGGACGGCGACGAGCGCACCTATTACAAGGGTTGGGACGAGCACGATTGCCACAGCGTCGTGATCCAGCAAAGCGATCGCTGCGGTGTCGAATATGTGGCGTTCAAGGTGCTGGACGATGACACGCTCAACACGCTGGAGCAGCGGCTCGTCGACTATGGCGTCACACCCAGGCACATCGATGCAGGCGTTTATCCCCGCAGCGGTCGGCGCGTGGAATTTACCTTGCCGACCGGCCATATCTGCCAGATTTATGCCTTCAAAGAGCAGGTCGGCAATGGCATGTCAGCCATTAATCCGGGGACCATACCCGACGAGGGCTACATCCGCGGTATGCGCGTGACCCGGCTCGACCACTGCCTGCTCGGCGGCAAGGACATCGGCGCGTCGCGCGATCTGTTCCTCAAGGTTTTCGGGTTCAACCTGACTGAGGAATTGCAGGATCATGAGACCCGCGCCCCGCTAGCCACCTTCGTCAGCTGCGGCAACAAGCCGCATGACATTGCCTTTGTCGCCCAGCCCGAAGACGCCAAACTGCATCACGTCTCATTCCTGCTGGAATCAGTCGTTGATCTTTACCATGCCGCCGATCTTATGGGAAAATACGACATTCCGATCGATTTCGGCCCCAATCGTCATGGCGTCACGCGCGGCGCAACGGTATATTTCTTCGATAGATCGGGCAACCGGAATGAAGTTTTTACCGGCGGCTATATTTATTACCCGGATAACCCGACCCTGATCTGGGATACCTCCAAATTCGGCAACGCGCTGTTCAGCCAGGGCAATCAGGTCATCCCAAGCTTCCTCAATGTCGTCACCTGAGCGCTTCTCTGAACAGGCTATCGTTGTCGGCGCCAGCGGATCGCTGGGCCGGGTGATCGTCGATTCCCTGATCGATGCCGGCTGCCAAGTCATCGGCATCGCCAGATCGACGAATTCGTTATCGGACCTAGCCGCCCGGCATCCCGATCACTTCATTGCCCTCGTCGCCGATCTCGGTTCGGACGACGCGATTGCGGTAATCCGGGGGGCGATCACGCAGCCGGTGTCCATGGTTGTCCATGCCCCCGGTGTCCCCATCGTCGGTGGGATCAAACTCGCGCCGACGCAGGCGCTGGTTGAAGCCTGCAACATCAAGGTCGGAGGATTTGTGCGCCTTGTTCGAGCCGCCGAGCCATTCCTGCGAAAGCATTCCCGGCTCGTGGCGGTTGGCGGTCATTACGGGTTTGAACCGACCGCCTATGCAGCAACGGCCGGCGTCGCCAATGCCGCGCTGGCCAATGTCGTTCGGCAGATGAGTTGGGCCTATGGCAAGGATGGTGTGACAACCCATCTGGTGGCGCCGGGTCCTGCCGACACCGAGCGCCTCCAAAAAGTGGCGGAGTCGCGCGGTTTCGCCTCAGGGCAGACTGCCGCTGCGGTGCTTGATGAGATGCGCGCCGAATCGGCGATCGGCGCGTTGGTCGAACCCCGGCAAGTCGCTTGGGCGGTCAGGATGCTGCTCGATCCTGAAGCCGATGCACTCGCTGGTTCTTCCCTGATGCTCGATGCCGGTAGGCGTAGGGGTTTGCCTTGAGAGAGTGCCATGCCGATAGTCAATTTTCATCTGGTGGCCGACCGATATGTCGACGCAGCCATAGGACGGCTACTAACTGACGCCACGCATTTCTATGTCGAAACGCTATACCCAAGCGTCTCGCCTGCTCCGCTCGACCGGGTTCGTGCTTTCGTTTCGCTGGTTCAGCCGCAGCATTGGGCCACTTCAGGAGTACTGGTATCCGACGGCGGTGAGCCAGCTCCCTACTTTACCTGCCTCGCCCTGTCAGGCAGGCCGGAGGAGCAACTTCACCGCCTGATGGCGGGGTTCACCAACCTGCTTGTCAAACATCTGGGCTGCGCGCCAGGCCTCGTGCGGGGACAAGTGATATCGATCGATCCTGTCCATTGGTCAATCGGCGGCAAGCCGGCGAGCGAGGTGCGCATCAACGAGGTAGGGCTGCGCGCGGACCCGCCAAGATGATACTTGTCCTTGGGGAGACTCATGCCGCCGCCCTTTGAAATTACCATCACCGGCCAGAGCGGGCCGATCGAAGTGATTCCTGGTCAGCCGGTGCTAGAGAGCTTGATCGCCGCCGGCCACAGCGCCATTGCTGTCGGCTGCCGCGGCGGCGGCTGCGGTGTTTGCCGGATTCAGGTGCTGAGCGGACGCTATGAAAGCCGCCCCATGAGCCGGAGCCGCATATCAGCAGCCGACGAAGCGGAACACATCGTCTTGGCTTGTCGGATCGTGCCGCAGAGCGACATCGAAATTGCGCCGCTGCCCCTGACGCCCGGCAGGGACGGAGCGATCGAACCGGCTCGATGACTTGGTTCTCGATTACGCCAATGCCGTCGATTTTACAGCGGACAACATCCCCCGGCACCAGAAAAACGGGGGGTTCAAGACCGGCAGCGGCCCCCTCGGGTGTGCCCGTTGCAATCAGGTCACCGGGGTGCAGCGTGAAGGCGGTCGAAAGATAAGCAATCTGGGCCCACACATTGGCGATCATCTTGCCGGTGTTTATGGACTTGGACTTCATACCATTGACGAAACAGCGCAGTTCAAGATCGTGCGGGTTCGGCACTTCGTCGGCAGTCACGATCCACGGCCCCATCGGGCCATGCGTGTCAAAAGACTTGCCCCTTATTTCCTCCTGGTCTCCTTATTGCGGCAATGCGAAGGCCACGATCTTGCCACCAACCGCGCCCTTGGGATTTTTGCCACCCCCGGCGCTTATGACGACAAATTGACGTCCATGGGCGATGTAAGTGGCCGGCGTCGCGACACCTGCCGCAGGCAACGTGGCCTCCCAGAGCAATTTTCCGGTATGCTTGTCAAAGCCATGAAATTTATTGTCATAGACGGTGGCCCCGATGAAAAGCACGCCGCCCGCCGTGACGACCGCGCCGCCATAATTTTCACTTCCAGTTTTTCCAAAACCTTTAGCGGCGAGTTCCGGGTATTCCCCAAAGGGCTGCTTCCAGACATATTTGCCCGTATTGATGTCAATCGCGGAAAGTGTCCCCCACGGAGGCGCGACCGCTGGATACCCTCCGGGATCGAGAAATTTATTATATCCGTCGAAAATATAGGCTGCCCTGGCTGAAGGCTTATTCAAAGCCACTTTATTTTCAGCCGTTGAATTCGCACGAACATCGATCCTAGACCGCAAATATCCGATCAGCGATATAACCTGTTCTAAGCGCAATGAGGCAAAAGAGGGCATTCTGCCTCCGCCACTTTGGATCATGTACAGCATGTCCATTTCCGTGAGCCGGGATCCGACATTGACGAGGGAAGGAAACTCTGGCGGGCTACCCTTGCGGTCAACCCCATGACAAGCAGCGCAATTGTTGAGATAAATAGCTCTGCCGCTATTCCCGGTCACTGCTGGGGGGCGAGGTTTCAGCTTCAACACAAATGCCATTTCATTAGCATTGATGTAGACGAGCCCTGTATCAGGGTCGTAGGCTGCGCCACCATACTCCCCTCCACCGTCCAGACCGGGAAAGATAATTGTACCTTGTACGCTCGGAGGATCGAAAGGTCCCTGGTTGTGAAGTATCGCAAATGCGTCAACGACAGCTTTGTGTGCTTCAGGCGTACGGTTTGTCAGCTGTTCCGGTGTCAGACGCTGGCGCGCAAACGGCTCTGGAACTAACGGAAAGGTTTGCGTGGCCGAAGCCTGTTCGCCGGGAACGTCGGACGCCGAAACCTTGCGTTCCTCGATCGGGAACAACGGCTTGCCAGTCATGCGGTCGAAGACGAAGACAAGACCGGCCTTGGTTATCTGCAGGACCGCCGGGATACTCTTTCCATTCCTTTTTAAATCGATGAGCGTCGGCTGCGATGGCGGATCGCGGTCCCAAAGGTCATGCTTGACCAGTTGAAACGACCAGATGCGTTTTCCGGTGGCTGCATTCAAAGCAACTTCACTGGTGCCAAAAAGGTTGTCGCCTCTACGGTCTGCTCCGTAAAAATCCTTGTCTACCATGCCCGCTGACGCAACGGGCATGAACACCATTCCGCGATCGGGATCGAGCGTCAGGCCGGCCCAGACATTGGCCCCATTGGCGGTTTTCCAGGCATCCTTTGGCCAAGTATCGTAGCCCGGTTCTCCTGGTTGTGGGATTGTATGGAAAATCCATCTGATCTTGCCAGTCTTGACGTCGTATGCGCGAACATGTCCCGGCGCATTGCCCGTCGAACCCAGGATCAGCAGGTCCTTGAAGATCACACCGGGGGTCACGTTCGAGACAGACAGGCTATCGGGGTCGCGCCCGAGCCCGACCCTTAAATCAACCTTGCCGTTGTTGCCGAATGTCGGAATTAACCGACCGGTTTGTGCGTCAACCTCCAGCAGATTCTGGCGGAACGTGAACAGGACTCGCTGTGTTCGGCGTCAGCGCCTTTGGCCAAAAAATGGGGTTGCGGATAACGGAGGGATTGGGTCTCGTCGTAGTGACGTAAGGAACGAAGATGAGACCCAATCCCTCCAAACCAAAATCTGC